>Ga0190285_1000141_pt1 | contig 15597 bp, 16 predicted proteins | sample 48691823_MG_FD_163429 | JGI IMG/M metagenome (GOLD analysis project Ga0190285, IMG submission 163429) | Hydrothermal vent microbial mat bacterial communities from Southern Trench, Guaymas Basin, Mexico - 4869-18-2-3_MG | ecosystem: Environmental > Aquatic > Marine > Hydrothermal vents >...
AACTCTTTATCTGCTACTCTTTATTTTATTATATTCTAAAATTCGCCATGCCACTCTAAGATCATATTTAAGTAGAATCGGTAAATTACCCAATAGAGAAAAAATTAAAAAACAGACCTCTAAAAGGCAGGTCTCTGTTTTTATTAAAAATGATGCTATCTATCCCTTTTTATTCTTTGTTATTCTTTCTTCTTCTTTGTGGAGTACAAATTATATCTGCCAAAATTCTTATGAAATCTCCATAGAAGTTAGTGAGATGTATTATGACGAATATAATAGAGAGCCTTACTTAGTAGTTGTCAATCCTACTGGATTTGCATCAATTACCAATGAAAAACAACAAAAATTATGGATATCATCTGAAATACTGCCTATGATACACCTAACATACGATCCCAGCAGAAAGATTTATTATGGCTATCTATATGCTATATCTCTTGATGAGGGTGCTTATTTTTTGACTTTCTCCACACAGTGGGGCAATGAAACTTTAACTAAAACTAAAGTAATAGTTATCCATAGAACAACTTGAACGAAGAAACCCCCCCTTTTTTGGTGATTTTGAGTTCATTTCAAAAATCTAGCATATGCTTATAGTATTGCTCTTTAATCATAGAGCCATATTCGCGAATATACCAATAACGATCCCCCTTTCCTCTTCCCTTTGTGATTTTTACTTATCAGAATGAAACATTTGCCTATCCACATGTAGAGCAGTTTTATACATGCTGGTTTTTGTGATATTTATAGAAAATAAATATATAAAATTTTATTTAAAAAAGAAAAAATGAACGATTAGACTAGATGTTGTAAGTTCTAACCAAACCCCCCTTCCCCTACTTGATATTTTCTTTTATCCACCCTTCATAAAATTCTTTTATAGAATCAAATATCAAATCTGCATTTTTTAATGTTTCTTTTGTTCCCGATCCGCTCAAAACCCCTACAGTCAAACATCCCAGTTTTTTTCCAGCTTCTATCTCAAAATAATGATCTCCAACTACTATACTTTTCTTCGGATCTGCGTTCAATTTTTCCAATGCTATCTCAATGTGCATTGAATCTGGTTTTACCTTTTCTACATCGTCTCTCGAGATTATTACATCTATATAATCTAATATTTTAGTTTTTTTTGCGGATAACAAAGTAGATTCCCTGTTATTTCTTGTTATTATACCAATCTTTATAGTTCTTTCTTTCAGATATTTTAGAGATTCTATACCTCCGTCTATTATCTCAGATTTTTCTGCAGCCTCTTTTTCTTGTCTTCCTATATACTCTAGGGCTTTTTTTCTCAGTTCCTTATCTTCTATCTTTGATATTGATTCCAAGATGTGTCCCTCTACATTTCCAATGATCTTTTCAAGGTCTGCTCTCATCTTTTTAAAATCGAGCTTCATCCTTATCAGTGTCCCATCCATATCAAAAAGAAAGGCTTCATACATTTTCTTCCCATTCCCTAAAAAATTTTATGCATTTTTCCTGAAAATCCTTGATATCTGAATCATTTATAATTATCTTATCGGCTAAAGCTATTGCATCTCCAAGCCCAAAGCTCAGTTCCCTGATGTCTCTCTCCAGAAACTCGTCATATAACTCTGGATCATCTTCCCTTCCTCTCTTCAACAATCTTTTAAATCTTTTATCTGGTGAAGAATGGATCGCCACAAGATAACAATCATAATATCTGGAAAACTCTTTAACTTCTTCGTAACTCCTTATTCCATCGATAACTATTTTTGGAGTATTTTTTAGCCTATCAAGTGCTAATCTGGCTATTGCCGCTTTTCCAAGCTCTCTTCTTAACATTTCGGCAACTTTTCCGGAGTCTTTGAGGCTATATCCCCTTTTCAGAGTTTCTTCTCTTACAATGTCACCGAGAACAATTATATCATATCCGAAATCCCTGGCAGTATTTATGAATATATTTTTTCCACTCCCCGGCATACCTACAACGCATATCATAAAATATATAAAAAAGAGAAATTTTTAAACCTTCCCCTCAAGATATTTCATCATCAAAATCCCATCTTCCCCATTTTCGTAATACCTTGGCAGTTCTTTTGCCTCGAAAAATCCCAGCTTTTTATAGAGTTTTTGCGCTTTTGTGTTGCGTTTTCTTACCTCTAATTTAACTTTATTAACGTCTTTTTCTTTGAATATTTCAAGAAGTCTCTTTACAAGCAGAGTTCCCACTTTTTTTCTTCTAAAATTCTCGTCTACTGCTAAAGAGATTATGTGTCCCTCTAAACGATCTATAATACCTATAATGTATCCGATCACGTCATTCTCATAAGCTACAAGAAACGTTTTTCTGTGAACTTCGTACAGATAATTAAGGATAAGCGGATCATAGGGTGCATTAAATGAAGAAAACTCTATCTCAAAGACTCTTTTTATATCCTCTGGTTTTATCTCTCTTATATCCATAATTCTATTATTGCTCTCTAAAGAAAAAGGTTACTAAAAAATAAAAAAACTTTGATGTAGTTCTTTGAAGAACTACATCTATTTCTTCTTCAGTTCAAGTAGCTTTAGAAACTCTATTGGGAAAGGCAGAATTATAGTCGAAGCATTCTCAGTAGAAACCTCTGATATCGTCTGTAACAATCTCAACTGGATTGTCATCGGCTCAGTTGCCATGAGTTTAGCTGCTTCTGTAAGCTTCTCCGCAGCTTGAAGCTCTCCCTGTGCATTTATGATCTTTGCTCTTCTATCTCTTTCAGCTTCTGCCTGTGCAGCCATAGCTCTCTTCATCGTAGACGGTAATTCTACATCTTTTATCTCCACAGCAGAGACTTTGATTCCCCATGGATCGGTAGCTTCGTCTATTATCTTCTGAAGATCTCTGTTCAATTTATCTCTTTCACTTAAGAGCTCGTCTAAATGTGCCTGTCCAATAATGCTTCTCAGCGTTGTTTGCGAGATCTGTGATGTCGCGGCAATAAAGTTTTGTACCTGGATTATCGATTTGGAAGCATCCATCACCCTTAAATATACCACAGCATTTACTCTTACAGGTACGTTATCTCTCGTCATAACTTCCTGAACTGGGACGTCAAGTACCTTCGTTCTCAGGTCCACTTTGTACATCCTGTCTATCATTGGGATTATGAAGAATATTCCCGGTCCCTTTGCGCCTTTTAGTCTTCCAAGTCTTAGAATAACACCTCTTTCGAATTCCTTGACAATCTTTATTGCAGAGCTCAGTATCATCAGAATGATCAACACGACGAATATACTTGCTAGTTGCATAAAATCAAATTCCATTTTTTCACCTCCTTTCATGTTTTTTTACCTTTAAAGTGAGTCCGTCCACATATATAACCTCTACTTTCTCACCTTTCTTAATTTTCTCATCACTGTAAACATTCCATCTTTCTCCCCTTACCAGTATCTGTCCTTCTGGATCTATATCTGTATCAGCAGTACCTATTATACCGAGCATCTCGTCCTTTCCAGTAGTCGGCTTTGTTCTTCTGAGCTTTATAGCTTTTGAAAGTCCAAAAATGAAAAACAAAGCCACACACACAGTTATTATAAGAACAAGATATCTGAACTGGGTAAAAAATTCTCTGCTTATTACCCACTCCACATCCTTTGCAGCCGAAAATAAAAACATCGACCCGAAAAAGAAAGAAGCTATCCCTGCGATAGTAAAAAGTCCGAATGTTGGAGTAAGCAACTCTATAACGAAGAACAGTAGCCCCAATCCTATCAGTATAAAACCTCCTAAGTTAAAACCTATGTATCCCTGTGCAATTATCCCGAGTGCAAGACAAACAGCACCTATTGTCTCAGGAACGTGCCATCCCGGTGTTGTAAAACCAAAAATCAATCCCAAAATTCCTATAGTCATCAAAAAATAAGCAATGTTTGGGTTTGTTATCGTTATTATAAACTTGTCCTTAAATGAAGCCTCAAGTATCTCTATATTCACATCTTTGAGATCCAGTTTCCCTTCCATACCTTTTAGCTTCATCCCATCAGCTTTTTCTATTAAGTCATAAAGATTATCTGCCTGAAGCTCGATTAAGCCTCTTTCAAAAGCAGACTTTGGAGTAAGGCTCAAGTTTTCAGTGACAAATTTCTCTGCATCATCTGGATTTCTATCATGACTTTCTGCCAGTGACCTCATATAACTCGAGTAAAAATTAATTGTTTTTTCAGGTGCCTCCATAATCTGTCCTGTTGTTGGATCGTATCCCAGAATAGGTTCGCATGCTCCTATTGATGTACCTGGAGCCATTGCAATTAAATGAGAAGCCATGGCTATATACGTACCCGCAGAAGCAGCGATAGCTCCTTTTGGACTGACAAAAACAATTATTGGGATCTCTGAAGACTCTATTGTTTTGATTATCTCCATCATGGCGTCTCCTCTACCTCCGGGAGTATCCATCTCTATAATTAAAGCAACTCCATCTGTATTCGCTTTTTCCACCGCCTTATCAATTACCTGTTGGCTCGCTACACCTATCTCCCCCTCTAATTTCATGACATAAACAGTCTTAGCCGACGATACCAATGGCATGAGAAGTACAAGAAGTACTATCAGTATAATCTTTTTCATATTCTTATCAAGATACTCAGTGTATTTATATTTTTCCTATTCCTCATCACCGAAGAATTTTTTAGAGACAACTATTATCCTGTTAGAAAATCCGTTCAGTCTCTCCAGATGTCCAACCCAGTAAACGATGATTCCTGATCCAAAGAGTCGAACATAAGGACGAAGCTGACCTCTAAAATCTTCCTTAAACTGGATAAGATCACCAAACCCTGCCTTGCTTTCTACCCATTTTGCTTCAAACCCCCCAACAGAGAAAGGTGTCATGAGAAGAAAATCTGGAGTCTTCCTGAAATTTTCATATCTTGCATCTTTTTCTGTTATGAATCTAATATCTCTCTTCAGTAGCCAATTTTTTATCTCTTCTTCGCATCTGATTCCGTTTTTCCTTTGCAGATCTATATATTTTGGAGAATAGACTATATCCCTCTCTATTACTTCTTTTATCTCCTCTCTTATCCTTTCTTCTTCAATTAACTCTGGATTTTTCATGTATTCTTTAAATTTTCTACGTGAAAACATATCCTGAAATATGAATGAAGCTGTCAATACTGGAGAAAAATTATATTCTTTTGAGATATCTGTAATACTCTCTCCATTTTTCCATCTAATCCTCAGAGTTTCCTTTTTTCTTTCCAGTTTGTAGTAATTCCTTTTTGTATTTCTGATTATTTTTTGAGAGAGTATCGCCAAAAGTACCTCTTTTTCTATTTCAAATTTTTTTACAAGAGTATTTATATCGTCTATTCCATTTAAGTTTTCATATATCTCTTTATACAGTTTATAATTCATTATTTTTCACCTTATTCAGATAGTAATAAATAGTTCTCCTTGGTATTCCAAGCTCATTTGCTATTTTGCTCACTGGGATCCCTGAGTTATAGAGTTTGAGGATCTCTTCTATATCTCTTTTATTATATTTTACTGGTCTCCCAACTTTATGACTCCCTTTTTCCAGAGAGATGCCCACTTTCTTTAAAGCGTTTTTTACCCTTGTAGATGTCAGATTATATAAACTTGGAGGGCAGAGAATAATTCTTATATTTGGATCGTTCTCCAGTAATGCAACGATCACATCTATCGAAGGTCTTATTGAGAGATAAACTACTTCATCTTCAACTCCTTTTTCTATTTCTTTAATAACCTTCTCTTTATTTGTAAACTTTATTATCTTCAATCCATCACCCTTTCAGATATTTCAGAAATTCCTGAGTTCTAGGTTGTAGATTTTTTGTACCCAAAAGTCCAAAATTTTTAAACTCTTCTAATTTTCTTTTTAATTTTTTTTCGTCTATACTAAAATATTTTAAAGTCTCTTCCATATTTTCTGTAATTTCATAATATGCTATACTCCCGACGACTAAACTTTTCTCAAATTTTCCTAATCTCTGCAGTTCTTCCTCCAGTTTTTCTTTTAAAACTATTATCTCTTCATATTTCCCAAGTTTATTTTTGGGAATCTCGTTGGAAAGAGTAGGAAATATTCCTGAGTATCTTTCTCTTTCATATTTTCCTTTTTTCAGATAAAACATTGCAAGATCGAAGATAAATGCGTCTATACCAAAAGGAGCGTACGAAATTGAGAGAATTTTCCTGATATGTCTGTCCTTTATCAATCCTCCTTTCTTCTTCTGAAGTCTGAAAGTTTCAATATTCATTTTATCCTCTACAAAGTCTTTATACTCCTTTAAGGATAGATTTTTCTTTGTTCTCCCGGATTTATACTTCATATAAACGCTGACAGAACTCAATCTTCCTCTTTCTTTATCTACGAGTGTCAAAATTTTTCTATAATCTTTTCTCTGTTCTGGAGTAAAATTGCTTAATTTTACCATATAATCGCCAGATAAAGGAAGATATTCCAGGATTTCAAGTCTATAGACGCCTTCCTTATTTTTGTAAAATCTGAGATCTTTATTTAAATACTTCAAAGCTTCTCTTCCCCTGTATTTTTTCCTATTTTTTAGCATTATTGATTCTGTTAAATGCCCCAGTGCTATTCTATGAGCTGAAAGAGCATAGGAGTTTCTATCGTAAGTAAGTTTTTTTAGCTGAGCCCTGTTTCTGAAAAAAGGTTCAGAGCCTTTAAGACCTTTTAAAGGATAAAAAGGATTTGGAAATCCGTAAAAATCCATTTCTTCTTTAAAATCTTCTAGTACAGATAAATTATTTAATATTTTGAAGTATATCTCTTTAAAGTACTCTTTATTCTCCAGTTCGTTTAACTTGAACTTATATTTAAGGGAGTCTAGAAACTTGTTCACTTTATAAATTAAACTCATCTTACCCCTTTCACAGCTTTTACTATCTCACTCAATTTTTCAAAATTTTCCTCTGCGATCGTACCGGTAACTATTATATCTGCAGTTTTTGATATCTCGGCTGCCTTTTTCTCGTCTCTGATACCCCCTCCAACTATTACAGGTATGTCAACAGCTTTTTTTACGTAATTTATCATTTTTAAAGGCACGGGCTCGGATGCACCTGATCCTGCCTCAAGATAAACAAATCTCATTCCCATAAACTGAGCTGCAAGTGCATAAGCTGCTGCAATCTTCGGCTTGCGTCTCAGAAGGAGATCTGCCTCACCAATAAATCCGGCAGTTTCTCCGGGTTCTACTATAAGATACCCCATGGGCAGAGTTTCAAGCCGGGAAAGTTTAACCTGGAAAGCTCCTAAAGCCTGCGCCTTTGTTATAAAATAAGGATTTCTTGAGTTCAACAGAGACATGAAAAATATTGCATCCGCGTATCTGCTTATCCCTCCTACTCCTCCTGGGAATATGATCACAGGGACAGTTGTAAATTTTTTTATCGATTTTATGAGACTGTCCAGCTCTTCCCCTCTTACCTGTGTAGAGCCACCTATAAGTACAGCATCTGTATTTATATCTTTTAACGATTTCAATGCTTCTGAATTCTTTGCGATCTCTGAGTCTGGATCGATCAATGTAAAATGTAGTTTCTCTTTTTTGAGTTTATTTTTTATGTATTCTTCTACATTCATTTTATCACCTAAAAATTTTTGCAATTCTATGAATATAAATTTTTGCATGAAATCAATCACAAAACCTTTTATAATAGCAAAATCATTGTATTTATGGAAAAAGAAGGAGTTGAAATAGTAGCCAAGTTGATGGCTGTTGCAGGAAGAACAGCACCGAAGGCGCATGGAAAAGACTTTATAGTAATAAAGATACTCGACGAGAATGAAAAAGAGAGACTCGTAGAAGGAATGAGAGAAACAAGTGAGAAAATAGGATTTAAATTTCTACTGCGGGATGCAAATAACGTTGTAGATTCGGATAAGGTAATTCTAGTTGGTGTTAAAGGAAAAGAAACAGCAAACCTTGACTGTAAAGCATGTGGTTTTACATGCGAAGAAAATAAAAATACTCTTGTAGAAGGATATGGTTTTAAAGGACCTCTATGTGCCATAAGACTGGTAGATCTTGGGATCGCGATAGGATCGATGGTGAAAGTTGCCAATGACCTATGTGTGGATAACAGAGTGATGTTCTCTATTGGTGTCGGTGCTATAAACGCGGGACTGATAGATACAGAGATAGCTTTTGGAATACCTCTTTCGGCTAAAGGAAAGAACATATACTTTGACAGAAAACACCATAAATAACAAAAGTTTTTTATATAACGGCTGTAAATAGGAAAAATATGAAAAAGATAATATATTCAGTGATCCTGATAATTGTTATCATAGGAGGATGTATCTCGGGTAATGAGAAAGAGAAAATAGAGGTAGTTGAACCTGGAGATATCGTGACGATCAACTTTATTGGATGGGAAAAGGAAACTGGAGGCATTTTTGATACGACTATACAGGAAGAAGATGTAACAAAAGAAACAGAGCTAGATGATACTCATAAATACACTCCTCAGAGAATTACAGTAAAAGCTGCCAACCCTGCTCCTGGTACTATAAGAACGCTTCCAGGGCTCGAGGAAGCTTTGATAGGAATGAAAGTTGGAGAGGAAAAGATAGTGGAAGTTCCCCCTGAAAAAGGATACGGATATCCTGACGAAAATCAGATAAAGAAACTGGAAAGGATTCAGGAAGTGCCCAGATATATAAATGTACCTATAATTGAAAAAATAAATTATCAGTATCTCGAGAAGATGGTGAAGGGGGAAATAAAACCAGGAAATACTGTGGAACTTGTGGAGTGGTGGGATGTTGACATTCTCAATATAGACAAAGATGGAATTGTAGAAATAAAACATTATCCTATCATGGATAAAGTAGTTCCGACTTATTATGGACCTTATAGGGTAATAGAAATCACAGAAAACGAGATAAAGTTAGAATTTTCACTCAAAGAGGGGGAAAAACTTCAAGCTGCAACCTTTAAAGCTATTGTAATTGAAATAAAGGAAGAAAGTGTTGTAACAAAACTGGATTACAGAGTGGGTGAAAGCGTCAGGAATACACTTCCTGAATGTGAAGAGTGTTTTACCTTTGGTAAAGTTACTGAGGTAACTGACGAATACGTAGAAGTAGATTTTAATTTTCCATTGAAAGGAAAAACATTGCTCTTTAAAGTAAAAGTCATTGATATAGAAAAAGCTGGGAGATGACATGAAGGAAAGAGAAAAAATTAAAGCTAGAATAAGAACAAAAAAAACAAAAAAACTGGACATGAACAGGATAAAAGACTTTAAATGGGAGTTAGATCAGATATTAAAGGATCTTCCTGATTCTGTAAAAGGAAATATAAAGGGTAGCATATACGCAAAGGCTTCTAAACTTGGAATAAAAGAAACAAAAGACTTTATAATGCAGAAAGAAGAAGAAGGAACAATCTCGGAGGAAATGGGCAGGAAGATAGTGAAGCTCCTTTATAGATACAATAGATACAGAAGCTAGGATATCCTCGTTGTAAGTGTTGTTATTCTGATATTTAAATGATACGTTTTCGCACCATTTCCCAGAAACTTTGTATATATCTTTGATCCCTCTCTTTCAACTATGAGAAAATCATTTTCTATTCTTATAGTATATGTCTCATTGCCCATAACTAATGTATATGGTGGATCTATATCGAAATTGAGATCTTCTATACCTTCATTCTTTATATAAATCTCCTTTTTTCCAGATAAAACAATGTTTTTGATATCTATAAAGTTAATAACAGTATAAACATTATCATTCTGTGTCTCTGCAACTATATCCAAATAAGATTCCGAAATTTCAAAAATATTGTTAGAATAGGATTTTAAGATATTTCCGTTTCTTGTCATATTGGCATCCAGAACATTAGTTTTCACTTCCAATGACATAGATAATGTCTTGAGATCAGTCTCAAATGATGCTATAGAAACATGATATGAACTTCCAAAGAATTCCCCTTTATCAAAATTTACATTTAAACTCCTAGAAGATCCTTCTCCATCTCTGTTAACTTCTTTTATTAAAGAATCTATGTTTAAAAATATAGTTTCTGCGGAGTTTAAATTCTTGACATCTTGCAGCTCATTTAACTCTCCTTGCCCCCATCTGAATGCCAGAGCAACAGCTGTAATGACTATCGCGAAGAGGATCGCATAACTGAGGATTACAGAAACACCTTTTTTATTCATGGTATCACGTAAATGAGACTTCGCTTTCTATTGTGTATGTTGGTTCTGGGTATATATATTTTCTGATAATAAATGGAGGATGAAACTCTGCTTCATCTAAGGCATTTGTAAAAAGTCCTATGTCGCCGCTTGTAAGATTGGAATTGATAACTGCGAAGATCTCTGTTCCATTTTGAAGAACTTTAATAATGTCACCGTATCGTCTTACTATAAACGATGTTACGGAACTCTGCGAGACAGATCCTGTGTCATACGATAATGTTTGATGAGTGGTAGCACTGTCCTGCCAGTATGCTTCCCTTCTGCTTCCCGTAGAACTCGTTCCAAACCAATAATCACTTACAACAAATCCAAAGGCATAATGGTTATCCTGGCTCACATAATCAAAGCATACTCCCCCAGTATCATTGTCAACTGGTTTTATTTTGAACATTACCTCAAAGTTTGATAAGTTAACTCCCGTCTTTATTATGGAACCTATGTTACGTTGATTTCCATTCCAGTATATGTTTGAATGCTGATATAATATTCCGTTTACCGTATTTATAGCCCAGTTAGAAGGAGTATTAGTATTTCCTACATCTTCTATTGTGTAATCTGTTATTGTATGGGCACCGGCAAAATCATCAAACCAATCAAACGTAACCACACCATCAGAGACAGAAGATGCCAGAGCATTTCCGTAATACATATAAACAGTTGTAGTTGAACTTTCTGGAATTGAAGGTATTTTTACCCAGATCACTGCATTAGCAGGATTGGATGTTTCTATCCAGTAATCTAAAAGGTTCCCTCCAGAGTCCACAAACCTTAAATCATCATAATCTGGCTGCATATCTGAATCGTAAGAAACACTCATTTTTATCTGGTAATCCGTCAGGTCATTTCCAGAATTTTCTTCTATCATTATTTTTTTTCTTTTTGTCCATGATGAATCCCACCAGTATTCTATACTCACAGAGGTCATGGAGGTATAATTACCAGCAAGAGCAGATATTTTCGCTCTTCCTGTATTTGTGTCAGAAACGAGCGTGGCTGTTGCTTCACCTGAAGGATTTGTAGAAGTTGTATACGTAGATGTTCCAGACTCACTGAAAATACCAAGTGTTGTCTGGAACGTGACATCTATGCCACTACCAACTCTATTCCCGAAGTTATCTTTGACGATGCCCACCACTGGAGTTGATCCTCCGTTACTGAAAATACTCTCTTCTTCAGGATATATAAAGACACTTCTAACGTTATACTCAAATATCTCGGCATATCCTACCTCTGTAGTTATTCTGTATGTTTTTCCTATCGTTAGAGATATATTATAGATAGTGAATGCCTCACCTGGAGGCACTGTAGAGGATGAGAATGTATATCCAGATAAGGGTGCACCATCTTCATAAATATTAATAGAATTTGTATCTATAGACGTCAAACCTACATTTCTGAGATGTAACGTACTATTCGTGTCATCATAGTTCTCGACATTTATCTCTTCTTCTATCTTTTGGGATTCTTTCTCTATAATTTTGGATGTTCTTTCCTGTGATTGCTGCTGTTCACTGAAGTACCATACTCTCAAGAGAGATGCAACTGTCAGGGTCATAGTTATTAAGAGTACGACAGCTATTATCGGTGAGATAGATTTCTTATTCATATTATCCAATTCTTTTTTTTTGTTATTTATATTTTTCCGAGTATATGATTTCTATGAGTATGAGACTTCGTTATCTATTGTGTATGTGGGCTCTGGAGAAACATATTCTCTTCCGTAGATGGTACCAGAAGGAATGGACATCCAGCTAAACTCTTCACCTGTATGGGTCCCATCCCAGCTTGCTGGTTCTTCACCCGCCAGCTCAAAATCGATAGCAGTTATATCCCGTGTTACCGCATAACAGGAGTTGGAACCATCCTCTCTGTTAAGCTGGACAATAACGATGGGAGGAGTAGAGTACGATAATGAGAAACTCCATGTAGTGAACGTATTTGAATATCCATCTCCTGTGTTTTCGGTCTCTATACTCTCACCTGTACCTGTTCCCTCTTCTATTGTAGCATAGGCGATGGTCTCTGGGAAACCGAGTGATGGTGTAGTATTGTCGTCTTCCTCTACCTGGACTGTGTACTGGGTAGTGGTAATGGAGCCTCCTCTGGTGTATATCTGATCCGTGAAATTAACGTTGGTTTGAGTATCTGCCAAGACAATGGGACGTGAGGTGAAGGGCGCAGTGAAATCCACGGTCACATAGGGGCCTGTTGAAGTAGTAGTCCCAACTTCCGTGAGTAAATCTGTCCCAATGTAGTAGATCCCCTGTTCCAAGACAATGTACGAAATATCAGTGGGATTTATTGTTCCATCTCCACTGGAAGGACTCTCTACTTGTACAATGTCAAAACTGTTCCCCGAGATATTTGTGATTAAATGGTGTTGTGCCAAGACTCCACCACTCCGGTACGTACTCGCTGGAAGTCGTGGTACAGCAAAGACCTGTGGGTTACTATATGCATTTGTCAAATTTACCGTAGCCGTGGTTCCGCCGACGTTTGTTATTCCGGCTTCACCTACTACAGTAAATGTGGATTCGTAACTGCTGGTAGTAGACACTCCAGCATTTCCGTAATACATATAAACAATTGTAGTTGAACTTTCTGGAATTGAAGGTATCTTTACCCAGATCACTGCATTGGCAGGATTGGATGTTTCTATCCAGTAATCTAAAAGGTTACCCTCAGAGTCCACAAACCTTAAATCATCATAATCTGGCTGCATATCTGCATCATAATCTATGGTGAACTTTATCTGATAATCTGTAAGATCATTTCCAGAGTTCTCCGTTATTGTTATTTTTTTTCTTTTTGTCCATGATGAATCCCACCAGTATTCTATATTCACAGAGGTCATGGAGGTATAATTCCCTGCAAGGGCAGATATTTTAGCTCTTCCTGTATTTGTGTCAGAAACGAGCGTTGCTGTTGCTTCGCCTGAAGGATTTGTAGAAGTTGTATATGTAGATGTTCCAGACTCACTGAAAATACCAAGTGTTGTCTGGAACGTGACATCTATATTGCCAACTCTATTATCAAAGTTGTCAACGGTGACAGCTGTTATTGTCGTTGAATCCCCGTTATTAAAAATAGTTTCATCATCTGAGTATAAAAAAACATTTCCAACGTTATACTCAAAAATTTCGGTATATCCTATCTCTGTAGTTATTCTGTATGTTTTTCCTATTGTTAGAGTTAAATTCCAGATAGCTAAAATATCACCTGAATATAATGTGGATGTGGAGAATGTATATCCTGAGAGAGGATTTTCTTCTTCATAGATCTCGATAGAATCTGTATTTATCGTTGTTAATCCTGTGTTTCTTATATACAACGTTCCATTTGTATCATAACTTTCTATATCTATCTCCTCTTCTTTTTCCTGAATTTTTTTATCTATCAATCCTGATGTTCTCTCTTGTGATTGCTGCTGTTCATTGAAGTACCATACCCTTAAGAGAGATGCAGCTGTCAAAGTTATCGTTATTAAAAGTACAACAGCGATGATTGGCGAGATGCATTTCTTATTCATATTATCCAATTCTTTTTTTGTTATTTATATTTTTTCCTTTCTTCTTAAAAAGAACAAAATATTGGATATAAACACAAGCGTGGGAATTATCTCCAACCTTCCCATCCACATGCCCAGTATTAGCGTTATCTTCCCTATAAGAGGTAAAGTGGGAGATGTTATCCCTATACTCAAGCCCACATTTCCCTGTGCAGAAGCCATCTCAAACATACTATTTAACGCTCCATGTCCCAGCTGCATTAAAATAAAGCTTCCTCCCAGCAAAAAACCAATATAAACTATTGTAAACAAAAGTGCCTCTATAATATCTTTATTTTTGAAAATTGCCCCCCCCATCTTTACAGGCATTACAGTACTATTGGGTAGAAGAGATTTCTTTATATGGTTTTTGAGAACAGTTAAGATCAATGCTATTCTCACAAGTTTTATTGCCCCTGCAGTTGATCCAGCTCCTCCACCTATAATCATCAGAATGATCAAACTGCTTTTGGCGATCTCTCCCCATTCTGCAAGATTGGCTGTAGAGAATCCGCAGCATGTTATAGCTGAGAATCCCTGGAAAAAAGCGTTTCTAAGACCTTCAATAATGCCATATTTCGAGATAAGATCAAATCCTATAATTATAATCACAAAAAAACCTATCATGAAAAGTGCTTTAAACTGCACATCTCCAAAAAGTTCTTTAAATCTCCTTTTAAATATAGCCCTGTAATGAACCGAAAAGTTTATAGCTCCTAATATCATGAGGAAAACTGCGACAATCTCTATAGGGAAGGAATGGTAATGTGCTATACTATCATTATAAAGCGACATTCCTCCTGTACCCAAACCTGTCATGCAGTGGTTAATAGAATCAAAAATCGGCATGCCCACAATAAAAAAGAGCAGTATCCCCAAAATTGTATAAAAAAAGTAAATTTTCCATATAACTTTTACTGTACTCGGAAGTGATGGTTTTATTCTTTCTCCCCGACCCTCCGCTATATACAGCCTTGCAGCGGCAACGCCTGGTCTTATGAGGACGATCATCGCTACTAGAATAATTCCTATACCTCCCACCCACTGTTCAAAAGACCTCCAGAATAAAAGGATTTTTGGAAGTGTTTCCACAGAGTATATTTTGCCAAACATTGTCAGCCCTGTTCCCGAAAAAGCAGACATGGACTCAAAATAAGAATTAACGAAACTAAGTTTTGCTATGAACATAAAGGGTATCGAGCCTACGAGAGCTGAGATCAGCCAGGCAAGGGAAGATACCATCATGGCATGTCTTATCTGCATGCTCACATCTGATCTAACCTTTTTCATCAAACTTCCTATTATAAATGTGATGACTCCTGGAAACAGAAAATATTGTATATAGATCATTTCATCTCTGTAAAAATAGGTAAGTAAGATGGGAATTACTGTAACTATTCCCAATCCCTGAAGAATAGCTCCAAGATTTCTAATTACGAGCATTATATCTTTTTTTCTGTTCAAGAGTGTTCTTACCATCAAAAATAATACTACCAAAAATATAAAAAGGTTATCGTATTAATATAATCACATTGTATGAGTTATCAAAAGAGTCAGTACCATCTTAAGAGGTGAAATATTGAACTCAATACTTATAAGAAAAGCGTTGGAGTTGAAAGAGGAAAGTAAAAGTGATGCGTTGTTAGTTTATATAAGCTCAAAAAAAGATCTGGAAGTTTTTAGATCACTGAAAAATTCTAATGTAATAATCATAACTAATAACAAAGATCTATCAAAAAAAGAACAGGAATTACCTGTAGTTTTGATGCCTATAGAACTTCCTAGGATTAAAAGAAGAATAGCTCTAGCGATAGCGGCAGCCCTTGAAAATAAACTTATAGAG
>Ga0190285_1000142_pt1 | contig 15559 bp, 17 predicted proteins | sample 48691823_MG_FD_163429 | JGI IMG/M metagenome (GOLD analysis project Ga0190285, IMG submission 163429) | Hydrothermal vent microbial mat bacterial communities from Southern Trench, Guaymas Basin, Mexico - 4869-18-2-3_MG | ecosystem: Environmental > Aquatic > Marine > Hydrothermal vents >...
GCCCCTGTCGGTAATCCCCGGCAAATCGGCTTCAAGGGCCCTGTTTGCGGGTGGGCCGGGAGAGAACCGCACAGAAAAAGGGCTCTGCGCACAGGCCGCGCCCACAGACAAGGTCAAGAACCCCACGGTGAGCATGTGCAGTACCGGCAACGACCAGTGTTTTTGGAGGCGTGTTATTTCAGACTGTTGCATCTGTACCCGCGACTTCCCTTGCGAAAGTACGGTTAGCTTATTATTCATACAGATGAAAGTCAACCGCTTTTTCTCGCGCAGATCCCGGCTTCGTGGCCACGTCCAACCTTACCGTTCCGGAACCCGCTGCAAATCCCTACAGAATGCCGGTCCCTGACAAACAGGAACCAAATCCCACCCAAGGGTACTCTTGCCAATCGGGGCATCTCTTGAAGGGATTGCTGAGAATGTACTGCGCCTTTTGAACAATTCCCCCTGGTCCGACACATCCGCGGTCGTGTTTTCTATTCGGGTCAGTGCGCCGGTAGCGCCGGCGGGCCACATGGCGGAGGTCCGCATGGGGGAGGAGCACACGGTGGCGGAGGAGGCCCATAAGTCTGATAATGGGGAGGAATGCGGCATGGGTACTCGGGGGCCACGCACAAGAAATACCAGATCCCAATCTCCTTGAATGCCATGAGACTGGCGTCCAAGGCAGGAGGACCAGATCTTCCGCTAGGTCCTGCAAAGGCCGACAGGGTGAGCACGACCGTCACAATGATGGCCGCGAAAAGGGATCTTATGAGTTTTCCTTTCATGCTCGAATCCACCTTACGGTCTTCTCACAACTTATGCTGATTATAGCAGAAAATGGCCCAGGCGGCAAGTGGTGTCCACAGGAGATTGTAACCATTCACTTACGCGGGGGCAATGGCAGGATGTCATAGCGAGCGCAGCGAAGCAATCTCCGGCGCGCCGGGTATGGGGATTGCTTCGTCGTTTCACTCCTCGCAATGACACACGCGACGAGAGGATCTGCCCCGCGAAACTGAAGGCTTACAGGAGATTCCCGGGGCCGACCCCAACATGGGCGCTTTTCGCCGGTACGCTGAGGTCCCTTCCGAAGGGCCGGCGGCTCCGTCCGTTGTACAGGGATTGGATTCGGACCACTCTTCCTTCCAGCGCGTCGGTCACAGCGCGGTCATGGTTACGGACACTGCCTTCATGACATATGAGCACTACCACACACCACAGGATACGCCGGACAAACTGGAATGGACACGGTTCACCAAAGTCGTTGAGGGACTCACACAGGCCGTAATGGAACCGGCCGTTGCCCACCCTTGACACCGTGGCACAGAGAAGAGAAGAGAAGAGAAGAGCAAGAATGTTGAACCACAGAGACACAGAGACGCAGAGCAGAAAGAATAAGAATATTGGGCCACAGAGAGCACAGAGAAGATATCTTCTCAGAGTCTCTGTGCTCTCTGTGGCCTCTGTGGCAAATATCTCTTCTCTTCGCGTTCCTTTGCCTCGTGTCTGCGAAGGCGGCTCTCGAATTCTTCGTATCAGGCCCCTGAATTCTCGATCCAGTTGCGGATTCCGGAGACCTCCTGGAGTTCCCACTGGTCGGATATCCTCAGCTTCAGGAAATATTCAAACAGGTCGTCTACCGCGTCCATCCCTTGTTCGATCAGGTAAGTTTTTTCCAGGAACGCTCCTTCGGCATCCTGTTCGGATTCAGCATCTTGCGGCGGGAGTACGGGGGGGGTCCTGAAGGAACCGAACGCGAACCATGTCCCCTTCAGCACCATTGTGAAGTCTTCATCGGAGGGACGAATCCGTATGCGGGCTTCCTCGATCTTTTTCCCCTCCTTGAGCGCGGCCATGCCTTCCCGAAGCTCTGATTGTTCACCCTTCAGCGCTACGGTCTGGGGAGATTCCGAGTCCGACAAGTCGAGCGTCATTTGGTCAAGGAAGATCACTTCAATGGTTCTCTTTCCCGGGATCTCGATGAGACCGCCCAATTGATCGGATTTAAACCACAGCCACGTAAGGAATTCCCTACCGAGAAAGGCCTTTTCACGAAGTATGTCCAGAAAATCCATAGGATCATATCCTCAAGTGTCAGGTGTACGGGAATCGGAAACCGCTGCGATCAAGCAACAAATGACGACGGCTTCAGGTTCTCCAGTGCTCTTTTCTCCGATTCGTCTTTGAGCAGATCTTCCGCTCGGATGTACGGAACGATCGGCCGAAGTGTCAATCCAAAGCTCTTTTTGAAGTGATCCTCGAATCGCTCACGCGCCTTGACGCCCAGGCTCCCAAAGTAGACCGTCTCCTTCAAAGTGTCCCACATGAGGTCGTAAACCTGTATGGATGGGAAGATACGGCTCTTCAGGGTTTCTCTCAGCCTCTCTTTCAAGTCACGTCGCTGACCCGAGGACAAGCGTTTCTGATCGCCTTGCTCCAGGAGCTTCTTGGTTTCCGATTTCAGGTGAATCTCCAATATTCGCGGGGGCACCTTCACCGAATCTATGCGAAGCGCGAGGGCCGCGTAATTCGCTCGATGGTAGGACGCGCCGGCAAAGGCATTGTCCGTGAAGTCCTCAATGGCAACCCATCCCGCCGCGACAATGTCACCTGCGGTTTCAGTATTCCGAAACGCGCCTTTCTTTATTCCACTGTCCACCGCGTCCCAGAACGATCCTTCCATCTCACCCCGGACCCGGTACCTTATGATCGAAACCGATCGTGACGCAAAGCCCATAGAAATTCTCCGTCAGCCCATTTGGTTCGGCGATCCGACACAATAGTCGAAAAAAAGCGATACCTCAAGCCCTAACCTGTCTCCGCATCGCATGTGCCCTCTTGAAAGAACCCCGGAAAACAGCATAGGCGCAGATGAACAAGGGGTTCATTTTATTTGTCCATCTCAAGCGGCCCGGGTGACCGAAATGGTTGCACGCTCGGTCCGGGGCAATGGCCCCGATCACTGGAACCACGCTTGACACCGATCCGGTTCTGTGCAATGAACAGCCCGTTTGCACGGGCCTTTGGGACCGGCTGATTCCAACCGAGGAGGCAAAGAGAATGGCGGTGGTCAAAATAATCGAACTGGTGGGCGAATCCCCGCACGGATGGGAAGACGCCATGAAACAGATCATCGGAGAGGCACAGAAGACGCTTCACGGCATCACCCGTATAGGGGTCGCAGAACAGGATGTAAGGATGATCAACGATAGGATCGACGTCTGGCGCGTGCGAGCTCACGTTTCATTCAGGGTGCAGCGCGGGGACTGACCTACCACGCGAACCTCATCATGGATCTGAGTGTCCGGTGTGACACCGCACCTATGCGGTCTTCAGAGCGCTCAAGTCCGGTCTATCGGATAGGAATCCAGAAACGTGTTCATTTCACGGATCAGCAGATCTTCTCTGCCACCATGGAAGTGATCCGTCCCGGGAATGGTCACGATTCGCTTGGGTTCGGGGGTCTCATCCCCGAGTCTCTTGAATCCGGACACAGAGCAAACAAAATCATTGTCGCCCGCGACCAGGAGCTTGGGTCTTGTTTCGTGGTTGAGGAAACTGAAATCGTACATATCCACTGGAGGCGATATTCCGATGAGCCTCTTCAGTCGGGAATCCTCGGCTGCCGCGGCCAGGGCCACCCAGCATCCGAACGAATAGCCCGCAATGATCATACGCTCTGAGTCCACTTCTTCCTGCCCTTGCAGGAAATCCACAGCAGCCGCCACGTCGTCACGCTCGCTTATGCCCTCTCCGTGTGAGCCCCGGCTGCCCCCTGTCCCTCTGAAATTGAACCTCAGGCTGACAAATCCCCGGTCAACAAGTCCTTTCCCCAGCGCTTCAGTCACGTTGTTGTGCATATTGCCGCCGTAGAGCGGGTGGGGATGACATACAACAGCGGCAGGGCAGGGTCCGTCCGCGGCTGCAGGAATTTCAAGAATACCTTCCAGTGCTATTTCACCGCAGGTGAACGTCACATCTCGTCTCAACATCGTATTGTCTTCCTGTCCGGTTCATTTTGCGGGACCGAGTCCCGGTTTGTCGTGTCATTGGGGGAGCAGGCTGTGATGCCAACTTACATGCCTAGAAACAGAGGCACAACAAAACATGAAAGTCCTTTCCGTTGTTCACCAGTCCGTGGCTTCGCCTCGGACAGGGTGCTCGAAGAGCGCGCACGCTGCGCATGGACTTGGAGGGGAGACTCATCTCCCCTCCAAACCACCCCATACGTTGACCCGCAAAGGGGTGGTTTTTCCACAGGACTTTCATAGGAACTATCATCGCAAGAGAGTTGGTATGACCCTGCTGATGCCGGGGTTGTCCGATGAACCGTTTGCACCGGTTCAAATCTCCAGCTGTTCGATCTTATTGAGGCCGGCGCGCAAAGGCTGGATTATCAGGTATAGGGCCACGGCCAGCGCGAGCGCGAAACAGACGCCCATGATCAGATAGTCGAGCCTTCCCAGGTTGCGGCTGTAGAACTCGGCTGTAAGGAAACGATAGACCGGGAATGCTTCCAACAGTACTACAGTGGCCACCGCGAGGCCGCCGTATATCATGGTAAGAAGCCCTCCAAACCCGGTGAAGGCTCTGCTCGGATCCACTTCCTTGAGATCCGCGTGAATAACGCCCATCCCTATGGATAGAGAGGTTAACCCGGTGGTCAAGAAGCCCAAGGTGATCGTGGAAATCACAGACATGAAAACGCCCAACTCCAGTATCTTGTTGGTCATTATTACAAGGAATAGTCCGAGCGCGAGCATAGGCGTAAGATAGAAAAAGAATTTCACCCAGAGCACCTTTCTCAACCTCACAGGCGAGCCTTTGAGAATCCAGAAAGCACGACCCTCTGAAGAGATAGCGGGGAACAGGAATCTTACACCGAGCGAAGACAGCACGAATCCTGCCAGACCAATGTTAATGAAGCCGATGATATTCTTGAAGAAAAAGGAGAGCATTGGGGAATCCAACGAAGGTAAAACACTGAAATTGTAAAGGTACACCACGATGAGGGCCAAAAGGAGCAGCAACTGGCTGAGTCGTCCCCAATCCCGGGCCATGAGCAGGGTTTCCTTCACAATCAATCGCACGGTAGGGACTTCAAAAAACCGGCTCAAGACTCTTCCCATCACAACTATGAAGCGACTCTTGGACAGGCGAGCGCCTTTGGATTCCATTGCCTTGGAATACCCGGAGACGTGCCCCGCTTCATGAACGTGGCCCACGAGTCGGTAAACCATAGCGGCCCCCAGGACTAGAAGACCCAGGAAGACCGGAATCTCCTCGTAACCGAATCCCGTGATGTACGGTTTGAGCGTGAGCATCATCCATGTGGTAGGGAGCCAGACGGAAGCGGGCTCCGACATGATGGAAAGGTAATCCGTTACCGACGCAAATCCCTCCGGATTGAGAAACTCCTCGGGACGCACCATTCGGAACAAGAGATAGACTCCCACGAAAATCAGTATGCCCACAAGGACGAACAGATCTCTCAGGCGTCGCACCGGGAAAACCCTCACAAGTGCCTGAACCACAAATATCCCCAGTGCGGTTGCCATCACGAGCAGGCACAGGAAGCCGATGAAGCTCAGCGCGTAAAAACCCCATGTAGCAGAAAACACCGTGCCGTACGCTACAAAAATAGGGAACCCGAATACCAACACCATCCAGGAAGAATCGGCCATAGTCTCAATAAAGCGCGCCGTATAAACATGATGCCCGGGTATGGGCCCCGATATAATTAGTTCCAGGTCTTCAGAGAGAAAAAACGTGGAAAAACTTGTGATTACATTACTAATCATCACCACGAACACGAACGTGAGCAGGATCATCGAAAGGAGTTTCATGGCCGCTATGTTGCCGAACATCTCCTCAGCGGTGAAATAGGCGAGGGACTTGACAAAGACCACATAGATCACCAGCCAGAGCACCACTATGAGTCCCATCAAAAAAGGGAAACGCAGCTTGTCTCTGCCCGGATTTCTCAGTTTGTTACGGAATTTCTTCCATCGTGGGCTCAACAGGAGCAGGACATCTCTCATTTGTCTTCTTCCTGCCCCGGGGCTTCCGTATTCGGTTCGGGAGCGAACTCAGCGTCCCATTCCTTTTCTCGTTTTTTCCGTCTCTTTTCTATCACCACAAGAATGTGAATGCTGGCTTCATAGAGCACCAGCAACGGGATGCCCAGGAGTATCTGCGAGGCCGGGTCCGGGGGAGACAGAACAGCGCCGAGAATGAACGCTATCACGATAAAGTACCGACGGCTTCTCTTCAACAGATCGGAACTGACGATCCCCAGAAGTCCCAGGAACACGATGATGATCGGTGTCTCGAAGACCGCGCCAAAAGCCAGCATAAACTTCATGATCAGGGAGACATACTCCTTGATGGAGATCATGGGTTTGAGCGCGGTGGTCTGAAAACTAAGGAAAAAGTTGAAGACCACAGGGAAAACCACAAAATAGGCAAAACCCGCGCCCACATAGAACAGAGCGGTCCCCGTCACCACAAAAGGCAACCCCAGCCGTTTTTCCTTGCTGTAAAGCCCGGGCGCGACGAACTTCCACACCTGATACAGGATGTACGGAAACGTAAGAAAAATCCCCGCGATAAACGAGATTTTGAGATACATGAAGAACGGATCCTGAAGACCCGTGAAAACAACGGTCGAATCCTTGGGGAGCTGCTCCAACAGCGGCGCAGCGAGGAAATTGAACAATCTCTCCCCAAAGTAGATGCAAGCAACAAAACCGAGCATAACGGCCAGTGTGGCCTTTAGCAAATGTGACCGCAATTCCTCGAGATGTTGGAAGAAACTCATCTTAGAATTGCCTTCGGTCACTGTTCCTCCCCTTCCTTCCTGTCTGTTTGCTCGACCCCGTGTTTCGGCTTGTCTTCGGGTTTCTTCTCAATCTTATCTTCATGCGCCGTGGATTCCTCTTTGGAGTTATCCGCTGTTTCGGAGTCCGCGTCACCGGGCTCTTCGTCATTTTCAGCCGAGCTTTCCAGGAGTTCAGCATAGAAGTCGGGGCCCGATTTCTCGTCAGATGGAGGAATCAGGTCATTATCGGCTCCCTCGGCCGCATCTACTCCTCGTGGCGTGGAAGCCGGGGGATATTGGGGTTGTGAGACCGTAGGCGTATCAAGATCAACCGCGTTCCGAATATCCCAGGAAAGCTTCTGCACCTCCCGGTAAAGCTTGCCTAGCAGCTTGGCCACGTCCACCAGCTGACGAGGGCCCAGTATGATGAGGGCCACCACGAGGACGACGCCGATTTCCGTCATTGATATTCCGAACACTAACAGCCTCTCCCAATTCCGACGATCCACCACTTATAGCATATATCAGCGATCAACACGATGCCGCCGGGGAACGCATCTAACCGTTCAGTTTCGGGGGGGCTTCGAAGGCGAGGGCAGACACATAGAGCCTGCCCCGGACTCCGATCCGGGGTCTGCCCCTACGTCTCGGCCCAGACCGTCATGGGGCACAGTGTACGGCGCGCACCTGTGTGTGCGCCCTCTTATCATCCGCTAGACTCGAGAAAGTGGTCGTTGCCGCCTCCCCCCGAATGACTGAATGGGTACAACGCATCTAACCGTTCTCATGCGTGGGGGGGGCGTAGGAAGTCATTGCGAGCGCAGCGAAGCAATCTCGTGCACAGTGAATATGGGGATTGCTTGACAAGAAGGTCTGCGCCGAAAAACTGAAGCCTTACCAACACAGTGGATTCGGGCCGATCACCTTGTCTTTGCGCTGAATCCGAAATTGTCGGTCAAATCTCCGCATCTGTTGAAATCACCTTGTCCACGTAGAAGATGTCCATGTACATGGGACCTCCTCCCCAGGAGTCGATCAACAGAGACACGTTCCCTATCAGCGCGTCCAGACGAGTGTCCTGCGAAGTGAAGCCGTGGGACCCATCGGATAGCAGGGCCATCCAGTCGAGCGCGTCGGACCGGAGACAGATCTTGACCTCGAATCCTTCGCCTGCTCGAATCAGAATGAGTTGTCCGCAGTGGCCCTTTTCCGCCTTGGAATCAGAGTGCTTGATGTCGTACAATTCCACATCAATTCCCCGGATGGTCCGAATCAGTTCGACGGCTCGCATCTCCTCATCGAAGATCAATTCTGATTTCGAATAGCAATCAGCGCAAAGCTGGGGATCCTCTGGGGGAAAAACAGCCTCCGTCTCTGCGCAGACAACACAAACCGTTTCCGTGGAAGTGGTATTGGACATGAGCCGTCCTCCGGATCATCGGCTCTCAGTACCGCTCGTTCGCACTTCGCGCTCGTCGGAACTCGAATCCATGCGGCGACTTTGACGCGGCCTGAGCCTGAAAACACTTGGAATCAAATGGAACGACGAATATAATCGCCGAAATTGGTCACCGGCGGTATAATAGCATTCACACACGGTCTTGAAAAGGAGAAGAATCATTATGCTACGCAGAAAGCTTGCAATCGTGACTCTGTTGTGGGCCCTGCCCGCGATTGTAATAGCGGCGGGTAAGCCCGGGATATCCTTCGATAGGACGGAACACGACTACGGTCGGATTCTATACGGTGAGACGGTCAAGGCGGAGTTCAAATTCACCAATACAGGCACAGACACGCTGGTCATAGAGAAGTTGCGATCCTCGTGCGGTTGCACCAAGGCGGTCAAGGGGAGCCGGGAAGTGCCGCCAAACGGCAAGAGCAAAATAGTGGCCTCGTTCGACACAACAGGACTGAGGGCCGGAAAAAAGGCCAAGAAGGTCTTTGTGCACTCCAATGATCCGGGCAAGCCGGTGGTCAAGCTAAAGCTCTACGCTTACGTGGTCCGTCGGCTCAACATCGAGCCTTCCAGCGTGGCCAAGACACTGTCTGAGTTTCAGGAGACGGTAACCTTCGCCCTGACCGCGAAGAACGATTCGGACAGACCGATCACCTTGAAAGTCTCCAAGGTCAAGGGGGCGTTTGTCCAGGCGGCCCTGAAACCCGAAAACGCGCTTCTCAAGCCCAAGTCCGACACCCGGCTTGACATTGTCCTGAAGTTGAAGAAGGAAGAGGGCAGGCACTTCTACATGGGCCGAGTACTGCTCAAGACCGATCACCCCCTGGAAAAAGAGATCGGCCTGCGGTACCTTATCAGGTTGAAATAGGGCGCGTGAACGAGCATCCGGGTCCAACGTATCCAATGCCGGCGCTCATGCCAAGAGACTAGTACTGCCCCACGGAAATCAACAGGCAGTTCTATTGAACCGATGATCTATCGCAAAGGATGGTCACGGAACAAGCGTATCGCCCCAACGGCTCTTGGGAGGTGTCATGTGACGCCGTTGAACCGTCATTCCGGCGAACCCCGGATCCGCGTCCGGGGCAGGCGCCGGACTCCGGGCTTTTCAGAATCTTCGGGGCGGCCGAAGAACCCCTTAAGGCTGCTCCTGATCCTGTTTGGCGTTGCATGTATGTTTGTGAATTCCCGGACTCCGTGCTATTCGTCGTACGAACCGCTGGATCGGAGTGTTAACGCCGACTCATCGCTCCACTGTAAGCCCACATTCAAGAGAGAACCGACTACCGGCCGGGCGGGTCGGCCCAATGCCCGCTACCAACTTCAAGAAAGATATGTCCAGGTCCTGCGAGCCGAAAAACGGACGCGCAGGTTGGATGGTTACCTTAAGCGGACCAGGGAATCGGCCGAGCGGGGGGAAGCGGAAGGCCAATACCGACTGGGTCTAAGTTATGATGTCGGCCGCCTTGTATCCCGGAACCATGAGGAAGCGGCAAAGTGGTACAAGAAAGCCGCGGACCAGGGTCATCCAAAAGCCCAGGTGTATCTGGGCTTGGCATATGAATACGGTCAGGGGGTGACAAAGGACTTAGAACAAGCGGCCAACTGGTATCTTAAGTCTGCGGAGCTGGGTTTCCCCAGGGGTCAATATCGTGCGGGAAGGATGTACGACTTAGGATTTGGCGTGGCCAAGGACCGCGCACAAGCCGTCAAATGGTACGAGAAAGCCGCGGCCCAAGGCAACAAGGCGGCCCACCGGCGCCTGGCGCGCTTGGGTGTGACTGTTACTCATCGGAGTGTCCGGAAAAGAAGGGACAAGAGACCGCAAGCCGTACGGCAGGATCGATCTCGCAGGTCGACCCGTAGAGACATGCGACGCGGTTGGAACGTGGAACCTATTCAAAAGAGAGCCGAGGAGGGTGACGAGAACAGTCAATACCGCCTGGGCCTCTTGTACGAGAAAGGATATCTCGGCCTGGCACGGGACACAGACGACGCGGCCAAGTGGTACAGAAAAGCCGCTGAGCAAGGGCATCGGATAGCCAAACTCAGACTGACTCGCCTGGAAGCCAAGCTCGATTCCACAAGGGATCGGGTCAATAGGGAAACCGAGAAGCCTCTCGAGAAGTCCGATTTTTGGGAAGTGCTCCAACGGTACGAAGAGGCCGCGGAAAAAGGCGACGTGTCAGCCCAGTACCAGTTGGGACGTCTGTACGAAAACGCTTCAGACGAAGACCAGGACTACAAACAAGCAGCCAAATGGTACAGACGGGCCGCAGGAAAAGGCCACGCTGAATCTCAATTTTCCCTGGGATGGATGTATGAACAGGGAAAGGGCGTGGAAAAGGATTACAGAGAAGCGTTCAAGTGGTATTCGGCCGCGGCTGAAAAGGGTTATTCCGCCGCGCACACCGGTCTGGGCTTGATGTACGAAGTGGGAAAGGGCGTTCCGAAAAATCTTGAAGAATCGATCAAAAGGTACTCGAAAGCCGCGGAAAAGGGAAATAAGAGGGCCCAAAAGCGCTTGGCCATGCTTGGCAAGGGAACCGAACCCGATGCACAAAAAGGGGATTCTGAAGCATCGCGCAAACGCGTTGAGCAGCAAGCACGAGCCGGCAGCGCGGAGGCCCGGCACAAATTGGGCCACGTCTACTATTTCGGCCGGGGCGTGGACCGGAATCTCAAGGAAGCGGCTGGCCTGTACACCAAGGCCGCGGAAAAGGGGCTTGCAGATTCTCAGTACATGCTCGGTCACATGTATGAGAACGGGCTGGGAGTTGACAAAGACCCGGGCTTGGCGATCAAGTGGTACAAGAGGGCCGCGAAAAAGGGCCATGCCCAAGCGCAAACAAGGCTGGGAACCAAATATCAGCGTGGGGAAGGTGTATCACGCAACTATAAAGAAGCAATAGGGTGGTACACACGCGCAGCCCAAAACAATGATCCCATAGCTCAAGCGAGCCTTGGGCTGCTATGTGAAGTAGGTCGAGGTTTGTCCAGGGATTATGCGGCCGCGGTGAAATGGTACACCAAAGCAGCCGAGAAAGGTCATGCAGATGTTCAATTTCTCCTGGCCCGAATGTACGAAACAGGCCGGGGCGCGCCAAAGGACGAAAAGGCTGCTGTAAAGTGGTTCAAGGAATCTGCGGAACGGGGCTATGCAAGCGCTCGGGACCACCTACGCAAAATAAATGATACACGGAAAGCTGAAAAGGCGGCCGCTGTGCGCAGGCCCCGCAGTAGAGATGGACGTGACGGAACGGACAGGACACGAGAATACCGAGACAGGCGGCGGGAACTGAGCAAGAGAATGGCGTCCAGGCTCGAAGCGTACTTTGAAAGATTGGAGGAAAAGGGGGGCGACATGAAGACGTTGGAGAAATGGGAGAGGAGATTGCAGTCGCGTAGTGACCGCTTCGAGAAGGCCGACCTTGAGAGGCTGATGGCCAGACTGCACCAACTGAAAGCAAGAGCCGGCAAGTCTTCGGAAAAACCCGCGACCATTGGTTCCCCTGAGAAATGAGAACAGCCGGGAGGCGTCACCAATCGGACCATCCTGGAAACTACGATCAGACGAGCAACCCGGCAACCGCTCCAGTTCGCGCCGCGATTGCCGGGTTGCCGTCATTTCCTTGACCGCCCGAGAAATCCCGTGTTAGTAGCATTTACACTGCTGCCGGTCCCGTCATGGTGGTAACACGCTTCCAGACCTTTCAACGTGGTCGCAGCAACGTATGTCCTGCTTCCAAATCAACAGGTGGATACTGTGAAGGCCATGAAATCTATGCACAAATATCTGGTCAATCAATGGACGGTCCTGCTGTACAGCGCAGCCATCTTGATGGCTATGTATGCAGTGGCTTCTCTGAGCCGCGGTCGCGTTTACGAGATGATCTATTTAAGAGGCGTAATACCCCATCTGATACTGATCGCCTCCTCATTCGCTTTGGGTCTGCTCTTCTACAAGTTGGTTCAGACAAGGCTGTCGGCCGGCAATCTTTCCAGACTAATGAGCTTCGTTCAGGACAGCAGTCGGGACATCCTGACGTTTGTGCAATCCGATGACTCAGGATCCGGAGAAATCCTTGCGGACCGCCTGTTCGAGCCGCTGCCGGCAGGCAGGGAAAGAGATCGAATCATTACTCTTCTCCGGGATTGCAGGGAAGCGGGTCAGGATTTTGCACTTAAGAGACTGGAGATGTTCCTGGATCTGGAACAGCAGTCCTCAGAGGATTCGTTCAGGGTTCCTCAAGTCTTGGCATGGACCGTGCCCATGCTCGGTTTCCTGGGCACGGTCTGGGGTATAGCGCTCAGCCTGGGAAACTTCACCGCAGTCATGGGAGACGTGGACAACATACAGCAAATCAAGGCCGGCCTGGGAACCATAACCGCTGGTTTGGGCATCGCGTTTGACACTACACTTCTCGGACTCCTTTTCGCGATCATCATTACAGGATGCACGACCCTTTTGCAGCGCAGAGAAAACGCGTGCCTGGACCAACTGGAACGAACCGCGCTCGATGTCCTGAAAACTCTGTCCACTTACGAATCCGTCGGCTTTGCGCAAGCCGGGGTTGGAGAGAAAACCTTGAATCGAGTTTCATCCGAACTCAAGGAAGCCTTCGGGGGTTTGCGGGAACAGGTGAAGAGCCTTGAGGACATAGCTGAAAAGCAGGGCGAAAACCTGGCAGAGGAGAGAAAGGGGCTGGAGGCTGCCGCGGATGCCCTCGGAAACCTGAGACAGTTTTCAGAGAGCCTCGACAATTTCAGCGAAGCGAGCAGAGAATTACGCCGCGCTGTAGCGATTCTTGAGAATCCCAGGGAATATCGCCTGGTGGAACGACAAGCGGCCAAACAGACAGATGGTTCAGATGAATAAATCTCAAAGTCTCCTCCCCTTCATGGATATCCTGCTCTCACTGGTAGGAATTATCATCTTGATGACCATCATTTTTGCCTTGAGCATTTCTGAGAGCAAAACAGTGGAAGTGCGCATCCTGCACAAGAAAGAAGGCGCACCAGCAGCAGATCATAAATTGCGACCGGTCTACGTGATCTGTGAGGCGGGCCGGATTAAGATAGGAGATAACGAATTTTCGGTCCCAAAGACGACACGGGATATGCAGGACCTGAAAAACACCCTGGAAACGGAAATGCAGCTTGCCGGAGAAGGGGCCTTTCTGTTCGCTTTAGTGAGACCCGACGGATACGAGGCATTTCGTGGAATGAGGAACGCGGTTGACAAACTGGGGTTCAGACTCGGTTACGAACCCATCAACAGCACCTGGAAGTTGGTCAAACAATGAGAAGACGGAGGAGACGCGGCCGAGCGGAAACGACTTCGTTGGACAGCTTTCTTGACGTAGTGTGCAACCTGGTCGCGGGATTGCTGTTGGTCTCGCTCATTACTGCTTTAGCTGCAAGGAACAAGGTCTTCGACGTGATAGTACCTGTGGAGCAAGAAGCCGCGGGGACCTTGCCGGTGGATTTTGTCGTGACCCCGGCCGGCCTCTATCCCCTTGATCCGTCTGAGGCTGTCGAAAAGCTCAAGAAGAACGCTGTAAGGGACTCTCGCGGGGGGGAACGGTCTTCCGCTGAGACCAGGTACTTTCAGTGGGGGCTTTCCTCGAGTCTGTCTTTGCTGGTTTGTCGCCTGAAAGACAAGCCTCCGCCCGTAACCGAAAAGAACATGTCCCGAGTTTTGGATCAGTTGAATGCAATGAAACGCAAGGACCGGAGCGGAAAAGGCGTCTTCGCCTTCTTCTTTGTGAGCCCTGATGACAGGGCGTTCAGACTGTTCAGGCTGGCCCGAAAGGAATTGTGGGACAAGGGTGTCAGAGTCGGATGGGCGCCATCCAACCCCAGGCAGGGCATCGCATTTGGCGCGGGTGGTAGACTCATCCAGCCGCAAAACTAGTCATCTTTTCAGAAGCTCCTCTGCAAGGTATCGGATTCGGCATATTCGGGCGCCACTGCCGGCCAAGCCGGCAGTGCGACATCATTCCGACAGAACTTTCGAGAACTGATATAGAGGCAATTGCAAAACCCCAGTGTGGTGCAAGCTGTGCAATCGATCGGGACGGCCTTGGCTTTCATAACGTTGATCTGGTTCATGAAAAGCTGGGTTCATTGGCTCTCCAGAGCTGGACTGGCCGTCTTGCTACACTGATCGAAGTCGCAGTGGCGAAAAGAACGGTGTTGTGGTTTACGAGGGCATAAGCTCGTGCAATAGTTAGGATTTTGTGGGGAGGGGTCTGGGGCAATGCTGGTGACTTAAGAAAAGGCCAACCTATCCCCGTCGTCACCCCGGCGAAAGCCGGGGTCCAGAAGGTATTGAAAGACCTGGATTCCGGCTTTCGCCGGAATGACGGACAATAGTATCCGGATCAACGGTATACGGCTTAAGTCACCAGCATTGGGGGTCTGGGGAGGGCCTTTTTGCAAAAAGGCCCTCCCCAGCACATTCTTCAGAATCTTCTAGGCACGAGCGTTTCTATTCCTTTGCTCCGTGTTTTACCAGAAGCTCTTTAACTTTGTGGTGACCCATTTTGGTCGCCCATATCAACGATGAGGTGCTGTCGTTGGCTGTGACGCCTGTGTCAGCCCCCTTATCCAGGAGCATCCGGACAACTTCCGGATGACCGCTGATTACCGCCCACATCAAAGCGGTGTGGCCGCTCCGATTTGTGGAATTGACGTTGGCGCCCTTGTCCAACAGGATTCTTACGACTTCTGCGTGACCTCGCAGCGCAGCCCACATCAGAGCTTCGTACCCGCCCTGGTCTTTTGAATTGACATCCGCGTTTCGGTCGATCAGCAGCTTCACCACGTCGAGGAAACCTCCCAAAGAAGCCTCCATCAAAGCGGTCTCTCCCTGGTCGCTTTTGGCCCGGACGTCGGCGTTCTTGTCCAAGAGCATTTTCGACATGTCCGTGCGTCCCTTATTGGAAGCCCACATCAGGGCTGTCATGCCGTTCTTCCCTTTAGCGTTTACGTCAACTCCTTTGGCCAAAATCATTTTCACAATTTCGAGATGACCTTTGATGACAGCCTTAATCAAGATAGTATCGCCATCCTTGTACCGGGTGTCCGTCTTTGCGTCCTTGTCCAGAAGAATCCCGGCGACTGCTATGCGGTTCCTGTGACAGGCCCACATCAAGGCTGTCACGTGGTTCTTGTCGGCTGCATTGACATCCGCGCCCGCGGACAAAAGGCGTTTGCCATCCTCGGCTTTGCCTGCTTTCACGGCCTCAATCAATGTCTTGTTCAGATCCTCTACCGGTATTTCCCGGGCCCGG
>Ga0190285_1000144_pt1 | contig 15346 bp, 15 predicted proteins | sample 48691823_MG_FD_163429 | JGI IMG/M metagenome (GOLD analysis project Ga0190285, IMG submission 163429) | Hydrothermal vent microbial mat bacterial communities from Southern Trench, Guaymas Basin, Mexico - 4869-18-2-3_MG | ecosystem: Environmental > Aquatic > Marine > Hydrothermal vents >...
CTGGGTACTCCACAGACTTAGAGGTACTCAAGGAACTTGCCAAGTTTCATGAGCTTCCGCAACAACTCCTTGCCTATAGAAACCTATCAAAACTCAAGTCTACCTATGTGGACGGTTTAAAGAGGATGGTCAATCCTGAGACAGGACGGGTCCATACCTCCTTTAACCAGACTGTCACATCCACCGGCAGGCTATCATCAAGTGACCCTAATCTCCAGAATATTCCAGTCAGGACAGAAGAAGGCAGAAGAATCAGGGCACTCTTTATTCCTGCTCCGGGGAACCTATTCTTGTCCGCGGATTACTCCCAGATAGACCTGAGAGTCCTTGCCCACTATTCCGGGGATGAAGCCTTGGTAAATGCCTTTAAAAATGAAGAAGACATTCACCGTCTTACCGCAGCAGAGGTCTTTAGCGTATTCCCTGAGCTGGTTACACCGGACATGCGCAGGGTGGCCAAGACCGTCAACTTCGGAATAATATATGGAATGAGCGCCTATGGTCTGGCAAAGGAATTAGGCATTGAAAATAAACAGGCAAAGGAGTTTATCGACCGCTATTTTGCGAAATATCCAGGGGTAAAACGCTACATGAAAGAAACTGTAGAAAAGGCCAGGAAACAGGGATACGTTACCACGCTCCTTGGACGCAGGCGCTATATCCCTGATCTTAGAAGCAAGGTCCGGACTGTAAAGGAATTCGCCGAGAGAACCGCTATTAACACGCCCATCCAAGGCACCGCAGCAGATATAATTAAGCTGGCTATGATAGAAGTTGACTCAAATATCCAGGCAGAAAAAACACCCTGCAGGATGTTGCTCCAGGTACATGACGAACTGATAATCGAAGCGCCTGAGGAAGAAATAAAGAGAATCGCCGCAATGGTGAAAGAGACCATGGAAAACGTAATGGATATTGCCGTGCCCCTGAAGGTAGATATTGGTTGGGGAGTTAACTGGGCCAAGCTTGAGAGTAAATAAATAATAAAAATTATGAATGCTGAATGTTGAATTATGGGAATCAAAAAACAATATTTCCATAAGGAGTAAAAATACAATCCTCAAGAACTGCTCCGGAAGGGACATCGCTTCCCTCCCAGATCACACTTCTACAAAGAGTGACACCGGATCCCAGGCTCACTCTATGCCCTATTGAGACCCAGTCCTTCCATATGAAATCGCCGGGCAACTCGGTGCCCTGCCCAACCAGGCACCTGTTATTTTCATTTGTGAGAAGCACTTTATGGGCAGAAAGATATCCAGCAGGCGATCCGATATCCTCCCATATGTAGTGACCGGCGATTTGATCATCTCTTAATGCCTGTAAACGACCGCTCTTATCAATTACTGTCTTAAATGTATCAATCAAAGAGCTGGGACGATCTTCAGGGATAGTCCTGATAAGTTCCGGTTCCAGCACAGAAATACCTGTAAAGGCCATGGCATCCGGCCCGTTATAATTAAAACCCGAGACCTTTTCGTCCATTACAGCCACATTGTTCCACGGCTCTCTCTCGTGGACCACCAGCGATGCAACGGCTCCATAGTGTTGGTGCAGATTAACTACCTGTGCCAGATCCAGATCTGTTACCACATCTCCGTTTATAACCAGCAGGGGTTCGTTTTTTGAGATGTGAGGCAGGGCATTTCTAAGTGCCCCGCCGGTTCCAAGCAGTGATGGTTCCATCAGCGTAATAATTTCAGCCCTGGCCTTATAAGATCCTACCATCTCCAACACCAGATGTGCGAGGTGAAAGCAGTTGATTACAACCTTCCTGAACCCTGCCTCCTCAAGCTGGTAGAGTAACCTGTGGAGCAAAGGAATGTTTAATACTGGGAATAAAGGCTTGGGTAAGTGAAAGGTTAGGGGCTGCAGGCGTGTACCCATACCTGCAGACAGAATCATGGCTTGCTTGAAGAAAGGCATACTACACGATAAGTGTAATCTGTGGATCCGCTAAACCTTTTTCTTTTCTTCTGTGTTCGATGAACTGTTGGATTTGTCATCTAAAAGCTTTTCCGAATCGACCTCATTTTCAAGGTCCTTTAAACCGGACTTGAAGGCCCTCAGTCCCTTACCAAGTCCCGCCCCTATTTCCGGAAGCTTCTTGCCCCCAAAGACAAAAAAGGCAATTACCAGGATAATCAACAGCTCTTGTGTTCCTAAACCAAACATTTAATCCTTCAATTATTATTGTGATCCGTAACTATGCAGGCCTGCAAGCAGGAAGTTCACTCCAAAGTATGTAAACATCACTGAAATAAAACCTACTATCGATATATAGGCAATCCTTCGACCGGCCCAACCCCTGACGAATCTTGCGTGCAGCGCTGTGGCATATACAAACCAGGTTATCAATGACCAGGTCTCTTTTGGGTCCCAACTCCAGTATGTTCCCCAGGCATCATTGGCCCAAACGGCCCCTGTAATTATGCCAAGGGTCAACCAGAGGAAACCAAAGATTATTGTCTGGTGCATCAACTCATCAAGGACTTTGCAATCAGGTATAACACCAATAATCCCCTTTGATTCCCCGCTGAATCTGTTTTTAAAAAGGTACATAATACCGAGTCCGCAGGCAACTGCAAAAGATGCGTATCCAAGGAAGCACGTGACGACGTGGGCAATGAGCCAATTGCTTTTAAGAGCTGGGATAAGAGGCTGTATTTTATCCTCAATATTGGAATTAAAAGATGCATAGGCCATGGCAAGTGATGCAAATGGAGTTGCAAAGGCCCCGATCACTCGTCGCTTGACCTGCCATTCCATAATCAAGTAAACCAGGACCGTCACCCACGAAAAGAATACCAGGGACTCATAAAGGTTTGAGAGCGGTGCATGTCCATAACCCAATTGGTAAGACTCAATCCATCTGAGGATTATTCCTGTTGTCTGGATAACAAAGCCTCCGGCTGTGACCAATGTAGCCAATAATCCCACCTTCTGCACTCTGAAGATCCAGTGTATCAAATAGAGCGCAGCAGCCCCCAGATATATGAAAGTAGTTAAACTTAAAAGATATGAACTGGAAAAGGTCATTACCGTGCTCCCAAACTGGAATCCAAAGCATCTTCGATCTTTCTGATGTCTTTTTCAAACTGCAATTTATTCTTATTGATCTGACCGGATAAAATTACAATAGTCTTGCCTTTACGGCGACCTATCCATAGCCATATACGTCTATGCGGAACCCAAAACACCACGGAAAAACCAACAATAAGGACCGCGCAACCCAACCACACTATCCAGACTCCCGGGTCCTTCTTGACTTGCAGCCCCGTGAGATATCGTTGGTTGGCATTAGTCAGGGAAATCCTGTACAATTTCTCACCCTTTTTAAATTGCTTTTCATTTCCTTTTAGAAGCCATAAGGCACCTGCCCGACCTTCCTGGTCTCCAATCCAGATCTGGGCTGCAGGACTTCCGTGAACGCTGGGCAGATACTGCATCAGACCAAAGGTCAATTGTTCTTCCGGCCATAAGGCCTTTTGAAATGCGGAAATAATGAGGGAACGCCGCGGGCTATCAGACTTAGCGACCTGCACGGCTACTTCAGGAATAGCCCTATAACTTGCCTGGTAAAAAGTAATACCCCTATATACCAAAGGATCATTAACAACGATGGACTTACGTGCGACCTCGTTATTACCATTTAATACTGTCAGGTCAGATCGATACTCTTTTGGTGCGCCATTATCGTAAAAGGAAATATTAAACCGATCACAACGGACTGAAAAACCAAGAGGTATTTGCTCTCCTGTCTGTCTGTTCACAATATGATCTATTGTCTCCCCTTCAGGCAACATCACATTGCCCTTAAACCCCATAAATAATCCAACCAGGGCACCAAAGAAAATAATCATTATGCTGCTATGCAGGCCATATATACCCCAGTAGCTCCATTTTCCGCGCTCCGCCAGAAACAGCCTGCCTCCATCTACATCTATACGTTCATGAAACTTGCCGGCAATATCTTTAAATGCTGAGATGATCGACTGGATGGAATCATTATCCAGTTCCCCTTTTATTTCCCAGTCCTTTTTAAAAGGCATCCTTAACAGACGCTCGTAATCCACGGACAGGTTGTCTCTCCTGAAAAGTCTTAGAGTAAACGGCAAGCGCCTCAATGTACAGACTATCAGGTTAGCGCTGAAAAGCCCGAGTAAGATCAGATACCACCAGGAATGGTAAGTATCATTTAAATGGAGAACCTTTATGATTCGAAAAAAGTTAGGGCCGTATGTTTCCAGATAGAATTGAAGTGATTCTCCCTGGGGTATTAAAGTACCGGCAATAGAAGTTATGGCCAGAGTAATTAAGAGAAATACAGCCAGACGAACCGACGAAAAAAAACGCCAGATTGGATTATCTTGATAGATTGAGGATGATGCCTTCATGGAACGGATTTGGGTCTTGGGAATTATACTCCGGAGTTATTGTCAGCCTCCATAAGGTAGTTATTTTTCATGGCCAGATGACGATTCGGTCTTTTCGTCCTGGCTGACATCTTCTCCAGTCTCTTTATTCTCCTTTATGGACTTCTTGAAATTGCTGATACCCTTTCCAAGGCCCTCACCGATTTGTGGTAGCTTACCAGCACCAAAAACGACGAGAATTATAACCAGAATTACCAGCAACTCAGGCATCCCCAACCCAAACATCCTCTATTCCTCTCCTATATAAAAAGACTTGTCATATTTTATATGACAGATCAGAAATTTGATTTAGTGTACAGTCCAGCTTATCCCATGTCAATCAGCCAGGAAGCTGGAGGTCCAATAAAAGGCCATGGATACTCTCAAGACAGGCCTTAGCCTGTTTCAAATTAAAAGCCAAATGTGTATAATACTCATCATCCAAGGCCTCTTGAAAAAGGACAACAGAACCATTTGCATAAATTCCATCACAAGCTTCTATTTCAAGAATGGAAAAATTTTTTATCCGATTATGATTTTCTGAAATACTCAGGCTATTATGAATGTAAATTTCCGTAAAAAGACAGTAGCTGCCATTGATCTTGGCTCTCAGACCTTTAGGCTGGCTGTGGCCCGAATTTTGGATAATAGACCACAGGTCCTTGCATCCGAACTTAAAAATGTAAGATTGGCCCAATATCTTGCCGCTAATGGAAGACTGAATGAAAATGCGATAAAAAGAGGGATTGAAACACTTCGAGATTTCCGCAAATGCCTTGATAAATCCAGGGCCTCTGATGTAAGAGTCTGTGGCACGGCTGCCCTGAGAAACGCCTCAAATGCCGGAGAGTTCTTGGACCTGGCAGAGGCAGAAGGATTTAATGTAAAGATTTTATCAGGAAACGAGGAGGCCTTTATGTCTGTCAAGGGCGTTCGTACCACATTGCCTGACATAAACGACCCTTTTCTGGTTGTGGATGTTGGTGGAGGAAGCAGTGAAGTTGTGTTGGCCACAAACAGCAACATATTATTTAATTGGAGCCTGAATATCGGAGCTGTGAATCTTACAGAGGAGTATATCAGGACAGATCCCCCGCTTCCCGAAGAGCTTGAAAAACTCAGATTTCATATCAGGCAAAAGCTATCAGACTTATTTGCTAAATTTTCCCAAACGCCCAAAGTTATAGTAGGAGTTGGTGGAACTGCGACCACATTGGTGGCCATGGCACTGGGTATGGAAAAGTATGACCCTCGACGAATAAGAGGATATGCCCTCAGCCCTCAAGAGCTTGATAAATTATGGAACTTGCTAATGGGCATGAAAATTCAAGCGAGAATGGGTATATCTGGACTTGAATCAAGGCGGGCAGATATCATTTTAGCAGGAATAGCGATATTTAGAGACATATTACATATAACTGAATTCAAAAAGTTGACTGTTAGCGATGGAGGTCTTCTACTTGGCCTTTTAACAAGTTTAATTGAAAAGGAGTCTAATAACCATGCTGAACCATCCAATACCAGGGGCCTATACCTTTGATGACCTGCTGTTGGTGCCGGCTTTTTCCAGTATCCTGCCGACAGAGGTAGATATTTCCGCTCAGCTCACACCTGAAATCCGTCTTAATATCCCCATAATAAGCGCAGCCATGGACACAGTTACTGAGGCCCAAACTGCTATTAGCATGGCCAGAGAGGGTGGTATTGGAATCATTCATAAGAATATGCCTGTTGAGACCCAGGTAAGGGAGATTGAGAAGGTCAAAAAATCTGAAAGTGGTATGATCGTGGACCCTGTGACGGTTGCCCCGGATCAGCGTATCTGGGATGTACAACAAATAATGCGTGAGTACAGAATATCAGGTGTACCAGTATTGGAAGGGAAAAAGCTGAAGGGTATTGTCACAAACCGGGATCTACGATTCGAAACAAACTGGGATCTCAAGGTCCGCGAAGTAATGACAAGTGAAAACCTGGTTACAGCCCCTGTCGGAATCACCCTTGAAGAATCAAAGGCCATCTTACACAAACACCGTATCGAAAAGCTCCTGGTAGTGGACGACGAGGGAAATCTCAAAGGCCTAATCACGATCAAGGACATAGAAAAGATCAAGAAATATCCCATGGCCTGCAAGGATGACATTGGTCGCCTGAGGGTCGGGGCTTCAGTGGGTATAGGTGAAAACTGTCTGGCACATGCGGAGGCCTTGATCAAGGCCGATGTAGATGTGATAGTTATAGACTCGGCCCACGGACACTCCAAAAACGTGATTACAGCGGTATCTAAAATCAAAAAGACCTTTCACAATGTCCAGGTAATTGCAGGAAATGTCGCCACCTCAGAAGCCGCTGAGGCCCTGTTTAAGGCCGGCTCTGACGCCGTAAAGGTCGGGGTGGGGCCAGGCTCTATCTGTACTACCCGAGTTATTGCAGGTGTAGGCATGCCACAACTGACTGCTGTCCACAACTGTGCTGTTGTGGCACAAAAAAATGGGAAAACTGCTATAGCTGACGGAGGTATCAAATTTTCCGGTGACTTGACAAAGGCCATAGGGGCCGGTGCCCATTGTATCATGATAGGAAGTCTGCTCGCCGGCACAGATGAAAGTCCGGGAGATCTGGAGCTTTATCAGGGCAGACAATACAAGGTCTATCGTGGTATGGGCTCACTAGGGGCCATGAAAGATGGCAGCAAAGACCGATACTTCCAAGAAAGCGTCAGGACAGAGGCAAAGCTGGTCCCAGAGGGAATTGAAGGCAGGGTGCCATATAGAGGCCCGATTTCCGCCACTATTTACCAGCTCGTAGGTGGGTTGAAAGCAGGCATGGGGTATATTGGCTGCAAAACCATAGAGGAACTCAGACAAAATGCCCGCTTTGCGCACATAACTCCCGCGGGTCTAAAAGAAAGCCACGTCCATGACGTTATAATAACCAAAGAGTCTCCCAACTACTGGATAGAACACTGATGCCTTAAACCTCTTGTCTCCGTCCCTTATCCTGGCCTGACTGGAACTCTCTCCACTTCCACATAAAGCGACCCTTAAGGTGGCCAGGGACCATCGATCCCATTACCTGTGCCACTCGGCTCAAAGCCGGATAAAGACATGACTCCCTGAGCAGTGGACTGTTTGATGGTAAAAAAATAGTCAACATAAACACAATAGCTACTGCCAATGCCAGGCCCTTGGCAAGGCCCACAATAGCCCCTAGAAGCCTATCAATCCAACCTAATTTAAGGGCCTTGAACATCCCTTGAACCATGATTCCAGCAATATAAAAAATAAGATATACCAAAACAAATATTAATATAAATGAAACAAGAGAACGCCACATCTCATTCTGTATCCATGGTGAAAGCCTGAATGATATGGGTGAAAACCGGTGGATAGCCACCAAAAATCCCAATATCATCCCAAGAAGAGAAGCTACTGACCTGCTAAAACCTGTCCAAAGGCTGCGGCAAACGAAAAAAACAAGCATTCCTCCCACGAGAATATCAAGCCAGTTAAACAGTTCGAAGCCCTCCTTTGTGCTTAGAGCCACGCATTGGAATCTGCCCCCAGCTATTTAAGGACCTTGCCATCCATTCCCCATCGAAGCTGTCACTTACCATGATGACTGCAGGATGATGCCTGAAACAAAAAAGGTATATATACCGGTTTATTGACTATAGTAGTCGAAAGATCTGTTATGGACTCTCGCACTTTCATGTAGTATGAGGTAACATGTAGTTACATATTGATCAAGCATGAGAACAGATATGACTAAGAAATTGGATTTTGAGAAAGCGCTTAAGGAACTTGAAAGACTTGTAAAACAACTGGAAGAGGATGAACTATCCCTGGAAGAAGCGCTTAAGACCTTTGAAAATGGGATAAATCTTTCCAGATACTGTGCCAAGTGCTTAGATGATGCAGAAAAGCGAATACAGCAGCTTTCACGGAACGAAGATGGAGAGCCCATGTTGAAGGCATGGGGAGGAGATAATGAAGACCTTTGAACTCAGCACATATCTGAAAAAACGACAGGACCTGATTAACTCTGCCCTGGATAAGTGGCTTCCCAAGCCACATGGCCCTTCAGGTCCAGTGATTGAGGCCATGAGATACAGTCTGATGTCTGGTGGAAAAAGGGTTAGGCCCATTTTGCTACTAGCTGGAGCCCAAGCTGTAGGCAGCGACCAGAAAGCGCTTCTTCCCGCGGCCTGCGCCCTTGAATGCATCCACACTTATTCCTTAATTCACGATGATCTTCCCGCAATGGACGATGACGATTTGAGGAGGGGCAGGCCCACCTGCCACAAGGTCTATGATGAGGCCATTGCCATTCTCGCAGGTGATGGCCTTCTCACCTATGCCTTTGAACTCATTTGTAAGCCGGAGCTGGCACAAAACATATCTTCCCACTTACTCAGTAAAGCAATTTTTCTCCTTGCGAGGGCTGCGGGTGTCTCCGGAATGGTAGGAGGCCAAACTGCGGATATATTGATGGAAGGACGTCCGGTTGATACGGAAACCCTTTCATTTATACACAGCCACAAAACTGGAGCACTGATAGTAGCATCTGTGGAAATCGGGGCATTACTGGGCAAGGGAAACGATGATGAGCTAAACCATCTGAAAAAGTACGGTGAATCTCTGGGGCTTGCCTTTCAGATTAAAGACGATCTTCTGGATGTAGAAGGAGACCAGGAGATTCTCGGAAAGCCAGTAGGCTCGGATAATCGCAATCAAAAGGCCACATATCCCGCCCTATTTGGACTCAAGGAGACAAAAAGAAAGGCACGAGAACTTCTGGAACAAGGCCTTTCTGAATTGGAATCTTTTGATGAAAGTGCTGAGCCTTTGCGGGCAATAGCCCGATATGTAGTAGAAAGAGACAGATAATAAGGAGCATAAATTCGATGTCAGGTCTACTTGAATCTGTAACAGGTCCTCAGGACATAAAAGATTTTAACCTCAAGGAACTTATTCAGCTTGCTTCTGAAATCCGCCGCAAGATCATAGAAACCGTAGCTGAAACAGGGGGACATCTGGCTCCCAGCCTTGGTGTAGTAGAATTGGCTATAGCCCTGCACTATGTCTTCGATGCCCCAAAAGACCAGATAATCTGGGATGTAGGGCATCAGGCCTATGCGCACAAACTGCTTACTGGAAGAGTGGATAATTTCCATACATTACGTCAGGATAATGGAATAAGCGGCTTTCCCAAGCGCAGCGAAAGCACTTACGACGCCCTTGATACCGGCCACAGCAGCACGTCTATTTCAGCTGCACTTGGCATGGCAACCGCCCTGGACCTGAAAGGTAAAAACGCCAAGATAGTGGCAGTAATTGGAGACGGCTCCATGGGTGCCGGTATTGCCTTTGAAGCACTGAACAATGCCGGCCACCTGAGAAAGGACCTTATCGTCATATTAAACGACAACGAAATGTCCATCTCTCCAAACGTCGGGGCGCTGTCATCTTTTCTGAGCAGAAAAATGACAAGCCGCCCGGCAACCCGGCTTAAGAAGGAGCTTGAATCCTTTCTCAAGCGCTCGGGCATTGGTGAAAATATATGGGCAGTACTGAAACGTAGTGAGGATTCCTTAAAGACATTACTAACTCCCGGGATGCTCTTTGAGTCCTTGCAATTTGAGTACTTAGGTCCGTTACCGGGCCACCACCTGGAATCCCTAATTCAAACACTTAAGAACGTGCGCACTATACCTGGACCAGTGCTGGTTCATGTGCTTACCAAGAAAGGTAAGGGTTATCCCCCGGCAGAACGTCGCCCTGACCTTTTCCATGGCGTTGGTCCTTTTGAGATCGCAACCGGAAAGCCAAAATCTTCAGCAAAGCCAAAACCGCCTTCATATACGAGCATATTCAGTCAAACGCTGGTGCGCCTTGCCAAGGAAGACCACAGGATCGTGGCAATCACTGCAGCCATGCCTGCAGGCACCGGGCTGAGTGCCTTTGAGGAGGCTATTCCGGATAGATTCTTTGATGTAGGAATTGCAGAACAGCATGCCGTAACCTTTGCAGCAGGATTGGTGCTGAAAGGGCTTAAACCAGTGGTAGCAATCTACTCAACCTTCCTCCAGAGGGCCTATGATCAGATCATTCACGATGTCTGCCTGACCAATCAGCCTGTGGTTTTCGCAATCGACAGGGGAGGCCTGGTGGGAGAAGACGGACCTACCCATCATGGCGCCTTTGATCTCTCATATCTGAGGACCATTCCAAACCTGGTAGTAATGTCCCCAAAGGATGAAAACGAGCTCCAGCACATGCTCTACACTGCCCTGAGACACCATGGACCTGTGGCTGTTCGATATCCACGGGGATCTGGAGTAGGTGTAAGTCTTGATTGGCAATTGAGAGAGATCCCTATCGGTAAAGGAGAGATTGAGCTGGAAGGACCTGATGTGGGGATAATTGCCATAGGACACCACGTTCTCACTGCAAATATTGCGGCAAAAGATCTGGCCCGGCATGGAATAAAGGCTTCAGTGGTAAATGCCCGCTTCGCCAAGCCCCTGGATCAGGACCTGATAACAGAAATTGCCCGCAGGACCGGACATATACTCACCATTGAAGAAAACTCATTGGCAGGTGGATTCGGATCGGCAGTTCTGGAGTGTCTTTCTGACAATGGCATAACCTCTGTCAAGGTTTGTCGTCTTGGACTTCCTGACAGGTTTGTGGAGCATGGAAGCCAGAAAACCCTGAGAAAGTGTGTGAGTCTTGACGTCCCATCAGTGGTTGAGGCTGTGCGATCCATGACAAAGTCCAAGAAAACCAAATCTGTCAGTACGGCAACAGTACATTCATTGCCCGTCTGAGCTGAACCTCATTTTCAGGTTCACCGTTTAGGGTTCAGAGGTTCAGGGTTGCTTTTTTTTGTTAATCTTCACTAACCTCGCGCTTTGAGCTTTCAGCTTTGAGTTTGGCAACCCTGTTTATGCCTTCTCCATTCAAAACTCACGAATAAAGGTCGGATTTTCGGTGAACCCTGAACCTTGAACCCTGAACGGTGAACGGTGAACCAAATATTGCGTTTAATAAAATTAAACTTATATTTAATCAGTAAATTTTATTAAGGAGATTAAAATGAAATGCCTGAAGACCCCAAATAGGCCAACTCAGCCTGCTATATGCAAAAATTGCAGACGCAAATGTGAGCTAGCTGGAAAACGGCGTGGCTACAGAAAGATCAAGTCCTAAATCCTTTTGTATACAGGATTCAGAATTCTTCATTATCAAATTCGTCATCCGCTGAATAATCTGATATCTCATCCTGCCATCTGCGTCGCTCCTTCCAGTAACCAAATACAATGGCCAGTGCGGCACCGATAGTCAGTCCTGCAAAGCCCGCAATAATCCAATTGGGATAATATAAATTATGTTCGCGCTCGTCATTCAGATCAAGCTCTCTGCCACAATACCGGCATACAAGGGCATCTTTTTTAATTCTTTCTTTGCAGTAGGGACATATCTTACCAAACATGGAAATCTCCTTAGTACATAAAGTGATCGGTTCAAGGTTCAGGGTTCAAGGTTCAAAGGTTGTAAGCACTTGACATCCAACACATTATTAAATAATTTGTTGATTTGCTTCTTTCACCTATTGGGTGAAGCATACTTATGCCCTCAATTGAGGCGTTATCCTTTTGATATGAATCTTTTATGGCTTTTCAACCTGGAACCGTGAACGCTGAACCGCTCAACCTATGTAGTATATATAATTACAATATGGATCATGCAGGAAAGACTAAAAAAAGACGGAAATCATAATAGGCTTTCCTGCTTCTGTAATGCCAGTTTCTTTGCTTCTGCTTCAGATGGACGGACATAAATTGGCTTTAAGGTCTTAAAATCATCAGGCCTTTTTTCCTTTTGCCACCTTAGCTCTGCCAGGATGCCCACAGATGCAGCCCTCACATGGGCCATGTGGCTGGGAACAATAACCGCCCGATTACCCAATCCATGTACAAATATATCCTGATATAGCAAAAGACCGCCGCCAAGCAATAATACCCTTTGGCCATAAGGCACAAAAACCGCCAATTCCTCTGGGGAAATGGCCTGATATGGACTTATCTTCTCTAACTCGCCGGAATTTTTGATCTGATAGAGGGCTGTATAAACCTCGGACTTCCTGGCGTCCAGTACCGGGCACACAAGATCCCCCTTGCATGCAATAACATGACTCGCCAGGGCATCGAGGGTTGGAACACCAATCAGTGGTAATCCTAAGGCAAAAGCCAGACCCTTTGCAGTAGCAAGGCCTATTCGAAGTCCGGTAAAACTACCCGGACCCAGGCCTACAGCAAGGATATCAAGGTCAGACCAGTCAGCTCCCAGCCTCTGCATCAACCATTTAATAACGACCATCAATCTCCGGGAATGGGTCTCCTTGCTGGCAAGGCCCACTTCGGCCACGGGCCGGCCGTCACGTACCAACGCTACCCCTCCCATATAGTCAGATGTCTCGATAGATAAGGTGAGCACTGATCTATCCAATTACCAAATCACTCAATTCCTCATCCTGAAGGAGAAAATCCCAAAAGTCGAGCGATGTCATTGTAAAAAATCACCAGCATCAGGACCATGAGTATAAAAATCCCGATTTGCTGGGCGATTGCCTTCTGTCGCATGGTAAGGGGACGCCCCGTGATGCCCTCTACTGCCAGAAAGGCCAGATGACCGCCGTCCAGGACAGGTACGGGGAGCAAATTAAGAAACCCTATATTTACGCTGAGAAGTGCCATGAAGTAAAAGAGATTGAGGATGCCCTGCTCAGCCTGTTGTCCGGCCATCTGGGCAATCATTATGGGCCCGCCCAGGGTGGAAAGGGGAATTACGCGTTGAATTAGTTTCACAATAACCTGTCCCGTGAGAACTATGAGTTCCCAGGTGCGGGAAAATGCCTGCACAATGGCAGTTAAGGGACTTAATTTCTCTATTTCAAAATCACCTGCTGCTGAAACACCGATCATTGGCACCTTAATTTCTTCACCGAATATGTTTTTAAGCTTATAAATCTTTGGAATGATATCTACCGATACGGTAGTCTGGCCCCGTTGTAATGTCAGGACAATAGTACTCCCGTCATTGGCCCTGATCTCCTCAGACACCTCTTCCCATTTATGTATGTTGCGTCCATTTATAGCAATTATGCGATCTCCTGGCATTACTCCCGCCTTCTCGGCAGGAGAACCAGTCTGGACTTCGCTAATATCCGGTAAAATAATGGGTTTCCCATAAGCCAAAAATATCAACAAAAAAATAAGCCAGGCAAAAATGAAATTGAAAGCAGGTCCTGCAACTACCACGAAGGACCTCTGCCAGACCGGTTTGTGTGAAAAAGACCGGGACACTTCTTCCGGAGGTATTGTCTCATTCGGTTGCTCACCCAGCATTTTTACAAACCCGCCAAGTGGAATCAGAGAAATGCAGTAATCCGTTGCTCCGCGTACTACACCACAGACTCTTGGTCCGAAACCCAGTGAAAACTTCAAGACCCTGATGCCACATCCTCTGGCTACAATGAAATGTCCAAACTCATGGACCAATATTATGCCGCTGAGTACCAGTAAAAAGGACCAGGCAGTGGTCATATCAATTTCTCCGCTATAATCCCTTCGGCTCTCAGTCGTGCGAGGGCATCTGCCTTTAGCACGTCATCAAGATTCATGATATCTTTAACAGGAAAGGCTTTGATCACTTCTCGAACTACTTCCTGTATTGCCGTAAAACCTATACGTCCCTGGAGAAAAGCCTCTACGGCCACTTCGTTTGCCGCATTAAGGGCTGTAGTAGCGGTCCCTCCGTTCCTTACTGCATCGTAAGCCAATCCAAGGCATGGAAATTTCTCTAAATGTGGCGCCTCAAAAGTAAGTGAATGTGACTCAATCAGGTTGAGACTTGGAAGATCCAGCTCCAGACGCCCGGGCCAGGCCAGGGCATAGGCTATCGGCACCCTCATGTCTGGAATTCCCATCTGCGCCAATACAGAGCCATCTATGAATTCCACCATGGAGTGTACAATACTTTGAGGATGAACCACCACATCTATCCGATCCACAGAGATGTCAAAAAGCCAGCGGGCCTCTATCACCTCAAGCCCCTTGTTCATCAAGGTAGCTGAATCCACCGATATTTTTGCTCCCATGGACCATTTGGGGTGTTTTACTGCCTCCTCCGGTGTCACGTTGGCAAGCTCATCTATATTTCTATCCTTGAACGGACCACCGGAAGCAGTGAGCACTATGCGCCTTACATCTTCCCTGGGATACCCCCTAAGACACTGGAAGATGGCAGAATGCTCGCTGTCTATAGGTATTATGGCGGCTCCCTTTTCTTTTGCAAGAGATGTGACCAGAGAGCCCGCAGTCACAAGAGATTCCTTGTTGGCCAGCGCAACATCTTTCCCTGCCTCAAGAGCGGCAAGGGTTGGTATTAGACCTGCCGCACCCACCATAGATGATACAACAAGTTGTGCATCATCAACTGTTGCAACTGCCTTATATCCTTCTTTCCCGTAAAGAACCCTGGTATCGGCAAATCCAATCATAGATCTGACTTGATCAGCGAGTTCGGCAGACATTACTGATACGATTTCAGGTCTGAACTGTCTTATCTGCTCTGCGAGAAGCTCGACGTTTTTCCCGGCAGCAAGACCATTCACTGAGAACTGCCCTTTGGAGCGTCTGACGACATCAAGGACTTTTGTCCCAATGGATCCAGTAGATCCCAACAGAGATATACACTTAGTTTCTTTCATCTGATAAATACACCATCTATCCTGCACAAGGACAGGATCCAATACAGAAAAGGAGATGCTAACAGCACTGCATCAACCCTGTCTAAGATACCTCCGTGCCCGGGTAGTATGCTACCTGAATCTTTGACACCAGCAGAACGTTTGACTATTGATTC
>Ga0190285_1000154_pt1 | contig 15026 bp, 10 predicted proteins | sample 48691823_MG_FD_163429 | JGI IMG/M metagenome (GOLD analysis project Ga0190285, IMG submission 163429) | Hydrothermal vent microbial mat bacterial communities from Southern Trench, Guaymas Basin, Mexico - 4869-18-2-3_MG | ecosystem: Environmental > Aquatic > Marine > Hydrothermal vents >...
ACCGTCAAAAATACTCTTATTTCTGATGTTTTTTTTGTAGGGCGAACCTGTGTGTTCGCCCTGCTACAAAATTTTATTTATATACAAACCTATAATTAATTTTTCTCCACGGCAACAAACCACCGATAAGCCTCACGCAAGCCCTCCAATAAACCAATTTTAGCTCGCCAACCAAGATTATTTAACTTTGACACATCCAATAACTTACGCAGTGTTCCATCCGGCTGATTGCTATCAAACAGCAATGTACCCGCAAATCCAGTCACCTGTTTAATCATTTCCGCCAATTCTCGAATGCTCACCTCATAACCGGTGCCCACATTCAAATGAGATAACATCGGCTGAGTTTGTGCTTGATAGATAGCTTTATCCAACTGTATGACAAATATGCAAGCATCCGCCAAATCATCAACATGCAAAAATTCCCGCTTCGCATTGCCAGTTCCCCATACTGTCACATTATCGACACCATTCACCTTAGCCTCATGAAAACGACGCAACAAAGCTGGGATAACATGACTATTTTGCGGGTGAAAATTATCATTGCTACCATATAAATTGGTCGGCATGATAGAACGAAAATCTGTACCATATTGCCGATTATAAGACTCGCACAATTTGAGTCCCGCAATTTTTGCCACAGCATAAGGTTCATTAGTAGATTCTAATTGACTGGTTAGCAAAGAATCTTCGCGCATGGGTTGTTCAGCAAATTTGGGATAAATACATGAGCTACCCAGAAATAATAAACCCAATACTTGTTGCTGAAATGCTGCCTGGATGATATTACACTCTATCATCAAATTTTGATAAATAAAATCAGCAGGATAAGTATTATTAGCATAAATTCCACCCACTTTAGCTGCGGCTAAAATCACATAATCTGGTTTCTCAGACTGGAAAAATGCTAAAACAGCCGCTTGATCAGTCAAATCCAATTCACGGTGGGTTCGTAATAAAAAATTTTGATAACCTTCTGATTTCAATTTTCGTTGGATAGCTGAACCAACTAAACCTTGATGTCCAGCAATGTAAATAGTGGCATTTTTATTCATAATTTTTAAGGGTCAGAATGAAAATTCTAAAATCCTGATAATCCTGATTCAAACATTCACTCATGATAATTAAAAGTTTTAAAACCTTCTTTTTCAATCAAAGTATCGCGTTCAGCATCTCGCATGTCTGTCGCTACCATTTCTTTAACCAATTCCATGAACGATATTTTAGGAGTCCACCCCAGTTGTTGCTTCGCTTTGGAAGAATCGCCCAGCAAAGTTTCTACTTCCGTGGGGCGAAAATAACGCGGATCAACCGCTACCAATAAATTACCCGATGTTATCTCATAACCTTTTTCAGCAATGCCATCTCCTTCCCAGCGAATCGTCATACCCAATTCTTGCGCCGCCAAGCTGACAAACTCACGCACTGAATGCTGCTCTCCGGTAGCAATCACATAATCATCCGCCTCATCCTGTTGTAGCATCAACCACTGCATTTCCACATAATCACGCGCATGTCCCCAATCACGTTTAGCATCCAGATTACCTAGATAAAGGCAATCCTGCAATCCCAATTTAATCCGTGCCAAAGCACGGGTGATTTTACGGGTCACAAAAGTCTCACCTCTGAGGGGGCTTTCATGATTAAAAAGAATACCATTACAAGCATACAAACCATAAGCCTCTCGATAATTAATGGTAATCCAATAAGCATACAACTTAGCAGCAGCATAAGGCGAACGTGGATAAAAAGGGGTAGATTCTGTCTGGGGAATCTCTTGTACTTTACCAAACAATTCAGAAGTCGAAGCCTGATAAAAACGCGTTTTCTGTTCTAAGCCAAGAATACGAATAGCTTCAAGAATACGGAGTGTACCCAATGCATCGGAATTTGCCGTATATTCAGGCGTTTCAAATGACACCGCAACATGGCTTTGCGCCGCGAGATTATAAATTTCATCCGGCTGCACCTGCTGAATGATACGAATTAAATTCGTCGAATCGGTTAAATCACCATAATGTAGAACGAAATTCCGTTCTTTTTCATGCGGTTCTTGATAAAGATGATCAATTCTATTGGTATTGAATGATGAAGCACGGCGTTTTATACCGTGTACTTCATAGCCTTTTTTTAATAAAAATTCGGCTAAGTAGGCACCATCTTGTCCGGTAATGCCTGTTATTAAAGCTATTTTTTTTGTCATAATATTTTGTATTGAGGATGAATTATAAATATCCAGGTAAATTTCAACCTAGCTTAAATTTTACTTTATCAAACTTCCCGTTTGCACAAACAAAGGATGTACCACAACCCCCGTTTTCTTATCCGTATAAACCATTTCAAACCGTTGGCGATTCTGATCATCAACCGTTTCCACAAATAAAACTAACCAAATCTCAGTCACTCCTAACTTTTGACCATATTTAGCCGCTTGCTTGAGAGCATCACGATAGCCCGGTTGATTGGCAAAACTTTTTAATTCCAAGCCAAACAATTGCCCCGCATAACGTATTAATAAATCAATCGCACCATTACCCGTCGGAAATTCCGGAAAAACTTGTACACCATAATTACGGAAAAAACTAACCAAATAGAGATAAAGATGAAATTGAAAGACCGCCTCAAACACACGTAGATCATTTTTTCGACGTGGCGCATCTTTCAATACCATCTCTCGATTAGCTTGCAAATACTGCTCATATCGTTGTAACAAACGATGGATATCAATACTTTGATCAGTAATGGTATCCGACAAATCCTCAAACGGTGAATATAACAGGTCCATTTCCTGATACAACTCTCTCGCAAAATAATTGAACAATCGCTTTTGTATGTATGGGCAAGGAAATTTGACATAATGTTCTGTCAAACTAACTTCATCTATAGAAACTACCCCATTCATATACAAAAAATTGATAGTGGGATCATCATAAGTAAAATTAACTTTCTTTCTCGTTTGAAATATTTCCAAAACATAAGGTTTATAAGGCTCTTGTTTCGCCTTACTGATGATGTTCAAGATATTATTATTGGGCAACAAATTGAGCGCAGCCGCATAAACACCTTCAAAAAGTGTCAGCGTGATCGATTGAGCAGTCGCTTGATTATAAGTTTCCGTCAACAATTCCCCAAACCAACATGTCAGCCCCGGTTGCCCTTTGAATTCAGACCATATTTGCTCAACAACTTCTGGCTCAATTTTTTGTTTCTGTTCCTGTTGATAGCAATCAAATAGGTAAACCACTTCATCATAAGTTAGATTGGGAATCTGCACGCTACGCTGCACATTAAATGGCGAACCTTTAACATTTTCGACTCCTAAGACGGCACGCACTCCGATTAAAGCGAGACCATGTAACAAATAATCTTTTTCAGCCGTTGATTTATTAGTTTGGCTGCGACGAGTATTATAAATATGACGAAACACGGCAACTAGCCTAGCAATTACTGCTGGCTCAAGGGCATCAAATTCATCCAAAATCAAGATCAAAGGCTTAGTGAGAGTACCTCGTTTGAACAAACGATGAAAATCCTTTAACGAGTTTATGGTTAGTTGTTCTAAATTCAACTTTTCCATTAATTCCAGGGCAAAGAGTTGAGCCACTATATCGACATTTTTTTCTTCATAAAGAAATTGCAAACTGAGAAAAACGACTTCAAATTGCTCATCTTGCTCAATAGTTGAAACAGCTTCTTGCATGACCCATGTTTTGCCCGTTTGGCGAGGTGCCCAGACAGTGATGTAATGTCCACCATCATCTAGCTCTTCTCCCTTCAATTGCCTGATAACATCGGCAATTAATGCTTCTCTGGGTACGTAGTAATCTGACTTTTTATTGGGTGCGCCGTAAGATGAAAATTTTCGCATATTTTACTCCAAGTTGTCAAACTTATTGATAAAGGAAGCTAAATAAGTAGGTACGCAAAAGTCTTTTATGGAAATTCTTAAAAATACTGGATTTAATCAGGCTAGCTATCAGCAATGTTATCAATTATCAGCCAGGTAGGGTGGGCAACGTCTTTTTGGTGCAACGGCATTTTGTGAAAACAGGAAATGAACCACAAATGCCGTATGATACGAAATGAATGGTGGGCAAACTACTATATGTCCATTGCAAATAAGATTGCCTTTTTAATTTTGGCTAAAACTTCATTTGGGAGTTTCCCAATTTTGCGTTCAAGGCGAATGTTCGGTAAAGAACCAATTCCCTGGACATTTGCAACCGATTCATGATCTAAAAATCTAACCTTTGGAAGCACAACTTCATATTGGCTGTTCCTGTTTTGGGTAGTCAGTGGTACATATGTTACTAAGGCTCGTGGTGGATTTGGCTCGTACCGTGAAACAACGACAACAGGGCGTGTTTTCGCTGCTAATCCAAGATCAGCCAGACTTCACCGGGCTTTGGGTTCATTGAGTATATCCAATACTTCTTGTTCTACACTTCTGGAACGCATCACATCTATTGCTTCCTGATCGGCTAAATCAATTAGTTCTTTTATATATTGCCTGACTTGTCTAGCAATATCAGGTTTCCAGTTACGTAATTTTATATCCAATTTTTCTGCCAAAATATCCATTGAAACACCTCATTAGCCAGGTAGGGTGGGCAACGTTGTTGCCCACCATTTTGTGAATGCAGGAAATGAACCACAAATGCCGTATGATACGAAATGAATGGTGGACATACTACCTGGCTGCATTTTTGAATAGTGGGATATACTGCACGCGGGCATAATTTAAACTTTTATGTAGGGTGGGCAAGGTCTTTTTTTTGCCCACCTTCCTCAAATAAGAAAAGTTCAGTTTGTGCCCGTGTGCAGTATAGGTTCATATATTTTAGGTTGACATAAAAATATAAGCACTAAAAAACTGCGGAATCGAGTAACAATAATCAGATTTTAACATAAAGCTAAAAAATCTCTATCAATTTATCATTAATTTGTCGCACAGCACACCTTATAACCATAAAAATGTTTAAGTGCAAGATTTTTATTTTTCAAGGTTGCCAACTTCAAGGTTAATTTCTTTGCGTCTTAACTTTTTGCTAACGATATTGCCAAATTCCACCAAAAATAAATTGGGTACATGTAATTGATAAGAGGGATTACGTAACCGCCGTGCCGCCTCTTTATGTATTTCTGGTACAAACCATTTTATAGCCACACAGGCATCAACAACATAAGTTTTCACTAGCCACGATCCTCCCTAATGAGTTCAGCACTAGCCTGTCGAAAAAAGGGGATTTCATCAAATCCTGACTTCCTATTTTTTGGATTAAAAAAAGCACTATAATCTATTAAATTATCAATGTTTTTTTATCGAATTAAAATCCAAAAAGCGGGAATATCTTTTTATTTCAAAAGGTTATATTTCGACAGGCTAGGTCTGTCCCCTATTATAGCATTTTCCGATTGAGTAAAGTACAGATATATATTATTTTTAGATATTTTATAACTAAGGAGGTTCTTAGTTGAAAATTATTTTTGTACTCAACCTAATGTGTTCAAAAAATGTTTTTTTGAAGCCTTTTTCGACTCGGCGACTCGAACCTGAAATCCGCCAAAATATTTTTTGATAAGCCCAGTGGGAGATGTTAACTAACTTATTGTTTTTTATCATTTTATTTTTTTTACGATTTCAAATAAAATGGAGTGAAAAATTCAAAAAAATGGCTATTTGAAAAAAGATTTCTTATTTTTTTGAAGCTTTTAAATGAAAAATGGTATAAAACCGTCTTTTTATACAATTTGAGGTTATAAATTTTGGGCAAAATTAGGGGGATCCGCTCGCGGAGAGATGTTAATTAAGGAGAATTTTTTTTGCTGAAAATGCGTCTATTTCATCGTTAAAAGCCGGTCAAAAATACCAAAATGTCGCCTTCAATAATAAGTGAAATATAACTATAATGATTATAGGGTTAATTCTTGATTATTGCCCTTAACTGGTATATTATTTTTGTACTCAACCTAATCGGGAAACGCTATAAAAACTTGATAGTTGAGTATAATAAGAAATTTTAAAGTGAGTAGAAATCAGATTTTTGAAAAAAATCGGATTTCTTGTAATAGGGATAAACAAATTAAAATGAAATTTGAACAAGATTTTTTGCATTATATTAAATCAGGTGCAACAATCATCCAAATAATTAGCCATGAAACACAGAGAATTCATGGTGTCGTTAACAAAACCGCTGATGAATTGGAACGCAGTTGGTTTAGTTGGAATCGTATCGAGGGCATCAAAAAATGGGAACAAGGAGAGTTTATTGATGAAGATGCAGACTGCCGTGAAGCTTCCTGCGTATTAGAAAAATTTGAAGAAGAAGATTTTGAAAACAGTCTCTTGATATTGGAAGACTTTCATCCTGATTTGACTGAAAATCAACCGCATATCATTCGCCGTCTCCGCAATATCGCTCAACGCAAATATGATTACAAGGCATTAATTTTAGCTCAACCCATTACCGGATTGCCAGTAGAACTGGAAAAGGAAATCCAAGTGATGGAAATGCCTTTGCCTACTGTAGATGATCTTAAGGTTGTTCTCCAATCTGTTTGTCAACGATTTAATATGAAGGCGGACAAATGCGAACAGACGCTGCCGGTACTGGAAGCGGCACTGGGGTTAACCATTATGGAAGCCGAACTGGCTTTTGCTAAAGCCATTGTGAAAAACGAGCGCATCACGGAAAGCGAAATTTCCTTAATCGTCGCCGAAAAAGAACAAGTTATTCGTAAAAGTGGTTATTTAGAATATTACCAGCCCCAAGAAGACTTAAACGATGTAGGTGGATTGGATAAACTTAAAGAATGGTTAAACCGTCGTGGCAATGCTTTTTCAGAAGCAGCACGGGAATATGGATTGGAACAGCCACGCGGTATTTTACTACTGGGTGTACCTGGAACAGGTAAAAGTCTAGCAGCAAAAGCCGCATCCAACGCTTGGCAATTTCCTTTATTACGCTTAGATATGGGCAAAATTTATGGGGGAATCGTCGGGCAGTCAGAACAAAATATACGCGGCGCACTTGGCATTGCTGAAACGCTGGCACCCTGTGTTCTATGGATAGATGAAATTGAAAAAGGACTCTCCGGCATACAAAGTTCAGGTGCTACCGATGGCGGTACCACTTCAAGAGTGCTTGGGACTTTTTTAACTTGGATGCAAGAAAAAAATAAACCCGTGTTTGTACTAGCGACTGCCAATGACATTAGCCAACTCCCACCAGAGCTATTACGCAAAGGGCGGGTAGATGAAATTTTCTTTGTTGATTTGCCCGATTGCCAAGCACGTCAAGAAATTATTAGCATTCACTTACGCCGTCGCCAACGAGAATTTCCAGAACCAGAATTAAGCCGTATTGCAAAGGAGGCTAAAGGATATACCGGGGCTGAACTCGAAGAAGCGGTCAAAGAAGCCCTATTTCGTGCCTTTGATGAAGGACGACAAGTTGAATCAAACGATGTGATTGCCGCTATCAAGGATTCTTATCCGTTATCCAAAACCATGCAAGAAGTTATTGAAGCCACCAGAAAATGGGCAAAAAGCAGGGCAGTGCAAGCCAGTAGTAAAGAACCTGAAGCTTTTAATGAAAAGCCAAAAGAAACTAAGACCCCGCGCTTGCGCCAAGAAGCGGCTAATCCTTTTATTTAGTATCAATAAGCAAAGAAATCCGATTTTTGAAAAAATCGGATTTCTCAAAATCAATCAATACAAATATGGTCAATTTTTATTACGAAGCCCTAAAAGAACAAGGACAATCAGCAGATGAACTGCACAAGCAAGTTAGTGAATCGCTCAATCTATTTGGGCGTTATCTGCATACTGCCATCAGTGCTTTGAAAAACAAGGAAGTTAAATGCCAATGGGAACCCGTGAGCGGTTATCAATATCAACTAAAGCCAAAATCAAGGATTTATCAATGGCAGCTTTGGACAGAAATTCGGATTCAAGGGGATGAACCAGGCTGGTTTTGGATTACCAAGGATTTGGATGACGAACAACCACCTGGACTTGATTTTCAGCCTGACGTTGAAGAAACAATCCGTATTGGTAAAGGTGTTCATGCCCAAAAAATTCCTTGTTCTGCAGAACAGTTGCAACGACTGGGTAGTCGCTGGCGACTGTTTTTGGGAACAGAAGTTGAGGCTAAACAAATAAATTGGTCTGGCTACCGTCTCGAAATAGAACCAGTACAAGCCGTGCCACGCGAGCCACAAACGTTGCGCTTTAAGGGTGAAGAAATTGCCTTCAGCATCGTCAACACGCAACCATTACAACTGAAAGTCCGCGCTGAACTGCATAAGGGCGACAGGGTACAAATCAATGATAACGATTATGCCATTCAAATTGTACGCGCCTTCGATAAAAAGCAGTTACCCAGCAAGCTATTTCAGTACGCTGAGGGCCGTTATTGGACTTGCAACCAACCTACATTGGATTTAGAACTCTGTGAAATACAAGACATTACTTCTGAATACCTCTCTACCCTAACACCAGAAAAACTGACTGGGGAAAATTGGGACATTAAGAGTTATCAGGATTGGCAAACCACATCCAACTATATTCGTTGGACACTGGATAAACGCATCAACCAAACGATTAAAGCAAAGGATGAACGCTTACCTGAACTCACTTTTGATTTAACAATCACCGAACCTGATAAAAAATGGATTCAATTACTTGAAAATACGGAAGAAAATGATGAAGATAATGTGCAATCCACATTGGAGCATTTTTTTAGCGATAATATCAGTATCTTGGATGCCAACGAAAATAAACAACCTTATAAGATAATTGGTGCTAATTATGACGAAAAGCGTCTATTATTGGCTAAAGATAAATTTGGCACTGTCTATCCAAAAGGCAATCATCTTAAAGTGAGGGTGGATATTGGTTCGCTTCGCAAACAACAGGATGCGATAAATAAACTGAAAAACACACCTCCACCGCAATTAAAGGGCTTAATTCAATTGCTCAATGATCGGCAACAAGTCCAATGGCCAATCGTCTCTAAAAAGCCGGTGGAAGGTTGGGAAGTGTTGACTGACTTGGCTTATGATGGTTGCGATTCTCAACGTGAGTTTGTGCAAAAAGCGTTAGCGACTCCTGATTTTGCTATTCTTGACGGACCGCCGGGTACTGGTAAAACCACAACTATCTTAGAATTGATTATCCAATTAGTAAAGCGCGATCAGCGCGTGCTATTATGTGGTTCCACTCATGCCGCTATTAACAACGTACTGGAACGTATCCGCGAACAAAAACTGTTAGACAAGATATTTCCATTGCGTATCGGCGATGAAAACAGGGCGATTGGTGTTGAAGAATTTCAGTACGATAATGTGCTAAAACAGTTTCAAAATAATGGGATTGACTCCGAACAATTATTGGTGGATAGTGCTAATCTGGTATGTGGTACCACCATGGGTATTTTGCGTCTGTTTCGTGAGGAGAAAGTGAACCTCGATCAAGGCATTCCTCCCTTCGATGTGCTGATTGTGGATGAGTGCAGTAAAACGCCATTTCAAGAGTTCATCATCCCAGCAATCTATGCAAAACGCTGGATTCTAGTCGGCGATGTTCGGCAACTTTCCCCATTTACAGATCGGGATGTGATTGTGGGTAATCTGCGCGAACTTCTTTTACGACAAAAAAATCGCCAACCAGTCTATTTGGATAAGAATCTGCAAAAAGCCTGTTTTTATCTACAAGCCTTATTTCCCTATAAAAACAAGTTTGTTATTCCTGAAAGTAAGGCAGTTATTGAGGCGTTAGCACAGGAAATAAATGCCCGTATTAAAACAATACCAAAGAAATCGGATTTCTTAAATTTTGCTCTAATCATCCAAGAAAAGTCTTCATCTTCAAAAGATGTGCTTTGGTATGATTCATCAGAGTCTCAGTTTTATCCAACTGATTTAGAACAACAGGCTTGGTGTTTATATGACTACGACTATATTTTCATTGAAAACGCCCTCTATAAAACCCATAGCCATCTCATGCCCGCCGATGCTATTGTGTTGGATGCCCATTGGCAAAGCAGTGCCCATGCGTTTCGCCATCAGGCGCACTGGCAAGGGCAACAATTCCTAAACCAGCGTGGCAACCGAATGGAAAACTCTTTTGACATTCAGCAAAATCGCTTAAAATTTTTGCAAAGCCATGATTGGGCTGACGAAATCGTCTGGCGGTTGGAACGAGAATATTGGTTGCGTTTTCTAACTGATCGTCGCCAAAGAAACCGCAAAGGCAAAAAAACACGCATCGAAGAACAGTTACAACGGCTATTCCCACAATCAGAAGCCGCAGAAGGGCGTATCTATCAGATTCGCAATATCGCTTTTCCATCCGTGTTAGAAGCCCTATCAGGTGAAGGAATTACTAAGCATCGCAAAGATATGCCCACCACCCTAAACCAAGGCTTTGAACCAAAAGAACTGCAATGCCGATATACCACCCTAACTTATCAGCACCGGATGCACCCAGCTATTGCTGAGTTTTCGCGAAAAATGTTTTATACCCCGAAAAGTGGTGAACATCGGGTACAATCTCTGTTAGATGGGCATGATATGGCAAACAAAAGGACTTGGACTTATCGACAATATCCAAAACATCGTTACTGGCTAAACGTGGTGGGAAAGGTAGTAAAAAATGCCAATCAAAAAGAAGTCGATGCGATTCGTAAAGAATTGGAAGCCTTTATGCAGTGGGCAACCAAAAATCCTCATCCCGAAACAACAGTCTGGGAAATTGCTATTTTAACTTTTTACAAAAAACAAGAAACTACGCTGCGTGAAATGCTGAAAAAACTAACGGGTACCAAAGCCTATAGCCGCTTTCCGTTAAGAGACAAAAACGTGCTGATTAAACTGGCAACAGTCGATTTCTTTCAAGGGCAAGAAGCCGACTTGGTATTTCTTTCTATGGTGAATACTCATCGAGATGGTTTTCTGGACAGCCCTAACCGTTTAAATGTCGCAGTCACTCGCGCCCGTTACCAACTCGTTATTGTTGGAGATCGTAACTATTTTTCAGAAAAATCAGAGACATACGAATTAAATAAATTGGCTAAGACATAATTATTAAGGAAAAACCATCAATGAATTTGAAAGTCACTCTAACACGCAAAATAAATGCTCGGCGCTTTACCTTTCTAGGTAAACTCCATGTTTGGGAAAAGCGTGAGGATATCCAGAATGTATTACAGAAATTGCAAAGTAAAACCGAAAACTTTGCTAATCTGCCTATCCGTTTGCAAAAATATCTTAAACGGGAAGGGTTAATAAAACAAAGTACGCTGACTGAAAAAGCCGAAAATGTTTTGAAAACCGGCGAGTTTCCACTATTGGAACAAGGGATCTACAATATTTGGTATATCCAACAAGACTCATTAATAGATACCTGCCCGATCATGATGCAACGTATTCAGGCAACGGGTAAATATCAATCAAGTGAAATACAGGGAAAACTGCAAGTACTCCCAGATGAACTCGAATTTAGTCAAGCCATGCCTGTCATCGAGGTGGATAAAGCGTTGGAAAATGAATCAAGCGCCCCTATTAATATAGAACGCTTAAAAATTCAAGACAAACAAGGCATTTTAGGAAAAACGCACCTGATTACATTAACATGGCATTGGGATGATATTTTCCAAAATCAAAGCCAGACTCAATTGAAAGGTGTTGTTGATGTGCCGCTTTATAATAATCGTAAAGAGCAAAAACGCAATAAAAACAATTCAGTTCAGCTTGACTTATCACAGTCTTATGACTGTAAATTAATGCCTGTATTAATAGCATTATTGCGACAAACCGCCAAGATGGCTTGGCAAGAGGCTCACCAACGGGCTATGATTACCCTTGAACAATTAAATCAATATCAAGAACAATGCCCACAGATAAAAACGGGATTTATTCTTGATGAACTGAAATGTGGGCATTTCGATTCAGAGCAATATGGGCGGTTTGAATCGGCTAAAATAGAACAATTACCTGTTATGCCTGCGACACCTGCGGATGCAAAATCATGGACAAAACAACTCTTGGTAGAAGATTGGAAAAAAGAGTATCAACGCGAAAATGATTTGTTGGATTCACAACGCAAATGGTACGAACATCCTGCCATTCGCCCTTATGCCTTACAACCCCGTGAAGCCGATGAATGGATACCACAACTTTTTCCACAAGCCGAAGCTTTTTGGCACATTGCAGCACCATTTGACTTGAATCCGTCTTAGAAATTAGAAATCCGATTTCTTGAAGAAATCGGATTTCTTTGGCATTATTGAGAACATTTATGATTAACCCTAAAACAGAAACCTTTACCTGCTCCTTTTCTGAATATCGCTTAGAAGATATTCTGGAAACTATCGGTAATGATACGCCACTTCAATTGACAGGCGTACATCTAAGTTTTCCTATTCAAAAAGACTGGCTAGAAGAAATCACCACGTCTGCACAAAAAACGCTATTGATTGCCAGTGACAAGCTAACGGATAACAAATTGCTCAAATACTGCCAAGCGTGTTTTCAAAGAAAAGTTCGTGTTTACCTATTACTAGGCAAACCCGAAGATTCTGAAGAAGCAATTCGCTTATTGTCGGGGCATTGTTTAATTCGCACAGGTGTCAAACAGGCGGGTTCCCTATTGATGGCGGATAACCGCCAAGGATTAGTTTTGAGTCGTTCATTGGATGGTGAACTTCAAACAACGACGGGGTTACGATTAGTTTCAGCACAACTGACTGATTGTTATCGCTATTTTTGTCGGTTATTTTGGAATCAAGCCAAACAGGAATATCTGTTACCTAATCAACACCGAGCAGTCAAAGCTTCTCCTTTTGGAGAAATTGCCATTCAAAGTGAATGCCACGATCCTAAATTACTATTAAAGACAATTCAGAAACAATGGACAAATAGTGAATTGGCTACCCTTTCTGAACTGCGCCAAGAAAAATGGTTAGGTTATACCTTGAATCCGTTTTCCACTACAGAGGGACAACACATTATTAATCTAAATAATGCTGATGTTGCTTCTTTACAGACATTAGTGAAGCACTGCACTCAACTCGCTTGTGTGGAACAACCTTTGTCAGATATGGTTTTATCAACCGGTGGCGAGGTATTGTTTCTACCCAAAAGCACTTTGCAACAAAATACATCTGCTTGGGTAGTTAAATTGCTAGAGGAGCAAATTGGGGAAGCCAAAGCATTTTTGGAGAAGTTATGGGAACAAGCACCGCTCCGTTATCAAGAAACGTGCTTACTTCAAGAGATGGTTTACCCCTTTCGTTTTTTAGATAAACCCAAAAAGGTTTATCAATGTCAAGATTGGCTTGAACACCGCTTAGGAGATATTTATCTGGATTCCATGACAACCTTTATGAACCCAGATATTGATTCGCTGACTTACGATAGCACTCAATTCAATCGTGAACGCATCGCACTTGAAATAAAATTTTCTGTCACATTGCATCCGCCTTATTTACCAACAGATGCTAAATTAGATGAACTCCATCATCAATGGGAACAGGCTCAACAAAAATGGAAGCGAAAAATCGATACTTTGCGCGGCTTGCTGAAGAAAGTGGAAGAACAAGAACTATCTTTCCAAGGCAAAGTAAAAAGCTTCTTGCAAATCCTATTGACTGGCAATATACAATGGAAACTGACACAAGATAAACAAATCACTGAACTCGCGCAGTGGTCACCATTCTATGTGGATGAGGTTGAACGCCAAGAAAAACTTGATGCCATTAATAAAATGACTGATAACTTGCAACGCAAACTGGGCAACATGCAAGAAGAACAGTACAAGGCTGAACAACACATTGTTTGGGAAGAAAAGCGGAATGATTTGAAAAAGCAATTAGGCGAGGCACAAAAGCATCATGATAAATGTATTCAAGACGGTGAACAATTTGAGGTGGATTATAAACTTCAAGAACAGAAAAAATCGGCTGAGTTGGAAGCACAATGGCAAATCTTTGTTAGCCAAACGATAAGTGAAAAGACTTGGACAAAGATCATGAAAAATCATAGTACCAAGCCGCAGGATTGGCCAGTTCAGTTTAAAAATGCACTAACCGAGGAGGATTCAGATAAGCATAAAAACCTGAAAGAACAGATGTCTGCTTTGCAAACTCAACAAATCCTCAATCTGATAGAATTCAAATCTTTTTTCAATGCTTTGAATAAAGATGAGAAAACAGAAGCCAAGCGTATCAAGGAAATCCTGTCTATTTTTAGGAATCGCAGTCAGACAGAAAAGGAAAAACTTGACAATAAGTTAAAGCTGGCTGAAGGCAAGGTAACTGATTTACAACAGGATATTGAAAAACATGGGGATAGGTTTATTTATGTTGCCTCCACTAAACATGAAAAATCGTCGTTAACCGGTATCATGAATAACTCCAAAAAGAAAACCCAAAAAACAACGATTTTCACTATAGAATGGCCAAAAGAAGAACTCCCAGCTTTTGATACAAAACTATATCACCACAAAAAACGTTGGTTGTGCATTACAGAAGAAGCGCAATTTGCTCAAGGGCAACAAGATGCAGAGCGTCTCAAAGCGACGCTTTGTACCACCAACTAAGGCGTGAGAAATCCGATTTCTTCAAGAAATCGGATTTCTTAGACACCAGTCTAACGGAGAAAAACGAATGCCAGAACAACGTATTACTGTTACCATTGATGAAAAAGGTCAAATCATGGCTAAGACAGCCGGTTTTCAGGGTGAAGCCTGTTTAGATGAATTGCAAAGTCTTTTGGAAGATTTAGGAACAATTCATGAAGTGAAAAAAACGGATGCGTATTATCAGCAGAACGCTATCAAAGTCACAAAAAAACAAACTGTTGGAAGAACATAATAATTAATGAGTCAAGAAATCCGATTTCTCAACATTCTTGGGAGTACATAACTAATGAGTGCAGTGGTTAAAACCGTTACCCCTTTTACCCAACGCGATTTGCTGTTGGAGGCATTGGATGAACTGGGGGTTGTATATCATGAAAAGGGC
>Ga0190285_1000156_pt1 | contig 14924 bp, 18 predicted proteins | sample 48691823_MG_FD_163429 | JGI IMG/M metagenome (GOLD analysis project Ga0190285, IMG submission 163429) | Hydrothermal vent microbial mat bacterial communities from Southern Trench, Guaymas Basin, Mexico - 4869-18-2-3_MG | ecosystem: Environmental > Aquatic > Marine > Hydrothermal vents >...
ACCCTCCAAGTCCATGCGCAGCGTGCGCGCTCTTGGAGTACCCTGTCCGAGGCGAAGCCCCGGACCAGTAAACAACGGAAAAGACTTTCATATTTCGTTGTCGCTTTCTTGCGATGATAGTTGGTATTACGCCCTGTTGTTGTCCGCTGAATCGAGCCCCGCGTCGAAGTGAATCGCCACAAGCCCGGTGTCCAGCGATCCAGGTTATGGGTAAAGATCAGATCAGAGCCTGGGAACGAGAGGAAAGAGTCCCGGAGGGACTCCTGATAGTAGCCCCGGAATTCATTCCGGGGTACCCGGCCTCACAAGACAAAACCCCAGTCCCGGAGGGACGACTGAAATCAACCCCACAAATACCGTTCGTCATAGTCTATTTTTTGTAACGGTTCACGGTGAACGGTTACGTGGGATAGGTGGATCGCGGATTCAGGCAGGCTTGCAGTCTTTTTGCGGGGTTCTTGGGTGGTTTGGGTTTCTGCGGTTGCAGCGCAGATCGAATGTCGCGTCGGACTCGGGCTGAAAGATCCCTCACCCCGCGATTGAGGCCCTGGAATATCTCGTCAGCGGTAGAATCCTTGCACGGCGTCTCGATCTTGTATCTCTTTTTCAAGACGGCTTTCTCACTTCCAATGGGGGACTCGAAGTCTATTAGGCTCACCGTTACATCAACCACGCCCAAGGCTTTCCCGTCTCGAATCACACCCCGCAATCGGTGAATTGTGCCTTCGAGCGCGTACCTGTAGAGCGCGCTGCTGAACTGATCCACAGCCTTGGCGAAGAGCCCCGAGCTTTCCAGATCGCGAAGTAACAAATTGGTGATCATGTCCGCGGGGTTTTGCTCCCACCTTTGGTTCGCTACCACCTGGCTCCCCCCATCATCGCGGGCGATTACCAGAGACCGGGTATCCTCCGACTCAGCCATGAGGAACCTGTAGACCATAAGCGGCTCGGCGACCGGGATTGTGACGCTCCTCAGGGGGGAGGGGTACATGAACTGGTTGTAATTAATAGTCGGTCTTGTTGTTAACGCGCAGCCGACGCACGAGAGAATCAGACCTGAGGTCAAGAAGCGGATCCAAGAACCTCGGGCCGGAGAGATGAAGCGGCATGCCAAATGCCAGGTGATTTCCGGAAATGTGAAAGCCATCTGTTGACCGGGATTGAGTTCGGCAATATGTCTTCCCCGTGAGATGATCGCTCTTGATCTCCAGGGGCGATTCCGGGCCCGATCTGGCCGTTTATCGCGTAAGCCGGACCCATACGGTGAAGGTTTCGGCTTGATCAGGCGCAATCGGTCCGTAAGAATCAACTGATTCGAGAATAGATGGTCTTGACGAGAATGCAAATCCTTTTTTTGGGTTCAGACTGATCTTCCGGGTCATCCCTCCGACTTTTAGCAGATTGGAGCGCTGGTTTACCGAGGCTTGCGCTTCTCCTTGTCCGGGGGGCCGAAAAAGAAGCTCGTGGGTTTGTCTCGAATCATCCGAGAGAATTCTTCCAGATTTGCCGCGGTTTTGTCCAGCTTCTGCGTTAGAAGATTGAGGTTGTTGTCCGTGCGACGAATCATTCGGTCCATGCTTCTGACCGTGCGAGCGCTTTCATTCAGCAATTCCTTGGAGCTGTCGAGAGTCCGGCCCAGTCTGCGCGAGAAATGAAGGCGTTTGATTTCTCTATTGGCCCTGGCCGCGGTTTCCTTGAACTCCCGCACCGCTTCCGCTGCATCAGTGCCGAGGTTGTCGAGCTTGGAATCACCGAGGATTTTGTCGAGTCTGGCAGTTATTCGGAGCACGTGGTTGGAAATCTTTTCCAGGTCTACTGACGTGATTTTCTGTACGATGATGTCAAGGGCGTTTCCGTAAAATGCAATATCTGAAGTATAAGTCGTTATCACAGGATACGGGGGTTCAAAATCCAGCTTGATGGGGGCCTGTCTTTCCGCGGCTTGGAACCTGTTTATTTCCAAATACTTCTGACCGGTTATGCCAAGGAGATTCATTTTGATCCCCAGGTCCTCCGTAACCTGGAACCTGCGTTGGAGACCCATGATTACTTCGATGAGCTTGGCGTCGGGCGCCATGCGGATACGATCGACAGAGCCCACAGGCACACCACGGAATTTTACGGGACTACCCCTTTCCAGGCCTTGAACGCTCTCGCTGAAGTAGGCCACAACTGTCTGAGATTCCTTAAACCAGCGAGACGCGCCCAGCCATATGACAACCCCTATGGCCAGCGTGAGGCTTGCCACAACAAAAAGACCGATCTTGAATTTCTCCGCCTGGCTGGACATTCTGCGCTCCTTTGCTTCACTGATGCGTGGTCTACTCACCGGATGGAGATCGCTCGAAGAAATCGCGAACCCGTGAATCCTCTGTCTTTTCCATGAGATCGCGAGGAGCCCCCACCGCGATGATATTCTTCTCGTCACCGTCGAGCATGATAACCCGGTGAGCCACGGTCATAATACTTGCAAGTTCGTGGGTTACGATTACCATGGTGGTTTCAAGGCTGCGATTGATATGAAGGATAAGCCTGTCAAGCTCGGCGCTTGTCACCGGGTCCAGGCCGGCGGAGGGCTCGTCGAAAAACAGGATCTTCGGATCCAACGCCATCGCGCGTGCAAGACCGGCTCGCCGGGCCATACCGCCGCTGATCTCAGACGGCAGCGCGCCTTCGTGTCCACCGAGTCCCACCTCGGTCAATTTCAGTGAGACCAGCTGCTCAATGGTCCGCTCCGGGAACGCCGTGTACTGCCGAAGCGGCAACGCTACATTCTCGGCCACGGTCATTGAACTGAATAGAGCCCCCGACTGGAAGAGCACCCCGATCTTACGCAGCATCCGCTCCGAACCCGGTTCCGAAACAGGCAACACTTCTTCACCATCCACCACCACCGAGCCCTGCTGCGGTTCCAGGAGCCCCATCAGCGCTTTGAACAATGTCGTCTTTCCGCATCCGGACCGACCCAACACAGCAAAGACTTCTCCGTGGAAGACATCGAATGAAACATCCTCAATAATCGGTTCGTTTCCGTACCCGACCGTTAAGTTCCTTGCGGAGATTATGGGAATACCGGAATTGTCTGCTGTTCGCATGAAAGTCCTTTTGTCTTCAGCACAGCTTTGCGGGTCTACGTATGGGGTGGTTTGGAGGGGAGCCACTCCGCGTGGGGCGATTGAGCGGGCCCCGGACAGCTTGCGTGACATGACAGATGTCGGTAACATGACGTTGAAATGCTTGCCCGGCTAGGGCCTCCCCTCCAAGTCCATGCGCATCGTGCGCGCTCTTGGAGTACCCTGTCCGAGGCGAAGCCACGGACCAGTGAACAACGGAAAGGACTTTCATGTTTCGTTGTCGCTTTCTCGCGATGATAGTGGGTGATTCTTTCAAGACTCTCCTTGATTTCCCCTTCCCGCTGAACCTCTTGGCGCAAGCGCCGGCTGTGGCTGAGTCGGGCCACAAAACGTGCGCTCAAAAGGGCCAGGCCATGGGAAGATAGTAGAAAAATGCCGAAAACACAGCGTCGGTCACGGTGATTACGAATATGCAGGTCACCACCGCGGAAGTGGTGGCCTTTCCAACGCTTTCGGCCCCGCCTTTCACCTGGAAGCCTTTCAGGCATCCTATGGCCGCTATCTCGACACCGAAGACAAAACTCTTACCCAGGCCCTTGGCAACATCCGCAATTTCCAGAACCTTTGTCACCTGATTGAAGAACGCCGCGGGCGGCAGATCCAGGGTGAACGTTGCCACAAAACATCCTCCAAGTATGCCGAGAAGATCCGCAAACAGAGTGAGGCACGGCAGGGTGAGCGCTACCGCCAAAATCCTCGGCGACACCAGGTAACGCACCGGATCGATGGCCATTACCCGCAGAGCGTCCACTTCCTGTGTGACCTGCATGGTTCCTATGTGCGCGGCGAACGCGGCCCCCAATCGCCCGGAAGCGATAATGCCGACCAAAAGCGGCCCCATCTCCCAGCACATGGCTACACTGACAAGGTCCGCCACAAAGATGTTCGCGCCGACCTTTCGTAGCTGCAAAGCGGCTTGGAACGCGAGAATCCCGCCCATCAGGAAGCTCAGGACCGCAACTATGGGAACAGCGTCGCTTCCGCTTCGTTCCAGGAGCTTCCACAGGCTGTCCCATTTCAGCTTTCGTGGATTGGACAGATCCTGAAACAGGGCGACCACCACAGCGCCGATGAAGGTGAAGATGTCCTTGATCGTCTGAGATATGCCCTCAGCCCCTTCACCGAACTGGACCATGAGGTTGGGGCCCTTGCGCGGTTCCAGAATCCCCGCGCTGTCGCGATCGCTCAGATCGGCCAGATCCAGCAATTCCCTGACACGAGGCGGCGCGTTCTCGGTTACCAGAGTATTGTCCAGATCCAAGCATATGGCTTCCAACTCCATGAGTATTGCTGCGCCGGAACTGTCAAAGTAATCCACGCCGGCCAGATCTACCACCACGTTTTTCAGGGGTTCCGCGCGCACGATCTCCAGAAGCTCCTTCCGGACCTTGTCAGCGCTATCCATTGAGATTCGTCCGGAAAGGCGCAAGTACAGCCGGTCAAAAACCCTGCTGTCCACATTTATGGCGAATGTCTCCGACATATTTTCCAGCCGTCCTACAATGAGTCGGCAGGGGACGGTTCATGCCCGGGCACGAAATGCGACTCAAGCGGCCGACCGACGCGACTTTCCGTAACTCTGAGGCGCCGGCCGATTATTCTTGTTTCACTCTTCCGGAGCTTTTCCGGATTCTCCCTTGCTGGGGCCATCTTTTAACTCAAATGGATCTGATAGGCAAGCTCCCATCATAGGAACCTACATGCCTGGAAACAAAGGCGCCAACGAAGTACGAAAGTCCTTTCCGTTGTTTACTGGTCCGTGGCTTCGCTTCGGACGGGATCGTTCAAGAGCGCGCACGCTGCGCACGACGTTGGAGGGGAGACTCATCTCCCCTCCAAACCTCCCCATACGTTGACCCCCGAAAGGGGAGGCTTTTCCACGAGACTTTCATAGAAACCAACTTGCCCGGCCGGGCGCCGGGCACAACGAAGCATAAAAGTGTCTGCAAAGTCGTGGGTCCAGTACGTAGGGGCGACGCATGCGTCGCCCTCTTGGATAGTTGGCGCAGAGCAGAGCGTCAGGGTCATCCCCACGCATGTGGGGAACACTTCCGCACATTGAGCCACTCCCTCCAGGAGCGCGGTTCATCCCCACGCATGTGGGGAACACTCGTCCAGGTCGATGTCGAGCAGGATCTCGTGCGGTTCATCCCCACGCATGTGGGGAACACCTCATTGGTGTGGTCACCACAGACGACAACGGCGGTTCATCCCCACGCATGTGGGGAACACAACTCACACGCCGCGGATTCGGAGACACCTAACGGTTCATCCCCACGCATGTGGGGAACACCAGGCTGCTACGATGAGCACGACGATATCGATCGGTTCATCCCCACGCATGTGGGGAACACAGAATGGGGCGTAGTTTCATTCCAGCATCAACCGGTTCATCCCCACGCATGTGGGGAACACTATTGGTGTGGTTTGCTCAAATAGTTGTTGAGCGGTTCATCCCCACGCATGTGGGGAACACGCAGGAGCGGCAAAAGTATTCTTCTTCCTGGTCGGTTCATCCCCACGCATGTGGGGAACACTTGTCTCCTCTCCCTTCTTGTTCTAATTCAATCGGTTCATCCCCACGCATGTGGGGAACACGCCGACATGAGTTCGTAGATATAGACGTCACTCGGTTCATCCCCACGCATGTGGGGAACACCGTGGATTGACGATTTCTATCACCAGGAACGACGGTTCATCCCCACGCATGTGGGGAACACGCGGATGCGCAGGCGATTCGTGCCCGACACAGCGGTTCATCCCCACGCATGTGGGGAACACCCCAGAGTTTTGCAGCCTCACGCAATGACCAGCGGTTCATCCCCACGCATGTGGGGAACACTTAAACGTTCGCCAGTCCAGGGGTTTTTGGTCCGGTTCATCCCCACGCATGTGGGGAACACCCATTGAATAGGGCCCCGAAATCCAACCGAGCCGGTTCATCCCCACGCATGTGGGGAACACTCGGGAATACTCCGTGCGATCGTTTGCATGGCCGGTTCATCCCCACGCATGTGGGGAACACATCTGTTTGAGCCGCAACAGTTCATCAGCGTCCGGTTCATCCCCACGCATGTGGGGAACACGAATTATCTACAGCCGACACCGTACCGACGATCGGTTCATCCCCACGCATGTGGGGAACACAAGGGCATTGGTAGGAGCGTCGCTCCATCCTTCGGTTCATCCCCACGCATGTGGGGAACACAAGTAGCGAGACCGTCAAGGGGCGAACAATCTCGGTTCATCCCCACGCATGTGGGGAACACCGGATGAGGAGCGAAGAAGGAAAATCCAAGCCCGGTTCATCCCCACGCATGTGGGGAACACGTGAACATGGTTGCTCTTCATCCGACAGCCTCCGGTTCATCCCCACGCATGTGGGGAACACTGTTTGCTCGTGTAGCTGGTCTTGTGGAGGGGCGGTTCATCCCCACGCATGTGGGGAACACGAATCGTGGCCCCGGCAATCCCATTCCATGCGCGGTTCATCCCCACGCATGTGGGGAACACATTTTGTCCATAAGGAAAGTCACCGCAAAAACCGGTTCATCCCCACGCATGTGGGGAACACGAGGATTTCACGTCCATCCTGATATTCCGGCTCGGTTCATCCCCACGCATGTGGGGAACACCCGAGGAGCCCACCATCGTTTGGGTGAAATATCGGTTCATCCCCACGCATGTGGGGAACACTCTGCGGCTTGTTCCACCACCGCGGCCCGTTTCGGTTCATCCCCACGCATGTGGGGAACACAGACCCTCTCTACAAATACGAGTGGTTAGAACCGGTTCATCCCCACGCATGTGGGGAACACCAGTAAACGGTATTCTTTCCAACGTGCGACGGCGGTTCATCCCCACGCATGTGGGGAACACAAATGGTTGCCGGAGACGGAAACAGAGGATATCGGTTCATCCCCACGCATGTGGGGAACACTTTGCGTATACGAAAGAAGCCATTTTTAGCAACGGTTCATCCCCACGCATGTGGGGAACACACTGTCACCCCAGCCGCACCCCCAACTAAGCCCGGTTCATCCCCACGCATGTGGGGAACACTCGGAAGACGGGAACCCAGCGAGCGCCGGGCCCGGTTCATCCCCACGCATGTGGGGAACACGCGCCAAGGCCGAATGGCTCTCCCTGGTCAATCGGTTCATCCCCACGCATGTGGGGAACACCGAGCCCTATTGGTCGTGCGTGCCGATGAAAACGGTTCATCCCCACGCATGTGGGGAACACGTCCAACCGATCCCGGCGCCCCCGGCACAGGCCGGTTCATCCCCACGCATGTGGGGAACACGTGGGCGGCTTGGGCATTCACGCGACTATCCTCCGGTTCATCCCCACGCATGTGGGGAACACCAGTCTCGAATGCTGCCGACAGAAAAGAGACACGGTTCATCCCCACGCATGTGGGGAACACTTGCGTCGCTCGCTTTACAGGGAGTGCAACAGCGGTTCATCCCCACGCATGTGGGGAACACGCCCGGGACATCCACGTCCTCGCCGTTTACGTCAGGTTCATCCCCACGCATGTGGGGAACACTCCAACGGCATCAAGCGCAGTCGCTTCCGGATCGGTTCATCCCCACGCATGTGGGGAACACCGCCTCACAGGAGATCGGGGTCGAAAGCCATACGGTTCATCCCCACGCATGTGGGGAACACATTGCCCTTCAAGGAAGCCGTTATAGAGCGGCCGGTTCATCCCCACGCATGTGGGGAACACCTCTATGTCGTCGGGCATACTGCTAAAGGGAATGGTTCATCCCCACGCATGTGGGGAACACCCTTCTAGTATGGTAGGCGGGGGTGTAATCAACTCTTCATCCCCACGCATGTGGGGAACACCCCCCACCGAACGCAACGAGATGGCCCAATATCGGTTCATCCCCACGCATGTGGGGAACACTCCAGGTGATCCAGAATTACCACGTCGGGCAACGGTTCATCCCCACGCATGTGGGGAACACGACCTAAGCCAGTGATACACGAACCTGACGACCGGTTCATCCCCACGCATGTGGGGAACACACAGGATATTTTGCCGTGAGCGCTCCCCAGCCCGGTTCATCCCCACGCATGTGGGGAACACCTCTTCCATGCAGGCCTTGAACTGCTCCTCAACGGTTCATCCCCACGCATGTGGGGAACACGATGCACTCGGTCGCTGTCATCCACTCAGTCTCGGTTCATCCCCACGCATGTGGGGAACACCTGTCGGTCGGCCGTCCTTCGTCTTGATGTATCCGGTTCATCCCCACGCATGTGGGGAACACAAACGGAAGAGCGCAGCCACCGTCGGCGTCCTCGGTTCATCCCCACGCATGTGGGGAACACTGGTATTGGTTATATTAGGGAAAGTGATACAGCGGTTCATCCCCACGCATGTGGGGAACACTCCACCAAAGAGGTGGTTATGCCTTCTATACCACGGTTCATCCCCACGCATGTGGGGAACACAAGGTTGTTGTCCTCACTCTGGAGCGGGCAGCCGGTTCATCCCCACGCATGTGGGGAACACGTTTCTCCAGTCACGGTCGAATCCTCATCGGTCCGGTTCATCCCCACGCATGTGGGGAACACGGGTCGGGTCCGGTCGTGTCACGTCAGGTCATGCGGTTCATCCCCACGCATGTGGGGAACACTCCCCACGGTAGTGCTTGATGCCGCCAATATCCGGTTCATCCCCACGCATGTGGGGAACACCTGGGGTCATCCGCGCTGGCCTCCCAGGAGTCCGGTTCATCCCCACGCATGTGGGGAACACAGTTTTCAGGTTTAACCAACGGTCGTCACCTGCGGTTCATCCCCACGCATGTGGGGAACACGACAAGATGGCTGACCTAAGCACTGACGAATTCGGTTCATCCCCACGCATGTGGGGAACACATCTCCGCACCCGTTTCTTTCTCGGGGTACTGCGGTTCATCCCCACGCATGTGGGGAACACCTGTGTGCGCGCTGCATAATCCACGCATGACTCGGTTCATCCCCACGCATGTGGGGAACACCAATGCACCGAGACGTTCAGACTCGACGAGAACGGTTCATCCCCACGCATGTGGGGAACACCTCCAGCAAGGCTCTCGGTACTGGCGAAACCGCGGTTCATCCCCACGCATGTGGGGAACACACCATCTCCAACCTGTTGGAGTTACAATGTTAATCAGGCGCCACTTTTTCTACCGATTATACACCGATCAAATCGGCTGTTCAAGCATGGATTGATCACCCTCAATCACATCCCCTTCCTTTTCCTGCTCGGGCAGGAAAGAAATCAGTTTGACACCGTCCATATCGACAGGTATGCGTCGGTTCCTTCCGAGGGTGACGAAGTCAAAGCCTGCTTCGGTTCGGGCTCTCCAGACCATGACCGCGTTGCCGTCCTCGATTCCCTCCACAACCTGATTCCACACGTATTCCCGTACTTTGACGGAATAGTTACCAACGTACACTCCGGCTCGCACCTCCAGGAGCCAGACGGCCAAACGGCCACGGAGGCGCGGTGGAGCGTTTTCAACCACGATGACCAACATCTCCTATTCCCTCCGGTTCCGGAAAGGCCGGCCCTATGGCATCAGCGGGCGGTTCGGGCGGCGCGATTTCACCAGCGGCAAGGACATCCTCGATTGTAGGGATTATCCGCTTAAGAAGCTTGGTTTCACGGAACACGTCCCGACAACCGAGCCTCACTTCCTGTTCCGGGTTGCGTTTCTTGCGAGCGGCAACCCGAAAGGCTACCGGCACAACAGTCTCGAACTTGAAGATGTCCGCAATATCATACACAAACGAAAGCGGTTTACCTGTGTGTATGAATCCCACAGCAGGCGAATAGCCTGCAGCCAGGACCGCGGCTTCCGTTATGCCGTACAGACATGCTGTGGCCGAGCTGAGGCAGCGATTGGGAAGATCACCGCTGCCCCAGTCCTTGGGATCATATTTCCGAGCCTTCCATTTCACGCGATATTGCTGCGCAATGATTTGATACATTCTGCGCACTCGCGCTCCTTCAATGCCCCTGAGTTGGTCCACACTGCGCCGCGCGGGAGGCTCTTCGTTGAAGCGCAGGGCATACATTTTTCGTACCACTTTGAGACGGGCCTTTTCATCCAGAGCGAGCTGGGCCTGGTGCAACAGCCTATCCGAGCGCGCTCCCCCCGGCTGCCCGGAAGCGTACAGGCGCACACCGGCCTCACCGACCCAGACCAACAGTGTGCCGACCCGTGCAGCAAGCGTCGCGGCCGCGTGTGAAACGCGGGTGCCCGGTTCCAACATCAGGCATGCCACACCTCCTATGGGTACCTGAGTGCGAACGCCGTTCTTGTCCACCACGACGAACGCTCCGTCCAGGACATCAAGATGTCCCTTTTCCACAAATAGGATGGAGAGTCTCTCTTTTACGGCTATAGGCTTAAGAGGAGGCAACATGTTCAGATCCTCCTCACCATCAGCATTCCGCATCCCAATCCTTTGGCCGGACCGATTCCCGTGTAGAGCGCTTTCAGGAATGCGTCCGGGTCAACCACGGTCAGCCTGCCGGAGAAGTCGATCGTACTCAGGCGGATCCCTTTCTTGCTCTTGGGTTTCGGGAGCCGATGCTGCGTGTACCCGTCCGCTCGAACTTCGTCAGGATCCACGGAAAACCCGTATCGATCCATTCTGGTCGAGAGCCACTTGATTCCCTCTTGTTGGACCAGTTCCGGCTGCAGGGGCCATTCATCCTTGGGTTTTCCCTCATTTTCCAGTCTGCGCTTCGCGTTCATGACCACATCGTGTCGAGCGTGTTTGCCCTCGAGGTTCTTTCCGGTGACAATGGGATTGGCCCTCAGCGCAAAGAAGAGGCGCTGACCTTGTTTCAGGTGCGGGCTGTACGGTTTGGTTTGAATCTCCCAGGGACCGCGATCATGAGCGGGCTCACGCGCGGAGACCACAAAGAACCGCGGCCACTTTCCCTGATCATCTCTACGAAACAGGAAATCCCGGTCTTTGATCCCGGGCCCCTCGAAAATCTCCCACAATCGCTGGTGAATTCCGTATCCGTCCCGGGAAATCATTCGTGAAATCCGCTCAGGATCAGCCTTTTCCCGCGACAGTGTAATCCTGTTGAAATACATGGTTTATTCCCCTTTACCTTTCTTTTCGATTCGGTAGTGTTGGGTGCGCTCGGTAAATTGCCACTCCCCTCGGTTGAGAGGCACATCCCGGGACAGGATAGTGTGTTGCGGGTGGGTTCCTGCGTCAGCGCCGTCATCCCAGTGGATGGCTGTGGTCTCTTCCGGAGGGAGAGCGTCCGACAAGCCGGATTCGGGGAAGGAGACCTTCCGGAACGCGTCCTTGACATTCTCCGCTGTCAGCATGGCTGGTTTCAACGGCAACGCGGGAGGACAGGACTTCCGTCCAAGGTAGAGCGGGAACCGCGGTCTTTCCAGCGCGGCCTTGATGTCCGACAGGCTGTGACGGACGGATCGTTCCGTAGGGACCCATAAGCAGACCTGGTAGAGAGCGTCGCAGTAGTAGTCACGCCTGGATAGGCCGGTGTCGAGAACGTCCCCGGCCAGTTCTTGTCTGCGACTCTCAAAGGTAGCGCCCTTCTTAGGCTTACTGATCTGCCAGGTGTGGAAATCCCGGAGTAGACTGCCCCGGGCTTCTACCATAGCTGCGAATCCGTAACTTTCGGTCAATTCCGTGAGCGAGTCCTCCTGATCGCGCCTTATTCCCAGGGCCGCGGCCACAAGCCCCAGTATCGCGGACCTGGTGGGCGCGGTGAAACTGGGACGGTACTCACCCACAGCTATGTCACCCCATGAGGCCATTGGACCGTAAAGCCTGAACAGCAGGTACTCGGTCATGACACGCACTCCTTCACAAAACCAAGGATGTTGTCCAGGGTTCCTACCCCGCTTACAACATTCATTTTCTCGGTCTTGTCCGCGCATGAGCCGTACGCGCTGTCGATCTGTTTACGGGTTTCCTCAAGCTTGTCGATCGCCCCGGAGAGCAGGTCTTCGCCGCGCGCGGCTTTGAGAAACGCCACCGACAGAGACCTGGGCTGCTGTGAGCCTGCTTCGGCAAGTATGTAAGACGCGTACGCGCGGGAAGCAAAGCTGTTCTGCTTACCGGTGGGCGCGACCTTGGCAGCGGCTTCCACGAGGCTTGTGAGCGCGGTTCCGGCAAGCTCTTGATTACCCATGAGATTGCCGACGAGACTCTCGCAGTCAATGCACATGTACAGATAGAAGAGACCGGCCCCGAACTCGGTTTCACCCATATGGCCCGCGCCCATATCTTCTTCTCCGATGTTCAGGTCATCCACCGCGGTGAAGAAATCGTCTTCCACCGCGACTTTGTGAACCGTGATCGCGTGAGCCACCTGGGCCGCGGCCTCAGTGTTGAATGCGGGCGCGGCAGCGAGCATGCGGCCAAAAAGCGCGACATCCGCTGCCGTGTGCTCTTTTTGGAGGAGAGCCAGGTCCTCATCAGTGGGCCCCTGTTTGGTTTCGATCATATTCTCTACCAACCGATCTATGGCGGCCCTTTCTTCAGGGGTGAAGTGCGCGAGTTGCTCGATGAACAAGTCGCCGAACGGCTCCTTCTTGGTAACTCTTTTCGGTTTACCGAATTCCCCGGCTATTGCCCCGGCCCACTCCCTCGCTTGTTCTTCTTCCACACCGCTCGCCATGAGACTTTTGTACACGTCCATGCCCATTTCCTTGGTGCGTGTGCCGATATGGTCCTTTTTCACAGCGTTCTCAAAGATCTCCGATTTTCGCCACGCCCTCTTGAGGCTTTGGGAAGATACCCTGAGTCGGGTGACGCCTCCCATGACAGCGGTCTTGGGGCGTCCGAGGTCGTCACGGTTGAGGTTGGAGGGGGGATACGAAGTCAGCATGTGTATTTGCAGAAATCTGGTCATGGTATTCTCCTTTACTTCCATAGATCATTGGTAACCGTGAACCGTACAAGGTCCCGGAATTACGTATGGGGGTGAACCATTGAATCACTGTTCATCGCCAGGGGCTGCTGCGTAATAGCCATAGGCCAATTGTTTCCGAAGTTGGTCGTCCCACCTGAACGCGGTGTGCGCAAGGCTGTAGATGTCCACATCCCGCCCCAGGAGCTTCACTATCCTGATCAGGGCAGGGAACACCTCAGCGTGGTCGCGACACTTCAATAGACGACGAAAGCGCAGGCCGCTCACGGGAGTTCGTCCACCGGCGGCCTTGGGCTGCGCCATCTGTGCGGCAAAGGCGAGGCCGGGCTGGTGGTCCCTTACGTGCGAAAGGACACCGGCCACCGCGGCGATCCTGATGTCCTCACGCTCCGAGAACATGGGAAGATCGATTCGAAGACGGTGATAGGCCGGTTCAAACACGACTTCGGTAAGGTTGGCGCATCGCCGGAGTCGGGCGCGATCTCCTCGATTGTCTTCAAGTTCAAGCCACCAGTCTTTGACCACCGGTCTGGTTGCGTCGTCATACCCGAATTCAAAGAATGACTGTTTTGACATCTGCTAGTCCCCCTTTCCAGGCGGCGTTTCAGCCGCTTGTTGTTTTTTCTCGGGCTTGGCCAGGCCCAAGATGTCGTATACTTTTTGTGCACGGTTGTATCCGTTGAGCTTGTTGCGAGCCACCGCGATGCGCTTTGGATCCTCGTCCTCAATGGGGCCGCGAGTGGCGTACTCGTCGAATAGCCGAAGCGCTTCTGTGCAGAGGCGCTTGTGCCAATCTCCGAGAGTTACCGGGGCCACGGGAGTTTGCTCCGGATCACTGAGCAGTTCCTCCTCAAGCGCGCGCAGGGCGCCGAAAAAGCCCGGCTCGGTGCGGCCCCAGAATTCCCAATCGACAAAGCCTGTGTCCCCTTTCACATCCTTGGTACGCTTGAACCACGCGGCCTTGAGGCAACTGCCCAGATTGCCGCCGATCACGATTGCCGTCCTAACCATTCGGGCTACAGAGCCTTGAAATTTGTCACTGATTTCGCTCTTGACACCCGGCAGCGGCATGGCGCCCTCGTACCAGCACTTTGCCTTCATGTGATCCATGTCATATCCGAAGGCCCACAGCCTTAGAGATTGCCCCTCGGGACGGCGTTCCTGATAGACTCTGACCACCGCGGCCGGCTTGCGAATGATCGGGTTGGATTTTCCTGCGGACGCGTCTTCCTGGACCAAACCCAACCATTGGCGATAGTTTAATCCTCCGGCCCGAGCATGCCGCGGCTGGGGAAGTCCGTGTTTGTCGTAGATGTACGGGCTGAGCGGATGCACCCACGGGCCTTCGTATCGGACTCCGTATGGTCGAGTGATATAGGTCTGAACAAGGGTGTCTGATTCTGCGCGGCAAATCTGACAATTGCCCGGTTCCGTGTCTGAGAAGTCGATCCGAATGCGCCTCGGCATGGACCAGAATATCTGGCTTGGATGCGCATCCGCCGGAGTCGTGCTCTTGTTGGATTCACCGGTGCGGGTTGGGGCCAGCCAGGGGAACTTATCCGGTTTCGATTCCTTGAGGCCGACGAATTGACCAAGGAAATGGGTGCTGATGAGCGTGTTTAACCAAACGGTGTGCCAGAGATTGTCCTTTTGACCCTTTACCAGGGTTGTCAGCGGTCCTCCGCCACGCACCGAAGTGAAATGCCCTCGGCCGCCCTCCGGTGAATTGGTTTGCAGACAGAACAGCGCGGTAGCGCAGCACGGCAGGCACAGGCCGGCCGGGACGCGAGGTTTGATGAAATGGCTGTTTCCGGTCAGATCCACGAGGAGGTCTTCCAAAGGTCTCAAAT
>Ga0190285_1000160_pt1 | contig 14822 bp, 15 predicted proteins | sample 48691823_MG_FD_163429 | JGI IMG/M metagenome (GOLD analysis project Ga0190285, IMG submission 163429) | Hydrothermal vent microbial mat bacterial communities from Southern Trench, Guaymas Basin, Mexico - 4869-18-2-3_MG | ecosystem: Environmental > Aquatic > Marine > Hydrothermal vents >...
ATTATGCACAATTCCCCATCTTCCATTTACATTTTCAAATTTTATTGGTAGATTCTCATTCAGTTCTTTCGTAATCTTGTTAGCAACAGGGCCTCCTATAAGAAGAAAGTTATGTTCAGAAAGATCGGTTTCTGTCACTTCTGTATCTGCTATAACATCTACTATCATGTCAGAAAGAAAATATTGAGCCCATTCTTCAGCAACTTTTCTGTCATGTTCTGTACCAGTAGGATCAGGATTCTGAGTCCCATAAATTATCAATATCTTATTTTCACGATTGTTACCATAGAAACCGCGGTAAACTGATGTATACATTGTTTTTTCGTAATAATCATAAGTCGTATAAGGAGTTACGATCTCTTCAAGTTTCTCGCATAATCGCGGTATATAACTGTCAAAAGTTGGATATTTGTCTCTGTTTGGCATATAATCCTCTTTATATAACTTATAAACAGCAGGAACTATATGCAATCCTATGCTACAATCCTGAGAAATTTCCAATTCCCCCCAGGGCTCTCCATAGATCTGATCTAACCCCCATGTAGCAAAAGGCTCTATTATGTATGAATGATCTATTGTTATATATTCTAATCCATGTCTCATATCCAGTCTCGCTGGATCCAAGATGTACGAAAATGGCTGATGCATTTTTCCATAATTCTCCAACATATATGCAGCAGTATGTCCAAATTCATGAAGCATTAAGTGATTCCACCCCACCTCCCTTGATAAAATTTCAGACTCGTTCTTGGGTAAATAACAATGATTCATAAAAAAATATCCTATTATAGATTCATATTTTTTAGTTTCCCAGTGAGCATGAGGTCTGCATGGTAAATAACTGTAGGAGGATTCTATATGCATCCCATTCATAGAAAACCCAAAAAACTCGCTAAATAAAGAGGGTATCTCTTCTATGGCTGTATTTTCATAGAGAAAATCGTAAAATTCCTGATAGTAATTTTGATGTTCATCATAGAACTCCATGAAATTAGTTTTCACTGCAAAATCACGAAGAAGATCGATAAAGTTATCTTCTGTATCTGTTTTCATCTCTGGCGGATCCGATGTATTCAATAATGCTCTCTGTTCTTTGGAAAAGAAATACTCCACTCTTGTATAATCAAAGCCAAGCTTTTGTTTTATGCTTTTTACAGCTTCATGATCTTTGTAATCCCCAAAATAATTCATGAGATCATTGAAATACTCTTGATTTGCAGGATAGGGATTCTCTGCTGCAAGTGTATAGACAACAGCTAGTAATTCAAAGTTAGGATTCACTTTGACCGTTATTTCTGGTACTTCATTGGATTCTGCATTAATTGGCCAGAGAATTAACAATAACAAAATAAAATCTAAGTAAACTTTTTTATTCATTTTTATTCACCAGATAATATTGGGGGATTCTGTTTAAATAATTTTCGATACGTTTCTGCAACTATTTATAAATTGGTATTATCTTAAAAAACTCCCGAAGTGCTCTTTTTCACCTGTCTGACAACATCTATTATTGTACCATCCCTGTATTCTATGAGTCCTATTATCTCTTCTGTTGTTTTTGGAGGGTTTGGTTTTCCGCATATTTTATATGCTTCATTTTTAAGTTCTTCTATTGTTTTCACAGGTAGTTTTTTTCTTTTTGCAGCTTCCAATAGATCATTTCTTCTGGGATTTATCGCAATACCTCTTTCGGTAACAACTGCATCTACAGTCTCTCCCGGTGTTGTTACAGTAGTTACATCTTCCACTATTACGGGAATTCTTCCCCTCTTTAATGGTGCCGTAATGATCGTGAGCTTTGCACCTGCAGCAGTATCTTGATGCCCTCCCGTTGGATGGAGAAGAAGACCATCAGAATGTGTATTTACATTTACATTGAACTTTGTGTCTACTTCCGTAGCACCGAGAACAACTATATCTAACTTGTTAACAGCACATCCTTTGGAGAATATGTTTGCATAGAGGGATGTCGATATCTCCGTGTGCCTGTAATCTTCTTTCAACGATTTTATACAGTAAAGATCAAAAGCCTGTACAGTCAGTATCTTCCTCATCACTCCATCCTCAAGCATTTTTACAAGATACTTTGTAGTCCCTCCCATTCCAAAGTTTCCGACAATATTCTCCTTTTTTATATAATCATGAATATATTTTGTAACTGCTAAGGATATCCCTCCTGCTCCAGCCTGGAATGTAAATCCATCTTTTAACAATCCAGAACTCTCAATTAATTTCATTGCTCTTTTTGCTATGAGGAGAGATACGGGATCTTTTGTTATTACAGTTGATTCAGAGACTATCTTCGCTGGATCACCTATGCTGTCTACTTTTACTACGTAATCCACATACTCCTGCGATATTGTTATAGGTGTGGCGGGATATGGCACAAGATTATCTGTTATTACAACTGTGTTATCTGCATAATGAGCGTCAACATGGGAATAAGTTAAAGGTCCGCATGCAGATTTACCTTCTACTCCGTTACAGTTTCCGTATTCATCAGCTGTAGGTGCAGCAATAAATGCTACATCTATTTTTACCTCCCCTGTTTTAATTGCTCTTACTCTGTCCCCATGAGATCTCACGAATACTGGTTTTTTCAGTGGATTTTTTGTTGTCACATAAGCTCCCAGTTTTCCTCTTAGACTTCCACCTTCTATAGCAGTAATTACACCCTCTTTTATGTATTTTATAAGATGTTCACTCTGGGAATTAAATAATGAACTTGCGGCAAGGGTAATATCTTTGAATCCCATCTTTGCAATTATATCCAGCACCATGTTCAAAACATAATCTCCTTCTCTCAAATGATGATGAAAAGATATTGTCATGCCATCTTCAAATCCCACTGCCTCTATGGCATCTTTTATAGAGGGTAAGAGTTTTTCCCTGGCTGCAAACTCCAGAGCAAATGCAGATCTCCTTTTTTTAGGTTTAAAGGCAAAAGCACCTTTAAAAGGTTTTAATTTTCTGCCGTCAATCTCAGTCGGTACAAGTCTTCCAATACTGTTTTCAACGAACTCCATTAAAAAACACCTCTAAGAAGTCTCTTTGCACTTTCTATCTCTGCTTTTCTTACGATTTCTCCGTCTAAAAATAGATATTTCCTGTCCGGATTTTTTTTATACTCGCTCATGATCCTTTTCGCCCTTTCTATACTTTCCAGAGATGGAGTAAAGACTCTGTGTACTATCTCTATATGATTTGGATTTACTATCCTCTTTCCATCAAAACCCATTCTTTTTGCAGCCAGACTTTCTTTATAAAGTCCTTCATCATCGTTTTCGTCCAGAAAAACAGAATCAATAGCCTGGCATCCATACGCTTTAGCCACTGATACTATTTTGGATTTGGCGTAGATCAGTTCTCCTTCATTTTTCGTTCTGCTTCCAGAGATACTGAGAAGATAATCATCTGCATCCAGTGTCAGAGCCACGATCCTTTCACTTGCTTCCACTATTTTTTCCACACTCAGAAGACCTATGGCATCTTCTATTAATGGGATTATCGAGATTTTGTGAGTTATAGACCTTTCATCTTCCAGATCGGAAAGAAGAGAGTCCAATCTTTTTATAGTTTTATTATTGGAGACTTCAGGGATCATTACCACATTGAGTTTATTTTGAACTATTTCATGTAGATCTTCCTCTCCAAAAGTTTCAATAGGATTTATTCTCACAGTAACCTCCGAATCGTAGAAGTTTACTTTTTTCAAAGCTCTTTTAACTAAAATCCTTGCAAAACTCTTTTGAGATGTCGGAACGCTTGTTTCCAGATCCAAAACAACGGAGTCCGCACCATAGACACCGCAGTCCACCATCTTTTTTGTATCTGTTCCTGAAACATAGAGTCCCGATCTTCTAAGTCTGAACTTCATCTCTTTCACCCAAAGCATTTCTTAAAGCATCTTCTACTCTCGCCTGTAAAACAAAATCAAGAGCATTTTTCTCTATAACAGTCACAAAAGCTTTTTTTATATTGAATTCATCCAAGACTTCTTTTACCTCTTCAGTTATTTTTTCTCCAAAGAGATCGAAGAGAGGAGTTTCTACCTTTATAACAAGTTTATCCGATGGTTCTATTTTTACATAGACATCATTTTTGGATTTAACATCCCCAGATTCACCTATTTTTTTGATCATATATCACGCCCAAAGATCTCATTTATAAATTTTTGGTTCATCTGTACATAACTGCTTCTTCCTTCGGAACTACTGCGGGTTTTGCCTGCTGTTTCAATTTTTTCATTCTTTCTTCAAGCATTTTGGCATCTTCTAATAGAGGAGACACGTCTATCTTTATCTCAGGGAATATCTGATCTACTACACCCACTAACTTGGCAGCGGCTTCAGAATCGGGTATATTCGGCCTTGCTTCTCCAAGAAGACACATAACATCAAAGTTTTCCCTTCTTCCCTCGTTGAGAAGGGCAGCGGAGACTCCTGTGATCATCCCAACATTTAATGGTTTTGCACTTATTCTCATTTTTTTCATTTTTTCCGATTCTTTGTCCAGGGAATTCACATGATAGATTTCTATCTCTCCATCTCCACTGCTTACCAATCCCTCTAAGGTTATTATTCTTTTGCATCCATTTTCTTCTGCCCATTCCAATATTTTTCTCGCTAATGGTCTCACTATCAAAGGTGACGGCACGAACTCTGATACTATCGCAGCAATCTTCAGGTCCTCTCTTGCATAAATTCTTGCAGGACATTTAGGTTTGTTGTTGAATACCAGAGCTATCGGAGGAAATTGATCCGAATCTAAAGCAGCTACCTGATCGAGATCGAGTTTGTCCACCAGATAACTTATAGCTATACTGGATATCATGCCTACAGAAGGGTGTCCCACTATCACAGTGCCATCTTTTAGATCAACATCCTTAAATTTGTAAAGGTCTATCATATTCCCTTTTGGATAACAAAGCTTAAATAGTTTTTTGTAGCAATTTTTTTATGAATACGAAACTTTTATTTCTTGAGGACTCTTATAAAAAAGAGTTTGACGCAGAGGTCATAAGTTTTGAGAATAACTGTGCAGTTTTAGATCGAACGTGCTTTTACCCACGTAGCGGGGGACAGGAGTGTGACAAAGGTACCATTGAAAAAAATGGAAATATTTTCAGTGTTTCGGAAGTTAAAAAGGATAAAGGAATAGTTCTGCATAAAATAGATGGTATTCTTGAAAAAGGAGATAAAATTACCGGGAAAATAGACTGGGAGAGAAGATATAAGATGATGAAGTATCATACAGCTTTGCATATTTTGAGCAGAGTTGTTTTTAATTTATATGGAGGAGGAGTTGCTGGGAATCAGATCTCACCTGATAAAGCGAGAATCGATTTTGATCTTGAAAAGATTGAGAATAAAGAAGAAATAGAGAAAAAGACAAATAACATCATAAAAGAAGGCAGAGATGTTAAAAGTTATACTCTCCCGAGAGAGGAAGCTGAAAAGGTTGTGGATGATAAAACAAGATTGGATTTACTTCCAAAGTTTATAAAAAATATAAGATTGGTAGATATTGAAAACTTTGATATAGATGCATGCGGGGGTACGCATGTAAAGAATACAAAGGAAATAGGAGAGATAAAGATAACAAAGATCGAGAATAAGGGAAAAAACAGGAAAAGATTAGTTATTGTTTGAAAAGAAAAAACGCATGGTCTTTTTCATAAGGCTCCAATCTCAAAGACTCAAGAACTTCAAAATGTTCTTCGAGTTTCTTTTTTTCTCTTTTGAAAATCTTCTCAGGATGCAATGTTACGTCTATGCTCCTTGCTTTTATACAGATAGCACCGTAACCTTTTAGAAATATAGAGTTTTTTATAAGAATCTCTGTTTGATTAGGCTGTGCTATATCTTGATAAACAAAATCTACATTTTCTATTAAATGAGCATATCTCTCAGGATAATTTGCGTCTTCGAGAATTGGAAACATGTTTTTTCTTTTTTCACAAATATTTACAAGCTTTCTTATAGCTCTCGGAGAGAATTCTACACAGTAAACTCTCCCATTTTCAGCAATATCGGAAACGTGAGAGGGAGTAGTACCTGAGGCAGCTCCGAGATATAAGACTTTCGAGTTTTTTTTGAGAGGCAGATCATGAAGACCGTTCAGTATCGCGGCAGATAGTTTGGATCTGAAGGGATCCCAGTATCTGTACTCTATACCTTCAAATTTTATCAGCTTTTCGTTGTATACAGATTCTCCAGGAACGAGATTCTTTGTATATAGTCTGTTATCTTTTTTTATGATATTTTCCATTTTATCTCCTCTTTGGCCTTTCCTTGTATTTTTCTCTTATTACGTCCAGTCTTATCTCGAAAGCTTCTGAAACACTCTCGTCAAACTCTCCCGAGTAAAAATCCAGTTTTGCAGCTATTGCTATCTTTGATGCTAAACTTCTCGCTATCTTACCTCTCTGCCATTTTGGAGCTGTATGTATCCTCGGGTCCTGAAAAATAATGCCGTGCTTCGGAGGCTTTGCGCCCTTTCTTAGATGCCTGAATAGTGCAGGTTCTGCACCTAATACTTGGATAGTAGATGCAGGAAGCATCGCAAGATTTTTTAAACTTCCTGCGAGAGAGATTAACTTTGCCACGAGAAGGGGATTTATGAGATTTGATAAGTTCGGAGTGAGTTTTTCTGTATTTTCCTTTATGTATCTTACAAGCTCTTCTCTAAAATTGTATATCTCCAGAGTTTTATCTGCAAAGCTTTTCATCATTTCTATATCCGTATCTTCCAAATCCGCACCCATACTTTTTTCTTTTCTTTCCTCATTTTTCACAAGCTCTGCAAACTCTGCATGGTTTTCTATCCTGTCGCACAACTCAGGAAAGTACAAACCATACCATTCTCTGAGCCTTTCGAAAAAAAAGTTCAGACTCTGATCTGTCTGTTCCAATGCCTGCACAGCCTGGATTATTACTTTATCTTTGCTTTCAGATGCTTTCTTGATCTTTTCTTTTACAAGGCTTATATAGTACTCATTGTCTAATTTCATGATAGAATCAATGTTATCCCTTAAAAACATGCCTCCCTCGTTGGGAAATTCATGCTTCGCACTCAATTTCTCAGCTATTTCTCTATTTTCAAGTACTGAATCAGGGTATTTTTCATACAACTCTCTTATCTCTTTTACAGGATTTTTAAGATCTTTAAAAAATTTACGCTCCAATATTTTTTTATCCTTTACAATAAAAGCTCCAAATGCATTGAAAACAAGATATTCTTTCATATTTTTTTCACTCCTTCTTTTGTTCCTATCAGAACTTTGCATTTTTTTGTGAATATACCATTTTCTATGACTCCAGGTATACTATTAAGTTCTTTTTCTTTTTCCTCAGGATTTTCAACTGAAAACTTTAAGTCTATTATAAAATTACCATTGTCTGTGATCACGGGACCATCTTTATTTATCGCCATTCTCAACTCAGGATTTAAATCTTTCAGTCTTTCAGAAACTATTTTCCATGTATAAGGTATTATCTCCATAGGAATTTTAGCTTTTTCTCCCAATTTTTCAACGAGTTTAGTTTCATCTACTAGCACATAAAACTCTTTCGAAGCATAGTCTATGATCTTTTCCTGGAGAATAGCTGCGCCTCTTCCCTTTATAAGAAAGTTGTGAGGATCCACCTCATCAGCACCGTCAAAAGCCTTTTCCGGCGTGTATTGATCTACGCTCACTATATTTATTTTGTTTTCAATCCCCAAAATTTTAGATTGAAAGGATGTCGGTATTCCATAAACTTCCATTCCTTCGTTTTTTATCCTCTCGCCCAAGGATTTTATAAACTCTAAAGTAGTGGATCCAGTTCCAAGACCTATAACGTCCCCGTCTTTTACAAGACCAGCAGCGTATTTCCCTACCAATTTTTTTAACATAATTTTAATCTATTCTCTATTTTTATATTGTTATGGTTTTCTCGAGGCTTCGCCACGCACAACACCTGTTGCTATTATATGCGCCACCCTTACAGGTTCCGGAAGTGAAGAGTGAATTGCTGTTATCTTTATTAATTTCTCTGCTTCTTCTCTTGTTAATCCAGAAAATTGATAATATAATACTTTATCGTCTTTTAATTCTGTTCTGTATATCTTTCCTGCATTTTCAATCATCTTTTCTCTTTCTTCAGGATTTTTAAGGTACTTCAGAGCGTTCTTGATGGACAGCATATCTGGCATCTTTCTTATAACAACTATACAGGGAAGTCCTGTCTCTCCATTGATCTTTTTTATATCTATCGTATTGAATCCTCCAAAAGTCACTCCATCGAACATTATAACACCAAGATCTTTATGTCTTGTGTTTTTCACCATCTCTATGATCTTTTCAGTAGCATCGAGACCGTCTCTCTCTATATATGTTGATAAAAGCCCATCTATCCAGAATCCCCCCCTGAAAACTACCCCCACGACTAAAACTTTATCATCTACAATCGATCCGTCATCTATTCCAAGTATCCTTATCTCGGGTTTTATTTTCATTGTGAATAATAAAGAAGAGAGGTATAAAATTTTTTGGGTTGTCAGAACATCCCAAGTATCATAGGTATTATTCTTATCAGGACATAGAACAAAAATATGATTATAAGGATATCTATGACCTTTTTCGTAAAATCAAAACCCGCCTTTAATATTACAAGAAGAATGAGGATTCCAAGAGGAGCTACGGCATCTGGAGGAACTATACCAGCAGTTGCATCCGAGATAGCTCCTGCTATCATCTTTGCCATATCTATTATCATCTCTATTATACTGATAACTAACTCTGTGATGTCCATATTTAAAAGTTTTATACGAGGTATTTAAAACTTTTCATTACTGAAGAAATTTAGAAAAGACAAAAAATTAAAAAGAAATCAAAGTGGGCACGTTATGCCCAATTTTTCTTGAATGTCTTCAGCGCATTTTAAAGCTTTTAGAAGTTCATTGTTTGCGTAAATAGAGTTGCCAGTCGTATTTGCATTGTCTATGTGTTCCTGCATCTCGTCTAACAATGCCTGCACATCTTCAGGAACATCTTCGGGTAAATTCTCTTCTATACATTCAAGACATGTGTTCACCTGTCTCAAATGATAGTTCTTTACTGGCATAAAAGCTGCTATTGGGTTTACTCGTACAGGTGCTCTCTGAATAGAGACATCATCAACGTACCATCCTCGATAGTCGTTATACATATCATCCCCTGTGTCGAAGTAGAACTTTACGAGTACCGTTTTCCCGGTATATGTGCTGAGGTCAACAGTATGTTTAACCCATATCCGCGGCATGTTCCATCCTGCAGAACTGAAATATCCAGAACTGGGATCCCACGTTGGATTGAGCTGGAGAACGAGGGTATCCCCCGTTCCATCATTCACCCAAACCTGCATTAGATCATAAAAAGGAGGATCCTCTCCCTCAATCTCCCACGATGTCCAGAAGGTAAGAACTGCGGACTCACTCAGGTATATGGGTGGTGAGATAAGATCGCCACTGTTTGTTGCTCCCGTGTCATAATCTCCTGTAGCATCCCGTCCGTACCAGAAGCTATGGGTTGGGCTATAGTAGTCTTGGTACGTGTCTCCTGGTCCCACTAAGTGCCATAACCCAGTGAAAAACCACAATCCTGATCCACTTTCAAAATCCTGAAAATAGGGTATGAACTATGTGGGCACTCCTTAAGGTAATCCCGCACCCACAGGATTGCTCGGTGATTCTCGTGTCCGTTCTGCGCCCACCTGTGTAATCACTACTAACAAAGAAATCAAAAACATTACTGCTATTATTACTCCTTTAATTTTCTTCATTTTATCACCATTTTTAATAACTCTACATTTTATAATTAAATGGTATATATAGTTTTCGGTTTATGCGGTATATTACATTTTATAAACTCATCAAAACCTTCAAATTTTCATTTTTCAGCAGATTTAGACCTCTTTTCTTTATAGCTATGATAGCGAATATTCCATTCACCTTTGCTTCGCTTCTCTTTACAAAATTTATCAATGCCCTCTGAGTTTCGCCGCTTCTTATGACATCGTCCACGATCAAAACACTCTCCCCTCTCTGAATCGAGTTTTTTGGGAGGTACAATGACATTACGTTGCCAGAAAACGAGGGGATATAAGACTCTTCAAGTAACTCCTTTACGCCTACCTCTTTTTTCTGTTTTGCATAAACCATATCAACGTTAAATATATCAGCTACTTTGCTTGCCAGCGGTATCCCATCAGTGGCGGAGGTAAAGATCTTATCCACATTATCAAAGAGTGTTTTGGAGTATTCTGCAATCCTTCTCAGAAGAAAAGTATCGTAAAGGATCTTCGTATTATCAAAATACTCTCCATCAAAGATAATACTCTGTTTAATTTCCTCTTCGAGATTAAATTCTTCATTATACGCTCTTAAAAAAATCTCTGTTTTTTTATTTCCCGGAAGGATTTTTCCAGATATGTATCTATTTAGAACTGTTATAGGAAGCCCGAAGATCTCTGAAAGTTCCCTGTACGTGTGTTTTGTTTTCAAGTATCTTAGATACTCAACAGCCCGTAGCTTTTTTTCAAGGTTCTGCATAAATTTTTTACAGGAGCTATGTTTATAAATTTTTGTATATAAACCTCTCATTTTTTTAATTTTTACACATTTTTTTGTTCTAACTCCCTATTTCTTACAAGCCACAGAGAAAGCAGAAACCAGTTGGAGGGATCTTCATCTCTATTTTTGAGGATATGATCAAAAGTGAGCTTCAATTTTTCTTCATCAACTTTTATTCCGAGATTTATTAAAAGAGACTCCGCCAAAAGGAAAGAATGTTCACCATAATAATAAGTGTACTCAGACGATGCTGCGTAGTCTCTTTCATTTGTTTCTTCGTATCTTTTATAATCAAATCTTAAATCTTCAGATATCTCAACTCTTCCTTCAGATAGAGATGTGTTGTAATTTTCTTCATATGCCAGAATATCGTAAACGCTACCACCATCCCACATATTCAAAAACCAATTTTCAGCCTCTAAAAGACTTTCCAGATATCTTTCGTCACCCAGATTCTTATAACACTGCCACATACCAAGCATTGCCATTACAACGTACCACGAAGACTGATCTCTTCTCACAGGTATCTGGGTATATCCGTCGTACCACCCTCCATTTTTTAACTGCATACTGTATAATGCATCTCCCAATTCTCTTGCGTAATCACTATATTTTGTGTTGTAAGGAGCTAGAGCTCCAAGTCCCAGAGCCATGATCCCGAGATCATTTGGACTCGTCCAGTAATAACATTCTAAACTGCTTTTCGGATCTCCTTCATGCCTGGCATTTTTTGATATCTCGGTAATTTTTATTTCATTTGTAGCTTTCCATTCTTCTATCTCTGCTATTAAAAAATCGCCGCCTTTTAAAGCAGCTTCTTTATATTTTTCTTTTCCCGTTTTTTTATATCCATAAATTAAAGAAAAAACGCAGAGACCTGTGGAAAGTTTTGAGTTAACATTATCACTTATCTCCCCATTCTCCTTCTGTATCTCAATAACTCTGTCCAGAATTTCTTCACTCTTTTCTGTATCAAAATCGGCTATAAATATGGATAGATACCCTAACTTAATGATTGATGTATCTTCCAGATTTTTATTTTTTATGTACTCATACTCTTTTAAACTCTGTTTTTCCATTCTCTCTTCTACGGAGAGGAAATAAAATTTGTCCAGAAGTAAGATAAGAACAATGAGAGATGCTATTATGGGGACGAGTTTTTTATTCATGTAAAAGAATCGCAGAAGTAAATATAAAATTTTTCTCTTGAGATCTAAAAACTTTTGTATTTTATACCAACTCAATTATGTGCTTCTAACCTATATGACTTTTGTCATTTCGATAAATATTTAAAGAAAGAAGTCATATATTATATTGAAAAAGGAAAAGAATAAAAATTTCAGGAAATATAACTAGGAGGAATATGTATGGATATACAAAAAATAAGGAGTGCTATGGAAAAATGTGGAGTGCCAGGAAGGGACTTATATGAGCTGCCTACTTCTCCCTTGAGATTCCCAGATGGTGCAAACTATAGAATGGAGATTTCCGGGGTAGAAAGATTATCTACTCTCGAAGCGTTGGTAGACGAGATGGAGAAAAGAGACGTACCTATACATAGACTAATAAGTGTTGTGATGGGTTCTACATATTTAGATGACGAGGAACTGGAAGGTTTTGCTAAATTGGCCAAAGAGAAAAAGATGGAAGTTATAATGACACCCGGACCAAGAAGCGGATGGGATGTAGGAAGGCAGATAGCGACACCAGAAGGAGCGCTTTCTGGGGCAAGAATAAGAGGTAGCGACAATCTCTCGTATCTTTTTGCAGATATGGCAAGATGTATAGAGATCGGATTCAGAGGATTCCTCGTTATGGATGAGGGGGCTCTGTGGCTTCTATCGCAAATGAGAAAAGAAGGAGTCATACCAAAAGATACTGTCTTTAAAGTCTCTATATATGCTGGACACGGAAATGCTGCGGGTGCAAAGGTTCTGGAATCCTTGGGAGCAAATACATTTAATCCCTTAGGTGATTTATCTCTGCCAATCTTTGCATCGATTAGAAAGGCTGTAAAAATACCTCTGGATATTCATATACTTCTCTCGGAATCATTTGGAGGATTTAATAGATTCTGGGAAGGTCCGGAACTTGCAAGAGTTACTTCACCCTGCTACTTTAAGATCGAGCCCGGAACAGCTCTGGCAACAGGCAATGGGATATACAGACCATGGACATCAGAAGATTTTCTTGCCAAACTTATAAGAGAGAAGGTGAAGTATGCAGAGATAATCAGGGACATAATAGATAAGATCCATCCAGAGCTAAAGTTATCGGAACAGGGACCGAAGGATCTAGCTGTGCCAAAGTGATTATATGTACAGCTATACAGGAAAAATTTTGAAAATAGATCTATCCACCAATAGAGTTTCGGAGGAATCCTTAGATGAGAAAGATGCTGAGAAATTCATAGGGGGGAAAGGCCTTGGAGCAAAGCTTCTTTTTGATGAGATCGATCCTGAGATCGATCCTTTATCCTCTGATAATGTCCTGATACTCTGCACAGGACCATTAACAGGGAGTCTCGCTCCGACATCAGGGAGATGGTGCATTGTTACAAAATCTCCTTTAACTTCGCTATTCCTCGACTCACAAGTAGGAGGATACTTTGGTGCAGAGATGAAAAAAGCTGGATACGACTTTATTATTATAAAAGGCAGGGCAGAAAAACCAGTATATATCACTATAGAAAATGAGGATGTAGAAATAAAAGATGCCGGAGAGCTCTGGGGGAAAAATTCCTTTGAGACTGAAAAAGTGTTAAAGGATAAAGGAAGAGTTCTTTCCATAGGTGTAGCTGGAGAAAAGCTTGTAAAGTTTGCCTGCATAAATACAGATCTCCGCGGTGAAACACGTGGTGGAAACGCGGGTAGAGGTGGTGCAGGAGCTGTCATGGGATCCAAGAACTTAAAGGCAGTTGTAATAAAAGGAACAAAAAAACTTAGCTATGCCAATGAAGAAAAATTCAGAGAAGCTGTGAAGAAATCTTTAAAAATTATAAGCGAGAATTCTTTTATACCCACGAGAAGAAAATACGGCACCCCAATATGGATAAATCCAATTAATGAAAACAAACTTTTACCGACGTACAATTTCTCGAGAGGATGTTTTGGAAAGGCTGAGAATATATCTGGAGAAACGATGCATGAAAAAATAGTTGTGAAGAACAAATCATGTTTTAACTGCCCTATAGCATGTGGCAAGTTTACAAGATTCGAATTTAACGGAAAAAAATACGAGTTAGAAGGACCCGAGTACGAAACTATAGCACTTTTAGGAAGCAACTGCGGAAATGAGACTATTGAAAGCGTAGCTTATTTGGGCTATCTCTGTGATGACTTTGGTCTCGATACAATATCTACCGGCAATATAGTCGCGTTTGCAATTGAAGCTGCAAAGAAAAAGATAATAGATGAGGACATAGATTTCAACGATCCTGTAAAACAGGGAGAGTTGATAAGAAAGATAGCTTACAGAGAAGGAATAGGAGATGAACTTGCAGAGGGTGTTAAAAAAATTTCGGAAAAATTAGGAGGAAGAGATTTTGCCATACAATCGAAGGGATTGGAGTTTCCAGGATACGATCCACGTGGTTCTTTTGGAATGGCGTTAGCTTATGCTACAAGTGATAGAGGAGCGTGTCACCAGAGAGTATGGACTGTGAGGGCTGAGATAGAAGGTGAGTTAAAACCGAGGTACGGCATAGAAGGGAGAGCCAAGTTTGTTAAAGAAAACCAGGACGAAAGAGCGTGCTGTTTCTCATTAGTTCTCTGCGACTTTGCGCCTTTTAATGTTAACACATTTATTGAATTATTGAATACTGCCACAGGTTCTGGGTACAGTAAAGAGGAGTATTTGAAAACAGGAGAGAGAATATGGAACATGACAAAAATTTTCAACATAAAAAATGGAGTTACAAGAAAAGACGAAACTATCCCGAAAAGGATCATGGAAGAAAAATTGGAGATAGACGAGGCTAAGATAGGAAAAGATAGCTTTGAAAAAATGTTATCTGAGTACTATAAAATGCGAGGATGGGATGAGAACGGGATACCAAAAAAAGAAAAATTGAAAGAGTTAAATCTGGTGGGATTTTTATGAAATGGATAGCTGATAGTATAGAGAACTCGCCTCCCTCTATTATAGGCAAGCTGCTTAGCATAGCTTCAGAGTACAAAGATGTTATAAGCCTCGCCATTGGGGAGCCCGATCTTGATACCCCTGAACAC
>Ga0190285_1000164_pt1 | contig 14656 bp, 16 predicted proteins | sample 48691823_MG_FD_163429 | JGI IMG/M metagenome (GOLD analysis project Ga0190285, IMG submission 163429) | Hydrothermal vent microbial mat bacterial communities from Southern Trench, Guaymas Basin, Mexico - 4869-18-2-3_MG | ecosystem: Environmental > Aquatic > Marine > Hydrothermal vents >...
ATCCAGATACTTCTTTGATCTTTTCTGTAACATTGAAAAAGAAAATATGTTTAAAGAATCTTTAGGGGAATATCTCAAGCGGGAACGGGAACTGCGCCAGATTTCCCTGGAGGAAGTTGCGGAAGGCACCAAGATCGCGATTTACAGGTTAAGGGCTATGGAGGCCGGCCGCTGGGAAGAGCTGCCTGCCGAGGTCTTTGTAAAGGGCTTTATCAAGAGCTATGCTGAATTCATAGGTCTTGTTCCGGAAGACGTCATCCTTCGTTACCAGGAGATCCATGCTACTGATAAAAATCTTGACGAGCCAACTAGGCCAGCATATAAGCCGTTATTTAATTATGTAAATAAAGTCTCTCTGTTCAATCGAGACTTAATCAGTGCTACAGTAGCGATTTTCCTCATCCTCTTATTGCTTGTACTGGTATTTTGGTTCTTCTGGCCCTCAACGGAATAATATGCCTGAGATCTTCAAAAGTCCTGCATTTGTAATCTCAGGCCAGGATCTAGGAGAATCCGACCAGCTTATTACTTTTTATACAATGGCCAGAGGAAAAGTACGGGGCATTGCCAAGGGGGCAAAAAGGAGCCGACGCCGCTTTGTAAACGCACTTGAGCCTTTTACCATGCTCAACCTATCTTTGGTCCCACCTCGCACCACAGGTCTGAACAGGATCGACTCTACCGAAATCCTGGATAATTTCCCGCTCTTGAGGAATAAAATCGACTGCTATATCATGGCCAGTTTATGCTGCGAGCTAGCAAATCTCTGGACAAAGGAAAATGATCCCCAAGAAGATCTTTTCAAACTCCTTCGATGGTATCTTGACTCCCTCAATGAGGGTTTCCCCCCAAGAAAAACTACCCTCTTTTTCAAGACCCTGCTTCTGGCCCTGGCAGGCTATGCTCCTGATTTTGACCTGTGCCTCCTCTGTAAAAGGCCGCCGATAGGCAATCATGTTGTCTTCAAACTCCATGCAGGAGGATTCATATGCAACGAATGCCGGAAGTCGGGGGAAAAAACCTATAAAATGAGCTTAGGGACATTAAAATCCTTGAGACACATTCAGAACGGATCTCTTGACAGCCTTCATAGACTGACTATGACTGATACAGTACTTGAAGAGGCCTGGTCCCTCATAAAAAGTCTTCATTGCCACCATTTGGAGCAGGTACCTGCTTCTTATAAACTGTTACCAGATTTGTAACTAAATATACTGATACCTTAATCGTGAATTTCGTGCATTTTATGGTAAAAAATCAAGCCTTTCTTTACTTCCTGAGTAAGTTCTCAATAAAGCAAATCTCCCTCAATCCCTTTTTTAAAAGGGGAAGCTGTCGGAATGTACTGTCTTATAGCGCTATTTAATTCATATCTGCAGAAATGAGATGAACGTCCCTCTGAGGAAAGGGAATGGAGATGCCGTCTTTTTCAAAGGCCTTGAAAATGGTATTCATGATCTGATGCGTGACGAGCCCCTTGTCCCTTGGATCATTTACCCAGCACAGTAGCTCAAAGTCAATTGACGAATCCCCAAACACCCGTAGTCTCGCCCTTGGCTCCGGTTCTTTTGATACCATGGAATTGGACCTGGCTATTTCTACCAATATATCCTCTACCTTTTCAAGGTCACTCTCGTAGGCTACACCCACCGGTATGCGTATCCTGAACCTTGGAACCGGGGCGCTTTCATTGATTATCTTGACATTTGCCAGTATAGAATTGGGGATAGTGATGAGCACATCATCTCTTGTCTTGATCCTTGTAGAACGGATGCCTATGGCCACTACTTCTCCCCTTTCCCCAGTATCAAGAATTATGTAATCTCCGATCTTAAAGGGTTTATCCACAAAAATACTGATCCCGCCAAAAAAATTAGCAAGAGTGTCCTTTGCTGCCAGCGCAACGGCTATTCCTGCAATCCCTGCAGATGCAAACAGCGGCGTGAGGCTTACATTCCAGATTGCAAGCATCCACAGGATACCTACGATCACGGCTGCAACACGAAATATGTTCTTGAAGAGAAGGAAGACGTCGCGTCCGGCATCCCCTGTCTTGGCCGCGATTGGGAAGCTCTTGTCTGATATCCAGTTCACAATTCTGATAGCCGCAAGCCACCACACAAAGAGGATCATACTCTTGGTAACCATTGGAAGGATGAAGTCCCAAGGCGGCCGTAGCTCCAGCAATATCAGTCCGTGCAGGATACCCATTAAGGCAACAGTCCAGCATATAGGACCATGGATAAAGGATATCAGCCTGTCATCAAAACTGAACTTTGTAAGGCCTGCCAAGCGCTTTAAGATTTTGTCAATAAATATGTCAGCAGCCTTGGCAAGCACTAAGTAGATCAGCACTGTGGCCAGGGCCTCAAGGCCAGGTACGTCACGAAGTATCTTGAAATGATCTACGAGGTGTAAAAAATCCATGTTGACATCAAATAGGTGCTATATTATATGAGCTGCATACAAAAACAATAGTTAATATATTCAGATATAGGAGGATAGATTGGCCAACCACAAGTCTGCCCTTAAGAGGGCATGTCAGAATAAAGAACGCCAATTGCGCAATAAATCCCAAAAGACCAAAATAAAAAACATTGTAAAGGCACTTGAGGCCGCCATCGTAGAGAAATCACCTGCAGAGATCCAGGAGCATATGCGGTTGGCTCAAAAGGCCGTTGCCAAGACAGCAGCCAAGGGTACTATTCACAAGCGTACAGCTTCGCGGGAGATTTCCAGACTGAGCAGGAAAGTCCAGGTACTGATGACGGCTCAGGCAGCGGATTAAAAGACACCTGTAATCCTGTGATAGACTATATCGGCCACGTAGCGGCTGAGCTTTTGCAGGGCCTCGTCCTTGAGGGCCTCGGTCTGCATTACATCCTTGCCCACAAGAAATTCTTCCTCTCTCACGATATTACTGGTCTGCCATATAACCTTGCCGCTTTCGCGGTGTACCAGATGCACAAAGTATTCGGCTGTGATGCGTCGTTCAACAGCCTGGTCATACCTGATGTAGGAAAGACCATAGGTATCTGTGCTTACAATCTCTCCCTTAAGGATCACATCGGCTTTATCCTTTGGAACAAGCTTCAGTCCTCTGCCCCTTAAAAATTCATGTCTGAGTTCTTCAGTTATCCAGACCCCAAGCAAAAGCTCATTGCTACGGTTGGCCCATGGTGCCACATATACAGTTTTTATCCAGGCAGGTAATTCCACGCGTTCGGCACAGTGGTATCCACAACCAGATAATAAGGTCCAGAGGATACAGAAGGCAAAAACAGCAAGGATAAAAGTCCCCAAGTGACGTGCACAGGAAACAATTTGTAAAATTCTAAGCATATTAAATGCTATCCCTCAATCCTTTTAACCCTTTACTACAATATTCATCAGTCTTCCAGGCACATATATAATTTTATATACAGCCTTTCCTTCTGTGTACCGCTTTACCTTCGGATCATCCAAGGCCATAGATTCGATGATCTCCTTATCAGCACTCTGGGCCACCTTTACCTGGCTGCGAAGCTTACCATTTACCTGTATCACGATATTTACAGTATCGGCCCGTGCGACTTCGGTATCTGCAACAGGCCACGGTTCAAGACTTATAGTCCTTTGATGGCCGAGAAGCTGCCACAGTTCGTCTGTTATGTGGGGCACCATCGGAAAGAGCAGAATCAACACTGCTTCCATGGCCTCTCTCAGTACGGCCCAATCTCCTTGTTTGTGAATCTCAGGGGTTCCATACTGGTTGAGGTAGGCCATTATCTCATTGATCAATTCCATGACCGCACTGATAGCCGTATTGAAATGAAAGCGCTGTTCAATGTCTTCGGTAACCTTTAAAATCGTCTGGTGTGTTTTTTGTCTGATGGCCTTAGAGGCATTTGTCCCCTGGATCAGGGTCTCCTTGTCAGTCCTTGCTGAGGTCAAACCTTCAAGATTTTCCGTAACCAGACGCCAGATCCGGTGAAGAAACCTGTGGGCACCTTCAACTCCTTGATCGCTCCATTCAAGATCCCTCTCCGGAGGGGAAGCAAAGAGGATGAAGAGACGAATCGTATCAACTCCATAAATACGGATCATCTCATCAGGGTCAACCACGTTCCCCTTGGATTTGGACATCTTTGCTCCGTCTTTTAGGACCATGCCTTGAGTCAAAAGATTTATAAAAGGCTCATCTGCCGAGAGCCATTCCAGGTCCCGAAGGGCCTTGGTAAAGAATCTTGCATACAGGAGATGTAATATGGCGTGTTCAATTCCACCGATATACTGATTTACAGGGAGCCACGTATCCACCCTTTTTCGATCAAGTGGGGCCGAAGTTTCATCAGGGCATGTGTATCTCGCAAAATACCAGGATGACTCCACAAAGGTATCCATTGTGTCGGTTTCCCGCCGGGCAGGTCCACCGCATTTGGGACAGGTTGTAGACCAGAAGTCCTCAAGGCCGGGAAGGGGAGACCGGCCCTGCCTGTCCAGACGGGCATCCAAGGGAAGGATCACGGGCAGGTCTTGTTTCCTGACCGGTACGATTCCGCATGTGTCACACTGGACCATGGGAATGGGCGCTCCCCAATAGCGCTGTCTGGATATCCCCCAATCCCTCAGGCGATAGCTGATCTTTTGATTCCCAAGGCCCTTGGCCTCCAGGTGTCTGGTTACGGCCTCCTTGGCCTGTTCGTTCTCAATTCCATCAAAAGGGCCGGAGTTGACAAGGATACCTGGGCCCTCCCATGCCTCCTTCATGGTCCCGGGTTCCAGGTCCTTCCCCTCTGGTTGAATTACGATCTTTATGGGCAACCCATATTCCTTAGCAAACTCAAAGTCCCTCTGGTCATGAGCAGGTACAGCCATCACCGCTCCGGTGCCGTATTCTATTAACACGAAATTGGCAATGTAGATTGGGATACTCTCACCAGTCAGCGGATGCCTGGCATAGGCCCCGGTAAAGACACCCTCTTTAGATCTGGTAATCTGTCTTTCTTTTGAAGGTAGTTTGCTCCAATTGTCTATGAAGGCCTTTACTTCTTCTTCCCGGCCTGTGCCCATACAGAGTTCCAGTGCCTTAGGGTGTTCTGGTGAAAGGCTCATGAAGGTCGCACCCAAAAGAGTATCCGGTCTGGTAGTAAATACCCTGATTTCGCCGTCTTTTCCGACCAGCGGGAATGTAATTTCCGCCCCTACACTGCGGCCGATCCAGTTGCGCTGCATTGTAAGGACCTTTTCCGGCCATCCGGTCAGCCTGTCGCATCCTTCCAGTAGCTCCTGAGTATAGTCAGTGATCTTGAAAAACCACCCATCGAGTTCTTTTTCTACTACCTCAGTACCACACCGCCAGCACCTGCCGTCCTCTACCTGCTCATTGGCAAGGACTGTCTGGCAGCCTTCACACCAGTTGACCTTGGATTTCCGGCGATATACGAGCCCTGCTTCGAACATCTGGATAAAGAAGAGCTGTTCCCAGCGATAATACTCAGGATCACATGTGGCAAATTCTCTCTTCCAGTCATATGACAACCCCAGGCGTTTGAGTTGTTTGCGCATGTAGTCAATGTTTTCATAAGTCCATGTAGCAGGATGTGTCCCGTGTTCAATAGCAGCATTCTCAGCAGGCATACCAAAGGCGTCCCACCCCATGGGATGGAGGACGTTGTAGCCTTGCATTCGTTTGTACCGGGCCACCACGTCTCCTATAGTGTAATTCCTGACATGACCCATGTGTATCCGGCCTGAAGGATAGGGAAACATCTCCAGGACATAATAGCAGGGTCTGGAGCCATCCTCCTTGGCGGAAAAAAGGCCCTCTTTCGCCCAGCCGGCCTGATGCCTTTCTTCTATTGTTTTGAAATCATATCGTGTGGTCATGATCTCTGGGACTATGTCTTTTGTTTCTTTTCTCTCTCCCTTAAGACTGCGTCCAGAATGCCGTTGACAAAGGCACTTGATTCACTGCTGCAAAACTTTTTTGCAAGCTCAAGGGCCTCATTTATGGCTACTTTAGGAGGAATATCAGGGCAGTAACATAACTCAAAGGTCCCTATGCGCAAAATGTTTCTGTCTACACTGGCCATTCTTTCCAACCGCCACCGCTTGGCGTTCTTTTTCAGGATGGAATCGATTTCTGCCTTGTGGCTAAGCACACCTTGCACCCGGGTCCGGCCGAATTCCAGAGCAGGATCATTTTCAGAAATAGCCTCTAAAGCCAGACCAGAGGCATATTCCGTGATAGCCTTATCTATGTCCTCAATTGTATCCCAGTCACATTGGTAAAGGATCTGAAGGGCGATCTCTCGCCCTCTACGGCGGGAGGTCAATTTAGGCATTTAGGCCTTTTAAGAGGTTTGCCATCTCTATGGCCGCGAGGGCAGCGTCCCAACCCTTGTTTCCGGCCTTGGTGCCTGCCCGTTCAATGGCCTGCTCGATACTGTCTGTGGTGAGTAATCCAAAGGCGACAGGGCAATCCGCCCGCATCGCAACCTGTGCGATCCCCTTGGAAGCCTCGGCAGCTACATAGTCGAAGTGTGGTGTAGCCCCACGGATGACGCAGCCCAGACATATCACCGCGTCATAGCGGCCGCTATTGGCCATACGCCTGGCAACAAGGGGAATTTCAAACGCCCCTGGCACCCACGCCACTTCAATATCATCTTCTATTCCTCCATGCCTGACAAGTGCATCTAATGCACCTCCAAGGAGCTTACTGGAAATGAATTCGTTAAATCGCGCAACCACAATACCTAAACGCAATCCCTTGGCCTGCAGGTGACCTTCAAATGTCTTAGGCATGATATTCCCCTCTCATTTTTTCAGCGGAATCAGACACTAAATATGTAACAGATGCCCCATCTTCTCTCTCTTGCATCTCAGATAGTTTACATTCTCCTCATGGGGCGGGATTTCGATAGGGACCCTCTCCACTACTTCCATTCCATATCCCTCGAGCCCCACAATCTTTTTAGGGTTGTTTGTCATGAGTCTCATCTTCCTCACCCCAAGATCCCGCAAGATCTGGGCACCGACACCATAGTCCCTGAGATCCGGTTTAAAGCCCAGTTCACGGTTGGCCTCCACGGTATCTCTCCCCTGATCCTGTAGACAGTATGCCCGCAGCTTATTAAGGAGGCCGATACCCCGGCCCTCCTGTCTCATGTAAACAAGGACACCCCGGCCCTCTTTGGCCATCTGGTGCATGGCCCTTTGTAACTGCAGACCGCAATCACACCTGAGAGAACCAAGCACGTCTCCTGTGAGACATTCAGAGTGTACCCGTACAAGAATTTCCTCATCCGGTCGGATTTCCGGATCACCCAGCACCAGGGCCAGGTGCTCGTTGGGATCAATGATGCTGCTATAGGCGATGAATTTCCAGTCTCCACCAAACCTGGAGGGCAGCCTGGTCTCAACTTCACGGTGCACAAAACTTTCAGTACGGAGACGATAGGCTATGAGGTCCGCGATTGTGACGATCTTGAGATTGTGTTCTTTAGAGAAGACCTCAAGGTCAGGCATCCTGGCCATTGTCCCATCGTCCTTCATGATCTCGCATATGACCGCTGAGGGCTTCAGGCCTGCCAGCCTTGCAAGATCCACAGAGCCCTCAGTCTGGCCTGCCCTCACAAGGACACCTCCCTTCCTTGCCTTTAATGGAAAGACATGGCCAGGCATGGCAATATCCTCTGGCCCGGATTCGTCTGCTATGGCAGTCATGATGGTAGTTGCCCTGTCATGGGCAGAGATACCGGTTGTGACTCCATATTTAGCCTCTATGGATACCGTAAAATTCGTGCCGTACCTCGACGTGTTCCTGGAAGTCATCATAGGGAGCTTCAGTTTGTTTACCTGCTCTTCCGCAAGGGCAAGACAGATCAGACCACGACCATACCTGGCCATAAAATTGACGGCCTCAGGGGTCACCTTTTCTGCAGCCATAGTCAGGTCACCCTCGTTTTCCCTGTCCTCGTCGTCGACAAGGATGAACATCTTTCCAGCCCGAATATCCTCAATGGCCTCTTCGATGATGGATAATGACATTGTTAAATGAACCTCGTTAAAAAATTTCGTCCGTGAACTGTGTTCCTGTTATATAAATCCATGCTGTATCAGAAACTCCGTATCAATATTGGTCTGTTTCTCTGGTCTAATGTGTCCAGACAGAAGTAATTTTTCAATATACTTCCCAATGAGATCTACCTCAATATTGATTTTATCTCCCTTCTTCCTGAAACCCATAGTAGTGAGCGTAGAAGTATGCGGGATGATGGCCACGGAAAAACGGCCTTTACTGCAACTGTTCACAGTAAGGCTGATTCCGTCAACTGCAATAGAACCCTTTTCAATGATGTAACGGTCAAGAATTTCTGGAATAGCTATAGTAAATAAAGTGAACTGGCTTAGATACTCCTCCTCAATTACTTCTCCTGTTCCATCCACATGACCACTAACCAAGTGCCCGCCAAGGCGATCCAAAGGCCTGAGTGCCCGCTCAAGATTAGTACGGTCTCCAACCCTGAGCCCGGCTAATGTGGTCCTTGAAAGGGTCTCTGGTGAAACTTCTACACTGAAGACGTCCTGGGAAATAGTAGCGGCGGTTAGGCAGACCCCGTTCACAGCAATACTCTCCCCCTCCTGAGGATCTTTAATAGAGAAGTCAGGATGAATAGTAAAGACCAGGCCCTGGCCTGCCTGCCGAACTGCCTTGAGGGTCCCAAGGCCCTGGATTATCCCTGTAAACATTTATGGTCGGCTCCAGAAAGAATCAATGTCTGTGATCAGACCACGGACCAGCCAGTTATCGCCCAGCTTGCGATGTTGTACCTTTGATAGCCTTGTTGCCCTTCCCACGTCTACTGCCCCTGAACCGCCTATTGCAGGCCGGGAATCCTTTCCACCGATTACCATGGGAGCATAATAAAAAAAGGCCTCATCAACAAACGCCTGGTCCCAGAATGCCCCGTGGACCGTGCCCCCGCCTTCTACCAAAAGTGACTGAACCCCAAAGTTGCCAAGCATCCTGAGCACATTCCTGATGTCCACCCTGCCTTGCCCATCGGGCTGCGTAAACCAGACCTTTGTACCAGAGGCCTCCAGGACCTGCCTTTGAACCTCTGTCGATTTGCCTTCCACCCCGATTATCACAGTAGGTGCAGAGGACTGTAAATGGCATATCCGGCTGGAGGGATCAATGCCCAGCCTGCTGTCCAGCACCACCCTGATTGGATCTTTAACAGTTTTCTTGCCCTTTCTGCAAGTAAGCTGTGGATCATCCGCCACTATGGTCCCTTTGCCGACTAGTATGGCGTTACTTATTTCTCTCAGGCGGTGACCAGAGTTGCGGGCCTGCTTATTAGTAATCCACTTGGAGTGGCCTGTGCGGGTAGCAGTCCTGCCGTCTAAGCTACAGGCGACCTTTGACCTGACCCAGGGCATTCCGGTCAACATGTGCTTAGCAAAGGGAGCAATCAAGAGACGACACTCATCTCTGAGACACCCTATCTCGACTTCAAGACCCCTTTCCCGGAGAAATCCTGCTCCGCCTCCAACCACCTTCGGGTTCGGGTCAAGCGTCCCGATAATGACCCTTCTTATTCCGGCCTGTAGTATGGCATGTGTGCATGGCGGTGTCCGGCCGGAGTGGTTGCAGGGTTCCAGGGTGACGTACAGATCGGCCCCTTTGGCCGCATCTCCAGCGGCCTTTAAAGCATGGATTTCAGCATGGGGTGTGCCGGCCCTCTGGTGCCAGCCTTCTCCCAGGACCATTCCATCCCGGGCCACAACTGCGCCTACGGCAGGGTTTGGAGTGGTGTACCCAAGGCCCTTCTCACCAAGTCTCAAGGCCCTGTACATATATTTGATATCATTACCTGCCCACATTCAAGAACTCTGATTGCGGGAACTTTCGCTCAACAATTCCTGCAGTTGATCCATGAACTCATTGAGGTCCTTAAATTGCTTATATACAGAGGCAAAACGCACATAGGCCACATCGTCCCATGTCCTTAGTCGGGACATGACACGTTCCCCCAAGAATCTGCTTTCCACTTCCCTTTCTCCTCTATCTTGAATTTCTTTCTCAAGATCGCTGACAAAGGCCTCTATTTCGTCCATGCTCACCGGCCTCTTTTCACAGGCCTTTACTATCCCCTCAATGATTTTTTCCCGGTCAAAGGATTCACGTCTTCCATCCTTTTTGACTACCATGGGATGAAACTCTTCAATCCTCTCATAGGTAGTAAAACGCTCATGGCAAGACAGGCATTCACGACGTCGACGGATGGCCGTGCTGTCCTGGCTGGCCCTGGAGTCAACAACTTTACTTTCAGAAGAACTGCAGAATGGGCACTTCATTGGGTTTCAACCGGTTGAGGGATTAGTTTCCCGGAATTCTATAAGATCTACTCCGGCCTCTGCCAACATATCACGGGACATGGGATCTGCATAACCTTTTGCGTAATAGATGGAACGGATGCCAGCATTTATCAACATCTTTGTGCATATAACACAAGGCAGATTAGTGCAGTACAGAACAGAATCGGCTATAGGAATTCCATGGTATGCAGCTTGAATAATTACATTCTGTTCAGCATGGAGCCCTCTGCAGAGCTCGTGCCTTTCGCCCGAAGGGACCTTGAGTTCTTCTCTCAGGCAACCTATTTCAAGGCAGTGCCTCAAGCCACTCGGCACACCATTGTAACCTGTAGCCAATATACGACGATTTTTTACGAGAATTGCCCCCACTTTACGGCGCAGGCATGTAGACCTCTGGGCAACTAAGTGTGCTATGGACATGAAGTAGGCGTCCCAGGAAGGCCTCGGATCTCTGATATCTTTTTCCATATTTCCCAAATCAGCCAATACCATATCGGGTCAGACGTTCAGAATATAGCGGAAACCTCTCGCACAGGGACCGGATCTTCATCTTTATATCTCTGATCAACTTGTCGTCTTGAGGGTGGTTCAAGAGCTCTGAGATATAGTCACCCACTTCTTCCATTTCTTTTTCTTTGAGTCCTCTCGTAGTTGCTCCAGGGGTCCCGATCCGGATACCGCTTGTAATACCCGGTGAACGGGTATCAAAGGGAATAGTATTTTTATTTACTGTGATACCGGCCTGCTCAAGTATCTCTTCTGCCTTCGCTCCTGTAAGGCCCTTGTCTGAAAGGTCCGCAAGCAACAAGTGATTGTCCGTGCCCCCTGAGACCAGGCGAAATCCTCGGTCTTGCAAGGTCTTTGCAAGGGCCCTAGCATTTGCCACAATCTGTTGCTGGTATATTTTAAACTCGTCTCTCAGGGCCTCTTTAAAGGCTACGGCCTTTGCAGCGATTACGTGCATCAGAGGACCTCCCTGAATGCCCGGGAAGACCTGACTGTTCAAGGATCGGGAATATTTTTCCCTAGCTAATATGATTCCGCCTCTAGGACCTCTCAAGGTCTTATGGGTTGTGGAGGTAATAAAATCTGCAAAGGGGACCGGGGACGGATGAACACCTGATGCAACGAGTCCGGCTATATGGGCCATGTCTACCATGAGATAGGCCCCAACTTCATCGGCTATTATTTTGAAGGATGCAAAATCCAGGATGCGGGGATAGGCGCTTGCCCCGGCAATAATGAGCTTAGGGTGTTGTTTTCTGGCAATTTCTGCAACCTGGTCGTAATCTATGGTCTCGGTCTCCCGGCCTACGCCATAGTGGACTATCTTGAAAAACCGTCCTGAAAAGCTCGCTGGTAAACCATGAGAGAGATGCCCTCCATGTGCCAAATCCATGGACAAGACGGAGTCACCTGGGTTGAGAATGGCAAAATATACCGCCATGTTTGCCTGAGTACCTGAGTGGGGCTGTACGTTGGCATACTCTGATCCGAAGAGCTGGTTCAAGCGGTCAATGGCGAGCTTCTCTACGACGTCCATGTTCTCACAGCCGCCATAGTATCTCTTCCCAGGATAGCCTTCGGCGTATTTATTCATAAAGACACTGCCTTCTGCCTGCATGACCGCCTCACTCACGAAGTTTTCCGAGGCTATCATCTCAAGCTGCTCTGTCTGCCGTTCTATCTCGGCCCTGAATGCCTGGAAGACCTCAGGGTCAGTATGCTTCAAATGAATCACTTTTTTAACAGTTCACAGGTTCAGGGTTCACCTTGTTAAATTTCCCGAAGGGAACCCTATTTAACAGGGTGAACCGTTCAGGGTTACCATTTTATTGACAGTTCAACCCCATTCTATTTACTTTTCATCCTCTGAGTCAATCATATTGATTCTGCGACTGTGACGTCCGCCTTTAAAAGGAGTCATAAGCCACACTTTGACCATCTCTTCGGCAAGACCAGGACCTATTACCCTTCCACCCATGCAAAGTATGTTTGAGTCATTGTGTTCCCGGCTCATACGGGCAGTAAAGATATCATGGCATAGAGTAGCCCTAATCCCTGGTATGCGATTGGCTACTATGGACATGCCTGTACCGGTTCCACAGACCAGGATACCCCTTTCACACTGACCGGATGCCACTGACTCTGCAACTTTGCGGCCCTGGATAGGATAGTCAACCGGATCCGGAGAGTAACAGCCCAGATCCCGTACATCATGTCCTAGTTCTATAAGTAGACTGCGTATCTTTTCTTTTAATCCAAATCCACCGTGATCCGAACCGATTGCTATCTTCATGATCTGAGTCTTACCGGTACCTGCGGAAAATCAATACGGCATTGGTGCCGCCAAAGCCAAAGGAATTGGACATAACCACATCAACGGACTGACTCCTTGCCTCATTGGGCACATAATCAAGGTCACATTCCGGGTCCGGGGTCACATAGTTGATGGTTGGAGGGATAACCCCGTCTTCAATGGTCTTTATGCAAAAAATCGCCTCAATTCCCCCAGCACCCCCCAACAGGTGCCCGGTCATGGACTTGGTGGAGCTCACTGGGATATCCTTTGCCCTGTCCTTGAAAACTGTCTTAATGGCCTTTGTTTCACACAAATCATTGAGGGGAGTACTCGTACCATGGGCATTTATATAGTCTATGTCCTGATAGTTGAGTCCGGCGTCCTCAAGGGCCATGGACATACACCTTGCACCGCCGTCTCCATCCTCAGGCGGGGCTGTGACATGATAGGCATCTCCTGTAAGCCCGTATCCAATTATCTCTGCCCGGATATTGGCACCCCTTTCCAGGGCATGATTCAACTCCTCGATAATTAGGATACCTGCGCCTTCACCGATTATAAATCCGTCGCGGTCTTTATCAAAGGGCCTTGAGGCCTCTTCAGGCCTTTTATTCCTTGTAGAAAGGGCTTTCATATTGGCAAAACCCGCAAAGGCCAATTGTGTAATCACTGATTCGTTGCCACCGCATATCATCACATCAGCCGCCCCTCTCTGTATTGTTTTAAAAGCGTCTCCTATGGCGTGGCTACCTGCTGCGCAGGCAGTGCATACTACAGTATTGGGGCCTTTTGCCCCGCACATTATTGAGATCTGGCCAGAGGCCATGTTAGGTATGGCCATGGGAATAAAGAACGGGCTCACGCGTTTGGGCCCCTTATTTACAAGGACATCTCTGAAGTGTTCAATTGATCCCAGCCCGCCAAGGCCACATCCGGTAATAACACCGGCTCTTGAGGCCTTGTCCTCCGGGATTTTGAGGTCCGCATCTTCAACGGCCATCCGGGCCGCCGCCAGGCCCAGTCTCACAAAAGGATCAATCCGCTTAGCCAGCTTCTCCGACATGAAATCAAACGGATCAAAGCCCTTCACCTCTCCGGCAATCTGGGAAGGATAGTCTTTTGTGTCAAAACGAGTAACAGGACCTATGCCGGACTTTCCAGCTATCAGATTCGCCCAGCTGGCCTCAACCCCAATACCTACAGGGCAAAGAAGGCCGATACCTGTTACTACCACCCTCCGGTTCTGGTTTTGGTTTATCATGTCGATATATAATATTGGCCTAAATTTAGATTGCTTCGTCGCTACGCTTCTCGCAATGACCTTCTGTACCTGTCATTGCGAGCGAAGCGAAGCAATCTCAAAATGGAAATTCCCATACTATTTAATTACGATGTCACTTACGGTTCACTTTTCTCCATGTTCTTTGACAAAGTCAATGGCGTCCTGGACCGTTTGCATCTTTTCCGCGTCTTCGTCGGCTATTTCCATGCTGAACTCCTCTTCCATGGCCATGACCAGCTCCACAAGATCCAGGGAATCCGCTCCAAGGTCATCCACAAAAGAGGCCTTCGGTACTACCTTTTCCTTGGCAACGCTAAGCTGGCTTGCAATGATATCAATCATCTTGGTATCTATACTCATTTTTGTCCTCTCCTATATCCTGTTGGTTCAAATAAATGAATTAGACTAATCAACAGTAAATTTTTAATCGCAGATCAATCCCCCATTTACATGAAGCACGTGTCCGGTGATATATGATGCCCCTTGCGAGGCTAAAAAGCCCACAGCCTCAGCCACATCCTCAGGGCTTCCCATTCGGCCCGCAGGGATCTGGCTCAATAGCTGTTCCTTTACTTTTTCCGGCAATCCGGCGGTCATACCTGTCTCAATGAAGCCCGGGGCCACGACATTTGCAGTAATTCCCCTTGATGCCACTTCCCTGGCTACAGACTTTGTAAATCCCTCCAAACCTGCCTTAGATGCAG
>Ga0190285_1000169_pt1 | contig 14448 bp, 13 predicted proteins | sample 48691823_MG_FD_163429 | JGI IMG/M metagenome (GOLD analysis project Ga0190285, IMG submission 163429) | Hydrothermal vent microbial mat bacterial communities from Southern Trench, Guaymas Basin, Mexico - 4869-18-2-3_MG | ecosystem: Environmental > Aquatic > Marine > Hydrothermal vents >...
TCAGGATGCCGCTAAGCTCGCTAGGGCGAAGGTTCCGAGACGAGTCGATAAAACAGCCTTCTTCACCCAAAGCATAACCCTGGCAGCGGAGCCCCTGAGAAGGAGTGGAGAGGAGTTCCTCAAGAGATATTGGAATAGGATCTTGACGAGAGCTTGTAGATGGTGGCCTGAGAATAAGGAGAAGTTTACTGGAAGGAGGCTGATAGCGAACTTGGCCCAAGCAATAGCCCCAGCGATGCCTGCGAGGATGAGGGCGGGATCCATACTCACCCTAATAGCGGCGATACTCGTCAAACAAGATCTAGACAAGCTATGCGAGGAGAAGCCGGAGGAGCCTCCAGGAGTGGAAGTCGAGGAGAAGGTTGAGGAAAAAGTTGAGGAGGTTGTTGAGAAGCCCGCTGAAGAGGTTGAGGCCGTGGAGGAGGTTAAGGAAGAGGAGGTGGCTGAGGAGGAGAAGCCTCCAGAAGAGCGGCCATCATACACCCTCTAAGAGTTAAATGATCTGGATCGGCGGCGTCGAGGATAAAGCTAGTGTGGAATACAACTTTCTTTATTATTTTATCCCTCTCATGCAAATCCGGTTCACGGTCTCCGGCCTCGTCGCCCAAAGTATTCAACGTAATATGGTGTGGATAAAGCATTAAAGTACTGTTGGATAGCATTTGCGAAGAAAGTTTCATAAAAATCGGGGAAAACTGAAAAAGTATAGCTAAGATGCCGGTAATATGGGGGAGAGTCTAAGGTATATTAGGAGCTGGGAGATAATATAGGATGGAGCTGGAAAAGCGGGGTAGGGTAGCCAGGTTAACCCGCCGGGCTCATAACCCGGAGATCCCTGGTTCAAATCCAGGCCCCGCTACATCTTATTTATATGATGCCTGGCTAGGATCCCTTCACTGTAGAAGACCTTATCCGAGCTATTGGGAGAGAAGATTTAATTTCACCATTTCTACTCTTTTCTCCGTCGAGATTCCATGTTTGAGGACTTGCTTGAGCTTGCGGTCGATTATGCTGGGAGGCTTGGAGCCGATTATGCTGAGGCGAGGTTTCAGAGAGATTTAACCGAGAGCGTCATCTTGAAGAATGGTTCTCCAGAGATCTCGGCTAGGAGCGTTAGCAGGGGTATCGGGGTTAGAGTGCTGGTTAACGGATCTCTAGGATTCTCTTCAACTAGCAACCTAACGAGAGAGTCGATTAGGAGAGCCGTTAGAGCCGCGGTCTCGATCGCGAGGGCGTCCTCAAAGCTAGGAGGAGAGATCTCGATGAGCGAGGAGAAGTCATCGAGGGCTAAGGTCGAGGTTAAGCCTAGGATAAGGTTTGAGGCGGTCGATGTAGATGCGAAGATAGACTTCCTTAAGGAGGTCGATGGATATGCTGCCGAGGCTTGTGAGAGGCTTGGGGTCAAGCTTCCATCAAGGCTATTCGAGATCGGCAGATGGGACACCGAGAAGCATCTCATCACGAGCGATGGGGCGAACATCTATCATAGGATTCCTAGGGTCACGGCGGAATACATGATAACCGCTCATAGCCCACAGCATGGGACTATTCAGAGATTTGAGGAGCTTGGAGAGTCTAGGGGGTGGGAGGCGATCGAGGCTTGGAGGCTTCCAGAGAGATTGAAACATGAAGCCGAAGCCATCTCAAAGGTTCTCCTAAAAGGAGTCGAGCCTCCAAGAGATCCAGTTGACGTGGTTGTCGGATCGGAGATAGTGGGCTTAGCATGCCACGAATCGGCAGGGCATCCAGGAGAGGCGGATAGGGTTCTCGGGAGGGAGGCAGCTCAAGGTGGGGAGAGCTATGTTAAGCCAGAGCTTCTCGGGACGCGGATCGGGTCGGATGTGGTCACGGTTGTCGATGACCCAACCCTGAGAAACTCTTTCGGCTATTATCTCTATGATGATGAGGGGGTGGAGGCTAGGGAGAGGAGGCTCATCGAGAATGGAGTTCTAAAAGAGCTTCTCCATAATAGGGAGACCGCCGCGATCTTCAAGGTCAAGAGTAATGGATCTGCACGAGCCGATAGCTATGATTCTGAGCCCATCATAAGGATGGCCAACACGTATATGAAGCCTGGAGACCACAGCCTCGAAGAATTGATCGAAGATGTTAGGGATGGGGTTTACATCAAGAGCTATCAAGAGTGGAATATCGACGATAGGAGATGGAATCAGAGATATGTTGGGGTCGAGGCATATAGGATCAGGAATGGGGAGATCTGCGAGCCCGTGAGAAACCCAGTTCTAGAGCTCACAACCAGGGGATTCTACTCGTCGATAGATGCCGTTGGAAAAGATCTCAAGTTCTCCGCAGGCTATTGTGGCAAGGGCGATCCGCTTCAAAGCATTCCGGTCTGGTTTGGTGGGCCGTCGGTGAGGCTTAGAGGGATTAGGCTTGGGGTTAGGCGGTGATATAAAGGGATCTCCAACAGCTTAAAATTGAAGAACATTCCAATTTCATCCAGAAATGGAAGACGACTTAGAGCTAGAGATGCTGAGGCTCAAGAAGCTGAGGGAGCTCATGAAGTCGCGTGAGAAGCGGAGAGAGGAGAAGGGTGGAATGAGGTTAAGCTTCAAGGATGCATATGAACTCGTCAAGAAGCATCTAGCCGATAGAGGCGAGGAGGTATTGAATGCAGCTCTGGAACAGTATCCCGAGGCCGCGAGGAGGATCGTTATGATCATGGCCTTGAAGATCATGAGGGGAGAGTTCTCAGGGAAGATCACGGGCGAGATGTTGATGCAGTTATTCGAGTATCTTGGGATGCGTGTGAGGCTTGAGACGAAGATCCTCTATTATAGGAAGGGCGAGTATAAGAGTATCCGAGACCTGCTTAGATGATGGGCTAACATTTATAGATAGGGGGATAGTTCGCATACTGTCGGAGGATGGCTCATGGCGGAGGAATATGAGGTCCCAGATGGGCTCCTATACACAAGAGACCATGAATGGATCAAGGTTGAGGGAAATGTGATCACGATAGGGGTCACGGATTATGGTCAAAAGAAGCTTAGAGAGGTGGTTTATGTCGAACTCCCAACCATTGGTCAGAGGGTTGAGGAGGGAGAGGCCATAGCAACCCTAGAATCCGTGAAGGCCTCGGCCGAAGTCTATACTCCTGCGAGTGGGAAGGTGATTGAAGTTAATTCAAAGCTGGTTGATTCCCCTGAACTCGTTAATGATGATCCATATGGAGATGGTTGGATAGCTAAGATCGAGCTTGAGGAGGAGAGGGGATTTGAGGACTTAATGGAGCCAGATGAATACCGTAAATACTTGGAGGATCTTGAGGAAAGGGGATAGCGTGAAGCTAGAATGGTTTTAGTAAGGGTTCACAGGGTCTCAAGTATAAGAGATCCCGAGACCGGCAGGTTCGGCAAGCTAATAGAGTTAGTTGAGGAAAGGAGGATCTCAAGGCAACCTGTGAGGATCGTTGGAGCTCCAGAGGAGTCGGTGATGGCCCAGAGGATGATCCAAGACCTACTCTATCAATTTCAATCCATGGGATTTCTTCCAAGTATAGGTGTATTGAGGCCTAAGATGACCCTATTCCTCACGGAGGAGGAGTATGAGCTTCTAGGGGTTAAGCTCGATGTCAACGAGGTCTATGAACTCGAGTTCAAGGATGGGGTCATCAGATTCAAGAGAGCATACGACTAAGCCCTCAGCCTAGAGGCTGCGTAGATTATCCTCCAAGCAACGGTTATCGATGCCAAGACCGCTATCAAGACGATCCCATAGTTTAAGGCGTCTTCTATGAATGGTGTAATGAGCGATGCTATTATCAATATGATCATCCTCTCAGCCCTCTCCCCTATCCCAACTCCCTTAAGACTCACTCCAAGCGGTTCAGCCCTATGCCTAACATAGCTTACGAGGATCGATGAGGCCAAGGCTATAGACCCCCACAGGACATCGACAGCACCTGAACAGATTATGGCGACTAAGATAAGGCATTCGCCGAGCTTATCGAAGACCGAGTCTAAGAATGCTCCAAGCCTGCTAGTCCCATCCATCCTCCTAGCGACAGCTCCATCGACCGCGTCTAGGAATCCTGATAAGGCCAAGGTTATGGCCGCTGGAAGATAGAGTAGTCGATTCGATGAGGCGTAGAGGTATAGGATTGAGGAGATTATAGTCGCCGCGAACGCCGAGATCGTCAGGCTCATGGGGCTTATCCCTCGATCTGCGAGAAACTCGACCACCCTTGACGCGATCCTCTCAAATATCTCCTCCTCAATCCTTCTACGGCTCATCCCTCAACCACCTCGAGAACTCTCGACACGAGCTTGCAATAGCTACAGGTGTCGCCTATCGTCGGCATCCCACATATTTTACAGGTCTTGAGTTCTGGTTTCTCGACGAGCTTCTCAAGCTTTGGTAGGAACCTCTTGACGTGAGACTTATAGAATGTGTGCTTGAATCTCGGGATCTCCTCCTCAATCCTTGAGATAAGCTTCTTTCTCCTAACCATCCTAGATCCGCTTATGAGCGGGCATTCGAGGTCGCTGTAGGGTGTTTCCGTGAGATCGGCATAATACTTATTCTCCTGATCGGTTAATTCTATCAAGGGCTTAACCTTCTTCACGAGCCTATCCCCGCCCTCAAGCACGGGCTTAACCCTAACTATCTCATCTACCCTCCCATTCAAGTATAGTTCGAAGAGTAGTTCGACCGTGTCATCTAGGGTGTGGCCCGTTGCGAGGATCTTCAATCCACTCTCCCAAGCGATCTTATTTAGGAGATATCTCCTGATTATTCCGCATGCCCCGCATATCCTCCTCCTATACGAGGTCTTCATCAGATCTGGGAGGGTGAATCCCTCATGTTCCTTGAGATCGTATATTATCGCCTCGATCCCAAGCCTATTGCAGAGCCTTCTAACGGCTTCCTCGGAATCCCTTGAATAATCCCCTATCCCGAGATTTATGTGGATCACCTCGATCTTCAGTTCCGGAAATATTCGGTTGAGGGCCATGAGCATGGCCATGCTATCCTTCCCACCCGAAGCCGCCACCCCGATCGAGTCCCTTGGGCTGAACATCCTATACTTGAGGACTGTGTTCTTGAGCTTCTTCTCATAAAAATCGATGAAGCAGTCTCTGCAAAGCCATCTCCCCATGTAATCGACGTATACGGCCTCCTCCACATCCCTGCCACATCTACCGCAACGCCTCAACTCACCCTCAGAGTAAATATCTCCCTTTTTACCCTATGGATTGGGCTGGAGGATCGTGAAGATTAGGGGCTTGCTAGGAGACGTGTGGATCGGAGACGATTACCCTACGAGGATCATCGGCGTAATTAACGTCAGCCCCGAATCATTCTACAAAGGGTCAGTTAGGCTAAGCTATGAGGACGTGGCTGAGACGGCGAGGAAGATGGAGCAAGATGGAGCGGATGTGATAGATGTTGGAGGCATGTCTACGGCGCCATATCTAGAGACCTCCATCAGCGAGGAGGCTGAGGCGGAGAGGATCTCATGGGCGATCGAGGCGGCCAAGTCGGCATCCAAGATCCCGGTCTCAGCGGATACGAGTAGGCTTAAGCCCGCGATGGCCGCCATAAGGGCTGGAGCAGACATAATAAATGATGTCACGGGATTGAGGGCTCAGCCTGAGATCGCTAGACTCGTAGCCGAATACGGCCTCTCACTGATAGTCTGCGCCTCCAATCTAGGCGGTCTAAGGAGTTCGGGCGATGCACCCATGGCCGCGGTCAAATCTCTCAAGGAATCGATCCAGATAGCGGTGAGGAATGGGGTTGAGCCGAATAGAATCATAGTAGATCCTGGGATAGGTTTCCACCGCTCAACGGGACTCCCATGGTTTGAGGTCGACCTAAGCCTCTTAAGAGGTTTGAGGAGGTTGAGGGTTTTAGGTAAGCCGATAATAGTCGGAGTATCAAGGAAGTCTTTCCTAGGAGCGATCACGGGAAGGGATAGGCCTGAGGAGAGACTCGCATCCTCGATAGCGGCCGAGGCGATGGCGGTCATCCTTGGAGCGCATGGAATTAGGGTTCACGATGTCGCTGAGGCGCTCGACGCCGTTAAGGTTGTTGAGGCGCTCATCGGCCGCAGGCTTGGCGAATCTCCTTCACGATCTCCATAAGCTTCTTAACCCTCGTAGGATCGACTGGATTGCTTATCACTCCATCTCTCTTGAAGTATGTTCCGACTATCGCCCCATCAGCATATCTAAGCATGGCCTCCACATTATCCGGGTTCACCCCACTCCCAACAAGGATAGGAGCATCTGGTAGAGCCTCTCTAACGATCTTCAAGTCGTCCACGCTGGCCTCAGCGCCCGTCTCCGGCCCAGTCAGGATTAAGGCATCAGCCCTCCCCCGATAATACGTATCCCTCGACGCCTGCGGTAGGGGGACTCTATAGAGCGTGTATCCATGCTTAACGTTGACATCCGCGAATATCTTCACATCGCTTCCTAGAAGCTCCCTATACCTGATCGTTTGATGCGCCCTCCCCTGAATAAGCCCCTGATCGGTTACAACGCATCCTATGTAGACGTTTACTCGGATGAATCTCGCCCCGATCGCCGACGCTATCGCCAGCGATGCCTCTGAATCGTTTCTTAAGACGTTGACCCCGATCGGCAGATCATATCTCTTCCTAATCTCCCACGCGATCACGGTCATCGAGGAGATTATGTGGGGTGGAACCCTCTCTGGATAGAATGGGGAGTCAAAGAAGTTCTCTATCAATAGGCCGTCAACCCCTCCTCTAACGAGGTTCTCCGCATCCCTCAAAGCCGATTCCAAGACATCTTCCAAGCTCGTCGAGCCGGGAGTTCCAGGGAGGGGCTTTAGGTGGATCATCCCTATTATCGGCTTCACCACCCCGAAGATCTCTTTGAGGACTCCCATGACCATCAAATGATTTGCTCTGGGAAATAAGGATTTGAGCTACAAAGAGTTTTTGTAATGGAGGACGTAAGGCTGGCTTGGAGGCGAGGCCATGGGTAGGATAGCGAAGGGGGTTAAGTGCTCGGTGATCGGATGCGATGAGCAAGCTGTTAAATCCATATCCGTTCAGAGGATTCCACAATCCCTCAAGGTCGATGTAACTCGAGGTAGGGCATATCTATGCCGAAGACACTACAAAGAGTATAAGAAGCTGACGAGGGAGGAGAGGAGGATTGAGAGATGGAGATATGCGCAGATATGATCGAAGAACCCTTAACCTTAGAACATCTCATAGAACTCTCCGCGACGGCTAGGCATTGATTAAAACTAATATATTCTCCTAGGAGTTAAAGGTGGAAGAGTTTTTCGGTGAGGGAGGGCTTGATGGTTGAAGATCCTACAACTCCACGTTGATTATGTCGAGTATGAGCCCATCCAACCCGAGGCCAAGATCTATGAGGAGACCGAGAGGAGGAAGTATAGGGTTGAGGACGCGCTCCTACTCCTAACATGCGTTGAAGAAGATGATGATCCATCCATCGCTGAAAGAGTTGTCAAGGATGTTGCCGAATTCATGGAGAAATTGAGGATAGATAGATTGGTGATCTATCCATATGCTCATCTAAGCGTCAAACTAGCCCCGCCGAGCAAGGCGATAGAGGTCTTGAAGAGGATTGGGGAAAAGGCCGAGAGGCGGGGGATAAAGATCCATCGAGTCCCCTTCGGATGGAATAAGAGGCTCATCATAGCGGTTAAAGGCCATCCCCTAGCGGAGCAGCTTAGAAGCTATGGCCCCGAGGCCAAGGCCGAGGAAGAGGTTCCAAAGGCGTTGTTGGCCGAGGAGAAGATCAAGTCATATTGGTATATCTTGACTCCAGATGGGGAGATGATTCCAGTCGATGAATACGATTTTAGGGGACGGAGGGGGCTCGAGCTATTGACGAGGTATGAGATAGCGAAGTCTAGGGCGGTCTTAGAGCAGCCACCGCACGTGGCGTTGATGAAGAGGCTTAAGATAGCGGACTACGAGCCTGGAAGCGATCCGGGGAATATGAGGTGGCTCGCTAAAGGTAGATTGATCAAGAGCCTCTTAGAGGAGTTCGTCACCCAAAAGGTCATCGAGTATGGTGGGATAGAGGTCGAGACGCCCATCATGTATGATATGAGCCACCCAAGCCTCGAAAGATATCTACATAGATTCCCGGCTAGACAATATGTGATCAGATCGGATCGCAAGAGATATTTCCTCAGGTTCGCCGCATGCTTCGGACAGTTCCTAATCGCCAAAGACATGCAGCTATCCTATAGGCATCTCCCATTCTGGCTCTATGAGCTCACGAGATATAGTTTTAGGAGGGAGAAGAGTGGGGAGCTCGCCGGATTGAGGAGGCTTAGAGCTTTCACGATGCCCGATGCACACGCATTCTGCAGAGACTTGGAGCAGGCGAAGTCTGAGATGAGGAGAAGGCTTAAGCTGTGCATGGAGGTGATGGAGGGCGTTGGATTAACGAAGGAAGATCTTGAGATGGCGATAAGATTCACTAGAGACTTCTATGAGGAGAATAAGGAGTTCATCTTCGAACTTGTCAGGGAATTCGGCAAGCCAGCTCTCGCCGAGATGTGGGATGAGAGATTCTTCTATTTCGTCCTGAAGTGGGAGTTCAACTTCATAGATGCGCAGGAGAAGGCCGCAGCACTCTCAACCGATCAGATAGATGTGGAGAACGCGAGACATTATGGAATAACCTACGTCGACGAGGATGGGAGCGAGAAGTATCCGATAATCCTCCACTGCTCCCCAAGCGGGGCCATCGAGAGGATAATCTACGCTCTTCTCGAGAAGGCATATATGAGGATTCAGAAGGGTGAAAAGCCCATGCTCCCAACCTGGCTCTCGCCGACTCAGGTTAGGATAATCCCCGTGAGTGAAAAATATCTAAGCGACTGCATCGAGCTGATGAGATACTTGGAGGGGAATAGGATTCGGGTTGATGTCGATGATAGGGAGGAGAGCGTTGAGAAGAGGATAATGGAGGCTGAGACCGAGTGGATACCATACATAGTCGTCTTCGGAGGGAGGGAGAAGGAGTCTGGAAAACTGAGCGTGAGGATCAGATCCGAGGGAAGGGTCGCTGAAATGAAGGCCGAGGAACTTGTTAAGAGGATTTGCGAGGAGGTTAAGGGTAAGCCATTCAAACCCCTACCCCTGCCAAAGCTCCTATCGAGGCGGCCTATCTTCTCCTAGCAGGCAACATCTATTTTACAGCTTAAGCCGATTTATAGGCATGGACGGAGGAGTGGATATTGGCTTCCTCTTCTGGCTCTTCCTGATCCTAGCGATCTTCCTATGGCCTCAATATAAGATGAAGGCTCTCCAAGGCGCTAGGCTGAGCTTGATCAGGAAACTTGAGAGAAGGATCAAGGGAAGGGTTGTGACTATGATCCATAGGCAGGAGAGGATAGGATTATTCGGGATACCATTCTACAAGTATATCGACATCGAGGACTCCGAGCAGGTCTTGAGGGCGATCAGGATGACCCCTCCAGAGATGCCCCTAGCAATAGTGATCCACACCCCTGGAGGACTAGTCTTGGCCGCCGCCCAAATAGCCTTAGCCTTAAAGGATCATAAGGCCAAGACGATAGCGATAATCCCACACTACGCGATGAGCGGTGGAACCCTGATAGCTTTGGCGGCGGATGAGATCTGGATGGATCCGCACGCGGTTCTGGGTCCGGTGGACCCGCAGATAAGCGATCCACATAGAGGAGGTATCCCAGCGGTATCGGTCATCAAGGCCATCGAGGAGAAGGGTAGAGATAAGGTCAAGGAGGAGTATCTGGTCTTAGCGGATATAGCGGAGAAGGCCGTGAAGCAGATGGAGGAGCTCGTCTATACCCTGACTAAGGATAAGCTCGGAGACGAGAAGGCTAGGGAGCTCGCTAGGATAATGGTTGAGGGTAGGTGGACGCACGACTATCCGATAACATGCGACGAGGCCATCAAGCTCGGGCTGAATATTAAGACCGAGATACCTGATGAGATCTATAAGCTCATGGACCTTTATCCCCAGCCCCCATCGATAAGGCCTAGCGTCGAGTTCATCCCAGCCCCATACATGCCTCCAACGCCAGCTAGGAGAACTCAAGAGACTAGATGAGGGGCGGAAACGCTTAATTGCGATAAAAGATTGTAAAGGTCGTTAAGCGCGATGGGAGGGAGGAGTTCATCCCAGAGAAGGTTGTGGTGAACTGCTTAAAGGCTGGAGCAACTCCGAAGTCGCTAGAAGAATAGCGAAGATAATCGAGGGTAGGATCCTCGATAAACGCCTCGAGAAGATAACCGCGAAGGAGTTGACCGCTTGGATCCTCCAGCTACTGAAGAGGGAGAACGAGGAATGTATCGGAACTGGATGATCTTCGATAGGGCTGTGAAGAGGTGTGAGGCCGAGAAAGAGCTAAAGAAGTGATCGGAGAGGTGATCCGAGCAATAAGCGTTCGACATAGAATGGCTTATCTAAGACCTAATCCACCATAATTCGGATAAGATGGCTGAAATCGTCTTCGGACCTGTTCCATCGAGGAGGCTTGGGAGATCCCTTGGAATAAACAATATACCGCCTCCGAAGAGATGCTCATATTCATGCATCTACTGTCAGCTCGGCGCGACCAAGATTCTCACAGTTGAGAGGAATAGATTCTATGATACAGAGATCTTAAGGAAGGCGTTAGGCGAAAAGCTCACCGAGATAAATGAAGATGAATTCGATTACATCACCTTTGTCCCAGATGGTGAGCCAACACTTGATGAATCTTTAGGGGAGCATGTTAAGGCCATCAGAGAATTATCGGATAAGCCGATAGCGATCCTGACAAACTCAACCCTAATCTCTAACGAAGATGTTAGAGGAGATCTGATGGAATTTGATCTCGTCTCCATAAAGCTCGACGCCGCCTCTGAGAAAGTTTGGAAGAGGATAAACAGACCTCACCCATCCCTGAACTTGGAGGAGATTCTCGAAGGGATGAGGATCTTTAGGAGGGATTTCTCGGGCAAGCTCATATCCGAGACCATGCTCATAGATGGTGTGAACTCTGAGAGGCCTGAGATTGGGCGAATCGCCGAAGAGCTTTCAAAGATAGAGCCGGATAAGGCATATATAGCCATACCAACCCGGCCGCCGGCCGAGAGCTGGGTCAAGCCAGCGGATGAAGAGAAGCTCGTAGAATCCTATGAGATATTCTCGGAGTCCTTGGGCCGAGATAGGGTTGAGCTTCTGATAGGATATGAGGGGGCGGGATTCAAGATCGGAGGAGATCCCATCAAAGATCTTCTAAGCATAGCAACCATCCATCCCATAAGACTAGACTACGCCCATCAAATCCTCTCAAAATCTATTCAAAACCCAGATGAACTCATCGAGAGACTGGTGGATTTGGGTGAGATTAGGTTGGTTGAGTATCGTGGGAGAACATTTCTCGTTAGGAGGCGTGAGAGGCGTGAGGGCTAAGCTTAAATTCCTCATAATAGCGATTATACTGATAAGCTTGTCGGCTGGAGCACTCATATTCAGTAGTCAGAGGGAAGAGGTTGAGACCGAGACTAGAACCATTCGGATAGGATCTGTGAAGGGTCTTAAGCTGATAGTCGTGGTCGACAATTATCCGGATAGCGGGCTCAAGACGGCATGGGGGCTGAGCATCTTGGCGAAGACCCCGAGGAACACGATATTATTCGATACTGGACCTGATCCGAACGTCCTAAGAGATAATCTCAAGAGGCTTGGAGTTGATCCGGGCGAGATAGATTTCATTGTGATCTCACACGAGCACTGGGATCACATCGGCGGACTCTCATATATCGCAGAGGCTAGACCTGGATTGAAGGTGTATGTCCCGAAGGGCGCTGGGGGGAGAATTAAGGTCCATGGGTTAGATATCGAGGAGGTTGATAAGACTATGGAGGTGGCGGAGGGAGTGGCCGTGATCGGGTGGCTCTATGGCCCCCCAGCCGAGGAAGCCCTAGCAATAAATGTGAAGGGAAAGGGGCTCGTCATCCTCGTTGGATGCAGCCACCCAGGTGTTACGAATATAGTCGCAAAGGCGAAAAATGACTTGGGTGTCAAGCCTTACCTAGTCTTGGGAGGATTCCATATGATGGGAGCGTCAGGGTCAAGCTGTAGGGAGACGGTTAAGCGTTTAATAGAGCTAGGGGTTGAGAGGATAGCTCCGATCCACTGTAGCGGCGATACGATAAGATCGATCCTAGAGGAAGAGTATCCCCAGAACTGGCTTAAATGCCATGTGGGGAGCATCGTAGAGGTCTCCGCAAGCGCTCCATGACTATTTAACCACAAAACTTTTCCCTAGCAGAGATAGGTGTAAAACTGTATGAGGAGCGGTGTTAAGATCTTAGGCATACTCGTAATGGCATTACTTCTCCAATCAACTATGGTCACATGCTTAGCAGAACAGCAACCTCCGCCCAAGATCCCAGTAAGGGTTAAGGGGCCAAACGTATCCGGAGATGTTAGGCTTAGAATCTATCCAGATGGGTGGATCAGGGTGTCCGGACATATCTCAACGTTTAGTAAGTCAGCTGAGAAGCCTGCAGCGACCATCCCCTATCACGCCACCTATCGGTGTAGATATGAGCCGATCTCGGAGGATGGGGTTTTGATGAAATGTCATGGAGTGATCGGGCCGGAGCCTGGAGCTCTAGAAAGCGTACCTGAAGAGTTTAGAGGCCAGCTTGGTGAATTAAAGTTCTCGATGAGCTATGCTGAAAAGTTCACTAGGAGCGGGCCAACATATAATGGAGCATTCATGATCTCCCTCCCAGAGGTTTTTCACGTGAATGGATCCTTTAGGGCGCTCGACGGCATAGGGCCGATGGAGTCGAGCTTCGTGCTCTACGCCGACATAACGTTATGGTATTCCAAGCTTAACACGACTAGAGCGAATGTTGAGCAGATGGTTAGAATGTTTCCCTTCATCAAGGGGTTCATGGTGGCGCTCATCGAGAAGCTCACCGAGGGTGAGGTGAAGGTCTCAGATCTAGCCCTAAAGCCCGTTAAGATAGGCGATGAGAAGGCTGAGCTAAAATTTTCCTTCGAGTCTAGGGGAGACTTCTATGAGGGACTCGCTAAATTCATAGAAAAATTACCCGAATTCTCCAAGGAGACGAAGCTCCCAATAGAGGGGGGAGTTAAGCCCGAAATACCTCCAGAAGTCGCCGAGGCGTTCAGGGGGATCGCCAAATACGTGAGAGAGCTAAAAGACATTAGATACGAATATGCGGTTCCGATGAGCGGGAACTTCTCCACATCTTGGGATGAGGCCGATATGATTCTTAGGATTAACTCATCAACGATCTATAAGGGAGATCTGGATAAGCAATTCACGGAGATCCTTAGAATTGAGTGTAAGATGATCGAGGAGTTCCTGAAGCTCATGAGCAAGCAGGTGGGGGAGGAGCAAGCCGAGGCCATGGAGAAGATATTGGATCTGGCAACTAACTCGGAGTATAGGTTCAGCGAGTCAAGCTTCGAGTTCTCGACGAAGATGAATGAGCTCGGGGAGACCGTTACGGAGATGAGGTTCCAGGATCTATGGGTTAAGCCCAAGGATCTCAAAGAGCTATTTTGGATGATCGAATATGTTTCTAGGGTGAGCCCGCAAGAAGACTTACATCTAACGATAGAGTCTGGGGCGACTCAGGATAAGCTCACGTTGATAAGAATATCCCCTGAGATACTTGCAGCCGCAAAGCCCATCGAGGAGACGAGATACTCATCGACTTGGAAGCTCTTCAACCTACCATTCCGAAGACTGAAGATAGAGGTCTCGAAGAATCCATGGAGGGTGGCTGACCTAAACTACACCGAGTATCAGGCCGAGTTTAAGGGCGTTAAGCATGTGATTGAGATCGCGTCGAACTCCACGATAGCCTCGATCAAACCGCTCATGAATGGATTGGAGATAATGGTCTCGGGCAGAGCTGGAAGGCTTGGAGCCATGAACTTGACCATACCGAAGAACGCGGTGGATGGGATGATCTTGACCATGATCGACGATAAGCCCCTGAAGGCGAAGATAGGAGTGTCAGAGAAAAGGTATTGGATCTACATGATATACACTCACAGCCAGAAGACGATAAAGATCTTGTGGGAGAGGCCTGAGATCGCGGTGAATGTAGCTGAGCGGAGGATAAGGGTTGGAGAGGAGGTGGAGGTCTCCGGGAGGGTAATGGTCATGGGGAGGCCCTTAGAGGGCGTCAAGCTGGAAATATTATTGGACAAAGTTGCCGCGAAGTCTCTCACAACCAGAGCAGATGGCTCATTCAGAACGACTCTAAAACTTGAGGAGGAGAAGACCTATGAGATCAACGCGAGATATAGGTTCCTAGATAGGGAGTTCTATGGAGAGCCCGTGAAGGTCGTGGCATACATCCCGTTCTATCAGAAGCCTTGGTTCATCATGACGATCATCATAGTGGTCGTGTTGATAGCCGCCGCGCTAATCATC
>Ga0190285_1000172_pt1 | contig 14372 bp, 7 predicted proteins | sample 48691823_MG_FD_163429 | JGI IMG/M metagenome (GOLD analysis project Ga0190285, IMG submission 163429) | Hydrothermal vent microbial mat bacterial communities from Southern Trench, Guaymas Basin, Mexico - 4869-18-2-3_MG | ecosystem: Environmental > Aquatic > Marine > Hydrothermal vents > Microbial...
CTCCCAGAACTATCCCAATCCCTTCAACCCGACTACCGAGATCAATTTCTCTTTGCCCACCAAGGGTGAGGTGAAGTTGTCTGTCTACAACATCGTCGGCCAGAAGGTGGCTGAACTGGTGAATGGCAAGTTGGATGCCGGGAGTTATCGGGTGAGTTGGAATGCCGAGGGATTTGGCAGCGGAGTCTACTTTTACAGGATAGAGGCGGGGAACTATCGGATGACCAGGAAAATGGTTTTGCTGAAATAGCCTTAAAAAAAAGGACAGTTTTTCAGGAGGGCAGGGGCACTCTCCCTGCCCTCTTTTTTGGGCTGAATGATTTTGAGATACTTCTGGAAAGAGGGTAGCGGTGTGAGTTTAATAAACTAAATTCTTGATAGGATATTTATTCCAGGGTCTTAAACTGAGGAGGTCACAATGAAAAAGCTTTATCTTTGTGCATTATTTTGCCTAACTGTTTTGGGTGTAGCCAGCTACTGCTTGGCAGCAAATCCTGGGGATGTTAGGATAAATGAGGTGATGTATGACTCCAAGAGCTCGACGGATGAAGAGTGGGTGGAACTACACAATACCACTGATTCTACTATTACACTCTCTGGTTGGGTGTTGATAGATGACAATGTATATCCCTGTGATGGTGGTGAAGGGGAGCTGACGATTCCTAATGGGACTACGATTGCGGCCGGAGGATATTTGGTGCTTAGCAAGGCTGCTATTGACGAGATAACAGGTGAGGTGGTTTGTACACAAACTACCGGAAGCTTTGCCCTTGCCAATAGCGGGGATAACATTGCCCTTTACACTACGGCCTCAGGTGGGACCCTGATAGATGGTTCTCTTACGGTAAAGTACCCCGATGATGCTCCAAGCAATGCCGGTTACTCCATTGAGAAGATCGATGAATCATCCGGTTGGAGCGGTTCCACTGATGACTGGGATGCCTCTGTTAATGATTATGGAGGGAATGAGCATGTCAGGTGTACTCCAGGGGCTACTAACAGTGTAAGCGGTGGTGATACTACGCCGCCCACGGTGAACGTAGCTTTTGCCACTGGTCAGACAGGCATTGATGTGCATTTCAGTGAGGCGGTGGATGAGACCTCTTCTGAGAATACTGCTCACTATGCCTTAACCAGTGGACTCGGAATTACTGGGGCTTCCAGGGATGCTTCGGATTATTCCATCACTCATTTGACCACCGCCAGTCAGACCGATGGGCTCGCCGATACCTTAATCGTATCAGGGGTGGTCGATACCGCTGGCAATAATATGACCATCCCAGATTCTGTTGGCCTGAGGGAGGGTATCACCCCCATCTCCACTGTTCAGGACACCTCTCCCAATGGGGATACTTCCCTCTTGGAGGGGGAGACGGTGACCATATCCGGCCTGGTTACGGCTTCCTTCTCCAGTTACCATTTCTATTTTCTGGAAAATTCACCGGGCGGCCCCTGGAGCGGCATCTTTATCTATGATTCTGGCCATTCCCCATCGGTGGGGGATAGCCTTACCCTGGCCGGTGTGGTTGAGGAGTATTTCTACTCCTGTGGGGGAAGGGGGAAGACCGAGATAACCCCCGTGGTATACTATAGTTTAGAGAGCACTGGGAACACCCTTCCCGATCCTGAGCCGGTGAGCACCGGGCAGGTAAGCAATAGCTCCCCCACGGCGGAGATGTATGAGGGGGTGTTGATAAAGCTGACCGGGGTGAAAGTCGTAGATACGCTTGATGTCTACGACGAATGGAAGGTAGCCAATCCCGGTGAGGACTCCTTGGTCGTTGGCCACCATGGGAGTTACAGCTATGTCCCCTCCCTGGGCGATAGCCTCAATTTGATCGGTCCCCTGAACTACGCCCATTGTAACTACAAGATCGATCCCCGAAACGACTCGGACATCGTCCCCTTCACCGATCAGCCTCCTCAGATCACCAATGTATCCCAGGTGCCCCCCTATCCGGGCAGCAGCGACACGGTGGTCATCTCGGCCAAGGTCACCGATCTTGGTGGAGGCAAGAGCGTCAGTTCTGTCTGGCTTCTCTACTCCCTAAATTCTGCCCCCTATGACAGCACGGTGATGCTGGATGATGGGGTCTCCCCTGATCAAGCTGCGGGTGACTCCATCTACACGGCCCAAATACCTGCCCAGGCCAATGGCACCTTGGTCGATTACTATCTGAAGGCTAAGGACGATGTGGGGCAGGTGACCACCGCTCCTGCTGATGCCCCAACAACAACCTACTCCTACACTGTGGGCGAGCTTCCTCCCACTGTGGTTATAAATGAGGTCTATTATGACTCCCCCGGGACAGATACCCTCACCTTTACCGAGCTCAAAGGCGATCCAGGAACAAACCTAAATGGGTACAACCTTATAGGAGTGAATGGATCTAACGGCTCGGCATATCGCACGGTTTCCCTCTCCGGGCACAGTATCCCATCTGATGGCTATTTTGTGGTGGCCCAAGATGATGGAGTAGCGAATTACGATCTTATTGCCAATGTGGATTGGCAGAATGGGCCGGATAATGTCATCCTCACCGATGCCTCTGGGGATACGGTGGACGCCTTGGGATACGGCCCAACCGACACAAGTGGTTGGTATTTCGTTGGCGAAGCAATTCCCGCACCAAATGTTAGTGGTAGTAGTTTGGGACGGTATCCGGACGGAACTGACACCGATGACAATAGTGTTGACTTCGCTACATTCGGTTCACCTACTCCAGGTGAAGCCAATGAATATCCTCCACCTCTACCCCGCTCCATTCATCAAATTCAATACACCACCGACCCCTCTGGCGATTCGCCATATAAGGATTCCACTGTGGTAACCAGCGGTGTAGTTACGGTGGGGTCAGGAGTTTTTAGCAGTGGAGGTTTTTATCTTCAGGATGGCGAGGGAGCCTGGAATGGGGTACTGGTCTACGACACTACCTACAGCGTTGCCCAAGGCGATAGCGTCACCGTCACGGGAAAAGTTGCCGAACATTATGGCAAGACGGAGATCACGGGCATCATCGACCTAACCGTAAACAGTTCCGGTAACTCCCTGCCCAATCCGACCCTGCTTACTCCCGGGGAGGTGGATACCTCTGAGGCCTATGAGGGGGTTCTGATAAAAGTTGCCAATTGCGTGGTGGCAGACACTATGAATGAATATGGCGAATGGAAGGTAGTGGGCTCAGTGGCGGACACCTGCATTTTGGACGATGATGGCCAATACTCCTATACACCCCATATCGGTGATACCTTGGATGTAATCGGCATCGTAAACTACTCCTACGGGAACTTCAAGCTCGAACCCCGATATGATGCCGACATCATCCCTGGAGGTGTAGGGGTGGGGTCTGGCGGTCAACCTGCCGTCCCTGGGACCTTTGCCCTCTCCCAGAACTACCCCAATCCGTTCAACTCCTCCACCCTCATCCGCTACCACCTGTCCGCCGTCGGCCGTCCGCAGACCGCTGTCACCCTGCAGGTCTACAACATCTTGGGAGAGGAAGTGAGAAGCTTAGTTAGCGAAGAGCAAAGAGCAGGGAGCTATGAGGTAACCTGGGATGGGAGGGATAACTCAGGCAAAGATGTGGCCAGTGGAGTGTACCTTGCCAGGTTAGAGGTGAAAGGTGTAAGGTTAAAGGGAGAAAAGACGGGGAAGATGGTGTTGCTCCGATAGAAGCGAGAGAGGGAGCCGAATGTGGCAGAATCGGGGTTCTGCCACCTCCCATTGGAATCTGTAGGCTGAAAGCTGAAAGCCGAAATGACGAGGAAGATGGTTCTCTTGAGATAGCCGCCCCAAGTTAGCAAAGGGTGGAGGTTTTCCCTCCACCCTTTTTCTTTTTGTCGTTTTTGGGAGCATAGGGGTTCAGGTCTTGCCTTTTGCACCCTTGAAAGCTTGGGGATTTCCATTTTTAGACAGGATGAACAGGATAAATAAAACTCGCCCACCAACGCTTCCCTGGTGTGGGTTACATCTAAGCGAGTTAGGATGTGTGAGACATCTCCTGATGTCGATAATCGAGGTCTCAAAAGTGAGCTGTCAGGAGTTACCTCTTCCGCCAGGAATCCCGTCGGAACGGGGCTGACAACTCTTACAATAATAGATGGGATGGAGGGGATGAATAAAAATCCGGTAAATCCTGTTATCCTGTCAAAAAGCCCCGCCGCTTACGGCTGAGTTCAAAGCCTGGGGATTTCCATTTTTAGACAGGACGAACAACCTCATTTATTAAGCACCGAAAATCACTGAATAATAAAGCCAAAATATGCATAAACCACAGATGGGCACAGATTTTCATAGCGCAGCAAAGCCGCAACCAAAAAATCATCGTGTATCGTTACTCGTAGCTCGTGATTCGTTATCCCCGAACCCCACACTTCTACCCCCACTAAACCGGAGGTAAGAGGGCTTTCCCGACCCGTTCCAGTTTCGGGACGAGTAGCCCTCAATAAGAATGGCCTAAAGGCCCCGAACCCGCACTAAAGTGCGGTAGAAACCGCCCTCTTCCTTTTTTTGCCGTCAGAATCGGGGTTCTCACGGCTCGCTATAACCAGTATGGATTTGGGTTTGTTGGGGCGCAAGGCCTTGCGCCTTTACTCAAGCAACCTAAAAAAACTTTGCCCAAAAAACAAGATCTTGCAGGATTGTAGTACAGATTATATAAGAATTTTCAGGATATAGCCCTGCACCTTTTAGGTGAAAGAGGAGTTTATATTCAATTTTTGTGAGTTCTTTATTTTGAATATCTTGTGAAATCTCGTGGTTTCCTAACGCATAACCCCGGATAAAGAATTCTAAGGAAGGATGTGCATTATAATTTTTCGGTGTCTTCTTGGATAAGTGGGGATAAAAATCGGGTAAATCCTGTTATCCTGTCAAAGCGGTTAATGTCTTGTAGGGACAAACCTTTGGGTTTGTCCGTTCTCTCGGACAGGGCTGAAGACCTGTCCTTACACCTATGAAGCCTGGGTTATCCAAAATGGTCAGAGTTTTATGAACAATTTGGGTTAAAGGCCCAAAAAACGAGGATATTAAGCAAGGTCTAAATTGGTAATTAAAGTTTGCCCTCAATTCCTTACAATTTTTCTCTAAGTTTGGGTTGACAAGAGAGGAGAGATTTATTATATTAATGTCACCACTCTAAAGTGGTGTTAAATTTGGGACTATGAGTGGGAACATAATTGCTTATGAATCAAGGAATTTGAATTTGGAAACCTCATTTACGAAAGGGAGTGATTGGAGACAAGAAGGCAGATTGAGGATTCCTTAAACCAAGGAGGTGATGCCATAGGGAGAAATTTTTGAAATTGGCAATGAAAGGGGGGTGATATTTAGAGAGCAGTTGGTTTTTCTCCGGAGTCCAAGTTATAGCAGGAAAGGATATTTCAATAAGGAGTGAAAGATGCTTAAGAGATTTTCCATACTAATGATTGCCATCCTGGCTCTGTTTGTATTGCCCAAGATGGCCGGAGCGGATGTCGTTCTCGAGGAGACCTTTGAAGGGGTAACCCCACCCGACTTTCCCACAGGTTGGTCGGTGGAGAATACCAATGGAGATTCCAAGTATTGGGAGACGTATGTTTATGCTTCCGGTTACTATAATCATACGCCGAATGGCAGCACATCTGCGCGGTATTCCTATTCTTTATCTGAAGACGCCGATGACTGGTTCTTCACCGAGGCCCTGAGTTTGAGTTCTGACAAAGGATATAAGCTTGAGTTCTGGTATATGGCTGGGTTGAGCAGTTGGCCTGAGAAGATGGAGGTGAAGATAGGGGACGATGACACCTCTACTGCGATGAGCATCCAGCTTTGGGACAACGATAACATCGACAATGAGGCTTATTTAAAAGGTGAAGCCACCTTTACCGTCTCCTCCAGTGGCACCTATTACATCGGATTCCACTGCTATAGCCCTGCAAATATGTACAAGCTCTATGTGGATGATATCAAGCTTGAGTCCTTCCCCGGTAATGATATGGGAGTGGTCTCTATTGAAGACCCCCCTGCTGGTTCCCTGATCGAGGGCAACTCCTCCCTTGCGGTTAAGGTAACCGTTCAAAACTTCGGAGGGAATACACAGGGCCCGGGCGTTCCCGTAAAACTTGAGATAACAGGGCCAGGGGGTTATAACTATACCGACTCCGAGGCAACTACCTCATCACTGGATATGGGTGACACAGAGCAGATAACCTTTGTCCCAGACTGGTCAGTGCCCAACACCGCTGGAACCTATACCATCAAGTCCTGGACCGAGCTAAGCGGGGAACAAGACCCATCAAACGACACCACAACCATCAAGGTGAAAGTCTATCTTGAGGGCTCGCTCTATGAGGGGTTTGAGGCGGAGGCCTTCCCACCAATTGGTTGGAAGGTTTACAACTTTGACGGCGGTGATGCCTGGGAGAGGAGCACGTGGCATTCCCATACAGGTGATGCCAGTGCCTATATCCGGTATGATACGCCAAACAACGACTGGTTGATAACGCCGAAGTTGGTCTGCTCGGCGAGCGTTCCCGATACCTTAGAGTTCTGGCACAGGGCCCAGTCCTCCGCTTACACCGAGGTGATAAATGTAAGGCTTTCCACCACCTCTACGGACACAACTGCCTTTACCACCACCCTCACTACTGTCCTTGACAGCACTACCGACTGGAAGAGGACCAAGCTCTCCCTCGATGGCTACGATGGAAGCTGTGTCTATATCGCCTTCCAGTGCGTCTCTGACGACCAGTTGGGTTGGTTCCTCGACGATGTTTACGGACCTCTAATCCTGCCCCCGGTTATCCTGAAGGCCCAGGTGGCCGGAGAATCCCACTACAGGTCGTTCTGGGCCAATGGCTCCTGGGACTCCCTTGGCTATTACGATGATATGTGGTCAGGGCCGATGGTGGAGCTAAAGGACGATGGAAGTTGGCCGGACTCGGCCTCTGGCGATAACATCTTTACCGGGGCGGTAGTCCTGATGGTGGATAGTGTGAATACCTACAACTGGTGGGTTGGCTCTGAGGATACCATCACTTCCTTCCTGGAAGATGGATCCGGTTTTCAGGTCTTGGATCCGGCAAATCCCCCCACTGTCTCCACCTGCGTGGTGGATCCGAGCGATGGGGGTTACAACGACTGGATAATCTGCCTCAGTGGGGACTTCAACGGTTGGAACAATTCAGCAGACAACCTGACCAGAGATGGCACGGTCTGGAGCGGAAAGGTGTCGCTCACCGCAGGCAACCACGGGTATAAGTACACGGTTATGCACTCCTGGAACGCCACCTATGGTTATGATCCGGCCACACCGGGAATCGCCGCCATTCCGGGGGACAACATCCCCTACAATGCCCCTCAAACCGGCGATTATCTCTTTGAATTTGACGATGCGGACAACTCCTATTCCGTCACCCCACTTGTCAATCCTAACCAGATGGCGATCAACGAGTTCAAGCCATCGGGAACCGAGCAGATAGAGCTCTACAATACTTCAGGGGGAACCCTTGACTCGGCCGCTGTGGCCGACTTGAGCCTGATCTTCCCGAGGGCCCTCAATCCTGATACCATCTCGGTGGGCGATTGGGTCACCGGTGACGTTCCCGCTGATGGTTATCTCGTCTGTGGGCCTTTATCCGATTTCCTCGATGATGGCTATGGTCTCTTCCTCCTGGTGAATGCCTTCGGAGATACCCTGGATATGGTGGGCTATGGAATGAAGGGGGGAGCCCCTCACTCAGATGCCCGCTTCTCGGTGGCCAGAACCCCAAACGGACAGGATACCGATAATGATGCGGCTGACTTCAATGTAGACCCAACTCCCACCTTTGGCGCAGCCAATGATGCTCCAGGGGTTGCTTTGGGCACATCGCTGATCATCAACGAGGTCTATAGGGGCAGCGATGCCGTGGAGCTCTATAACCCCACCCTCAGTGGCATAAACATCAATGGCTGGTTCTTCTGCAGTGGCGATACGATGGAGGAGATAACCGCCGACCAGGTCATCCCTGCCGGTAGCGTCTATGTTCTCTATCAGGATTCGACTGGCAGCTTCACCGATGGCCTGGGGTCTGATGATGTGGCCTATCTCTTCAATCCAGATACGGTGAGGGTTGACCAGGTTGGTTGGAAGGGTTATCCTTATCATCCGGGTCATTCTCTGCAGAAGATACCGGATGGTGCCGGTCCCCACGATGGTTATGATTGGACAACCTCTGGTGGTGATTCAAGCTGGTTCGTTAAGCCAGCCACCTTGGGGAGCTTAAACCAGTATGCCTACGATGCGGCAGTGGAGGAGATTATCGCTCCCGAGGATCAGACCGTGGTCGGCCTGACCCCTATCGTTGTTCAGGCGCTGATCAAAAACTGGAGCTCTGCTTCACGCACATTCGATGTCAGTTGCGAGGTCGATGGCAATCCCATTGGGACGAAAAATGTTACTCTGGCCAGCCTCGATACCACCACCGTCACCTTCGATCCCTGGACGCCTACCTGCCCCAATGGCATCTATGATTTGATCGTCTACACGCAACTCTCTGGAGACGAGTTTACTGCCAACGATAGCGCTTCAATACAGGTATATATCCTAAGGAAGACGGCGGCCATTGTGGTTAGTTATGAAAATTCAGCTCCAGCGGAGTCGGTGGGGGTAGCCTTAGATGCCCTGGGCTATGGGTATGATCTCTACTGGAGGGGATTTAATCCCTATAGGAGCATCGGCTATACCCCCTGGGAGACGGTTATCTGGTGTGAGCAGGGCACCGAGTGTCCCAATCCTGCCGAGAGGGATTCTCTCATCTCCTTTCTCAATGGGGGTCCAAATGCCTGTGAGCAGACATTGATCATCGCCGGACAGGATATCGGTTGGAAGCTCGGCTGGGAGGGTTCTGGCTATAGGGACACCCTCTTCTACGATCATTACCTCCACGCCACCTACCTTGCAGACGATGGAATTGGGATCCCTACACAGGGCAAGATAGTGGGGGTGGATATCAACCCTGAGGACACCCTTGTTATCTGGTCTCGCTATCCCGATGTGATCACCTCCAATGCCACCTACCCGGCAACAGGCAAGGCCTACAAATACGGCCCCAACTGTGATTATGCGGATTCGGCGGCTGGGCTCCTCTATGATGGTGACCACAATGTGGTCTATTACGCCTTTGACTTCGATGATATCACCAACCAGGTCAACGAGGGCATCAGATCCCTAATGGAGGGAACCCTTGACTGGGTTGTCGATCATGGTGGCTGCATTGTGGTAGGGGTGGATGAGGCGGAAGCACCACCGGCCATTCCGGAGAGGTTCTACCTATCCCAGAACTATCCCAACCCCTTCAACCCGACCACGGAGATCCGCTATGCCTTGCCTAAGGATAGCAGGGTTAGGTTGGAGATCTATAATGTGCTCGGTCAGAAGGTGAGAACCCTGGTCAACGAAAGCCAGAAGGCTGGCTATTATCGGGTTTGCTGGGATGGTAAATCACAAGGAGGCCAGATGGTGGCCAGTGGCATCTACTTTTACAGGATTAACGCAGAAGGGTTTAACTCCACCAAGAAGATGATTCTGTTAAGGTAGTTTGTTCAGAATACCAACGAGAGGGGTGGATCTTCCACCCTCTCGTTGGTATTTTAGGGGCAAAAGATTTGGAATCGAAAAACAGGTTTTTAAAGAGGCTTGAAGAAATTGGCCTCACCAGTTATGAGGCCAGGGTATATATGGCGCTCTTGGGCAGAAACAGCTTCAGCGCTGCCCAGGCATCTATAGAGTCCGGTATTCCCAGGCAGAGGGTATATGATGTCTTAAGGAGTTTGACCCAGAAGGGGTTCTGTGTAGCAAAGCCGGGGAGGGTTCAGAAGTTCAGTGCTGCCGATCCTGGCGTGGCTATATCAGGACTAATTCAGAGGGGTAAAGAAGCGGCGTTAGAAGCGGTCAAGAACTCAGAGATTGTGGGAAACTCGCTTATCCCCGATTTGAGGCTTTATTATGAGGAGGGACAGAAGGAGATCAATCCACTGGAATATATTGAGGTTATGAAGGATAGAAACCAAATTGCCAATAAATTTAGACAACTGGAAAGGGGGGCTAAGAGGGAGATCCAACTACTGGTAAGGCCTCCTTATGTCATCTACCCACCTACAGTAAACCTTGAGAAGTTAAAGGATAAGGGAATCAGCGTAAAGGGAGTATACGAAATTGCTGAACGAGAGAACCCAGAATTGTTTTCCCTAATAGAGACACAGGTGCAAAAAGGGGAAGAGGTCAGGTTTGTGGAGAAGCTGCCCACGAAGATGGCTTTGTTCGATGGGAAGATAGCTATGCTTCACTTTAAAGATCCGGTAAAAGCCGTCGCCTTCACCACATTGGTGATAGACCATCCTGACTTGGGATTACTATTAAACGAAGCCTTTTATGCTATCTGGAATGGAGCAACTCCGTATGAGGAATTGGAATAAAAAGTCAAGTCAGGGAGAGATTAGTCCCTTGGATATCGGGGGACGCAAAACCCTGGATCAAAACAACTGTCTTTACTATAGGCAGCTTATATACAAATTGCCCTTTTAAGGATTGAGTAAGATGAAGAAAATAGCCTTTTTGATCCTTGCTTTTATCATGATGGTGGTTCAGGCTCGAGCGGTCGACCGTCTCAACGAGGGCTTTGAAGGGGGAGCGGTTCCCCCACCCGGTTGGACCCTGTACACAAGCGCAGGTGGATCTGGTTCCTGGCATATCTGTTCAGGTGAATGTGGAGACCATTATACCACTCCTCATTCCGGCAGTTATATGGCCTGGATAGATGATGTGAGGAGGAGTCAGGATGAATGGCTTATAACACCCAAACTTGACCTTACACAATCATCGGGGCCAGATACTCTTACGTTTTGGTGGTATCAGTGGTTCGGTGGGAACCCACATTTTTCGGTCTTAGCCTCCTTTGTGGATAATGAGCCATCATCTTTTACTACCACACTTTTTGATACCAACCAAATCCTTTGGCCCCAGGTATGGACACAGGAAATCATTGACCTCACGGATTATGAGGATTTCTCCTGTGTATACATCGCCTTCAGATATCAAGGCAACTACCAATGGGAACTATTTCTTGATGATGTCTCCGGACCATCCCTTGCGGATACGACCCCTCAGCACGATGTGGGGATAAAGGCTATTCTGGATTCAGGCTACTACCTTCCCCTCGGCAGTGAGGTGGGAATGGAGGCAGTAATAAAAAACTACGGAGGATTCAATGAGGAGAATTTTTGGGTGAGGTGTCGAATAGTTGATGGCTCTGGGTCAGAGTTATATGTAGACAGCCTTCTTGTTGCATCTCTTCCTGAGGGGGCATCCGATTCCCTATCATTTGCCAGTTGGGTGCCAGTTAGCTGCGGGGTGGACACCGTTGTTGTGACCACCCTGCTCAATATGGATGAGAATCCTTATAACAACAGGAAGTCCCATTTGGTTAAAGTTGTTACCGATAGGGTATCTCCCTGGCCGGCCTTCCTCCATGATGAGCAACACACGGGCAGAAGCCCTTATCGGGGGGCTAAGTCTCCCCATCAGGCCTGGGCTCATTTATTCCCGGATGGCATTTGGGCCTCACCGGTGATAGGAGAAGATGGCACAATCTACTTTGGCTGTAGGGATGGCAACTTTTATGCCCTCAGCCACGATGGTTCAGAGAGATGGCATTACTCATCGGGGGAGGAGATCCGCGGGGGGGCGGCCATAGGTCCTAACGGCGGTATATACTTTGGTTCTCATACTAACTTTCTTTACGCCCTGGATAGCGAGGGCAACCCTAAATGGAGCAAAAATCTGGGGGGGAATGTAGATTGTTCTCCGGTTGTTGACCCCCTGGATGGCACCATCTACTGCGGTTCATCAACTGCTAAATTATTTGGCTTTACTCCAAATGGAGCTAATAAACCAGGGTTTCCGTTGGATCTGTTGGGTTCGATTTATACCTCGCACCCTGCTATTGGTCCGACTGGAACCGTTTACTTTGGAACTATGAACAATCACTACTTCTATGCTGTGGACCCCAATGGAGCTGTTAAGTGGAAATATAGATGTGACAGGGGCATCTCATCCGGGGCATCGGTCAAGGGAAATACTGTTTACTTCACGGCAAATGATGGTAAACTCTACTCTCTGAGAGATGCGGGTAGTGATTATGAGTTTTTATGGAGCACGCAGATTGGGAGGCCCAAGGATTGGGTAACAGATGTTTATTATTCAACTCCAGCAGTTGGGCCGGATGGAACCATATTTGTGGGCACTCCTTACGATACCTTGGTTGCAGTGACTCCCGATGGAACGATAAAGTGGAAATTTGATACCGGGGGTAGGGTATGGTCATCAGCAGCCATAGATGTGGATGGGGTGATATACTTTGGCAGTTATGATGGTAATCTCTACGCCCTGGAGGATTCGCTCACCTATGCCCGGATTAAATGGGTTTACGCCGTTGGTGATGGCATCAGGTCATCGGTGGCTGTTGATCGGGATGGAACCATCTACTTCGGGTGTAATGATGGGAACCTTTACGCCATCTCCCCACTGCCTGATACGGGGGGGATCAATTCGATAGACCAGATAAAGCCTAAAAGGTTTTCCCTCTCCCAGAACTACCCCAACCCGTTCAACTCCTCCACCCTCATCCGCTACCACCTGTCGGCCGTCGGCCGTCCGCAGACCGCTGTCACCCTGCAGGTCTATAACATCTTGGGAGAGGAGGTGAGAAGCTTAGTAGACAGTAAACAGAAGCCGGGAGAGCATCAGGTGGTTTGGGATGGGAGGGATAACTCAGGCAAGCCGGTGGCCAGTGGGGTGTATATCTGTAGGCTGAAAGCTGAAAGCCGAAAGCTGAAAGCCGAAAAGACAAGAAAGATGGTTCTCTTGAGATAGCCATTCTATTCTTGGAGTTGGCAAAGGGTGGAGGTTTTCCCTCCACCCTTCTTTTATTTGAAAAAATAGGGACACTTCCTATTTTTTAGTCTATCCTCCTTGAATTGCCATAGGTCCAATTCTTCTTAGTTCAGTTCCTACTGATAAGATTCTCACAGATCTATCTCCCCTTGAAAGCCTTTCTCTAAGAAGGGTTCTTTTGAACCAGTGGAGGAGAGAACACCAAGAGAAAAATGGGGAGTGTCCCCATTTTAAATTTTAACCTTGAAAGAGAGGGCATTTTGTTTATATTGGTCTCTGGAGAGAGGTTGGTCCTTTATATTGAGGGGTTATGAAGGGGAAGATAGCCGAGAAGCTGATTGCAGATGTGGGAGGAAGCTATTCTCAGGAGTTGGGGATTGACCTGGTATCCCTCAATCCAACCGACCTCTTCAAATGGTTTCTGGCCTCCCTTCTCTTTGGGGCGAGAATTTCCGAGGTGATAGCCATCCGCACATTTGGGGAGTTCCAGAGGGAGGGTTTGGACTCTGCCCAGAAGGTCTTGGAGAGGGGTTGGGATGGCCTGGTGGAAGTTTTGGATAGAGGGGGATATGTGAGGTACGACTTCAAGACAGCCACCAAACTCCTGGAGGTATGTAGGAACCTCCTTGAACAGTATGAGGGCGACCTGAACCTTCTCCACCGCCAGTCCAGGGATGCGCGAGATCTGGAAAGTAGGTTGAAGGAGTTGGGCAAGGGAGTAGGGGAAGTTACGGTAAACATATTTCTCAGGGAGTTGAGAGGGCTATGGGAGAAGGCCAACCCGCCCTTGCAGGGTTTTGCCTTGGAGGCTGCCCTCAACTTAGGTCTGGTCTCCTCCCCTCAGGGGGTCTTAGACCAACTCAAGGCCTATGGAGACCGTCAATTGGAGCCAGCCCTTTTGAGGCTGGGCAAGAACTACTGCCGCAAGGGGAGATGTCAGCAGTGCCCAATGAAAGGGGTTTGTCCGAGCCAGGGCAAGTGAGGCGGGGTCTGCCCTATGAGGGGCTTGCCTTGGGAAAGTCAGTTATGTCTCTCTCTGAAGATGCCCCTTACAAAGGGTGAAGGAGGGTGATAAAGCTCGGCTGTTGCGGATTTCCCATAGCTAAGGGGAAGTATTATCGCCAATTCAAGGCGGTGGAGATCCAGAAGACCTTCTACCAACCCCCTAAGCTGGGGACTGCCCAGAGATGGCGGGAGGAAGCTCCCGCGAGCTTTGAGTTCACCCTAAAGGCCTGGCAGCTAATTACCCATCCCCCTCAGAGCCCCACCTACCGAAGGGCTATGGTTGAGATTCCCCCATCCAAGAAGGAAAGCTATGGGTACTTTCGCCCCACAGATGAGGTCTTTGCGGCCTGGGAGGAGACCAAGCGAATTGCCCAAGCTTTGGAGGCAAAGCTGATCGTCTTCCAGTGCCCGGCCAGCTTCCGGCCAACCTCAAGGAATATAAAGAATATGGAG
>Ga0190285_1000173_pt1 | contig 14298 bp, 10 predicted proteins | sample 48691823_MG_FD_163429 | JGI IMG/M metagenome (GOLD analysis project Ga0190285, IMG submission 163429) | Hydrothermal vent microbial mat bacterial communities from Southern Trench, Guaymas Basin, Mexico - 4869-18-2-3_MG | ecosystem: Environmental > Aquatic > Marine > Hydrothermal vents >...
ATTTTGGGGGGGGTAACTACTCATGACAAGGGATTGCCCTTACAAAATAATTTTGACTCAGGCTATCCGAAAGTCTTGCCCCTATAACAATAGGCATACGTAGGGGTAATCCCTTGTGATTAGCCTGAATAGTTACATTCTTTGAAAAAATAGTATTGTTAACTCCTTGAAAATGTTAAAGGATTTGGGAGATTTTAATTTAATCATTTTGCACCGAGTCCTAAACCTTATGTTGAGTATCTTATTATGACAACAAACTCTGTAAGTCAAGACGTTCAAGCCACGCCGCAAATGATGGAATGTGGCGCAGCTATTCCAAGTGGTCAAATGGCACAATTCGTCAATAGCTTCCAGCAAAGTGCGCGGCGTTGGGAAATCATTGTGTACCCAGCCCTGTTTGCCTTTGTGCTACTAGCAGGCTATGGCTTTTTTCTGATTTATAGTTTAACTAGTGATATGTCCTCTATGGCAGATAGCATGGACGATAAGATGGGAGAACACATGGAATCTATGACGAATAGTATCGTTACCTTATCAGAACACATTTCGATCATGTCAGGGCAGGTTCAAATTATGACTAGTACCATAACTGATATATCAATTAAACTAGATACAATGGAGCCTATGCTACAACATATTGGTATGATGGATAGTTCTATAGCTCAAATGACGCGATCAATGGTACACATGGATACAATGATGACACAAATGGATAAGTCGATGGGACACATGGCTATATCTATTGGAAGTATGGATAATTCTATTGGGAACATGGATAAATCAATTGCAGTAATGGATGACTCAATGCGAAATATGAATCAGTCAATGCGTGTCTTGACGGCTGCAACTGACCAAATGCGCTTAGATTTAAGCATGATGAACCGAGGTTTTACAAATATTTCACGTCCAATGTCATTCGCTAACAATTTTATGCCCTGGTGAATTTTTTGACTCGCCGCCTGAAAATAATATTCCCTACTATTGATTGAAAGCTTAATTTTAATATTTTTTATATGGCTAATTTTTATATCCCCCCTAATTATCAAAAGGGGGGAACTCCCATCATAAAAATAAGAGTTAAGAATAGCTGGCATTATTATTTCATGCATTCAGCATAGAGTTCATCAAACTCAGGCGAGGTTTCTTTAGCTTCAGCCTTAAGTTCTTTTAACAAGCGTTTTTCAAGATCATCAACTTGCCCATCAGCTTTAATCGCTTTACTCAGCCACTTAGCTTCGGATTTGCTAATCGCACCGTCAGCAAGTAAGTGGCTTTTAGCCGCTTCAATAAAAAGCTCGTCAAATGCCTTGACAGCACTTTTGCATTCGCTACGCAGTTCTTGTAAAAAATCAAGTTCCGATTGATTAATTTTGTCATCGGAAAAGAAATTGTCACGTAGTATATTGACTTCACTTGTGTCAATGCGATTATCAGTCAGAATCGCTGTCTTTGCTAATTTGCGCCACTCTGCCATAAAAATCTGCTCCTATTGTTTAATTGTTTAAAATGCTTATTATAACAAATTTATTTCCTGATGCAAATAAACTTAACTCTGAAAGCGTGTTAGAAATACGATTTTTTTAATATAGCGTATTTCTTTTAAAGTTTGAGTTGACTTATTTTTTAATATAGCGTATTTTTTTAGTTCAATATTAGTAACCCATTTTTAAATTTACCATTCACCATTCATCATTATATAACTAAAATGCTTCCCACAATTGCTATCGTAGGTCGTCCTAATGTCGGCAAATCAACCTTATTCAATGCGTTAACTCAAACTCGTGACGCCCTAGTAGCCGATCAACCAGGCTTAACTCGTGACCGTCAATTTGGACGGGGGAGTGTTGGTGGGCGTGATTATTGGGTAGTCGATACAGGGGGACTTGGCGAAAAAGGCGATACCATTATTGAACGTATAACTCAACAAGCCCAGTTAGCAATAGATGAATCCGATTGTGTCTTATTTTTAGTCGATGGACGGACAAGCTTAACTGCCGTCGATGAAAATATAGCCCAAAGTTTACGCCAATTCAATACCCCGATTCACTTAGTCATTAATAAAACCGAGGGCTTATCCAGTGAATTAGTCAGTGCTGAATTTCATCGTTTAGGGTTTTCCAATCTTTACAGCATCTCTACCTCACACCGACAGGGCATTAATACGTTGATGGAAACAGTATTATCGGTATTTTCGCAACCCGAAACGCCTGATGACTCCACCAAAACCGGTGTCAAAATCGCTATTATTGGTCGTCCCAATGTAGGTAAATCTACCCTGGTTAATCGCCTATTAGGCTATGAGCGCGTCATCACGTTTGATCAACCAGGCACAACCCGCGACAGTATTTTTATTCCATTTGAACGCGAAGGGCAATCATATACCTTAATAGACACTGCAGGTGTCAGACGACGTACTAAAGTGTTTGAAACCATTGAAAAATTCAGCGTCATTAAAGCCTTACAAGCAATGGAATCTGCAAATGTTGTCATCATATTATTAGATGCTCGCGAAGGTATGACTGATCAAGATGCGAATTTATTAGGTTATGTGCTTGACAGTGGACGCGCTTTAGTCATTGCCGTCAATAAATGGGATGGCTTAGAACAAAATTGGCGTGAACAAGTACGCTATCATTTAAGCCGAAAATTGCATTTCATTGACTTTGCCAAGATTCATTTTATTTCAGCACTGCATGGTAGCGGTGTGGGTAGTTTATTAGGTTCCGTCAATATTGCTTGGCAAGCGGCGACACGGCAAATTAATACCGCTCGTTTAAATCACGTTTTACAAAAAGCCGCTACAAAGCATACGCCCCCTTTAATCCATGGCAGACGAGTTAAATTACGCTATGCCCATCAAGGGGGACATAATCCACCCATCTTTGTGATTCACGGCAATCAAGTCAATGCGCTACCCAACGCTTATAAACGCTATTTAATCAATTACTTCCGTGAAGCCTTCTCATTAGAAGGAACACCCATCCGTATAGAATTTAAACAAGGTGATAATCCCTATAAGGACCGCAAAAATACCTTAACACCAAGCCAATACAAAAAACGTCAACGATTAATACAACATCATAAGAAAAAAAAATAAGACTATCCTAAGTTCGCCCTTACGCCAAATCTTGTAGGGGCGAACCTGCGTTTTCGCCCTCCAAAAAATAAGAAAACCTTGTATTTCAATAAGTTAATAGCCTAAAGCGACTCCAAAACGTCTAGGATCACCAGCCCCATAATAAAATCCACGATCAATCAAAATACTAGAAGCGGCTCCCATGGCACGTTTTACCTTCACAACGTTGTGTCCCATAGCCTCTAATAATCTAATCGTATCAAGGCTCAAGCCTTTTTCATACTTAAGCTTATCGGGTTGCCATTGGTGATGAATTCTGACAGCATTGACAGCTTCTTGAATATTCATCTGGTGATCAATCACATTTAGAATCACTTGCAATGTGGTCGTAATAATTTTAGAGCCACCCGGGCTACCCGTTATGAGGAAAGGTTTGCCATTTTTTAATACAATGGTTGGCGACATCGAACTCAAAGGACGTTTATTCGGCTCAATCGCATTTGCATTACCACCTGGTAATCCGTAGGCATTCAGTTCGCACGGACTGGCACTAAAATCATCCATTGTATTATTGATGAGCATACCCGTCCCCTCAATGACGATACTTGGACCATAACTAAAATTGAGAGAATAAGTATTAGAAACAGCATTAGCATCCTTATCAATTACTGAGTAATGAGTCGTCTCTTCACTTTCATAACCCGTTGCTGGACATGAATTAATCTCAGGCTTAATTGAACATTCATCAGAAGTCAGTTTACCCGGTTGAATATCTTGGCTCTCACCGGCTTTTGATTCATTAATTTGCCGACGTAATTGAGTCGCATAATCTTTAGAAGTTAATTCTTTAAACGGTACACAGACAAAATCTGTATCGCCTAGATATTCTGACCGATCAGCATAAGCCCGCTTCATCGCTTCAGCCATCAAGTGAATTGTAGCAGCTGTATTATGCCCCTTATTCTGAATATCATAATCTTCTAAAATATTCAACATTTGGACAATGTGAGTACCACCAGAACTTGGGGGCGACATGGAATAAATATCGTGATCACGATAAGTACCCTGTATTGGTTTTCTTTCTTTAGCCTGATAATTTGCTAAATCATTAATCGTTATCACCCCCCCCTGTTTTTGCATCTCCTGGGCAATTAACTCGGCAATCTCTCCTGTATAAAAACCTTTAACACCGTCTTTGGCAATTATTTTCAGCGTCTTAGCCAAGTCTTTCTGCACAAACAGGTCGCCAGCTTCATAAAAATGACCATCTGCTTTAAGAAACATAGCAGCACTTGCTGGAAACTTTTTTAGATTTTCAGCCATAAGCCCATCTTTCTTAAAAACACGTTTCATACTCTCACTGAAAGCCCGACTAACAATAAAGCCTTCCTCTGCCAACTTAATGGCTGGTGCTAATGCTTCTGCCAGTGACAAGGTGCCGTATTTTTCCAATGCCATTGCCATACCTGCCACAGTACCCGGCACACCTGCGGAAAGATGGCTAAATCGACTAAGCTGCTTATCAACTTTGCCGTTTGCATCAAGAAACATATCTCGACTGGCAGCAGCTGGTGCTTTCTCCCGATAATCAATCGCAATGACTGTTTTGTCTTTGGCAGGATGAATTAACATAAATCCACCTCCACCCAGATTGCCAGCTTGTGGAAAAGTCACGCTCATAACAAACCCAATGGTAACCGCAGCATCAACTGCATTACCACCATTTCTTAAGACTTGTAGCCCAATTTCTGAAGCAATCTTATTACCAGTTACCACCATAGCGTTTTTAGCCTGAACAGGCGTGAAAATAGCATTTTGCATGATGATTGGTGACGCTTGGGCTGCACTAATAAACAGTATTGTTGTAAAAATGGCTCTTAATAAATGCTTCATAGACTTTATCCTGTGGTGAATATAAGTAGGTACACAAAAGTCTTTTAACATTTTCTATTTTAAAAATCCGTTAATAATCAATACTTTAGCATAAAATAAAAATGTTAAAATATTTATGCGTACCTACTTATGTCGTAGAAAATCATCGGAAATTGAATGTAACAAAGTAGAATTATTTTATGCGTTTATTCTAATTTTAGCAAGTTTCATATAAAACCTAAAAATGGCAATTAGATTGTAGCTTATTGAAAATAAGAGATAAAAGACATTTTAGTTAGGTGAAGACAAAATCTTATAACCTATTGTTATTATTGTAATTTTACAAAATAGTTGCCATTTTTAGGTAAAAAAATAAATTAGCTTGTATTTTTATACTTTTTAAAGTCACTTTAGTAAACCTTATTTGTTAAAGACTAAGTATAGAACGTGCCTGAAATAATTTTTCGATATGTTGAATCAAACCTGTCAGGTTTAGTTGTCGAGGTTATTTCATGCACATTCCATAGCTTATGTTAGAATCTTTAGCAAATGTTTTTATTTCGCAACAACTTTTTTGGGTTAAAGGATATTGCATATTTTGGTTCCTAAATAAAATATTTGACGTAGGGGCGAACCTGTGTGTTCGCCCATACTTGTTAAAGAAATCAGATTTTTTAAAGAATTGCCCTTACGATGACAATTAGATTACCATTCCAAAAATTCCTCAGCCATCCCAATCCCATGCTCAAGATCAAAAATCATGCGCCTTGCCAACAAACCGACCTACTATTGCTCAACGCGGGAACAAACTTAACTTTTTTCAATGACTGCCCACCCTACGCTTGCTACATATCTCTAAAGGGAAATGCTATAATTGGATATACTCGAATTTGTGGAATCTTTATGAAGAGGTGATTGCAAAAGCAACGCCGTCTCCCAAATCCACAAAATCTATGAGTTAAAATAAATCCCGTTTTTTGAAAAACGGGTTTCTAAATAAGGAACATGCCTGAAATAACTATTCGACAACTGTACACTGCCATTTGCGACGTTCACTTGAGCATCGAGTATTAAAATACATGGAAATTTATGCTTCGGGACTTATATGTTATTGAAGCAATTGGCTACTACTATTTTTTAATTTTTCAATTTCAATTTGGGCTTGTTTAGAAAGTTCACTATCTTTATCAATTTCTATCACCTTTTGATATTGAGTAATGGTTTTTTCACTTTGTCCAGATTTAGCAAGGGCTTGCCCATATTTATACCGATACAGGGAATCTTTTGGTTTAAGGTTTACCGCCGCGACATATAAATATCTCCTAAACACCAATTAGCCCAATCTTCTTTCTTGTTCAAACTCAGGGCAGTCTCACAATCTTCAAATGCTTTCTTAGGTTGGTTAAGTTTAAGCTGTGCCAATCCACAAATCGCATAAGCACCAGCCTTAGCATCATCATCCTTAGCATCTGATAGTTTTAGAACAGCTTTACATTGAATTAAAGCTTCCTGTGGTTTTTGCAATAGCAACAGAACGTATCCCAATTTGATATAACTCCAAGCATGGTAATTGCCAAATTTTATAGCATCTTGAAATTGAACAACAGCTTGTTCATATTGTTCTAATTCTATTAAAGTTTTACCTAAATGGTAATATGTCATTGAGGCAGTTCTAGGATTTAATTTTATTGCTCGTTCATATTTTTTAACCGCTTTTTGATGTTTACCTAATTTAGATAAAGCCAGTCCATATTTAAGATATAACCAAGCCGGTATGTTAGAATCTAATTCTATTGCTCGTTCAAATTTTTTAATTGCTTCAGGATAATTTTTATCAGCGAATAGAGTATCTCCCCAAATAGCGTAATTAAGAGCATAGTTTGGATTTATTTCTTGAGCTTTTGCAAATTTGTCATAAGCTTCGGTATATTTTTTCAATTTTATGGCAAGCAATCGTTCTCCCCATGCAGTATAAACCCAGGCATTATCAGAATCTTTTTTGGCTGCTTCTTCAAATTTAAGTTCCGCTTTTTCGACTTTTCCTTTTGCTATTAAGGCAATAGCCCATTGCACATAAATGTTACCACTACGTTTAGAATCAAACTTTAAGGCTCTCTTATACGAATAAATCGCTTTATCATATTCTTGAAGACTTTTGAAAGCATTGCCTTTTATATGCAAAATGGTTTTCTTGATGGCAGAAGATAATTTGAATTCTTCAGCTTCAACAAACTTTTCTATTGCCTGTTTAGGTTTTGTTTGAATCGCTAACAAACAACCTTCTAAGGTTAAAGCAATTGCTTCTTCTTTCTGAGACAATTTAGTTCTTTGAAAACGTCCAACTTGTCTAAGTTCATTTATCAGAGAGCTTAACTCTTTTTGCTTATTATTGGAATAATAATTTAAACCAAAAGTCAAAGGTTCAAGTTTCTTTATAACTTCTCTAGCTGCTTCATTAATAAGCTTATCTATATCCGTGTCAGGCTCAAGATTAACGACTGTTTTGCCAGTAATACGAAGAGTAAGATAAAATTTTTCATCTTTTTTCACGACATCTCCAGTAATGCTACGCTGTTCCATGCCAAACATTTTTCTAAACTGATAAACAATCGTATTTAAAGATAGTCCAACAATAGGAATATCAATTTTTTGTTGCTTTTGTAATTCGCTAAATTGGGCAGTTATAAATCCTTGTACCGTTTCTCCGGATGAACTTTTATGAATTTCTTCCCGAATTTCATCCATCTTGTCTTGTAATTGACGAGCGACTACAACGCCAGTGTAGCCACTTTCCCTAGCAAGCTGGGATGGCGTTTCAAATGGCTTAATAACCAAATCATCGTTAAAAATTTCCAAGCTTGTATGGATGACTAAAACCAAAAATATAGAAGCTAAAAAAACTTTCAGAAAGTTGGCAGAAAATGTTTGGGTTTTATCCCATAAATTATATATTTCTTCTTTTTCGATTTTTAATTTGTCAATGATTTTCATGTTAAAATCCGATATTATGGTTAAGTATCGTTGAAAAATGGTGGGTTTCTAGTTTGTGTTCCTAATTCAATTTAAGGCTAAGTAGTTACATTTCATTTATATTATGTTTGAATTAAAGATTACCAGTTTAAATCAGGCTGTCAGCTTATCAAGAAAGTGGGCAACTTATACGATTAGTTTACTTGATCCTGGGATTGAGGGCTATGAGTCTATAAAAATTCCCGTCGCGAGTCATGGTCAAAAACTACGGCGTTACTATTTTAATGATATAACGCCTAGTGAAATTTGGAATGAATTATCTTATGATACGGAAAATATGAAAATGGTAACCAGTGAGCAAATCCAGGATATTTTGGAATTTACCACGTCGCTCGTGTCTAGCGATAAATTATTGGTTCATTGCCATGCCGGTATTTCACGATCAACAGCTGTGGCTTGCGGTGTGCTTTGTCAACATGGATTAAGCCCTGAAGAGGCGATCAAGCATGTGTTATCGGTCCGCAAACAAGCTTTTCCCAATAAATATATACTCAAGTTATTTGATGAGATATTGGGATTGGAAAATCAATTAGTGGTAGCGCATCGAGAAATTTATCGTAGCAAATTTGGGAATTTTTAATAAATTAGTTATAATTTATAGCTTTTTATCATCACATAACCTAAACATTAACTCAATATGGAAAAAACTTATAATCCACACGCGATTGAACAACATTGGTATGATTTTTGGGAAAAGCAAGATTATTTTGCGCCCATGGGTACTTCAGAAAAAGCGTATTGTATCATGATCCCACCGCCTAATGTGACCGGTACATTGCACATGGGGCATGCTTTTCAAGATACGCTGATGGACCTTTTGACGCGCTATTCAAGAATGATGGGCGATAAAACGCTATGGCAAGCCGGAACTGATCATGCAGGGATCGCAACGCAAATGGTTGTTGAACGGCAATTGGCGAAAGAAGGTAAAACGCGCCATGATTTAGGGCGTGATGCCTTTATTGATAAAATCTGGGAATGGAAAGCACAATCTGGTGGACAAATCACGCGACAATTGCGAAGGATGGGTACGTCTTTAGATTGGAGCGATGAGCGTTTTACGATGGATGAAGGTTTATCTCATGCGGTGCGTGAAGTATTTGTGCGATTGTATGATGAGGGCTTGATTTATCGTGGTAAACGCTTGGTGAATTGGGATCCCGTTTTACATACGGCGGTGGCTGATTTAGAGGTGCAATCTCAGGAAGAAAATGGGTTTTTATGGCATTTACGCTATCCTTTTGTTGAAGGTGATGGTGCCGTTATTGTTGCCACCACGCGCCCGGAAACGATGCTTGGCGATACTGCCATTGCGGTGCATCCAAAAGATGAACGTTATCAAGCACTTATCGGTAAAAAAGTTAAATTACCGCTCACAGAACGCACTTTGCCGGTGATTGCTGATGAATATGTTGATCCTGAATTTGGCTCAGGGTGCGTGAAGATTACACCGGCTCATGATTTTAATGATTATATAGTGGGGCAGCGCCATGATTTACCCCTCATCAATATTTTCACTGTTGATGCCAAGCTAAATGAAAATGCACCGATTGCCTATCAAGGCATGGACCGTTTTGAGGCGCGTAAAAAAATTGTATCTGATTTAGAAGCGGCGGGATTATTAGTCGATGTGAAGCCTCATAAATTAATGATACCCCGGGGTGATCGAAGTCATGCGATCATTGAGCCGTTATTGACCGATCAATGGTTTGTGAAAATTGCGCCCTTGGCGGAACCAGCCATTAAAGCGGTGGAAGAGGGGCAAATTCAATTTGTGCCGGATAACTGGAAAAAAACTTATTTTGAATGGATGCGGAATATTCAGGATTGGTGTATTAGCAGGCAAATTTGGTGGGGGCATCCTATTCCAGCCTGGTATGACGACAAGGGGCAAGTATATGTTGGCTACTCTGAAGAACAGGTGCGAGAAAAATATCACCTGCCAGCCGATATGCTATTAGAGCCTGATTCTGATGTGTTAGATACGTGGTTTTCGTCAGCATTATGGCCCTTTTCAACGTTAGGATGGCCGGCACAAACGGAACGATTGAAAACTTTTTATCCTACCAGTGTTCTGGTAACTGGATTTGACATTATTTTCTTTTGGGTAGCCCGCATGATCATGATGGGGCTTAAATTTATGGGAGATGTTCCTTTCCGTGAAGTCTATATTCATGGTTTGATTCGGGACGCGGAAGGAAAAAAGATGTCCAAATCTAAGGGCAATGTCCTCGATCCCCTGGATTTGATAAGCGGTATTGAGTTAGAACCTTTAGTGGCTAAACGAATTTCCGGATTAATGCAACCGGAAATGGCACCAAAAATTGAAAAAGAGACTCGTAAGCACTATCCCCAAGGTATTCCCGCCTTTGGAACTGATGCCCTGCGTTTTACCTTTACCGCTTTAGCTTCGACGGGGCGTGATATTCGTTTTGATTTAGGGCGAATTGAGGGCTATCGTAATTTTTGTAATAAATTATGGAATGCGACGCGCTATGTCTTAATGAATACCGAGGGCAAAGATACTGGTTTGACTGATGCCGAGGTGGAATTATCCATAACAGATCGGTGGATTATTTCCCTATTGCAACCGGTTGAAGAGCAAATCCATCAACATATTAAAAGCTATCGCTTTGATTTAATGGCGAATACGTTATATGAATTTATTTGGAATGAATATTGTGACTGGTATTTGGAATTTTCCAAGCCCATCTTACAATCCGACTCAATCAGTGAAGCGGCACAACGGGGTACACGGCGTACTTTAGTACGAGTGCTTGAAAGCCTACTGCGTTTATTGCACCCCATCATGCCATTTATTACCGAAGAATTATGGCAACGGGTAGCCCCACTCGCCGGTAAAAAAGGTGAAACGATTATGCTTCAGCCCTACCCATTACCAGAAGCGGATAAAATAGACACGCAAGCGGTGCAAGACATTGAATGGGTAAAACAGTTTGTGCAAGGGGTGCGACGGATTCGGGCAGAAATGAATATTGCCCCCAGTAAGCCCTTACCGATATTAGTACAAAATAGCAGTGCTGATGATGAACAAAAATGGCAAACCCATGAAAACATCATCAATCAACTTGCCCGTTTAGGAAGTGTGAAGTGGTTGAACGTTGAGGCAGATGCGCCTGAATCGGCGATAGCCTTAGTAGGCGAAATGCAGATTTTAATTCCGTTAGCGGGATTAATCGACAAAGAGGCAGAACTCAAGCGGCTCAATCGAGAGATTGGCAAGATCAAAAAAGATATAGATAAATCTGCTGCTAAGTTAGGCAATGTAAAATTCCTCGCACGCGCTCCCCAGGATGTTGTTGAAAAAGAGCGACAACGATTGTCAGAGATGGTCGCCTCTTTAGAACAATTAGAAGCACAATTGGCAAAAATTCGTGCGATTTAAGGGAATAACAGAAAATAAATTATTTCCATATTAATACCTTCGCCAATTCATAGACATATAATTAAGGTTTTTAAATGATACTTTAAATCATTCAATATGTTTCACATAAGGCTATTAATGACACCTGTGCAATCAATCACTTCAAAATCTAAAACCTCCTGTTTATGATTTTTATTCATTACAATCATTTTAAGCTAAGGTACCTTTATACAAGGGTTTTATAAAAATCCAGAACACCTATGCAATGCCATGGGATTTATCCCAAGGCTTGCTATAGCATTTCCCTTAATAGCGAAGTATACTAGGTGGGCAAAAAAAAACTTGCCCACCCTACATAACTGTGGAGGATAAAAAAATTTTCCAAGCCTTAGAATTCACTGAAAAGATAGCAGATGAAATGGTTTTGCCGGAGATAAAGAATATTGGTCATTTTGTAGGTTTTATTCTGTTAATTCTAAAATTTTGTCAATTCTGATTCAGACAAGAGGGTGAAAAATAGTCGGCAAAGCCAGACTAAATTTAACACCCCACCAAACTTAATGCATGTGTACTTGCGAAAAATAGGGTAATTTAGCGCACGATTGTCTGGGGCATCAAGGTACGAATGGCTTGAAGAAGATTTTTATTATTCAGAACGGAATTATATGAAAAGCTTGGTAGAGCCGTATCTAAGCAAAGTGCTGTGCGGCAATCTTGCAAAACATAGCGTTGTACCCCTAAATCGGCTAATGCCGTCGCCAGTTCTAATAAAGTTTTTTCATCTAATAATTGAGGATGTACAGTCGTGCGAAATTCGTAGGCGATGCCAGATTCCAGTATTAATTTGGCACTTTTTTTGGGTTGTTCACCACTATTTTGCACCCCCGTAATCGTGGCATAACGTGCAAATGGGGCTTTAATATCAAAACCCACCCAATCTATATATGGCAATAATTTGGCTAACGAATTTGAATGAATCCCGGCAGTGTGGAGTGCAACCTTAAAACCTAAATCGCGAACTCGCAGTATCGCTTCCAATAGCCCTTTCTGTAAAGTCGGTTCCCCACCGCTAAAAATAACGGCATCCAATAAGCCCTGCCGACGTTGCAAAAAGCTATCTATTTGTTGCCATGATAGTGTTGGTTTTTTATGAAAATCTAAGAAATGGGGATTATGACAATAATTGCAGTGCCAAGGGCAACCTTGGCAAAAAATGACGGCGGCTAAGTGATCTGGAAAATCCAGAGTCGTGAAAGGCGTTAAACCACCGATAGATAAGTTAGAAGACATAAATTTCCAAAGGGGCAATGTCGTTAAGTTAAGCCGGGCGAACACGCAGGTTCGCCCCTATATTTTTTCTTTATTCTTCTTTAAAATGTAATCGTTCAGCATGTTCGCTTTTTTTACCAGGATTAAAAGCAGAGACAGGGCGATGATAACCCATCACGCGAGTCCATATTTCGGTTCGAGTACGTTCACTTTCAGACAAGATAATGTGTCCTTGAAAGTCCGTTAAGTTATTGAAATGCAAGGATTTTTCTTTAGTAAGCGATTCATTGTCAATCATTTTTTTAGACTCCTATTGTTGTTTATTTAGTTATTAATATAAACCTGACAGGTTTTTAAAACCTGTCGGGTTTTCCGTAACGCTACCCTTTTTTGATTAATTTTTCTTCATCACATAATGGACAAAACTCCTGTTCCCCAGCTAAATAACCATGCACTGGGCAAATGGAAAAAGTGGGGGTAACCGTTAAATAAGGCAAACGGTAACGTTCCAACACTCTCCGTACTAAATTCTTACACGCTTGTGCGCTGGAAATGCGTTCATTCATGTAAAGGTGTAGAACAGTATTGTGTACAAACACAAAACTATTGTCTCCTGCTAGATAATTATGATTATGTTGCGTGGTTAAATCATAAAAATCACGTTCTTGAACTTCTACCTTGGAAGTCTTTAATACCTTCACAGCCGGAAATGCTCGTTCTTTTTGGTAAGGTAAAGGTTCTCTAATACAATAATTCTTCAAAGGGAGTTTTTCCCTTAAAAAGGTGGCTTCAGAAGCAGAAATGCGTATTTGGTAAAAATCAATTTTCTCGCTTCTCATTTTATGTTTTGAAATGAATATACCAGCTATCGTACCGAATTCAACTATATCTTCAGCCAATTTTTCTGAAACTGTTTCATATCTGAGCTTGTGATCTCTTTTATCAATATAGCCACCCCCATCAATTAAACCCGCTAGAAAACTATAAAAATTTTCTTGTGACAAATGGTGTTTCACTTTTGAGGGAATCGCTTTTGTACAAGCCTTTCCATCCTTAACCAATTGATATTCAAATAAGAAATCATAAATAGACTGCTCGCTGCTATCAATCATAAATCGTTCTTGATTGAATTTGTCATCTAATTCAAATTTGATATGACAATCAAATAAACCGTTTAAGAGAGAAGCGATTTTTTGCGAGGCAGCATCGTATTCTAAAAAAAAGCGTATTCTATATTGTAAATTTCCTGGCTTTTCTCTAACTTTAAGTATTTCAAATATAGAATCATCACCAATAAAAAAGCCAATAAGATAGGCTAATTCTGCCTGGAGTTCACTTTTTTCAGGCAATAAATTTTGTGCATTTTGCAGAATATAATCGCCAGTATTGAGTTCATCTGCTCTTTTTTCAACCACTCGATATTTTTGCAGTTTTTTATAGTCTTTTCGACATATATATTCGCGCCTTAAATGTGAACTCAAGGCTTTTGCATTTTTTAAGGGTGCCTCACAGATAGGGCATTGATTATTAAAAGGAATTTTATCCAAGATAAAAAAAGGATGCCAATCAGTGGTTGTAATTTTAATCGCCTTATTAGCGGTTACTTTTATCTTATGATGTTTAGCAACATCAATCGTAACGGCATCGGTAATAATATCCCATTCAC
>Ga0190285_1000174_pt1 | contig 14296 bp, 16 predicted proteins | sample 48691823_MG_FD_163429 | JGI IMG/M metagenome (GOLD analysis project Ga0190285, IMG submission 163429) | Hydrothermal vent microbial mat bacterial communities from Southern Trench, Guaymas Basin, Mexico - 4869-18-2-3_MG | ecosystem: Environmental > Aquatic > Marine > Hydrothermal vents >...
TAGCATTACAGTTAAATTGTTCTATATGGTCGGATGATAGACATTTCAAGCAACAGAGTATCGCTAAAGTTTATACAACGAAAGAAATTTTAGATCTATCAAAACAGATGAGATGAATTCTGAAATATCAAATTTTTGGACAAGAACCGAAAGTTTTTTATATCTTATATAAGTATAAAATGTAGAATATTTATGAGAGTGATACTATGAAGAAAATTAAAGGAAACATAATAGTTGTGACGGTTTTGGCGACGCTGATATGCTCTCTTCTCGTTCCATCTGCTGTATCAGTGGCAAATCAAGGGATGTTCTTTGTCTCAGTTTATGAACTTAATTACTCTACAACAGATTCCTCAACAGATTATGAGATCTGGATAACAATCGTGTACGAGAATGGAAGTACAAAAGATGTGCAGATTACAGATAATTCAGTTGGTGATGAGGATCCGACGGTGGCGGTAGCTTCTGATGGGACAATAGCAGTGGCTTGGGAGTTTTATGACGGGAATGACGATGAGATCCATCTGACAATTCTTGATAGAAATGGAAACATTTTAGCAGGAGATATTGCAATCACCAGCAATTCTATATATGATTCCGATCCTGCGGTGGCGATAGGTGATGGAAGAATCTTTGTCGTGTGGGAACCTAGCGTGGGAAATGGTCCAGTACGGTTCTCTATTTTGGATTTGAACGGGAACATCTTAGTTTCAGAGCAGGACATTGTATTGGCAGATGATATTGATGACCCGGATGCTTTCGGTGACTCTATTGTAGTTACGTACGAACTGGAGCCTGTACCTGAAGACGCGGGAGTTCTAAAACTTTCCAACTCCGGAACACCATTACTCACCACATCGTTTTCCCCGACAAACGATATAGACGATCCCTCGATCTCTGTAGGTCCAAACGGAGAAATTGTTGTTGTATGGGAGGAGAAGACAGGAGGAGGTGAAGTAGTTGGCTATGGCAAGATGACCAGCGACGGAACCACTGTTTTCGGTCCTTCAACTCTTGCAAATTCTAACAATATAGATTATCCTTCTGTGGCAGTGGCACCAAATGGAAACATATTCATCGTCTGGGAAGAGTATGACGGGAATGATGATGAGATACGATACACCGTCCTCAACAGCGGTGGAGGAACGGTCAAAGGGCTCACGACACTCACTTCGAACTCAAGGAACGATGGAGCCGTGGACGTTGCAATAGACCCTTCAGGAAGAGTCGTTGTCACATGGTGTTACAAGGCTGATGGAAATGCCTCTATGTACTTTGCAATCTTTAACTCTAATGGGACTATTTTGACGCCGCCTACAGCTTTAACAGATGGATCCCATGATGTTAATCTCTCGGGAAGCTCCGGCGGAAAAATGGTGGCTACCTATCCATACAAAGCGCCACGACAGATGATCAATCCAATAGCAGCCTTCTTACCGGTGAAGAATTATCATCTGAGACAGGTGAACACATGTCTTGAATGTATAGAAGAGAATCTCCCTGACGATGTTCCCGAAGATGTGCAAGCATTGTTAGATGAGATGCAGGAACACATAGACAATGCAAATACGACTGGTAATTCTATTTACGCAAATAATGAACTTCTGAAAGCTTTAAAATGTGCTGAGGATATTCAAGAAAAACTGGGCATTACGTGTCCACTTTGATTTTCTTTTTTTGATTATAATTTTTTATTCTACTTTTTTATAATTTAGGTGGTAGTTGGCGAAGTAATTTCCATATTCTATATAATTCAGCATTTACCGATAATTTTTTAAAAGACATTTCATATAAACATTATGGTAATACCTCTAGTAATAACAACTTTTATAGTTGCTTTGGTCATAGAGTCGCTTTTTGTATGGTTTGGAGTAAAGGTAGCTGGAGTTGATAAAAGAAAGAGAACATGGGGTAACGCTATTCTGGCAGTTATTCTGATGCTTGTCCTGAGTTTTATTTTAGGATTTGTAGGCGGAACAATGGGATTTGTACTTGGAATAATAGGCGCAATAGCAATAATAAAATATGTGTACTCGACTGCATGGGTAAAAGCTATAGTTGCATGGATATTTATGGTAATAGCTGTGTTCATAGTTTCAATTATTGCTGCAATTTTAGGTATCGGAATCGCTTTGATCTGAGCTATCTTTTAACTGAAACATGACCCATATGAAATACGTCGTCGTAGTTTTAACTTTGTATTCTTAGGTGATACGATGGAAGAGGTAATTAGGAAAGGCATAGAACTTGGAGAAAAACTCAACTCCGATTACTGTGAAATAAGAGTGGAAAACATTGACTTGACGTACATAAGCCTTATAGATGGAAGAATAGACACTTTAAATCAAAGAACTGAGCTTGGAGCAGCTATAAGAATTTTAAAAGATGGAGCATGGGGCTTTGTGTCGTGCAACATTGAAGATATCGAGAAAGGTGTTAAAGACGCATTTTCCCTGGCAAAAAACTCTGCAAAAAGAAGGAAAAGTAAGATAGAGCTTGCAGAAGTAAAACCTGTTCAGGAAAATGTTATCAAGAAACTGGAAAAACCACCTAAATCTGTTCCTGTAAGCACGAAAATAGAGAGAATGATCGATCTCTATAACAAGTTTAAAAAATATGATCCGAGAATCAAAGCAGTTTCTATAAGCTACAGAGATGGAGAGGGAAAAAGATATCTTTTCACAAACGAGGGTATGGAACTTATACAGGATGTATGTCACGTATGGAACTACTGCTGGGTCACAGGTAAAAAAAATCAGCTGTTAACATCAGCGAGAGACGAAATAGGATCTGTATCCAGAGGTTTTGAGTATTTCGATGGGGAATCAAATGAAGAGATAGTTAGAAGAACAGGAAAAAGGGTCATGATGCAGCTTGAAGGTAAAGAAGTGGGAAAAGGGAGTTTTGAATGTGTTCTGGGACCCAGAGTCGTGGGAGTTTTAGCCCATGAAGCTCTCGGGCATTTATCAGAGGCAGACCTTACAGTTAACTCATCTTTTGATGGAAAAATTGGAGAGATAGTTGCCACAGAAGATATCAGGATAAACATGGTTGATGACATCGTTCCTAACGGGTTTGGGAACTATAAATATGATGAGGAAGGAGTTAAGGCAAAAAAAGTTGAGATAATAAAAAACTCGGTTCTTAATGGGCTTTTGACCAATAGGGAGTATGCAAAAAAGACGGAAATGCCATTGACAGGATCAGCAAGGGCTGAAGACTGGAGGTCTTCACCAATAATAAGGATGAGGAATACTTATTTTGAAAAGGGCGATTTCGAGGAAGAAGAACTCTTTGAAGGCATAAAACATGGATATTACTGCGTTGATTTCAGAGGTGGACAGGCTGAACTGAACTCTTCATTTCAGGTAGGTATCCAGGAGGGGTACGAGATTATTAATGGCGAAATAGGAGATCCTATAAAGAATGCCTCTATCTCTGGTATGGCTATAGAAGCTCTGAAATACATAACGGGCGTAGGAAAAAAATTGAGTTTTGAGAATGGAAGATGCGGTAAAGGTCAGGAGGCTTTTGTCTCTTCAGGAGGTCCTAAAATGAGATTCAAAAAGGGAGCAATTGTTTTCGGGTGATCCTATGGAACTTTCTAAAACTTTAAAATACGGAGAAAAACTTGGGCTGGATGAGTTAGAAATATTTGTTCACATCACGGATGTCATAGATGTAGAAGGAGAGCTGGGAGAAATTTCTAAAACTAATAAAGCAAAAGAGACAGATATATTTGTAAGGGGTATAGTGGATAAGCGTGTTGGTTTTGGATTTACGAATGATATGCGATTCCTTAATGATACTGTAAAAAAAGTTTATTCTTCAGCAAGAGCTAATAAAAAAGATAAAAACTGGCAGGATCTTCCCGAAGTGAGAAAATATCACGATATTGAAGAATACGATCCTGAGATAGAAAAAATGTCTGTAGAAGAAGTTATAGATACCTGCCAGGAAATAATCGATCTTACTCCAGAAGGTATTACTCCCGCTTTTTGTGACGCGAGGAGAGAGATAGGTGAAAAATACTGCATAAACACTAACGGAATTGAGATATCGGAAAGGGGAACATGGAACGCTGCATACTCGTATCTCGTGGGGAAAACAAAGACAGGAGTAACTCCGGGGTGTCTCGGAATAGAAATAACGAGAAGAAAAAATCTAGATCTGGAAAAAATAGTGAGCTCGGCTGCAGATGACGTAGAGCTTTCAAAAAATCTTAAAAAGGCAGGATCAGGATTGAAAGACGTTATAATACATCCTTATGCACTCGAAGATCTTCTTTGTTATACACTTCTTACTTCCATTCTCGGAGAGAACGTTGTGAGGGGAAAATCATTTCTTAAAGGCAAAATAGGATCTCAGGTATTTTCTGAAAAACTGACAATGACAGATGATCCGTTATACAAAAATGGAGTATCAACGATGAAATTTGATTTCGAAGGTGTACCTGCGGAGAGAACATCCCTTATAAAAGATGGCATCCTGGAAAACTTTTTGTGGAATGACTACTGGGCAAAAATAGCAGGAAAAAGAAGCACAGGAAATGCGTACAGAAATATTTTAAAAGGAACAGTAGAGACGAAACCTACAAACATAGTGATCGAAGAAGGTAATGATATCATATTTGATATAAAAGAGGGATATTATGTCAAAGGTTTCCAGGGGGCACACTCTTCAAATCCTGAGTCTGGAGAATTCTCTGTTGTATGCAATCCTGGTTTTAAGGTAGAGAATGGTGAGATCACGGGGGGATGCGTCTTTATGATCTCTGGCAACATCTATGATCTTCTTAAAAATATAGAAGAAATAGGCAGAGAAAAGATAACTGGAACTAATATAATATCTCCTCTGATACGTTTTAAAGTGCATACTGCTGCAAAATGAATCATCCCTTCTTTTCCATCGCTTTAACTATGACGATGTCGCCTACAGCAAGAACATCGCTATACGGTACTGCTATGTTCTCCAAACCTCTTTCCTGACCGACTGCCAGACCAAAGATATCTCCATCCTGGAAATCCAGAATAACATCGTTGACTATGCCTACATACCTTCCCTTGCTGTTATATATATTCAAACCATAGTATTTTGAAATACGCATAAATATTCTTAATCTCATCTTTTAAATACTTTCCCATACTATGGCTCCATTTTTTATAACGGTACTGACAAGATTCACACCAAAATGATAGCCTATATGTCTGTGATTGGGTATATCCATGACCACAAGATCGGCATTTACCCCTCTATCTATGCATCCTATGTTTCTATCCAGCGAGTATGCACCATTCTTTATAGACGATATGCATTCTTCAGGAAGCATTTTCATTTTGAAAACAGCTAAGGAAAATATGAACTGAAGAGACTCGGTATAGCAATTCGGATTAAGATCCGTCGCTAACGCTATGGGAAGATTTAGATCTATCATCTTTCTTGCGTTAGGAAAATCAGTGAAAAGAGAAAATGGTGTTCCTGGAAGAAGCGTGGCAACTATATTTTTTTCAGTCATCATTTTCAATCCTTTATCGGAGGCTTTTAAAAGATGATCAGCACTTTTCGCATCGAGTTTCGCAGCTAACTCTGCCCCTCCTGTATCCTCGATCTCATCTGCATGTATCCTTAATTTAAAACCTTTTTTCTTGGCAGCTTCGAAAAATCTTTCAGATTCCCGAACTGAGAAAACATCTTTTTCGCAGAAAATATCCACAAACTCTGCAAGATCTCTTTCTTTTATCTCATCGAGCATATCTATGCAGAGGTCTATATAATCTTTCTCATTACTTTCCTTCGGGATCGCATGGACTAAAAAAGTTGGTATTATATCTACATCGTGTTTCATTTCTTTTAAAATTTCCAGAGATTTTATCTCGTCTTTCCTGTTTAAACCATATCCTGATTTGGCTTCTACTGTCGTTGTGCCGTTTTTCAGCATGTTGTTCAGTCTTTTTTCAGCTTCTTTTTTCAGTTTCGATTTTGAAGCGGCTCGTGTTCTTTCCACGGTGTATTGAATCCCTCCACCCTCTTTCAGAATCTCGAGATATTTTTTTCCCTTGAGTTTCATTATTAATTCATTCTCACGAGTTCCAGAAAAAACTAAGTGTGTGTGTGAATCAACAAATCCAGGAAGCATAGTTTTCCCTTCAAAACTTATTATCTCTCCAGTATATTTTGATCTTATCTCATTTTCCTTTCCAAAATCTATTATCTTTCCATTGTCTACTGCAACAGCACCATCTTTTATTACGACTATATTTTGCATCTCTTTTCCTTTCAGCAATTTATTTTCAGGTGTCGCTATCTCAGATACCGTAAAGATAGTATCAACTTTCATGAAAAGAAAAGATAACTCCAGAATAAATACTTTATCGCATGGAGTAGTATGTTTCTCCCTCTTTTTTTACAGATTTTATTTTATTTTCTTTCTTTAGTTTCAGGAGATAATAATCCAAACTCCCAAAATCTATCTTCAATTCTCTTTTCAGCTCAAAATATGTTGCTTCTTTATCTTTCAAGATCTCAATGATCTTTTCTTCTATCATGTAATTAATTACATGAAGGATTTTAAATATAAGCAACCTCCCCTAATATGTGCTTACCAATTCTCGGCTTGAGACCAGATTTCATCACCAGATCAACATTTATCCCAAGTAAGTCGGAGAGATGCTCTTCAAGTTCAACGAATTTTATTAAATCTATTTTGGCATCTGGCTCAAATTCAACCAAAACATCAAGATCGCTTTTTTCCTTTTGTTCTCCTCTTAAATAAGAGCCAAAAATGCCGATTTCTTTAATTCCATACTTTGCCTTTAGTTCAGTTTTGTGTTTTTCAAGAATATTTTTAATTTCTGCTAATGTTCTTTTCGTTACCATAATTACATTTTCGATTCTCTGATTTAAGAAGTTTTTCTTAACTTACAGCAGGCTTGGGCATTTCACTTAATGTATCGAAGATAAAAGAAGTTTTCGAAGGCACTTTGGACAGAACAATGCAAAATCTATAATGATCAAATATTTATTTTTCATCATAATTACCTCTGTATTTCTTATTTAAAATCATATACACAAAAAAACATCCAAGTACCAACAAACTTAATCCAGCAAAAAGATAGATGGGATCTAATCCTAATCCTGTCTCTTCTACACCTTTACGTAAAGCTGCTTTTTCTCCTAAGAGGTATTTTGTTATTCCAAACACACCTCCCGTTAATGTTATGATTGTGGATGCCAAGACAATGAAAAACTTTGTTTTTTCTCTTGGATGAAGGATCGCTCTACCTTTATCTGTAAGTCTATAGTATACCCATTTATTTTTACTTTCTTTCTTTTCTATGAGTCCAGCATCTACCATTTTTGTTAGATGTTCAAATAGAGTAGACTTCGCCATACTAAGCTCTGAAGATAGATCTGTTACCGTTTTCTGGTTTTCATCTAACGCCTTCAGTATACTGACTCTACTTTCCGAAGCCAACGCTTCAAAGGATTTTCTATCCAAACCGATTTTTTCCAATATCATCGCCTTTTAATCCAGAAAGCTACCCCCATAAAGGCTACTACAACTATGCCGATACCTATAAGAATTGTCGTATCTACACCATTGGATACTTGGGATCGTCCATCAATCTCTAGTACACCTTCAGGTAGATTTTCTATGGGAAATCCATTACAATCCCCTAAACTTTTTACCATATAAATTCCTGTTTCCTCTGACATTTCTTCTGTAATTCCCTGCACCCATTTGCCTTTAAAGTATCTGATCTTTGAGTTCCAGCCAGCAGTTCCTTTATCTGCTACTTTTGCTATTCCATCCAAATCCTCATCTGTTAAACCGCTAATAACATTATTGTTTTGCAGCCATTCTAACTCTGTTCTTAATGCCATTCCCCAATCAAAACTATCTAAGTCAATATCTATAGCAGATACTAAATCAACATCTTGTACACTCCTGGGTGTTATTTCTGCCTGATCCAGAAGATCAGGGCTAAATCCACAGGCTCTGAGTACATTCTTAAATTCTTCTTCCAATTCAGGTGTTAAACTGCTTTGATTTTTAACATCAATAGAAAAACCACTGAAACCTTCTCTTTTTTCACCTTCATCGTCTTCTTCCTCAATGTCATTAAAGCTCCAGATAGTAATGCATATATCTTCTTTTGTAAGTTGAACTTCAAGACACTCATCCTGAAATCCACCCTCAACTATGTAACCCAAGGACTCAAGATACTCTTTATCAATTTCCTGGGTAATTGGCGGCAGAGTATCTAAGTTTACTCTTAGTTCATAGTGGGAGCTATAAACGAATTTTGTTGGTATCTGTATCTTAACATCTAAATATTTCTGACCTCCCCATTCTTCCTCCGTTAAGATAACTGCAACATCTTTATTGTAATGAGAACGATAGATTATAGCATTAGTTTCTATATAATCTTCAGAAGAAGGCTCTTTACCATTTTCTGGCTTGGTAGGTTTTGGAGCAATCTCTTCTTTATGTGCTTCTTCAGAACTTCCTTCCTCTTTCTCTATGACTTTAACATTCTCCGCTTCTTTTATTCCGCTTAGATCATAACTCATGGAGTCTTTGTTCAACAACACTTCTGTGGCAAAAGAATCTGTTGGGTTAAAACAGGCTGATACCATATTAAAGTACAGTATACTCACCAAAATAATACCAATCATAGTTGTACAGTTTTTCACATTCATTTTTATCACCTTTATGACAGTAAATCTTTAATAATAAAAATCTATCGTTTTTGTTCGGTTTTTACCGAACAGTTACCTCCTTCCATATTTTTTGAACATAAATAACAAAACAACTACAGCTGCTACTATAATTACAATCCCATAGATTGAAGTTTTGGATTCTTTTTTGATCGTTATTCTGTAATCTTCACTTTCTTCTAATTGATCGCTTTTAACTTTCGCTGTTATTTTGTAATCACTGGGTACTATGTCTCCAGGAGGCGTTATTTTTATTACAAACGTTTCACTTTCCCCTATCTTCAAACTGCTTACCTTTTCTGGATCCACTAAAGCTGTCCAGCCTTCTGCAGCTTCTATTTCTAATTCTATATTTGTTAAGGATCCAGCATTTCCTGTATTTGCCACTTTCAACTCTATTTCTACTGTTTCTCCCTGCTTCATCTCATAAGCGAGCTTTGGTGAATAGAGATACATCTTGTACTCTCCTTTAAATTTTACAGATAAGTCTTCTTCATATTCCTCAATACTAGATTTTATAATAGATTTAAAGCTGTATTCTTCAATTTCTATCTCGTAAGGCGGGATTATCTCTAAATAAATTGTTTTAGTTTCTCCAGAATTTATGTATATTTGAGAAATTGCTTCCGTAGTTTCTAAACTTGTTTTATATTTGTAGTCCCATCTTTCTGGTAGATCTAGAAAATATGTATCGTTATTTTTTCCTAAATTTTCTATTTTTATTGCATACACTGGATTTTCTCCCAGCAGTACAGTTTTAGACGGCATATCAACAGAAACTTCAGCGGCATAAGGTTTTGATTCCAATGTCACTATCCCAATATCTGTAGTTTTCCCCATCTTTATCTTAAATCTTTCTATATCCTTTATGTAGTACCCTTCTTTTTCTATCTCTGCTGTGTATTCTCCTTTTGCTAACTTTAGCTGTAATTTGCCATCACTTGTTGTCATACCCTGCTCTATCATATTGCTATTAGAATAAACTTCTATTTTAGCCCCTTTTATCGGATCTCCTTCTTCATCTACTACTGTTAAAGTAAGTATCCCTTTCTCTCCTTTGTGAGTCTCTGTTATCGTTATATACAATCTTAGAGTTTTGTCTCCCACAGATACCGTAACAGACTTAGTTCCTATATCACTATCTCCCGTAGTTTCTATTTCTACAGTCAAAGCTAAGCTCTGATCTCTTGGCACAAATATTTTATTGATATACTTCTCTCCATCAGTGAATCTAACCTCCCAGTCCTTTGGTTTCTGTACAGTTGAAAGATCATACTCCCTGTCACATCCCGTTTTATTAGTAACAGTTAGTGCGTATCTGAATATATCTCCAGCTTCTCCTACCAATCCTGTATAATCTGTTTTAAGTATCGTATTGCCGCTGGAAGAAAAAGAGGAAACTATCTTAGTGTAAAGACTCAGAGATCCACTTCCAACTCTGATTATTGTCTCGTACGTTCCCAGTTCTGTTTCTGTTGTTGTTATGATCTCAAGATCAATATTAGCTATGCCTTCTGCCGGAACAAATATCTTGTTTACATAGTCATTTCCTGTTTTAAATCTAATATCCCAATCTTCCTCCTTTTTAAAAACTTGTAAATCCAATACTTTACCCCAATTGTCGTGATTCACTATTCTCAAGGAATAATTGAGAATATCTCCAGGTTTTGCTAATTTTCCAGGATAATCGCATTTTATCGTTACCTTTTCATAATAAGGATTTGCAGCAAACTCTACATACACACTTTTCTGACCTACAGTAAGAAGCGTGATAAGTATCTGCTTGTATCTGTATACTTTACCTTCCTCTCCTATCCTTTCTCTGATCGTGCCGTTGTCATCTATCCTTATCCACACTTTCCCTTCTGTCACCATAGACGTATCAAACGTTATTTCATAACACTCTATAGGGATGGTCGCATTAAGATCCACCATTCCTCGAAACAGGATAGATCCTTTGACTCCTGTGTATTCTTCTATTTGGTATGAGACTACGATATTTGTGGATAGTAAGGATAAAAATAAAAAAATAGGTAATATTTCTCTTTTCATCATATATCTACTCCTTTATCGTATGTCCAGTCTCATGAACTTTAAATAAGCCCCTATAAGCATTACCACCGAAAGCGTGAGAAGTGAGAAGATCTCAGACCACACCGAACTCAACCTTTCAGCCAAAGTTTCTGTTTCCTTTGGGCTCTTACCCTCTCCGAAGAAGAAGACTTCAGAAGATCTTCCACTGATTAATCTGTTTGAGATTTCCTTGTAGTTTTTGTCAGGAGAAAGCATATTAAACATATGTTCAATGTTCCTTTTCTTTTGCCAGTACTCCTCAATCTTTTTTTGGTATTCCTCCCATTTTTTCTGCATTTCCTCCTTTTCAGCCTCTGTTGGCTCAGATGATTCAGTTGTAGTTGTCACCGCTCCTGGGCCTATATTATATGTGTAAACATTAGAGGCAGTAGGCATTTCTCCTGCATACTGGTCTGCCACCGCCTCTCCAAAAGCGGGTAGCATGAATGAAAGCACTAGAACTATACCTATGCAGTATGTCACTGAGAGTCCACTTGATTTTGCAATCACAGAACATGCCATTGCAATGGAGAAAAATGATATGAGGAAGAGGAGAGAGACAAGCATATAGGCCATTATCCTCAGAAATTCATCTGAACTTGGCGATATACCATAGATCATTAAAGACCCTGTGCAGATCAAAGTTACGGTCAGCATAACAACTCCAAACGTAGCAACAGCCCCAACTAACTTTCCGAGAATTACACTATCTCTGTGTAGAGGATGAGATAGCAAAGACTTTAAAGATCCTTCCTCTTTTTCTTTGGAGATAAGATCAAACCCCATAGCTATTGCAAGAACTGCTCCAATGGCAGCAAAATAATTCAGCATTCTATAGAAAATCAGTAGAATAGAAGGCTTTTCTGGCATCCACATATGTACCTCTGGCTCGACTTCTGAAGATTCAATTTTTGACGTCATCTCCTTATAGCTCTCAAGGGATTGATTATAGTCTTTTATCCCCTGGCTTATAGATAAAATGACAACCAAGAGAAGTGCTCCAAATATCACAAGAAACCTCTTGTTTTCTATGTGATCTCTGAACTCCTTTCCTGCAACTGTAAAAACAGCCACTTAATCACCTCCATATACAGATTTCAAAAATATTTCCTCAAGATCAGGCTCTTTAAGCTCTAAATTGTATATCCTGACATTGTTTTCATGTAAGTATGTTGAAAGATCGTGTCTTATATCTGATCTTGCTTTAATCAAAGCATGATGAGAGTCGCATTCGATATCAACTATATCACTGTGATGCAACTCTGGAAGCTTATCTATCGTTTCCAACTTTATTGTATAGAGCTCGTTTTTCATGAACTTTCTTTTAATTTCATTGGGGGTACCAACTGCAATTAACTTCCCGTCGAGAATTATGCCAATTGTTTTACACACTTCTTTAATTTCCGGGAGTATGTGCGAAGAAAAAAAGATAGTTTTTCCTTCTTTATTCAAAGCCCTGATCATCTCTCTGAACTGATGAGTCCCCTTGGGATCTAATCCTCCAGTGGGTTCATCAAGGAAAATAACATCTGGATCATTAAGCAGTGCCTGGGCAACTCCCAGTCTTTGTTTCATACCTTTTGAATACTCTGAAACGTTTTTCTCAACATTTTCCAGTTCAACAAGTTCAAGCAATTCTTTGATCCTTCTTTCTCTTTCTGATTTATTGAATCCGTAGATCTTTGAAAAATATTCAAGATTTTGTTTTGCATTTAGATGTCCATAGAATCCCACATTCTCTGGAAGCAATCCTATGATCTCTTTTACTTCAAGAGGATATTTTGTTACCGATATACCATTTACGAAAGCTTCACCAGATGTTGGTTCTATCATTCCTGCCAACATAAATATGGTAGTTGATTTTCCTGCTCCATTCGGGCCCAGAAAACCAAATATGTCGCCATCTTCAATATTTAAGTCAAGATTTTCTACTGCACATTTTTTACCATATATTTTTGTTAAATTTTTTGTTTCTATCAAAAAAATCACCTTCCTATATCTTCTCTAGAATATCTTTGCTTATGAAAGGGGGATGGAAAAGGAGGAAACCATCCCTAACTTCGATTGTGTATTTTTCCCCATTCTCAAGTTTCAATAGAAGCACCCAGCATTTTTCATCAATATTAAAGTTAACTATATTTAACTCATAGTTACCGTTTATTAGCTCTTGAACTCTTTCATCTTCAAGTACAATCTTCTTTACTTTTTCTTGCATGATCTTTTTTGCCTTTTCTTCTATTTCTCCTAGATTTTTCATCCCTTCACCCTTCCTCTATTTTTTCTACAATACCTTTGGTCATATTAACTTCAATTGTGTATTTCTCCCCATTCTCAAGTTCCAATGAAAAAGTGTAGTATTCTTCGTGCCCCTCAATAGTAAGCTCGTGCCCCTCAATAGTAAACTCAGACTTATGCCCTACTATCTTTAATTCATAGTTACTATCCTCTATAATATCTTGAACTCTTTCGTCTTCCAGTACAATTTTTTTTGCTTTTTCTTCCCCTTCTTCCAAATCTTCTGGAGGTTTAGTTATAGTTGGAAGCATTGCCTCTGTTACAGTTCCTCCTGGCTCTGATGTTGCAGGTGGGGTTGTTGGTGTAGGAGTTGTTGGCACTGGAGTAGTTGTTTCGGGTGCTTTCGTTTCTTTTTCTCCAATACATCCACTTAGCATAGTAATGGCAATCGTTAAGATCGCCACCACAACAATCAAAATTCTTTTCATGGTCTCACCTTTATTTTTATCCTTTATACCATTATCACTAATAGTACTATCATTTATAAATCTTTCGGTTTGTCTTTAATGAATCTAAAATAGTATTATCATCAATAATACCACAAACTTTAAATAGTAATCGGTATTAACACAATTATGGATATTGGTTTTTTGGAAAAAGAACTTATGGAGATACTCTGGAAAATGGGAAAAGCGGATGCAAGAGATGTGTACGAAGAGCTGAGAAAAAAGAGAAGAACTACTTATTCTACAATTAACACAACTCTTGTTAGGCTCTATGAGAAGGGATTACTTGAGAGAGAGCAGATCAAATCGAGAGGTGGTTTCAAATATATTTATCATCCTGCAAAATCAAGAAAAGAATTTGAAGAGAGAAGTGTGAAGGAGACCTTGCTTAATCTCTTTAGAAAATTTGAGGACACTACTGTAAGTTATCTTTCTGAAAGTCTTGAGGAAGACGAAGAAGAAATAAAAAAACTTAAAAGAAAGCTGGAAGAGGAGATGAAAGATGATTGATCTGTTTTTTTTGGAGAGATTTTTAACAGGCATTTTTGTTTCCATTCTTCTGTTTATTGTTGTCGAATCTATAATTCGGATAACGAAAATAAATAATCACAGACAAAAATCCAATCTATATTTAATAACTCTTTTATCCAGTTTTTCAGGCATATTCTATGCTCTTTTCTCTTTTGATATCTATAAAAATGGGGATAAATTAGTTTTTTCCTTTCCGAATATAAAAATGGAGCTTGAGAATCTCTTAAGAA
>Ga0190285_1000175_pt1 | contig 14277 bp, 30 predicted proteins | sample 48691823_MG_FD_163429 | JGI IMG/M metagenome (GOLD analysis project Ga0190285, IMG submission 163429) | Hydrothermal vent microbial mat bacterial communities from Southern Trench, Guaymas Basin, Mexico - 4869-18-2-3_MG | ecosystem: Environmental > Aquatic > Marine > Hydrothermal vents >...
CTCATAGATAGGGGATACTCCAGCAAATGGGCTGAAATCATCCTGAAAGAATAGGAGGAGAAGAAGTGCTGGCGTTTGACAGCACAAAAAATTACGGCTAACATTTTAATTAGATAGCCGGCGGCTAAAATTTAGGACAATCCGTAATACACAGGGGCTAAGTTCCCGCAATCTCATGGGTTTCTCAAAGTTAACATATTTTCCATTATCAGAACCCCTCAGAGTCGTGGGGTGGCATAAGAAGTTAGCCAAAATTTTTTGCACTTTGCTCGAAGAGGAGGTTCCTTAAGGTGGCAAAGTTCCCTCACATGTTACCTGCCGAGGTTCCCCTGTGGGAGCGATTTCTGGAAGTCTGGGGCAAGGACTGGGACAGGTTTGATTATGATGTACATGTTGGCAAAGGTGCTGATCCCGGACCTGAAGTTCCTGAACCTTACAGGTCCTTGGCCATATCCTTGACTCAGAAGAGGATCGATGCTGTGGGTTATCAGGATGGTGTGGTATGGATCTTTGAGGTCAAGCCAGATGCGGGCCTCTCTGCTCTGGGGCAGCTTAAGGCTTACAGGGTCCTTTATCGGGAGACCTTTGGGTATAGGGGTCCGTTGAGGCTGGCGGTTGTGACGGACAGGCTTAATGATGATGAGAGGCTTGTTTACCGTAGGTATGGGGTAAGGATCTATGAGGTGGGCTATGTATGATGGGTTGCTGAAGGTGTTGGTGGATGGGTCGGGTAATGTGGGGGTTTTGCTGCTTGCTGTGGCGTTTTTCTTCATACTTCATAAGGTGAGGGGTATAGAGAGGAGGCTTGAGAGGATTGAGAATCATTTCTTCGAGTGGCTCCTGGAATTGGAGAAGGAGGTGAGGACCAGGAAGAGTTTATGAGGGGGAAGGGTGAGGACCCTTACCCCCTAACCACATACAAAGAGAAAAAACTAAGGAGGTGTGTTATGGAGAGGGTTGGAAACATCATATCAGAGCTTATCGAAGGAGGTCAAGCTATGGGTAATAATCATGTAAGTTGTAGTAAGAACACGTTGGGTTTCACTAATGAAACCCTACAGGATCTGGACCCGGTGATCCTGGAAGCGCAAAGGCGGCTCCTCGAGAAGAGGAAGGCGCTCGGGATAGGATCTGAAGGGGGGGTTCGGGAGCGTAGGGTTTCATCGGGGACGGAGATACACCCGTCCTCGTCGTACAGGTCTCCTTCCCTCACACAGTTCGAGGAAGCGCTTCTTCAGACGTTCGCCAATATCGCAGCTCACCACAACATAAGGACACTCCATCTCAGGCCCTACCGGATACTTGAGAAAGTCGAGAGATTTTATGGCGTTAGGAGGTCCAGGGTATCGCTCTGGCGTGCGCTCTCGAAGCTTGAAGGGCTCGGTTATATCCGGAGGAGCGTGAGGAAGTACCACCTGAGGGAGGGGGGATTCAGGATGTCGCCGATAAGGATAACGTTCCAGAAGCGATTTTATAAGTATATTCAGGGGTTAGGGAAACTTGTCGCCAAGTGGATCTCCTCCGACCCCCTGTTTTCCTCCGTCCTCTCCTCGAAGCTGAGGAAGGAAGTGGGGCGCCGTTTTGGTAGTGCAGCACGCAAGGCTTATGAGGGCATGTGTCGCAAATTCGGCCCCATAAAGGCCTTCCTCAAGCTACCCCAGGTAGGCCCGTCCTGGGCCTCCTCATAGAGAAATTTTCCGCAATTCTCAGAAAACCCCACCTTTCCCCACAAAAACGCACCACCATAACTTTTTATCCCCTCCCTTAGCCTCCCTTGACGGTTGCGGGGTGCCGTAGGGTGTGGTATGGTATGGGCAAAAAAAGAGAGGAGGGGTGAAGATGGGAGAGGGATGCCCAGCATGTGGTAGGAAGAAGGGAATAAGGGAGATCGGTGTTGACATCTATGAATGCCCTAAGTGTCGAGCAATTTTCGGCAAGTGCTATCTTGGAGAGAGTTACAAGTACGTTCTGCCATATTTCGCTCCTCCAGGAGAAGAGGAGGAGCCGGTGCGGTATTTTGACTTTCTCTGTCTCTCAAGCAGAGGAATTGTTAGGCGTCATGGGTGGTGTGACGCAAAGGGGCGGATCGTGCAGATAGGCTAACGTTAGCCCGGGGTCTCTGGGTAGGAGGCTCCGGGCTCTTTTTTTTGGAAAGGAGGTGAGGTGAGAAGATGGAGCAGATGGAGCTCATCGGACAGGAGGCCCCCTTGGCCGTACCTGAGGACGAGCTCGAGAGGCTCGCCCAGGTGGCAGAGAAGAGGGTCGAGGCGGTCCGCAAGATCCTCCAGGCGGCCCTCCGGTTGACCAACTGCAACGACTGGGTCGATATGGGGGGTCGTCCGTACCTCACGGCTACCGGAGCGGAGAAGTTAGGGGCTCAGTTCCAGATCTCCATCACCGGCCTTGAGGTGGAGGAGGTGGAGAGACAAGACAAGCGGGGGAAGTGGATCGAGTTCGTGGCAAAAGCGAAGTTCCGCATGGGCGACCGGGAGATCGAGGCCGTGGGGACGTGCTCGACACGGACGAAGTTCTTCGGGTTCGTGAGAGGTGAGCTCAAGGAGCTCGAGGAAGTGGACCTCCCCTCGGTCCGCAAGGCGGCGATCTCTAACTGCAAGCGCAACGGTATCCTGTCGCTCCTGGGCCTCAGGTCCCCAACCTATGAGGACCTGAAGGCTGCGGGGATCCCGGTTGAGAGGATCCCCAGGGTCGAGTACAAAAGAAAGGAGGGAAAGTAGATGAAGCCCGAGTTGAAAGTTAACCACAAGGAGGAAAGGTTAGCTAATGCGATGGGGGTTGACCTCGAGAAGTGGGTAGATAAGCTAAGGGAGATAATCGCAGGTAATTATCAGTATACGAAAGTCCTAAGCCGCATCTGGGAAGAAGCAAAAACCCCCGAGGAGGCCATGTTTGCGGCCTTTATGGCGGGGGCGTTCTCAGAAAGATTCATAGAACCCCATCGAAAGGAGGGTCAAGATGAGGGTCATCACGATCGAGCTCAAGGACCAGAGAGTGACTTTACAGAGAGGTAAAGGCAAGGAAAGGGAGGTCCTCCTCTCCCTCCCTCTGCCCGAGGATGTGGACGAGGAGAAGGTCGAGGAGGATCTCCTGAAGAGGTTCGAGAGGGAGATCCGTGTGGCCATGGCCCTGATACATGCTGCATGGCCCCGGGAGGAGAAAGGAAAGGAGGAGACGGAAGGATGAAGCCCAAGATCGAGTATAAACCAGAAGCGAAGACCCTCACGGAGGCGCTGGGGGTCCCAGATGGAGAGGTATTCAAGCTCTGTTGGGAAACACTACAAGACGCAGCCAACGGAGGCGAATTTATGACCCTCCTCTGGGACCGGGCCCCCACTCCCCAGCACGCACTCCTTGGTGCGTTCTTTGTGGGGGTCTGGTTCATGCATATAGAGGGATCCAAATTCAAGGAGGAGATGGACGATGGGAAGGATAGCGGAGAGAGTTCTAAAGAGGAAGGTTGAGGCCTTCTCCCTCTCCTCGTACCAGACAAACCGGGCTTCTGACATCGGTCACCCCTGCCTGAGGTACCTGGTCCTGTGCCGTACCAGGTGGCAGGAGGCCCAGAAGCCGCCCGAGGGAAAGATCATCCTCTTCGCTGAGGGGGAAAAACAGGAGAGGGAGGTCCTGAGGGACCTGGAGGACGCAGGTTTTAAGATCATCCACCAGCAACGACCCCTCTTCTCCAGGGAGCTCAACCTGATAGGGCATGTCGATGGTGTCCTCGTGGATGCTGATCACCTTGTCCCGATCGAGATAAAGGCCGTCAACCCGACCACGTTCTCCCGGATCGAAGACTTCCGGGACCTCCTCACGAGTCGCAACTGGTGGGAGGTGAAATGGGCCTGGCAGATCCAGGCCTACCTCCTCCTGGGTGAATTCTCCAAAGGGGTCCTCCTCCTCAAGAACAAGCTCACAGGTGAGATCAAGGACATCGAGATCCCCCGTGACGAGGAGATGATCTCCGTCATCCGTGATAAGTGCTCTCTCATCGAGAAATGGGTCAAGGAGGAGTACCTGCCGGAACCTGATGAGGACCTCGATGAGAGGATCTGTAAGGACTGCCCGTTCAACCACATCTGCACACGGGACATCGTCCGGGATACCTCAACCTACTTCTGGGAAGAGGAGGAGGTGATCGAGCTCCTGGAGGAAAGGGAGAAGCTGAAAGAGGCCCATGAGCGCTACCTGGAGGTCGATAAGCGGCTGACGGAGATATTCCAGGGTGTGGAGATGGCGATCTGTGGCGACTGGGTCATAACCGGCCGGTGGGTCGACCGCAAGGGCTATGAGGTCAAGCCTGGGCGGTACTGGAGGAAGAAGATCATGAGGCTCCAGGCGAAATAAAAAGATCCCCCTGGGCGGGAGGGAACCCAGGGGGAAAAGGTGAGAGGAGGGGTAGCTATTCGAGCTTGAACCCCAGAAGGGAGGCGATCAACTCAACGAGGTAATCGTCCCAGGGGTTGTCCGTCTGTTTGGCCTTCTCGTACCATTCCTTGATAGCCTTCTCTCCTGCCTCCCGGATCTCCGGGCTGACCACCTTGATGATCGCTCCCAGGATCCTTATGCCGATCTCAACCCAAAACTTCCACGTCATCTCCTTTCACCCCCTTTCTTAGGATCGTACTCTATATGAATGTGGTCCTTCTCCAGGACCACGTCATAATCCTCATTGAGCGCCCTCCTCAGGTCGTAGAGGACGGCCTGTATGTTCGAGGGAGGGAGGCGCACATCAACGGCGAGGTTTGCATAGTGGAGGCTCGAAGGCATGTGATCGCCCTCATAGGTGGAGGTTATCACGGGCTCATAGCCATATCGGCGGTAGATCCTCTCGATGACGTTCAGCGACCTCCTTATCGGCCTCTCAAGCCTCGAGATGTCTACACCGAGCTTAAGTAACATCTTTCCCTCCTTTACACGTACCTTGCGAGGGGACCGAGGAGCTTCTCGATGTCCTCCCTGGTGTAGACGGCCCCCACGTACTTGGCCCATTCCAGAAAGACCTCCTTCTTTCTCCTGGGAGGTACTGGTAGCCTCTGGAGAAAGATGATGAGGTCATCCTTCCTCTCAGGTTCAAGGAGATAACCAGGTATTACCTCAATCGCAGCACCCATCCCGGGCCTCCTAAAAAGGAGGAGAGAAGGAGGTAGAGGGGGGCAGGGGGGATTTATTTCTCTTTTTCTACCTCCTTCTCCGAGGCCTCCGGCAGCTCCTCGAGCTCCTCCTTGGTCCTTGCAACGATCCTCCCATCAGGGAGACGGACCAGGTAAACATCAACGTCCCCGACTTCAGGGACCTTGAACTTTAACAACCTCTCTTGCTCCATCTATGACCTCCCCTTCCAGGCCAGTTACCTTGTCCTTGACCCTCTGTCCCCTCCTGTACTTCAACCTGAGGACCCTCTCCTTCGGCACAAGAGGAGGAGGGGCTTCTTTGAGGCTCTGGACCTCCTCGGTCGCAAGGGTTAATCGGTCTATAATCTCTCGATGATCCATTGTCTCCCCTCGTGGTTATAGGCCTCGAAGCCTGCCCTCTTCCTATAAACCCATATTTCCCGGCTCACGTCAAGAGGTCCCCTTGGCCCCCGGAGCATCTTTTCACGGGAGGCAGGCCCAGGCCGGTAGCTCTTGATCTGGATGAAGCGGATCTCACCATCCTTGTAGGCCACCAGGTCCCAGGGTCCATGAGATCCCGAGGACCTGACGACCTGATAGCCCTGTGCCTCGAGTATCCTCTTAGCGATCAGCTCTCTTCTGTACCCCTTAGGATAGACTGCCATTCTCCCCTTCTCCGGGACTCCATGAAGGCATTGTAGCAATCGAAGCAGAGATGAATCACCATCAGCTGATCCACGATCACCATCCTGTCGCAGAAGGCGCACCGGCCCCGAATCTCACGGAGGTGGGGCCTGCTATCTGTGAGCTTCTGCACGGGGACGACTTCCTTGATCATCTCATGCATCCCCATATCGTCACGGATCATCACCCTGAGGGTCTGGGGACTTGCTCCGTTCTCGATGGTGTACTTGAGAAACCATAACCTCCTCTCACGGTCCGGGTGCCTCATGATCTCAAGGGCGTGGGTATACTTGATATGTCCTGCCCTCAAGGCCTCCTGGATCTCCTGATCGCAATCGGGGAGCTTGTCCAGGTTGCGGACGTGCGTCTCACTCTTTCCCCACATCTCAGCAATCTGAGCATAGGTAAGACCCCCCTCTTCCCTAAGTTGGCGAATAAGGATACCCTGATCGATCTCACTAAGCTCCTCACGCTTGATGTTCTCGTGGATCTGGGCAATGGTGAAGTCAAGCTCGTTGAGGTCCCTAACGATGCATGGGACCTTTTCCAGGCCGGCCCTCTGTGCTGCAAGGTAACGACGCACACCGGCCACGATCTCGAACTTGTCCCCCTTCGGACGGACCGTGATGGGATTCATAACCCCTAAGCGACGGATCGAATCGGCTAACTCCTCAAGGCCCTCCTCGCTCACGACAGCTCGGGCCTCCCTCTCAGGGAGGGTCAACTGATCAAGCGGGATCTCTCTAACCCTTGGCATTATTCACCCCCTCAAGCTTCTTGATCGTTATTTTTTTATCCCCAGGGATGAGGACCACCCAGTTACCCACAGAGAGACCCGAGGCGACGAGGACCTCCTTGGGAAGGATCACCATGTAACTCTCCTTATGCCTCCTGATCTTCAAAGGTCTCGATACCATCTTAACCCCCTATATCTTGTAGTCTTGGGGTAGTCTACCACAACCCTTAGGGGTTGTCAACCATCAAGGACATCCTGTGAAGGTCTTGACAATGTTGCATTTTGCGCCATACATTTGGGATAGACAATAAAAAAACTAAAAGAAAGGAGGGTTTAGAGAGATGCCTGCTATTAGGAGTGCTGCAGAGATAGCGGAGAAGTGGGCAAGGGTTACGCCCGGTCGGTCCTCGGACTATGCTGCCGGGATCGACAAACCCAAGAAGGACTGGGAGTCTTCGGCTTCTGCTGCTGCGGATGCGTGGGCTGATGGTGTAACTGCTGCTGCCTCTGAGCGAAGGTATGAGAAGGGAGTTAAGGAAGCGGGGACGGAGAAGTGGAGGAGGAAGGCTAAGGAGCTCGGTGTGAGCAGGTGGCCCGCAGGGATAAGCGCAGCGAAGGACGACTATGAGAAGGGCTTCGCTCCTTACAGGGATGTGATCGAGCGTGTGAGTCTGCCTCCTCGCCGGCCTAAGGGTGACCCTGCCAACATCGACAGGGTGCGGATCATAGCTCAGGCTCTGCACGAGGCCAAGGTCCGTTAACCCAAAACCTTTTGAGGAGGGATGAAAGATGAAGACGAGGGACATCTACCTGGCAAGGGACGAGACCCTCCCTGACAGCGGCCTGAAGTACATCAAGCTTGACGTGTCTCACCCCATCTCTCAGCTGGTGATCGAGATCGAGGCCACCACGGGGTCTACCTCCTGCACCGACCACGAGATCCACGATGACATTACCTCGATTGAGGTGATCGACGGCTCCGACGTGCTCTTTTCGCTGAACGGGAAGCAGGCCCTCGGCATAGCTGCCCTTACCCATGGCAAGCTGCCTCCTCAGGTCCTCACCGAGGTGGGAGGGGCAACCCAGAAGGAGACCTTCCTGATCGACTTCGGACGATTCCTCTTTGACCCGGAGTTCGCCCTTGACCCGAAGAGGTTCACCAACCCTCAGCTTGCGATCAACTACGCCCTGACCATCAGCGCGACCGCTGGGTTTGCCACCGGGACCGGTAAGCTCACCGTGGTCGCTCGGTGCATGGAAGAGGGTTACGGGCCGCTCAGGGGCTTCCTGATGACCAAGGCCCATTACCCCTTCACGGCCGTGGCCAATCAGGAGTACTCGATAGACCTCCCCAGGGATTACCCCTACAGGCTCCTTGCGGTTCAGGCCCTGCTTGATGACAACGGGATCTCGGACTGCCTCGACAGGCTCGAGCTCTCGATCAACAACGATGCCTGGATCCCCTACAAGCTCTATGCCGATGAATTGAAGTACTTCCAGAGGGAATGGTTCGGGATCGTCAGGCAGCAAAAGACCGTACTTAGGGCCGATGACGCAAGCTTCCACACGGACATCTTTGAACCTGAGGAGGTCACCATCAGGACCACGGCTGATGACCACATCGTGACCATCGAGGCTGTGGACCAGAACAAGGTCTCCATCGGCCTGTACGACCTCACGACCCCGAGCGACCCGGCGCTCCAGACCACGGCCAAGACCTGCGTCTGCAATGCCGAGGGCTACATGGTGAGCGGGCTGGTTGGTCTCCCCTTCGGTGACCTGAATAACCCCGAGGACTGGCTCCAGGCGCAGAAGCAGGATGCGATCAAGCTGAAGTTCCAGGCGAAGGCTGCCTTCTCGGGTGATGTGATCATCCAGCAGCTCCGCAGCTAAGAATGAGGGTGACAATAGGGTTGCCCCTGTACGCCGGCCTCGAAAGCCAGGCTACAGGGGCAACTTTGCGTATGATAGCGAGGACTGCCCGTGAGGGCATCGACCTGATCCCGGAGGTCAGGGTAAGGCTTTTTGTGTCCCAGGCTCGAACCCAGATAGCACATGCTGCAATAGAGAACGGATCAGACTACCTCTTCTTTCTCGGTGAGGACATTGTCCCTGAAGAAGACACGTTACTGAAGCTACTTAGCCACGACCTGGACATAGTGTCAGGCCTGTACTACGTGAGACATGGCTTCACCTTGCCGATGGTCTACGATTTCGATGAGAAGAGGGGGCGGTACGTCTTCACGGTGAAGGACCTTTCAAAGCCCCTCGTGGAAGTCGATGCCTGCGGTATGGACTGCATGCTCATCAGGACATCGATCCTTAAGGAGTTTGACCTCCGGAGGCTCTGGGAATGGCACGGGTATATGGGGGATGATATGACTTTCTGCACCCAGGTAAGGAGGAAGGGACACAAGATCTACCTTGACACCACCTGCAAGGTGGGACATATTCAACAAGAGAAGAGAATCCTTCCTGAGGACGGGAAGGGAATCACGCTCTATGACTTAAGGAGGAAAGGGAGATGGCTACGTACAAAGACATAGAGGTCTTCTGTGGTACTGCGGCGGATACGGAGAGCTCCATCTTCGAGCTACCCCTGGGGATCAAGCACATCGACATCATCACCCTGGACAACCCGCTTCAAGTCAAGCTCTACATCCCAGGTCGTGGAGCTCCCCGGGTGATAAAGATCCCTGGAGGGAAGATCTATCCCTGTCCTGTACCGGCTTACAGGTTCACGGTCCAGAACGAAACCTCTGGCTCCAATGCCAAATACTGCATAGTCTGCTACCTGGGGGAGGACTAAGTGGCTCACGGGAGGCCTGACTTCTGGTTGGCCCAGATCCCGGGCATGAACATCTACGGCTCGGGACAAACGGCCTGGTATGCTGTGGAGATGGGGACTGTACCTGCGGGGTCGGCTGATGACTTTATCGAGTATGAGGTCCCGGAGGACACGGTCCTGCATCTCACGGCAGGTCTCATTTGCTGTGATGCTCCCGGGATACAGAAGTGCGCCCTCAACTTCTCTCCTGCCCTCCTGGGTAATGTCTATTACGACCTCCTCTTTTCCCTGCCTCTTCACCCAACCGGGACGTATGACATCCCGGCGGGCTCGACGGTCTATGTGAGGGTCTACAACCTGGATGACGAGGACCACGAGTTCACGGTCTCCCTCGTGGGCTTCGAGGAGCACGGGCTATGAGGAGAGGGAGGAAGCGAAGGACGATAATGACGAGGCGGATAGTGAAGACGAGGGGTCAGGTCATAGCGGAGAAGCGCAGAAAGGAGATCATGACCCTTGAGGAGGCGGATGAGGGTACGAGGGCCTGGTGGGAGAAAGGCGCAAGGGAGGTCCTGATCAGGGGGATTAACAGACATGAGGGTATAGAGGAGGAGGGATGAGGGATGCCCGGTGCATACCTCTGGGCATACGACCCGGTAAACAAGAAGTGGCTCAAGGTCCCGTGTGCTACGGACGGGACCCTCAAGGTGGAGATCACCAACATGAAGTTCTGGCAGCTTGAGGACACGCCGAACGAGTACACCGGTCAGGCCGGGAAAGGGCTGAGGGTAAAATCCTCAGAGGATGGCCTTGAGTTCGTCGCCCTGGCCCTTGACCCTCACGGAAACGAAGCCCACGACCCCGACATGCTCCCTCTCAGTACCTCAGACGCAATCAACGCCTACATGTCCGGTAACAAGTGGCTTTCGGTAGCGACTTCGGGGATTGTGGGGTTGCCGAAACAGAGTGCGTGTATACTTTACCAAAGTACTCAACAGACTCTTGCACATAATACTTGGACGAAAGTGGTCTTGGATGCAGAGGAGTTTGATATCCAGAATGAAGGAGATACAGCAAACTACAGGGTTACAGTATCACAAGATGGGAAGTATCTGGTAATTGGCAGTATTGGATTTTACTATGACGACGTTGTTGCTGACAAAACTGTAGCATGTGCGATTTACATTAATGGGGGTGCTCATGCCCTTAATTATGCACAGACTTCGGTCGCAGACTTGGGAATTGGCGTTAGTGTTACCATAATACGTTCACTGTCAGCGGGAGATTATGTTGAGTTGTACGGTTACCACAATTTTGGTGCTGATGCAAGGTTGCTTGCTCGAAGCGGTCGAACGTACTTATGTGTGATTAAGATAGCTTAGGAGGTGTGTGTAATGCTCACCATCACAATAGGCCAAAAATCTTTCACCCTCACAGACGAGGAGGAAAAAGCCCTACTCACCGACATGGAAGACATCTACAAGTGGGTCAAAAACCTCGTGGAGAACAAGGTGCGGCAGGTCATGGACAGGATCATTGAGGAGCACACGGAGTACAACCCAAGGCGATTAACCCCTGAGAGGAAGCGTGAGATCATAGCCTCGCTGGAGTTGAAGACTGCCGTTGAGCGGAATAGGGAGCTTGAGGAGGAGATGTTAAGAGAGATCGAAGGGGTGAGGACGGGCTAATGGTCTTCACGTTCGATGTCCTCCTTCCCAAAGGGGGATCTAAGGATAACCAGGTGGAGCAGCATCTTAAGCTCGACAAGGGCCTGATCAAGATGATCATCGTCCAGATCCCGGCAGGCCACGCAGGACTAACGCACTTTGCCCTCTTCAGGGGGGACTCTCAGGTGTGGCCGAAGAACGCCGATGGGAAGTTCGTAGGGGACAACATAGTGCTGCCCTTTGATCATGAGTGGTACCCCCTTTTAGTGGAACCCTATGAGCTAATCTTCAGGGGATGGAACGAGGATGACACCTATGACCACACGGTGTATATTTACATCCAGCTAATAACCCGTGAGCAATTTCTGACCTCACGGGGAGTATATTGGCCTGAGGAGGGCTATATGTGATGGACTTCTTGAGTCAGCTAACAGGGTTCCTGGCGTCTATCCTTCCCTGGATCGTCATCATCTTCGGATGGGCGATCCTGAGGAAGCTCTCAAGGGTGGAGAAGGGCATAATGCTCCTCAGCCTGTCTTTAGGGCTGAGGCCCTTCTCCTTTATGGACTCCTTCAATCCAAAACAGAGGAAAGGAGGTATGAAGGAAGATGAGGCTGATAATCGTTGAGGACCGGGAGACGGTGGACCTCTCCCCAAGGGGTGATCTCATCAGGATACGTCATATCGAGTACATGCTCGATGACAAAGGCCCTTTCGTGTACGAGGTCCCTAAGGCGCTCTGGAAGATCGAGGACTTCAAGGCGGAGGTGGAGAAGAGGGCAGCGGAGCTCAAGGAGTTAGAGGGTGCAGAATTCTGAGAAGGAGCTTGAGAGGGAAGGCTTTGAGGTAAAGAAGGAGCTGAGGGAGAGGGAAAGAGGAACGATCCTTCCCTCATGTCCCTGGCTCGATGCCGCAGAGCGCATCATCACCCAGTTAGGCCGTCCTGCCGCAGAGCTAACGAAGCTCTTCGCCCAGCAACTTGACCTTTACTCCCTTTCACCCCAGGAGGAAGCGCACAAGGCCTTTGAGCGCAAGGTCGAGGAGGAGACCCGGGATGAAAGGGTAAAGCTCGACCTTGCAATGATGGCATACACCGGCTCACCGGTAACACCGATCAACGAGGAGGTATACCGGTGGGCCTCTCAGGTGATAGAGACAACGAAGAAGTACAGAGATGAGACCTACCAGATGCTCCAGGAAGTTGCCTCCATGCCCAGGCTGGTGAAGGTGGAGGATACAGTAAAGGAAAGGCAGAAAAAGGACGGGGATTATTGGGAATATTATGCCTGGTATGTCCCACGTTACAGGGTCTGGACGGACATTGTGGCTCGACGCTATACGGTGACAGGGAGGTGGTACGGGGTCCACAGGTCACAGAGTGCGGTCCTGTGGGAATATAGAAGGAAGCTCTGGGAGCAGATGGAGTATTACTGATGGCAGGTGGTGGGAAAAAGGTAGTAACGGTCTTCTCGGCAGTATTTAACGCTGTGAAGCACGCCCTCGGTGTGCTGAAGGGGTTTTACAATGCCTTCAAGGGGGCCTTCGATGTCTTCAAGAAGGTTATGGACAAGATCGACCAGATCTATGACAAGACGATCGGCTGGGTTAAGAAGAAGCTCGGCCCCCTCTATAAAGCCTATGAGGACCTCAGGGAGCTCTACAAGAAGCACGTTGAACCCGTCCTCACCTGGGCAGAAAGGACCCTCAAGGAGCTAAGGGCAACCTTCGAGCTCTTCAAGGGGGACATACAGGAAGCGCTCAGGGAGCTTGATGAGAGGACTTTCGGGTGGATCAAGGACCTTCATGGGAAGGTTGATAATATCCTCAAGAACGTCCAGGACCTTGCGGAGGTATTTGACAAGAAACTTGCAGAGCAAATCCGCAAGGTCCGGGAGAAGATGAGAGAGGAGGTCATCGGGAGGATCAACCAGGTAGAAAAGAGGCTCTATGATGCCCAGGAGTGGCTCCAGCAACACATCTTCAAACACATAGATGCCTTCTTTGCATGGGCTGACCGGTACACCGTAAAGACCCAGAAGACCCTTGACTCCCTCTTTGACGACATCGACAAGGTCCTCGGGGTTGACCGGAAACCAAAAGGATCATTCACCAAGGATCAATGGAAGGACTGGGGATGGCTGATGATGGAGAGCTACGGGGCAAGGCATTGCTACATGGTCCATGTGGAACCTCTCCTACCCTCACAGATCGATCCGGCCCTCCTCGGGGAGGGAGCTAATCCCATGATCGAGCTATACCGGAAGGAGGTGGACCGTGAGCCCTCATACGGGATGATGATACATGATGAGGTGGAAGCGGAAGGGGAGCTCGAGGGAAGGGAGGCGGCGGTCTTCGCAAAGCTCTATGAGGCCCTCTCAGACGAGGAGAGGTCCTTCTGGGATATCCCAAGGGTGGATATCAGGCGGTACTGGGGAGACTGGGAGGAACTCGCAAGATTCAGCGAAGATGAGCTCATCACCCCGGAGGATATAGACAACTGCCCAATCTGGAAGGTGGAGGAGAAGGAGAGGAGACCAAAACCCATCGTGGAGGAACCACCGAGGCTATCAGGTGAAGAATGGTTCAGGTGGTACGGATACGAAGCACCACCTGAGTAAATGAAGGGAGGAGATGAGGGATGCCGTTCTGGAGTGCAGAGGAGTGGAAAAAGCGAGAAAGGGAATGGATCAAAAAAAAGTACGGAGAGGAGGCGGCGAAGTGGTACGATGGCATCATCGGAAAGGACTCCTGGATCAGCAAACTTATCCTCCTCGTCCTGGAAAGGCTCATTTTCGCCCTCGTCTTTCAGCTCAAAGACGTCGTAAAAACCATCTTCGGATGGTCCGCCATGTGGTTCCTGAGGGGCGTCTCCCTCGCATCCCCAGGAGTGGCCCTGAAGCTCGGCGAGGCCATAAGCAAAGTTGCCTACCAACCCCCTCCTGCCTGGGCAGGCTTCGTCCGAAAATATATGCTCCAGATGACGGGCCGAGATATAGAGTTAGAAACCCTCCTTAAGAAGGGCACAAGGGCCCTAAGCCCAATGCTTGCTGCCGCCATCGGCCACGAGTTCTTAGAACCCATGCTCAACCTCATACTCCCAGATGAGTACGAACTCAGAGAAAACCCCTACATCGGTGCCGAACGCTACCTTGCAACCAACCTCCAGTTCCAAATGAACGCATGGCTGCTCCACCTTATAGGCGATATGTTCTCCCTGGGAATGTTCAAGTCCCTGAAAGACCTACCAAACGCCATATCTTGGAGCTATGGTCT
>Ga0190285_1000176_pt1 | contig 14211 bp, 9 predicted proteins | sample 48691823_MG_FD_163429 | JGI IMG/M metagenome (GOLD analysis project Ga0190285, IMG submission 163429) | Hydrothermal vent microbial mat bacterial communities from Southern Trench, Guaymas Basin, Mexico - 4869-18-2-3_MG | ecosystem: Environmental > Aquatic > Marine > Hydrothermal vents > Microbial...
AAGTGTTATCAATGCATTCAATAACAGACTCATAGGTGTTGAAGAGCAGATGATGACCATAACATCAGAATCACTCGTTGAAAAAAATATGAGTGCTACAGACTATTATCTTCCCGGCTACATAGCTGCGTTTATAATGACTAATGGAATAATGGGCACAACATCTATCATTTCGGAACTCAGAAGGAACGGCATCGTGAAAAGGCTGGCTGCAACTCCTCTCTCCAAAAGTTCCTGGATACTGAGTAATGTACTTCAGCAGACTGTACTTGCATTCATGCTCACTGCTGTGATGGTGGCATTTGGATGGGTTATCTTTGATGTTCGTGCACTCCGGAACCTCTATGCACTCTTACTCATTTTCATAGGTGCAGTTACATTTTCCAGTATAGGAATGATACTTGGAGGTATAATAAAAGATGTGGAGGCGGCATCTGGTGCTGGTAATGCCATAGCATTTCCAATGATGTTTCTCTCAGGTGCATTCTGGCCTATTGAAATGATGCCGAGTTATATGCAATCGATAGCAAAATGCTTGCCTCTCTATTACTTTCATGACGGGCTGAGAAATATAATGATACTCGATAATCTCTCAGGAGCATACGTACCATTTTTGGTCATGGGGACATTAGCGGCAGTATTTATCGGTATTGCTATAAGAATAACGAAGTGGAAAGAACTGTGATCGGAAAGAATAAAAAGAGAAACAGAATACAGGTATCATGATAAAGGGTAAAGTTTTCAAATATGGTGATAACGTAAACACAGACGTTATCTATCCTGGGAAGTATGTCTATACTATAATGGATCCAGAAGAGATGGCAGAGCATGCTTTAGAAGATTTAGATCCTGATTTTGTAAACAACGTAAACAAAGGAGATATAATCGTTGCAGGAAAAAACTTCGGTTGCGGCTCTTCGAGAGAACAGGCTGTTACATGTCTGAAGCATGCAGGAGTATCAGCCATAATAGCGAAGTCTTTTGCAAGGATATACTACAGAAACTGTATAAACAATGGCTTGATTCCCGTAATATGCAAGGGAGCTTCAGAATACATAAAGAATGGAGATGTAGTGAGTATAGATGTTTTAAAAGGAAATATTTTTGTAGGTGATAAGGAGTTTAATTTTGTGCCTTTCACCGAGTTTATTATGGAGATTATAGATAGTGGAGGGCTTTTGGAGTATACAAAAAAGGTGATAAAATGTACAAAATAGTAACGTTACCAGGTGATGGCATAGGAAAAATAGTGCTTCCAGAAGCGTTAAGAGTTTTGGATGCAGTGGGTTTTGAGGCAGAGTATATAAAAGGCGATATCGGTTGGGAGTTCTGGGTGAAAGAGGGTAATGCTTTACCTCAGAGAACAATCGATCTTCTCGAAAAATATCGTATTGGGCTTTTTGGAGCCATAACATCAAAGCCAAAGGATGTGGCAGCAAAAGAATTGTCTCCAGAACTGCAGGGAAGGGGACTTGTGTATTATAGCCCCATTGTTAGACTCAGGCAGCATTTTAATCTCGATCTATGTATCCGACCATGCAAGACCTTCAAGGGGAATCCTCTTAATTTCATAAGACGAACGAAGGATGGTTTCGAGGAGCCAGATATAGATGTTGTAGTCTTCAGACAGAATACAGAGGGTCTTTATTCGGGCGTGGAATGGACAAATCCTCCGCCAGAGGTGAGGAAAGCTCTGGAGACCCACCCAAAAATGGCCGCTTTTAAGAATGTTCCAGGGGAAGATCTTGCCATATCTACGAGGATATTTACAAGACCTGCCTGCAGAAGGATACTGAAAGAGGCATTTGAATATGCCAAAAAGTTTGGATACAGATCTGTAACAGTTGCGGAGAAACCAAATGTAATTCGTGAAACATCTGGTATGATGAGGGAAGAGGCTATAAAGATCTCCAAAAGCTATCAAGATATAGATCTGTACTTCACAAATATAGATGCACAGATGATGTGGATGACAAAGAATCCCGAGGATTATGGTATCATAGCTGCAGGAAATATGTTCGGAGACATAGTATCAGACGGATTTGCGGGTCTTACCGGTGGACTCGGCTTTGCGAGGAGCGCTAACATCGGAAAGAACTGTGCTCTCTTCGAACCTACTCATGGTTCAGCTCCTAAATACGCTTCCCTTGACCCGTCCATAGTCTCCCCCTTTGCCATGATTCTCTCCGCTGTAATGATGCTGGATTATCTCGAAGAGTATGAAAAAGCAAATATGATAAGAGATGCAGTTAAAAAAGTAGTTGAAGAGGGAAAAGTTCGTTCTTATGACATGCTGAAGCTTAAAGGTGGCCCAGATGTTCTTAAAAAAGGAGCTGCCTCAACTTCGGAGATTACGGATGCGATAATAAATAAATTGTAAAATGGAGACTCTACTTTTTTATCATTTTGCTCAGATTATTCAACAACTCTTACACCCATATACCAAAAAGCTTATATAGTATTTCCTCGTATTATTCTTATGGTAGTCAGAGACTTAACTTTTTTTCAGCTGGAGATTTTAAAGGAATTAAAATTCAGTCCTAAATATGGATTGGAGCTTATGAAGAACTTAAATGTTTCTTCTGGAAGACTTTATCCAAACTTAAAAAGATTGGAAAGTTTGGGATTGATAGAAGGAGTAAAAAAAGATAACAGAATTTATTATTCTCTATCAGAAAAGGGAATTCAGGAGTTTGAGAATATCTTTACCTGGATATCTGATTGTGTACTTTCCATAGGAATAAATTTCCTTGATGATTATCTAAATTTTATAATTGATTCTCTCGAACTCAAAGAAGGCGAAAAGGTATTTGTAGCTTCAAAACGTATAAGGCACCCCTTTTTCATACATATAGGATTGGAGCTTATTAAAAGGATATCAAAAAAAGTTACGATATCCGGAAGGGTTTTTGTGCTCCAAAAGATGGATCTCCCATATGTCACAACTGTGGAGAGTTTTGATCTTCTTCCAGATAAAATTGTGGATAAGTCCTGTTTTTTTGCAGTAGACTTGGATGAAAAAATTATAAAAAATTGCGAAAGAATTACAAACTCTGAAATATCGATTATCGGAAAACTCTACAGCGATTTTTTCATTGAAAAATGCTTTCAGAATGTCCTTGATAAAATAAGTCCGGAGATAAAATCAGAGATAAAACCACCGTTTATAGTTAGAAAAGGATTTAAAAAGGAGGAACTTCTTGAAAAACTTAGGGAATATGGATACGAAAATGCAAGATTCTCTACATGGGGGGGTATTTTTGTAGCAAGTATAATCCTCCAATAACTTTTTAAGAATATAGACAAATGATAAGTGATGCCAACAATATTAGGAGCAGATATAGGTGGAACATTTACAGATTTTGTTCTCGTTAAAGATGGTAACGTAAAAACTTTAAAGATTCCCTCTACTCCGAGGAATCCCGCAGAAGCCATAATTAAAGGCGTAAAGAGACTGAGAAAGATAGATTATTTTGCACATGGTACAACTCATGCAACTAACATTTTAATCGAAAAAAAAGGTGCAAAGATTGCTTTAATTACCACAAGGGGATTCAAAGATACTCTGGAGATAGGGAGACAGAATAGACCAAGACTTTATGATTTTTTTGTAAGAAAAAATAAGCCTATAGTAGGTAGAGAGGATAGATTTGAGGTGGAAGAGAGGATAGACTCAGAAGGGAGAGTTATAAAAAGTTTAAATGAAAATGATATAAAAAAATTGAATTTTGATAATTACGAAGCAGTAACAGTATGCCTTTTATTTTCATATAAAAATCCTGTTCATGAAAAGAAAATGAAAAAATTAATAAATATCCCAGTTTCAATATCATCTGAGGTACTTCCTGAGTTCAGAGAATATGAAAGAATGTCTACGACAGTAATAAACTCTTATGTCATGCCTGCAATGAGCAACTACCTCTCTTTTCTTGAAAACTCGCTAAATATGGATATAAACATGATTCAATCAAATGGGAATACAGTGTCTTCGGAAAACGCAAGGATCATTCCTGCAAAAATGATACTCTCGGGACCTGCTGCTGGAGTAAAAGCGGCTGTTTTCATCTCAGAAATGATGGGATTCAAGAATGTTATTACAATGGATATGGGTGGAACTTCCTGCGATGTCTCTCTCATAGAGAATCTTAACCCTAAACTCACCACTGAATCTATAATAGATGGTTATCCAATTAAATTTCCATCCATGGATATCCACACTATAGGTGCTGGAGGAGGAAGTATTGCGTGGATAGATGAGGGATTATTAAGAGTAGGACCTGAGAGTATGGGTGCATATCCCGGACCGGCATGTTATTCCTTGGGAGGCGACAAACCAACGATAACAGATGCCAATCTTATTCTGGGATATCTACCAGAAACATTAGCTGATGGTACTAAACTAGATAAAAAGAAGAGTTTTGAAGTTATTAAAGAATTGGGAGAAAAAATTAATTTAGATCCAATTCAAACAGCTATGGGTATAGTTAAAGTGGCAGATTCCAATATCGCCAATGCCATAAGGGTGATATCTGTAGAAAAAGGATACGATCCCAGAGATTTTTCTCTTTTCGTGTTTGGAGGTGCGGGACCTTTACATTCAGGAAGGATCGCTGAGGATATCGGAGTAAAAACAATCTTAATCCCAAGATACTCGGGAGTTCTTTCAGCTCTTGGAACTCTTGTTTCAGAACCTGCCTGCGATTTTGTTCAGTCCAGAATAGCTCTTCTGAGAGATTGCCATCCTGAGGAATTAGAGGATATTTATAAAAAAATGGAAGAAAATGGAAAGAAAATCATAGAAAATCCAAAGAAGATAGAAAGATCTATGGATTTAAGATATAAAGGACAGAGCTATGAGATCAATATCCCGATAGCCTCTTTAAATTTCGACAAAATAGAAAGGGACTTCAATAAAGCACATAAAAAGCTTTATGGTTATGTGAGTAAAGAGGTAGAACTCGTCAATCTCAGGAGTAAAATTTTTGGAGAAGTAAACAGAATAGAGATAAAGAAAGCTGAAAAAAGAGAAACAGAAAGCTATACAAGAGAAGCCTATTTTGATCAAATTATCGAAGTTCCAGTATATTATTATGATACATTGTCTCCTAAGATGGATATAAAAGGACCGTGCATAATAGAAGGTAAAGAAACGACAGTTTTAGCCCGCCCGAACGAAACTATCTCTGTAGACGAGTATCTGAATATTATTATGAGGCGATAAAATGGATCCTATTACCTTGGAAATCATCAAAAATAAACTTATAGGCATTACGGAAGAGATGGGAGCATCACTGGTAAGAACTGCGTACTCTCCCAATATTAAAGAGAGGAAAGACTGTTCCTGTGCTGTATTTGATAAACGAGGGAGACTGATAGCACAGGCTGAGCACATACCTGTACATCTTGGTGCCATGCCGTTTGCGGTTAAAACTATCATAGATAAAGACCTTAAAAAAGGAGATGTGTTTATTTTAAATGATCCGTACCTGGGCGGGACTCATCTTCCAGATATAACTCTGATTTCTCCTGTTTTTGATAAAGAACTTATAGGGTTTGTGGTCACAAGGGCGCACCATTCGGATGTTGGCGGAAAAACTCCCGGGAGCATGCCTTCCGATTCCATAGAGATATACGAGGAGGGATTGATAATACCACCGGTGAAAATTATTTCCGAAGGTAAAATTCAGAGAGACATAATGGATCTGATTTTGAGTAATGTTAGAACTAAAAAGGAAAGAGAGGGAGATATAAAGGCCCAGATATCGGCTAATTCTATCGGGGGAGCACGATTTCTAGACGTATATAGAAAATATCCTGATTTTGATCAGTATACAGAAGAAATTTTAAATTACTCAGAGAAGATTGTGAGAAAAGAGTTAAAAAGGATGCCAGATATGAAAGTAAGAAGTGAAGACTATCTGGAGTGGGAGAAATTAATAAAGGTAAGAGTTGAAGTGGAAAAAAAGAAAGATGAGCTTTTTATAGATTTTTCAGGTACTGACAGAGAAATTTCTGGAAACTTGAACTGTGTGGAGTCTATAACTTTGTCTTCAGTTTATTATATGATCATAGGGCTAATGCAAAGAGATTTGATGATAAATGAGGGATGCTACAGGCCAATAAAAGTTGAAATCCCGAAAGGGACAGTATTGAATGCAGAAAAACCAAAAGCAGTCGTAGCGGGAAATGTTGAAACGTCGCAGAGAATTGTGGATGTCCTTATGGATGCATTTTCGAAGATAGTACCAGAAAGAGTTATAGCGCAGTCGCAAGGAACAATGAACAACATAATTATTGGAGGGATGCATAAAAATAAGAGTTTTACGTATTATGAGACGATAGGAGGCGGTATGGGGGCATCTCTATTTAATGACGGTGAAAGCGGTGTCCACAGTCATATGACAAATACTCTAAATACGCCTGTAGAAGCTTTAGAAACGGAATATCCTCTCCGTATTCTGAGATACTCATTGAGAGATGACTCTGGAGGTTCTGGAAAATATAAAGGAGGCAACGGAATAATAAGAGAAATTCAGGTTTTGACTGAGTGTGTAATATCAATAATCTCTGAGAGAAGAGAAATTGCACCAAAGGGATTATTTGGAGGTCAAGATGCAAAAAAAGGTGTTAATCTCTTGAATGGAAAAAAAATTCCTGGAAAATGCACATTAAAACTAAAAAAAGGAGACATTATCACAATCAAGACTCCTGGAGGAGGCGGGTGTGGATAATAGCAAAAATTATGGATCAAACAAAACTATATTAACTAGAGAATGAAATAACTCACATGAGAATAGGTGCCCATGTTTCTATGGCAAAGGGATTTCCATCTGTATTTGACAATATAAAATCCGTAGGTGGTAACTGTGCTCAGATATTTTCACATTCGCCACGAGGATGGAAGTTCAAAGATGTTCAAAAAGTAGAGGAATTTAGGGAAAGATATAAAAAAGAGGATATAAAACCCATTGTGATTCATAACTCGTATCTCGTGAATTTGGCATCCTTGGATAAAGAACTTCATAAAAAATCCATGGAGAATATGAGAAAAGAATTTGAAACTGCAGAGATTTTGGGGATAGATTACATTAACATCCACCCCGGCTCTAATAAGGATGTAAAAATTGGATTGAAGAGGATAGTCCAGTCTCTAAACAGCATAGAAACAAAAGCTTACCTTCTTCTTGAGAATACTGCCAGTGGGATAGGAAGCGAATTTGAAAATTTAATGTATATAATAGAGAATATAACGATTAAATGTGGCGTGACTCTGGATACATGTCATGCTTATGCTGCAGGGTACGACATTGTGAGTTCTCTCGATAACGTTTTAGACGAGTTTGATAGCATCATAGGATTGGAAAAACTAAAACTGATACACTTGAATGACTCCAAATTCGAACTCGGATCTAAAAGAGACAGGCATGAGCATATAGGTCTTGGAAAGATAGAGATTGAAGGCTTCAGAAATTTTATAAATCATCCCCCAAGCTGCAAGATATTCCCAAGATTCTGGAAACACCTGTGGATGAGAGACGAGGTTTTAAGGAGAACATAGAAGTGGTGAAGAGCTTAGTAGAGTAAATTTTATATACTTAAACACATAATTGTAATGACTAGGCCGGGAGGCTAGGCGTCTCCTGTAACCTAAAATCGTCTATAGGTAGGGGTCGAAGCCTGGAGAGCGGTAGATAAGTCCAGTGTGGAGAGCTGCTCACGCCAGTGAGACTCTGTCTCTCTTGATCGGCATCGAAAGTGTTCCTTCTGTAGGGAAGGAGCTTCTTTCCTGACTCCCGAACCCCGTGAGGTCCGGAAGGGAACAGCGGTAGGGAGAATGTTTGATGCTTGAGAGGTCACAGGGTTGAGAACGGGGCAGTTTTGAAACTCTGGAGGAGTCTATCCATCTTCAGGCGTGTCATTAAATACCAAAAATTTATATAGGTTTTGTAATATGATCATTCATGCCGGGATGGCCCAGTCTGGTACGGCGCGGGCCTGCTAAGCCCGTTCTCTTCGGAGATCAGGGGTTCAAATCCCCTTCCCGGCGCTAACAAATTGATGTAGGTTTAACCTATATCCATATGGGGACGAAACCGTTCTGGAAAGAAACAATAAAATAATTATTTTTAGAAAAAAAGAAAAAACGGTTCTGGAAAAAAGAAAATAAATAATTTTCCGAAAGGAAGAGGGTTGAGGGAGAAACGTAGTTTCTCCTCATAGAAAACGGTTCTCCAAAAGAAAAAAAATGATTATCTAAAGGAAGAACCTGGTACTAAGAAAGAAAAAGATAATTATTTATAGTCTACACCAAAACTTTTTAAACTTTCAATCTGTATAGGGTTTCATGAGTCGAAAAAGAGTTTACAAAGTTGAGAGACATATGCCTTTAGAGGAGTTAAAGGCATGGATCAAAGGGAAAGAAAAGGAGATACGGGTGTTAAAAAGACTTTACTTTATTAGGTATCTATATGACGGAGACAGCGTTGAGAATGCATCGGAAAAGGTAGGCGTAGTAAAGGCAGTAGGGTATGAATGGTTACGAAGATGGAATAAAAGAGGATACGAAGGGCTTATACCAAATTTTGGTGGAGGCAGACCTTCAAAATTAACGGAATCTCAAAAAGATGATTTAGTAGAGATGCTTAAGAAAAAGGATAACTGGACACTTCCTGAGGTTAGATTGTTAATAAAGGAAAAATTTGGTGTCGAATACTCCGAGAATCAAGTGAGGAGAATATTGAAATCTTTTGGCATGAAACATGCCAAGCCATACCCCCATGATTATCGCCGACCAGATAATGCGGAAGAACTTTTAAAAAAACTTAGATGATGTACTCAAGAAAAAAAACAACGTAATCATAGGATTCTTAGATGAATCCTCTCCGCAAACTACGGCAAACAGTCAGAGACTATGGTCATTCACAAAGCCAGTAGTTAGAAAGAACACAACAAAGATACGAGCAAACACATTTGGATTTTATGCTATCAATGGACATAGTGTCATTGATTTTAAAGAACATTCGAAAAAAGAAGATGTGTGTGATTTTTTGGAGCTTGTAAGGATTCAAAATCCAAATAAACACATCATTATGATTCTTGATAACTTTAGATCTCACTGGGCGAATAAAACGAGAGAAAAGGCTTCGGAATTGAATATCACTCTTGTGTTTTTACCTCCATACTCCCCGGATCTAAATCCTATAGAATTCATATGGAAAAGCATAAAGAGACACATCTCACCCTTATTCATCAAAACAAAAGAGATATTTCTTAGTATCATCCAGAACATATTCTATACCCTCACCAAAAGCCTGAGCTTTGCCAACGAATGGATAAACAACTACCTAGAAAATAAGTTCAATTTGTTATGTTAATGACTATAAAAAAGAAAATCGTTCTGGAAAAGAAAAAACCTTTCTTTAGAAACAACATCATTCCAGCTTTTGTGAACAGACCAAGTTTCAGAGATTGGCAATTTAAGATCGAAAGCTTTTTATATTCTTAATTGTAAGAATAAGGCATATAAAAGATAGAGCATCGTAGATATCGAACCAAAACTAATATCATAAAAGGGGAGTCTACAAATGAGAACAAAGAAGAAATATTTAGCAGTGTTGTTTATAATCTGTATGCTGGCAGGGTGTATAGGTGCTCCAGAGGGTACAGTACAGAAAGAGGTAACTAACCTCATTCTAAACGGAGGATTTGAAGAGGGTACAGATGATACTCCTTCTCAATGGTCAATTGAAGCGTCTCCCTCCCCAAGATTAAAGATGTATCAGGACTACAATGTGTCTCACAGCGGTGAGGCGAGTATTACTATCGTGAATTACGATGAGGAAAACAATGCGGTCAACTCATGGCAGCAGCGAATCACTGAGTTTCCAGTGAACAAGAAATTAACACTTTCTGGCTACATAAAAACTAAAAACGTCAACCAAGGAGGAATTGTAGCTCTTGGCTTGTCTATCGAAGATGAAGTAGGTGAATGGATCGCATCCGCTACCACTCCGTTAACCGATCTATTTGTGGGTACCTACGATTGGACAGAGGTGAAAACAGAGGTTTTTGTCCCATCAGATGCTAAAGAGATCCGTATTACGGCGTATCTCAAAGGTACAGGTCAGGCGTGGTTCGATGACATTCAATTGATAGTACGTGAAGGAGCGAGTACGTTAGCAGAGGGAACAAATCTCCTTCAAAATTCCGATTTTGAAGAGGTCACAGGCGATGTACCCTTTCCTTGGATCATTGTAACAGGTCTCTGTCCTGAATTAATAGACTTATACTGGGATAAAACGGTAAGCTACCACGGTCAGGCAAGCATCTCCATTATAAATCACATTGATTCCACTCCCGGTCCCATCGTTTGGGGACAGCTTATTACCGAATTCCCGATAAATAAGAAATTGAGACTTTCTGCGTATATAAAAACTGAAAACGTCGATGGGTCTGTAGGTATCTGTATGCGGGCAGAAGATGGAGAATGTGGCTTTGTTGGATTTGCTACCACCCAAGATAAATATGAATTCAAGGGCACCCATAACTGGACAGAGGTGAAAACGAGTATCGTTGTTCCGCCAGAGGCTAAGGTGATAAGGATCATGGCATTTCTCGTTGGTACCGGTCAGGTGTGGTTCGATGATATCCAGTTAATCGTGGGCGAAGAAGCAGAGCCTGAACCTTTACCTCAATTTTCTCAAGGAATGGAAGGACCAGGAATCGCGCATGCTCAGGGACGTTTCCAGATCACAACACAGCAAGATGCAGATACTCCGAGAATTGCCTTTCCCATCCCTCTTGCTTTTGAGGATCAAGTCCCGATTTACTTCGAGATCCGGACCAATCCAGAGAATGCTATCAAAGAAACAGTAATAAAAGCGAGAGATGAATACAATTGGATCGCTGAATTGACTTTTAATCCTCTAAAAAAGGGTAACACTGTAGAAATATCCTGGGATTGCTATGTTTTTATCAGAGATCATGACTATAGTCAATTGCCAGACGATGTTGAGCTTCCAAAGGAAAATGAGTTGCCCGAAGAGATCCTTCCGTGGCTTGACTCAACAGTCTGTGTTCAAGTTGATCATCCCGAGATTCAGGAAAAAGCGAGAGAAATTCGGGGAGAGAGCACAAACATTATAGAGATAGTGCAAAAAACGGCGAATTTTCTTGAAACGGGAATAACACGAGGGGAATTTAGAAGTCTCGATGCAGTAGAGGCATTACATAAAGGAGGATCTTGCACCAGCTTTGCTAATCTTGCTGCTGCCTTGCTCCGCGCCAATGGTATTCCTACGCGAATCTTAGCGGTGTATCCAACATGGGCTCCTTCTCTACAAACCCATTACATTGTGGAATTTCATGTGTCTGGATACGGATGGGTGCGATTCGAATCGACACTCGGTAAGGTACCATGGCAGTCGTATCAGGATATCGTCGTCACTGTAGTCACCCCCGAGGATGAAGATCGATCATTTGAACAACCTCGCTGGGCTATGCTCGGAGTGCCGTGGTTCAGTTTGACAGAAAATTTAAGTGATTACACTATGCTCTGGAAAGGAATGGTTGATCCTAAGATGAACTGCGATCATGGAGCCGAAGCTATGATCGTCTTTGATGGTGAAGAAGAGAAGATAGAAGAGGCTTTTAACTTAACCTTGAAGATATGGAATAAATATCTGGAAATTATAACTGAAGGTCAAGAGGTACCTCAAGCTCTAGTCGCTCAGAGAGCAGCTGTCGATAGCACAACTCTGGAGGGATACATCCAAAAGATGAAAGAAGCGGAAGCAATCTATATGGGGATAGAGTAAGTCTTGTGAGTATATAGCTTTTAACTAGATTTGTGTCAAAATAAAAAAATTAAAAGATCTTTTTTATTACATCTTTCAATCCCAATTTTTCAAGAGTTTCTTTTTTCGGGACTCCGTTTTCATCCCACCCCCTGAGTTCATAGTACATAGAGAGTATCTCATCATATTTTTCTTTGTCAAGTTTCTGGCCTTTAAGGTTTCCTTTCGTTAAAGGATGAGAAAACCACCTTTCTGGTGGATAATCCTTATATCTATCCCACTCACCGTTTTCTCTTATCCAGAATGCTCTCATAAGAGCATAAATTCTGTCAGCTATTTTATTCATATCGTACATAGTGAATGTCTCTCCAGTGGCAACGCTTAGATACTTGGGATACCAGCTGAGGTCAAATCCCACTTCTACCCACGGAAGTCTGCACGCTGTAAGACTCTCGAACATACCTCCTCTTATCCTCTGGAGTTCGATGACTTTTTCCACCTTCTCTTTGCTGTATGAATATCTATCTGTAGATATCTCCCATGAGATTACCCAAGAATCTTTATGATGTGCGCCTATAGGTGAAGTACCAAATGCTAAAGCCATTCCAGGACATGCATGACAGTTGTAAGCTGAGATCTCCAAGCCTTTCACATGCATTGCAAACTCTTTGCCGCCGTACTTTTCAGAGGTATATCTGACGCCTTCTGCAAGATCCTTCCCTATGTCCTCTCTGTTTAATATTTTCATTACTAAATTCTTAGCCTTTTCAAAATCTCCGAACTCTATTTTTTCAGAGATCATTCCCTTTTCGGATAGTTCCATCGCAAACCCTATAACGCTTCCCAGGGATATTGTATCGAATCCAAGTTCATCTGCCATTCTATTTAGCGTAGCCACCTCTTTTAGATTGCCTATTCCTAAATTAGATCCCAGCATTCCTACATTTTCATAATCAAGCTCCGATTTCACACCTTCGGAATCCAGAATAGTATTACCACACCTCATGTTGCAGAGAGGGCATCCTCTTCTTTCTACCTTAGCTTTTGCTACAGCATATCCATCAAGATTCTCTGCAAACTCGAATATACCTTCCTGGTAATTATGTGTGGGCAGACATGAGTTTTCGTTTGTCCACTGAAGTGCCTGCATCGTTCCCTGCGATATCCAGAAATCGTAGAGCTTCTTGTTCTTGATCTCTTTGTACCCTTCCAAACCCATCTCTCTGAGTTTTTCTTCATCGTATACTGAGATATCTCTCGTTCCTTTGATGATCACAGCTTTCACATTCTTTGATCCCATTACAGCTCCCATTCCAGGTCTTCCACCTGCTCTTCCTTTTTGGGAGATTATTGTCGAGATTTTTATCATCTTTTCCCCTGCGGGTCCTATTAATAGAATACCTGCATTTTTTCCGTATTTCTCCTCAAGAATATCCTGCGATTCAAAGGTATCTTTACCCCAAAGTTCTGAAGCATCCAAAAACTCCACATTATCATCATTTATGTAAATATAGCACGGTGTCTCAGCTTTTCCGTCGAGGATTATAACATCGTACCCAGCCTTTCTTAAATTTACGGCAGCTATTGTTCCTATGTTTCCATCCCCATACCCTCCAGTAAGTGGCGATTTAGCTGCTACAACAAGTTTTCCTGCACTTGGCAGAGGCAGTCCTGTTATCGGTCCAGCTGCAAAAATAAGTTTGTTTTTCTCTGATAGAGGATCTATCCCTTTCTCCAGAGTATCCCACAAGAGTTTTACAGCAAAACCTCTACCTCCTAAGTACATTTTTGCAAAATTCAGGTCGTATTTTTTAACTCTGAAAGTTTTGTTAGTCAAATTTATTTTTAAGATTTTTCCATTCCAGCCATACATATCGAACACCTGATCATAGTTACAATTTATATTTATAACTGTTTTCCCTATGCAAAATTTTTTATGTAGGTGGATCATCTATCTATCATGAAAGCTTTATTTATCATTTTAGATGGTGTTGGTGATAGACTCTGGGAAGGCAAAACGCCGCTGATAGCAGCCAATAAAAAAAATATAGATTATCTCTGTGAAAACGGAATAAACGGAGTTTTGCACACAATAGATAGAGGAATAATCCCTGGAAGTGATACATCTCACTTGGCTCTTTTTGGATACGATCCTTATAGATATTATAGAGGAAGAGGGACTTTTGAAGCTCTGGGGGCAGGTTTATCCTTAGAAAAAGGAGATATAGCTTTCAGAGTGAATCTCGGTACTGTTGATAATAATCTTGTGATACAGGACAGAAGAGCTGGGAGAGATGCGTACAGATTAAAGGAACTTCTTGAAAGTATAGATGGGATGGAGATAGATAGTATTAAGATCTCTGCAAGGCATACAACAGAGCATAGAGGTGTCGTTATCTTAAAAGGTGAAGGTCTC
>Ga0190285_1000177_pt1 | contig 14202 bp, 10 predicted proteins | sample 48691823_MG_FD_163429 | JGI IMG/M metagenome (GOLD analysis project Ga0190285, IMG submission 163429) | Hydrothermal vent microbial mat bacterial communities from Southern Trench, Guaymas Basin, Mexico - 4869-18-2-3_MG | ecosystem: Environmental > Aquatic > Marine > Hydrothermal vents >...
CCCTATTGAAGGCGTGGCCGAACTCTTCTTCTCGCGGAGCCACGTCAAGATCGCTCCAACCATTCCCGAATTGGAGCCTCTTTTGGCCGACGTTCCCGACCTCCATTACGTGGGTTACCTGCTTTTCGACCGCATGGAACTGGCCCCGCTTCCCCCGGGTCTGCTTGAGAGCGTTCACGGCAAGAAAGTGGTCTTCGCGTACTTCAGCACGGGCGAGGTCCGACCCAAGGAGTATGTGAGCGTGCTGCCGGAAGCGTACGACAATACCGAGTTCCACGCGATCGTTGCGGTGGGTGACCACCCGGAATTGCCCAATCTTGCCGACCCGACTCCCAACACCACCTGGGTGCGGTTCGTTCCAGGGCGTTCGATCCTCCGGTGCAGCCAGGCGATCGTATTCCACGGGGGCCAAAACACCGCAGTGGCCTCTCTTATCCACGGCTTGCCCAGCTTGGTCTTCCCCGGTAAGGATTTCGAGCGAGACTTCAACGCAAGGTCATTGGCGCGAATCGGCGCGGGATTGCACTTCCCGGTCAAAGATTTCACCTCTGAAAAAGTCCTTGAGGCCACACGCAAGCTGCTTGCTCCTTCTTACAGGCTCGCAGCCGAGACACACAGCTGGAAAATACTGAGACAGGGCGGCCCGCGCCATGCGGCGGAACTGGTACTCAAGGCGTCCCAGAGCATATAGCGGTATCAAACCGTGGCGCAGACTTTCCAGCCTTCATTTATAGTGATGCGCACCGGCATTCGGTGCCAAGATCACCCTCCCATTACCCCATAGGCGTTAACTTAAGACATAACGATGCTTTCTCATCTTCGTCATTCCGGCGAAAGCCGGAATCCAGTTCTTCATCGTAATCCCGCGTCCCGCGGGACTGGACCCCGGCTTTCGCCGGGGTGACGATTGATACCAATGCGCGTTCAAACAAGTGATAAAGAGCACTGCTGGGCAAGCCGGCAGTGGCACCCAAGAAATCGATCTCACTCTCTTGATTGCGCATTGGTATGAGAGGTCCGCACGTAACAGACCCCATTTTCAGGGGTTTTCTAGGCAATTTGGCCTTAAGTTAACGCCTATGCCCCCTTCCCCCTCCCGTCAAGCTGACCTTTGCCCAAGGAAGAGGGGGAATCTAATGATTTCCGGTTATTAATCGCTTGGTCTGGAACCGACAGGAGGGCGCGTGGCCGCCTGCTGACAAGAGGCGGTCCGCAAGGGGTGTTGCGGCCTGAAGCTCAACCAGTTTCGAGATATTAGGGCTTGATAGCGTTTATTATTGACTTTATCGCCAAGCCGATGTACCGTGTGCAGTGATTATCCCGGCTTCTCAAGCGGACTCAGCATGCTTAAGAAATGCAAATGGATGGCCGTGATTCTGTTACCGCTGTTGACGGCCTGCTCATCCACTGTCGGACTTGTCAAGAAGGACGTCGATACGAAGATCGCGTCCGAGAGGACGGTAAAGACCGCCAAGGTGGATCGAGCGGTTCCCGAAACTCACGAGGACGGAGTCTTCCACATAGTAGGGTTAGGAGAGACCCTGCGTCGCATCTGTGACGTGTACGGACTCGATTTTTCTAAGGTTGCCGAGATCAACAAAATCAATTCTCCTTTTACGGTGAAGAAGGGGGATACGATATTTCTGCCGTCTGCCGCGATCGTGGAGGACTTCAGCGTCGAGCCGGTCGTGAGAGTGGCGAAAAAGAAGAAGCGTCGCAAGCGAAGGTGGAAGCGAAAGAAGAGCGGTTTTACGCTGGCCAAGGCTATTCGGGGCAAGAAGAATCCGCGTGTTCCGTGGCTGACATTTCCCGTGCCCGGAGGGCTTCTGACCTCTCCCTTCGGCCATCGTTGGGGTCGTTTTCACAAGGGCCTGGATATTGCCGCGCCGGTGGGGCGTAAGGTCTTGGCCTGCGCGGGCGGTCGAGTGGTTTTCGCAGGGAGCAGAAAACGATTCAGGCGTTACGGCAAGACGCTGCTGATTGATCATGGAAAAGGAGTCTATACTTATTACGCTCACTTGCACCGCATTCTTCGCAAGAAGGGCGATAGAGTGAAGCGGGGAGAGAAGATAGCGCTGGTGGGGAACACCGGTCGTTCCACCGGCCCGCACCTGCACCTTGAAGTACGGGTGGACAACAACCTGTACAATCCGCTGGCCTACCTTTCCCGCAAGGAATTAAAGGGAATACGTGTGGCCGAACGATTCTCCAACTCACCCATGGGGCCTGTACGCGCAAGGTGGCGCGTTCCCGATCTGCTGACTGCTCGGCGATAGGCCGGCCCGCATGACCGTAGGGTGTGAGATGCCGGCAGGGGGTTCTTGACATTCCTTTGTGAGAAACGATAAACTGTACGATTACGATGATAAACGCGGGGCGTCGCTGCAATGAATCCGAGTCTCAGGGGCGGATGGCGTAGTTCTGTCGTTTCCCCATGTCAGGGTATAAAATAGAATGATCCGGAGATAAGCGCTTATAATAACCCCAATGGCAGATCTTTTCGACAAATGCAATGCCTACAGCCTGGCCAAAGTGGTAATGGCTACGGGAGTGTTCCCATATTTCAGGCCCATAAGCCGTCTTGACGGAACACACGTGTTCATTGACGGCCGCGATTTGATCATGGTCGGCTCAAACAACTACCTGGGGCTTACCAACCACCCCAAGGTGAAGGAGGCGGCGGTCAAGGCACTCGAGGAATACGGTACCAGCTGTTCCGGTTCCAGACTGTTAAACGGCACATTGGACATTCATGAGGAGTTGGAAGAGAACCTGGCGCGTTTCATGGGCAAGGAATCGGCCCTGGTTTTTACTACCGGATTTCTGACCAACCAGGGGGTTATCGCTCCGCTGGTAGGAAGGCACGACACGGTAGTGATAGATAGGGGCGTTCACGCGAGCGTCTATGAGGGTGCGCGCCTCGGATTCGGAAAGGTAAAACGATTTCGCCATAATGATCCGGTATCCCTGCGCCGGAACTTGGAGCGCTGTTCCCCGGAACATGGGGTTCTGGTAATTGTTGATGGGGTATACAGCATGGAAGGAGACATCGCTCCGATTCCCGAATTGGTGGCCGTGGCAAAGGAGTTCGGCGTCAGGATCATGGTGGATGATGCCCACGGGATAGGAGTTCTAGGGGAAAACGGGAAGGGCGTGGCCGATTTTTTCGGTTTGACGGACGAAATTGATCTGATCATGGGAACCTTCAGCAAGTCTTTTGCCTCAATAGGCGGCTTTGTTGCCGGCGCCGAAGATGTAATCCATTATGTGAAGCACAACTCCCGCGCCCTGATCTTTTCCGCGGCCATGCCTCCCGCATCGGTTGCAGCGGTGCAGGCGGCCCTGGAAGTGATGCAGACCGAGCCTGAAATTCGGGAAAGGCTCTGGGAGAATTACAGGTTCTTCCTTGATGGGGTCCAGTCCCTGGGATTCGATACAGGTAAGACTGAAACACCTATTGTTCCTTTGATAATAGGGGATGATGTCCGAGGCCTTGTATTCTGGAGACGCTTGTTCGAGGAAGGGGTGTTCACGAACTGTGTCGGCGTTCCCGCGGTTCCCGACGGGCAACAGAGGATAAGGACGTGCTTAATGGCGAACCACTCAATGGAGGATCTGGAACAAGTCCTGGAGATCTTCGGGCGAGTCGGCAAGGAAATCGGCATCATAAGTTGATGGAGTCAGGGAAGTATGGTCACGGGAGTTCCCACCCGAACTCTGGAAAATAGTTCCTCAATTTCAAAATTCCACATCGCGATACACCCGTCGGTCCAATTGTGAGGCTTGGGCAAGAGCAGCACCGCCCACTTCCTTAAGTACTCATTGCTCGGGTACCCGTGAATTCCGACCCATCCTCCCAGTTTGGTGTTCCAAGGGGGCTTCTTGGCCCGTTTGATGCTGTCGATTATGGAATCCCTTTGATCCAGCGATATCATTCCTCTCTCAAAGGCCCCCTGCGCGTCCGTGATGCCCGGATAGCTGATCCCCAGGAAGCGATGAAACTTGCTGGCTGTGCTCTTGTAACAGATGAAATATTCGCCTTCAGGCGTTTTCTTGTCCCCCGTAATCCTCTTCGGCCCCCTGGGACGGGTCCCCAACGTAATTCTGTAAGTCTTGGATCTGCCCCCATTCTCATGAAGCTCCAGTACTTGCCGGGCTTTCATGACGACAATGCGGGTGGCGGGCCCGTGCCGCGGTTCAGAGGCCGCACAGCAATGCTGGAAAAGGAGAAGGCCCAGGGCTGGAACCGCTGAGATCATGAAAATCGTCCGGATCATCGTCAGTGCGCGTCCGGCCAACGGGGAGAGATTTGCAGAAGGAATTGATTCAAACACAGTTTCACTGCCCCTACAAAGAGATAAAAATATAACATGCCGGAATGGCTACGGAATGTCAAGTCAAATTGACGAGCAGAGGGTAACCATTCATTTGCGGGGGGCAATGACACATTCACAGAAGACCTCCACCCCCCATGTGTCTGAAGGCACACGGGCCCGTATCAATGCTTGAACGCTCGCTGATTTGTGAACATCATGGCAACCTGCGGGGTTGCTTCGTTGCAGGCCTGAATCGACTCAAAGTCCCGCTCGGACCCCCCGGGATGCACAATGGCTGAAACCCCTTCCCTGATTCCAACATCCACTCCATCCCGGAAAGGGAAAAACGCATCGGATACCATCACAGATCCTAGCAGGCCCGCTCTCATGTCCCTCGTCTCCGCGTCGAGTTGTCTGCGGATATCCTTGTCCTGAAGTTCGTTGAACGGCACACCATGTTGTTGGAAGCAGAGCCGATCGCGAAATTTCGTGTACGCCTTCACCATGGCCAATTCCGCTACACCGACGCGGTCCTGTTCGCCGGTTCCTATTCCTACCGTGCATCCGTGCTTCACGTAGATGACGGAATTGGATGAAACCCCTTGCTCGACGGCCCAGCCGAATACCATGTCCTGGATCTCCAGTTCCGTGGGAGCGCGCTCGATCACAAATTCCTCCCCGCGGTAGGTCGATCTCGCCGGAATGAGGTCTTTCCCGGAACGGATAGCATTGATGGGAGATTGCTGCACAATGAGTCCACCGTCCATCAGGGACTTGAAGTCCACAAACCGCAAATGGAGGTAGTCCTTAAGGCGGTCTATGCGCGGTATTGCAAGAATCCTGAGGTTCTTGCGCTTGCGGAGTCGCTCCATTGCCCCTTCTTCGTATTCGGGCGCGGCAACCACCTCCAGGTAGTTCTCTGAAACCATTTCCGCGGCGGCCTTGTCGATAGGTCTATTGAACACCGCGGCCCCGCCGAACGCGGCAATTCTGTCCGCCATGTTGGCCCGATCATAGGCTTTTTCCGTGGTGTCCTGAGCCGCCACTCCGGAAGGGTTGTTGTGTTTCATGATGGAACAAGCGGGCTTGTCCATGAGATACTTAAGGATATTGAGGGCGTTGTCCACATCGGTAAGATTGGTCTTCCCGGGGTGTTTGCCGGCCTGCAGCATCTGGTCTTCGTTCAAGGAACCGACCAGGCCCAGGTTCGGTGTTATGAATTTGCACTCGCCAAGAATGAGGTTGCCGTTCACCAGCTCGTAGAGAGCGGCCTCCTGACCTGGATTCTCACCGTACCGCAACCCCTTTTCAATTAGATCTCCCCCCGAATCCGAGATCTTCCACGATCTCTTTCGGTACACGAGTGTTTGATCGCCGAAGCTGATTGTCAGATCCCCGGGAAAGTGATCGTCCATTACAGTCTTGTATTTGGTTTTGATATCATCCATTGCACACCTCCAGGGGCCAAGTTTAACACGGATGGACCCCGTGCGCTGAAGATTCTTGACGACCTGCCGGTCCCCGTTGCCCGGCCGCCTTCCCTCGACAGCATCACCTGTGCTACTCTTGATCAAAATTCAGTGGAGTTGCGCCAGGTGAAAAAATCCCGATCATTATGGATGTGGCCCGTAGTTTTTGTGGCAGGTTTCGTGGCAGGAATCGTTTTTTCCGCGTGGAAATTGGATATTGCTCAGCACCAGTGTGAGCAGCCCCAGGGGCATCCTTCCGCCCGGGAAGCCCGGCTCTCTGAAGGCAAACAGAGAATCGCCGCGCTTGAAAAGATGCTGGAAAAGAACCCCAAAAACGTGCAGGCTGTGGTTCAGCTTGGAAACGCCTATCTGAGCACGGGCAGAAATGACGAGGCCGTAGCAGCGTTCCAGAAGGCCCTTGAACTGACTCCCCAGGACCCTGATGTGTTGACTCAACTGGGAGTGAGCTACCGAAGACTGGGGAAATCATCGGATGCGGCCGAGTCCTTCAGAAGAGCACTCAAACTCAATCCGGGCCATCCGTTTGCCCTCGTCAACCTTGGAATAGTCCTCCAAAAGGACCTTGGCGACAAGAAAGGGGCGCTCAAAGCATTTGAGGCGCTGCTCGCCTCCTCGGAAGGGTCCCGGTTCAGCAAAATGGTCACCCCCTGGGTGGAGCAACTGCGAAAGGAAATCGCTCCAAAGGAATCCAACGCGGACAAGAAGTAGGAACGGCATCCTGCCGGCCCACCTGTCTAATGGTACCACACCCGGACCGGCTCAACGTCGGCCGATGTTCAGGAATAATAGCGGTTGCGTAAGTAGTTTCCGATTGCTCCGAAACTTCTTCCTGTGGCGCAGACTTTCCAGTCTGCGAATCCGTGAGAACTTTCGAGAACTGCTATAAATGGCGAAGCGGCATAAGGGCCCGTAAAATGGAAGTCTTGCGGGACCTGGGATTGAGGGGGCAGGGAGGCCCTTTCTACAAAAAGGCGCCTCCCCGGTGAACTCTTACCGGTCGGCCCGCCCGGCGAGCGGGCTCCTATTTGCCGCTGAAGATCGCTTTGGCCCCGTTGAGAAATGCCTTCTGCCCGATCTCCCAGTCATCCGACCGACAGAGGTAGTTGAACGTATCAGTCTCGAACATGATGCCTTCGTCCAACGGCCTGCCGATGCTATGGAGGACTGCCTCTTTGGCTGCCCTCAGTGCAACTGGGCCATTACCGGCAATCGCCTGGGCAAGCTCAGCCGCCTTGTCCATGAGTTCACCCTTCGGAACCACGTGGTTGACGAAGCCGATGCGGTACGCTTCTTGAGCGTCGTAGAGCTTGCCGGTCAGAATAATTTCCAGTGCCCGCCCAAGTCCCACGATCCGCCAGAGCCGCGAGCAACCGCCATCACCGGGCATCAGACCCCATTTGATTTCCTGGTGGCCGAACACCGCATTTTCCGCCGCGATTCGGATATCGCAGAATTCCGCCAGTTCATGCCCCCCGGCGACGCAATATCCGTGTATGGCGGCGATGATCGGCTTGTAGATCTTGTATCCTCCCGATATTCCGCCCCATCCCGGGCCCTGGTACGAGCGGATTCTGTTTTCCTCCTCTGAGGTGTCTCTGATATGGGGTATCAGCTTCTTGAGGTCGGCCCCGCTGCAAAAAGCTTTGTCACCCGCGCCGGTGAGGATAGAGACCAGAACCTCTTTGTCTCCTTTGACTTCCTCCCAAACCTCTAGGAGTGCGTCGGACGTCTCCACATCGATGCAATTGTGGACCTCCGGCCGGTTGATGGTAACGTAAGCGATTTTGCCTCTCTTTTCGTAGATCACGTTTTTACTCATCCAATAGTCTCCTCAACTCCTCTGATTTGGCGCTGCTCCGCCGCGAGCCCGAAGCAGTGTCCGCCATCATGCGGTTTTGTTTAGTTCACGCTCTCGAAGCACTCTCCGCAGGGTCTTGCCCAGGGGATTCTTGGGTAGGGCCTCTACGAACTCAAGCATCTTCGGCACTTTGAACGTAGCCAGTCGCTCCTTGCAGAAGCCCGTAATCTCCTCTTCATCAACCTTGTCCTTGAACTCGTCCTTCAGGACGACGAATGCCTTGATCGTTTCGCCCCGGTATTTGTGAGGGATACCGACTACAGCCGCCTCCAGGACTCCCGGATGCTTTATGATGGTATACTCCACTTCGACCGGCGCTATGTTGTAGCCGGACGCTATCACGAGGTCCTTGATTCTGTCCGAGAAATGGATGAATCCCTCCTCGTCGAGGTGTCCGGCGTCTCCAGTACAAAACCATCCGTCCTTTTGAAAGCAGGCCTCAGTGTCTTCGGGCTTGTTGAAATATCCCTTTGAGACCTGAAGACCCCGGTAGAGTATCTCTCCGATTTGCCCCCTGGGGGCTACGTTTCCCTTGTTGTCGACGATCTTTGCCTCCCCGACCAGGGGAACGCCGATAGATGCAAGATTTTGCTTCTTGTTGAGTAGGTTGTAGCTGCCCGCAGTGTTGAGTTCCGTCATTCCCCACCCGACTGCCAGTGGGATGCCCGTGCTCTTCTGCCAGACCTGCTTGAGTTCCTCCGGGACTGGTGCGGCCCCGGCAGCAGTGGTTTCCAGGCTGCTCAAATCGAAGCTCTTCAGAGCCGGATGCTGAAGTAACCCAAGGTATAGAGTCGGCGAACCGAACAGCACATTGACCTTGTGATCGGATATGGTCTTGAGCGCATGTTCCGGATCGAATATCGGCACGGTAATGACCGTGCCGCCCCGATAGAGTGTGGGCAGAGGAAACAGAAAGAACCCGCCGGTGTGAAACATGGGCAATACTGAGTAGTTGACTGGTTTCCCTGTACATTTGCTGATCAATGTGTGAGTGATCGAGTTGTGGACCATGTTGAGATGGGTCTGCATGGCTCCCTTTGACTTGCCGGTCGTTCCCGCGGTGTAGATGATCTGGGCAATGTCCTGTTCCGGGTCAATGTCAACGGGTACCTGCACGGGGTCGTGCTCTTCTAGTCCCCCCACGAAATCTACGGTTCCTTCGATCGCCTTCTTGTCATGGGCCCAGAATGGCTTCAGCGTCTCGTACACCTCAAAATCGGGAGCGGCAAATTCCTTGATGTTCGTCACGATGAGATTCTCTATCCCGAGTTCTTCCTTCAGGCGGGCGAAATGCGGATAGAACAGATCAAGGGTGATGACGGTTCTCGCCCCGCAATCCTCGAGCTGGTAGGCGATTTCCTCGCCCTTGTACATCACGTTGAACGGCGCGTGGACCGCCCCTATCCTGGCGGCAGCGTAAAAGGCGACCCAGTGCTGTGGCGAATTCGGGAGCATCGTAGCCACGAAGTCACCCTTTTTGACGCCCAGATCGAGAAGTAGTCCGGCGAATCTATTTATCATCTCGTCCAGTTCAGCGTAGCTGATCACGCGGTCAAGGAAAACCAGGGCCGCGCTTTCTGGATTCTTCTGCGCGGTTTGTCTGAAAAGATCATAGATGGAGATCCGTGGAATGGGTGGGAGCGGCTCATCCCAGCCTGGTTCGTACATGACGTACGAGTCGTTGGGACCGTATCGTGTGGCCTCTTCGAGCCATTTTCCAGGATAACCGATGCCCTCATAGAATGCCTTCCAGGTCATAGTCCTCTCCTCTCTCTTTCAATATCGCAATGCGGTCTTCGAAAAACGCTTGGCAGTGGTAGCCCCGGCGGAGGCTCTCTCTGCCTCGCTCGCCAGGCCCACTGGGGCAAGCGTAAGTTCTCGATGACGGATAGATTGACAGTTCTCACGATAGATGCCCTGCAATGGTCTGATTATTCCATGGTTTTCTTTAGCACCCGGCCTTATATGGAACGTTCGATATAGTTAACGCCACAAATCCATTGACCCCTTCCCTTGAACCATTCTACGTGATGTACGCGCGTACGATATCCTTGAAGGTCATCCCCATCTCCTCGATATCGACGGTACGAGGACTGATGGTCCACATCGCTCCCATCCCCAGGCCGATGGCCACGATGATGGGCGCGAGACTCTTCACCCGGTCGGCCTTGAAGACTCCGGCCGCGGCCCCTGTGCTAAGCAATTCTTCAACGTAGGATATTACGTTGCCAAAGAAATGTGTGACTATCCGGTTGATTTCCTGATTGCTCGTGGCCTGCCCCAGGTAATTGAGCAGAATGATGAAGAACTCGGGATTGTCCTTGGGTACCTCGCTCAACTGCTCGATATATGCCCGTAGCTTGTCACGGGGCGACTCGATGGGCTCCACCTTCTCCAACACTTGCTCGTGGGAGCGCCTGAACGCCTCCCGGATTACCTTGAGAAGGATGTCTTCCTTGTTCTCGAAATAATGATAGATGATTCCGGTGCTTACGCGTGCCTCCGACGCGATGTCCTTGACAGACAGGTTGGACACGCCCTTTTTGACGATGCACCGTTTTGTGGCGTCGACCACCTGCTCTGTGCGAATGGGTTCCATGCCCAGCTTCGGCATTGCCCCTCCTTTTTTATAACGATTGTTCATTATAAGATATCGGTCTCTACAAGACAAGCGAAATTCCGCCCACTTATAGCGCCGGCTAATATAAATGACCGGTATTCCTGAATTGTTCTCAGGATTTTGGCTGACAGTGTCCCATCCCGCGTCTCGCGGGACCGGACACTGTCAGGAGACCGCAACATCTTGATTTCACAAAGGCTGCCCGATCACACACGCCATGAAGATGCCAACAACGCAGTTTTTCTGCGGGTCACTCTTTTCAATATGTTATCCTCACCGCCCCCCCTATTCAGCCAGTCTGTGTGCCAGGAAGTCGGTGAGAGCCACCAATCCGTGTGTGGGCATATAGTTGCTCGCTGATACGTCGTAGAGAACCTTGCTGTACGCGGGGAATTCCTCGTCAGCCTCCCAGTTGACCACAGCCACGGGAAGTCGGGGGAAGAAGTTGAAAACGAGCCCCACGTCCGCAAGGTCCACGGGCCGGCCCCCCCATGCCATAGCGCGACGCATCCGTTCCTCGGCATTGAGCGAAAAAAAACTGCTCATGAGCTGCGCGGTAGTTTTGGAAAGGTGCGCCCCCAACACTGCTCCGTGCTGCAATGAACGGCAATCGATCCATTGCCGCATAACCCTCACTGCTGTGCCCTCATTTTCCGCGGCCGCCATGATATGTTGAAGCACGAGCACCTTCATGGGCAAGGTGTCGATCACCTCATGGCCACCTCTGAGCCGATAGGGCAGGAGATCCAGATCGAACCAGCTGTGGAGAAACGGGATCGAAACCCTCGGAACCCCATCGGCACGGAAGCTTGAATCCGTCGTCTCCGCAATGGTCAGGGGGTCGACCTTCTTGACCCGTTTCATAAGCTGGTCATAAGCCTTTTCCATCTGTTCGGAATTCTTGCCGGTCCGGGCCCGTTCAAGCCACATTGTGTATTCATCAGGAGGAAGCAATGGATACTCCGGACAATCAAGGGAAAATAGGTGTTCCCACAACAATGTCGGTGAACCGACGGAACGGATCACCCCACGCTACCACCCAAGAGCGCGTAGTATGGAAAGTATCCCAAAAAAGGCCGGCTGTCGAGAGTCGTAACCAGCAAACAGGTAGGCCCCCGGCTCTGCCGGGGGTCATTTAACTTAGGATCGTTGGCTTGAATATTCCGGAGGAATATTTGATACCCAAATTGAGCGATTCAAGCTGATGTCATTGCGGGGAGCGAAGTGACGAAGCAATCTCCAGCCTTTGGTTCTTCCACTCAATGAGATTGCTTCGCTGCGCTCGCAATGACAGATACTTCAGTGAAACCGGCAATACATTGCCGGCCTACTATCTGTGCGTCCCTCCGGGACGCGTTGGATTCCAGCGGTAAGTTAGCGCCTATGGGGTCTGGGGGAACCCTTTCTACCGAGAAAAGGTTCCCCCGGATTACTCTTTCAAAGGTCAGTTGGCATTAAGCTTTCACAAAGGGTTCAATGAGGCGGATTTCCTTGATCTTGGACAGTTCTTCAAGTTTGTCCAGGTCCACCTCTCCGATAACCAGCTTTCCGGTTGAGGCCTTGAAGCTTATCTTCAGGCCCTTTTCCTTGAGTTTCTTCAGAATGTCGTCACTGATCCTAGTGAGCCACACCTGTACCGTGAGCTTGCCGTCCTTGATCAAGATCTTGCCCTTGGAGTAGTTCCGGGGCTTGTCTTTCATCCGGACAAGCTTATAAAGATCGGGCGACAGCTTGCGGGCGATGGCCGCGAATTTGGTCCTGTCCTCGCGTTCGGATATCTCGTCCTTGGACGTGATGATTCCTGCGGGCCGGCCCTCGAAAGTCCGATTCATGGGCTCATGAGGTCGAGCCTCACTGGGGGCGCTTGCCGCAGGTTGCGGAGCACGCTTGTGGGGCGAAACGCCTCTCGTCGATCCCATCGTCATTTTCCGCATGGAAGGCAACACTCCGGAGAACCAGGAGCCGGCTTTGGCTTTTGAACGGATGTGTCGGCCTTGGCGCGCTACAGTCATTTCCTTGTCGGCCCCGAAGATACCTTCCCTGCTGACTCCGTCAGGCATCTCCACCGGCACGGTCACTTTGGTGGGTTTGCCTCCAACGGTAACCACGGCTTCCTCGACCGCGACAAAGCTGGTGAACTGGGTGAGGATCCTGTGAGCCAGCGCGACCTTGATAATCTGTTCCTTTACCTCTTTTTTTGGAGAGCGACGCTGTATTCCCATGAGGTCTTGATCCATTAGATCATCCACCTTGGCTCTGGCCCACAGGGATGCCAACGACGCGTTCTCGGTCTCCTTGTCAGGGAGGTTCACGTCCAGCGTCTGTTCGTAAGGTCGGCCGCCGGCAAAGCCCTTGATCTTTATGGTCCCCTTTCCGGATTTGGAGTAGCGGGCCTTGAAAATCAGGGGTTTGCGTGACCAGAGATCCGAAACCACTGAAGGGTAGACATCCTTCAGGGTCACGCCCTCAAAGGAGAGCGAGATGTCAGTCAAGACCGGGCTTGCTATGCGCTTGTAGAATTTCTTGGCCACTTCTTCGCCCGGGCTGTTGAGCAGGATGTATTCCACCTCACCCCCACCCACGCGGGCCAGATTGTCCAACAGGAACCGGTTTACGGAATTGCCCGTTCCAAAGGGAAACCAGCGGCTCTTATCCCGCAGTCGCTTGACCATTGAGATTATCTCGAAATCGTTGCCCACCATGCCGTCGGTCATGAAGGTCACTATGCGGAGCCTGTTTTCGGGCGCAGGCGTGCTCAACGCTTGCCATACAGCGGGAATCATCTGGGTGCCTCCGGTCCCCTGGAGTGAGTCGATATATCGCAGCGCCTTGGACCGATTCTCGGGCGTGTTCTTCTTTGGCGCAGAGAAGAGCATTCTCGCATTATTGCTGAAATCAATGAAGTTGAAGGTGTCATTGGGATTCATCCGGTCGATGACGTACCTCATGGTTTTCTTGGCTTTGGCGAGCGGCTTGCCCCGCTGGGAACCGGAGGTATCGACCACGAATATCAGTTCCCTTGGCGCGATCTTCTCGGGGTTCACTCGCCTTGGAGGTATCATGATCACAGTCAGGTACCCGTTTTTCCCGTCTTTGTGCGCCAGAACTCCGGAGCGGACCTTATCAGCGGCCACCAGGTACTTTAGGACAAAATCCCGGTTTGGGATCTCCTTCTTGTTCTTAAGGGAGACCGTTACTCGTTTCTTATCTTTTCGGTCAACGGTTACCTCATGGAGCTTTGATTCCACCTTCTCTATGGGCACGCCCGCGTCGATGGAGACCGTCAGATCGATGTCATGCCCGGCCCTCTTGCCCTTTTCGGCTACCGGAGGTGTGATACGGCTTGCGTCGGGGACTGATGTGGTATCCGGCGCCCAACCGGTTCCCTGCTTGCCCGAGGGAAGGCCCGGAATGAATCGCGGGGCCACCACCATTGGGAAGACAAACTTGAAGTATCCGTCGTCGTAATTCAGCGTTTCCACGTACTTGATGGTGATCTCCACCTTTTCCCCGGGCATGATGTTTGCCACTGACTGGGTGAAGATATTGGGCCTTTCCTGGTCCAAAAGGGAAGCAACCCGGCCCCTGTCCCTGGCCTGCTCATAGATGCGTCTTGCTTCCTCACGTCTCTTGATGATTCCACGGACCACTCGATCTCCCACTCGCATTGTCATGTCATCCACGGCCGCGTTCGCTGACAGAGGGAACGTGTAGATCGCCTCTATCTTTACGTCGCGCGGATTGTGGAAGACCTGCTTGACTTCCACTCTGGTTACGAACCCGGAGATCTCTGCTTTGACCGAAGTGTGTTTCAACGGGCAAGCAGGGCCGGGTTTGCCGTCGGGCTCGATGATTTCCAGCGAACCTTGACCCAAAGGCGCGCCCAGCCCGGTGTTCGCGGTCAAAATAATCATGAGA
>Ga0190285_1000179_pt1 | contig 14169 bp, 10 predicted proteins | sample 48691823_MG_FD_163429 | JGI IMG/M metagenome (GOLD analysis project Ga0190285, IMG submission 163429) | Hydrothermal vent microbial mat bacterial communities from Southern Trench, Guaymas Basin, Mexico - 4869-18-2-3_MG | ecosystem: Environmental > Aquatic > Marine > Hydrothermal vents >...
GATACATGTTATAGATGGAGAGTTGTGGAAGAAAAAAGAGGAGTTTTTGAGAGTAAGATCTGTTCTAAAAGCAAAGAAATCTTTTGATCTGGAAAGAGACAAACCTTTTAAGAAAATTGTAAAATCGGGTATAAAAGGGATCTATGGGAGAGTTAAGGATCTTGGAAAGGTAAAAAAAGAGTATGGCGTTGCTCTGGAAGTAGCTGGAGGAAGAAGACTCAATTACATAGTTGTAGATACAGACGATACGGCTGAGGAGTGTGTAAAATATCTCAAAAGGCAAAAAATAGGAAGAGCTACCTTCATACCTTTAAACAAGATCAGGACGAAAGGCATGAAAGATGTGGAAAAGAAAGAAGGATTTATAGATTATGCTATAAATCTTATAGAGTTTGATGAGGAGTTAAGACCTGTTTTTGAGTACGTATTTGGAGATACTATAATTATAAGAGATATAGATATTGCCAGGAACTTTGAGTCTTTCAGAAGAGTCACTCTGGATGGAGATCTTATTGAAAGGACAGGTATAATAACTGGTGGATTCTACAAACAGAAGGGAGGATTTTTAGATAAGGAAGAGGAAGAGAAACTGGCATCTATACAAAATGAGATAAAAAAATTAAACTCGGAGAAGTCCACACTTGAAGAAAAATTAATAACCCTTAGGAAAAAACTGAAGGTTTCTGTGGAGGATAAAATAGGGATAGAAACTAAGATGGAAACTCTCAAAAAGATTCTTGAAAATGGCGTGAAGGAATCAGAAATCTCGGAGCTGGAAAGTAAGATAAACTCGGATGATACGATCTTAAAAGAGATCGAATCTAAAATTTCTATGGTAAATAAGGAATTTTTGGAGATGGAAGGTTTATTGAAAGACCTTGAGAGTAAAAAAGAATTTCTGCACTCAGAGTTGATGGAAAAATCTGGAGAAGATATAAAAAAGCTGGATGAACTCAGAGAAGAACTTAAAACTATAGAATCGGAGTACCAGAGGATAGATAAAGATTATGTTTCTAAAAAATCAAGATTAGAAGTTTTAAATCCAAATTACTCAAAGATTTTGGAAAAAATAGAGGAAAATACCGATCATTCTAAAAAAATAGAGTTGAAGATAGAAGAATATAAAATATCTTTGAAAGAAGTCCAGGACGATCTTGACAGAATTGAAAACAATGCAAAATCAAAGAAGGAGGAGTTAGAAAAGATAAAAAACAGGAAATCAGAAAATAAAGAAAAGATAAATGGTATAAGAAAAGAGAAAGAAGAATGTGAGAAAAAAATAATGAATTCACAGACTAAAATAAGTTTATTGGAACAAAAAAAGCAGGATCTTAAAAATGAGATAGAAGAAATCTCAGAAGAAGCAGAGTTTTATGAAAAAACTGAGATAATAGATGATATTAGGGGGCTAGATTTTAGAATAAAGAGGATGGAACGGGAGAAAGAGAGTCTGGAGCCTATAAATATGATGGCGATTGAAGAATATGAAACTACTGAGGAAAGGTATCTCACTCTAAAAACAAAGTATGAAAAGATATTAAAAGAAAAGGAAGCTGTCTTGAAGTTTATAGACAAAGTGGAAAATAGAAAGAAAGAGGTTTTTATGGATACATTTAACAAGATAGCAGAAAACTTTTCCAGCATCTTTTTTGAACTCTCAGGGGGAGAGGGTGATCTTCTTTTGGAAAATGAAATGGAACCTTTTGAAGGAGGGATAGATATCGAGGCAAAACCTCGGGGTAAAGAAATAAAAAGAGCAGCTGCAATGTCTGGAGGGGAAAAGGCGTTAACAGCTTTAGCTTTCGTTTTTGCCATCCAGAGGTATAAAACAGCTCCATTTTATCTATTTGATGAGATAGACGCACATTTGGACGATGAGAATGTGAGAAAAGTAGCAGAAATGATAAAAAGAGCTTCAAAAGACTCTCAGTTTATAATTATAACTCTCAGGGACGCGATGATGGCTTCAGCAGATAGACTTTTTGGTGTCTCTATGAAAGATGGAATCTCCAAGATAGTCGCGGTAGAACTTCAAGATACCACAAAATACGAAGGAAAAAAGTTTGAAGTTATCGAAGAAGCCTAAATATTGAATTTTTTCTGCGACATGGATATACCTATGAAGAGACTCAGCATTCCCGATGCAAGCATTATCCCTGCTACTGGCAATAGCATGACCCCCTCCAATGCTTTATCTTGCATCAAAAACATCAAGAAAATTACACCTGTAAATATCCACAGTGCTCCTACTACATAGGACAGTATATTGAAGATCTTTGTTTTTCTCTTCGAGATACCCTGCATTCCTATAACTATCATTGGTATTCCAGTAACTATAAGGAATATACTGAAAAGCATCCCGACAGTATCTGCCATCAGGAAGTCATTGATTGATGCTAAGAAAGATATCTCCAGAGGTGACAAAAACTTTAATACACCAAGGAAAAGCCAGATTATTCCCAGAGCATAAGGTAATACACTGCCTCCAACTTTTCTCTTCTCTTTTATAAAACCTGTATCAATTCCAAGTTCTTCAGCTTCGGTCAAAATATCTTCAAGTGATGTTTCTTCAGGGATCTCTTCTTTTTTTATTTTCTCTCCCAGGAGATCTACACCTCTTATTTTCCTTGTCATATCAATTTCTGGCAGTGTTTCTTCAGTAACTTCTTCAGGTATTTCTTCGGGTATGGGCTCTTTTGTTTTTTCCAAAGGTCTTTCTAAACTTATCTTTTCTTTTTTAAGACCAGTTTGCAGAGTTTCCAGTTTTTTGACAGTCTCTTTTAAAAGCTCTGTATTCTCCCTCATCATCTCCGCGACCCCAGTAAGACTTCTGGCAACTTCCTGCATTGCTACATCTGTCTCATCCTCTCTCTCTTCTGTTAGTGCTTCTATCAATTTGTCAATTTTGTTAGTTCCTTTTTCCTCTTCCTCTATAGCGGCGGCACTCAAAACCTCTATCAGTTTATCAAGTCGCTCAATCAGGTCTCTATTACCTCCACCATACCTCATTGAACTTGCCAGATCCTCTATTTGCTGTTTTATCTTGGCAATTTCAATCTCAATGTCCTTACTTGTTGCCATTATATCCCTCAATAATTATTTTCTTTTAATCTCTATTGTTAAGCTATTTAAAAAACTTTTCTATATATCTCCTATTTTTATCCTTTTTTATCAAGATCATAAAATAATCAGGACTCCTATAAAAGATAAAATAACTCCTAAAATTATCCTCATACTTACCTTCTCATTCGTGAGAACAACAGCCAATATAATCGCAAAGATCGGTGCTGTTCCGTTTAAAGGGGCTGCTCTTGAAACATCTATATACCTCAAAGCCTCCAAAAACAATAAGATTCCAACTCCAAGATCCAAAATCCCTCCGATAGCAACTAAAATCCAGCTTTTATTTATTTTCAGAAACTCAATTTTTTCATATTTCATGGTGTAGATCAAAAGGAAAGAGGCAAATATCCCCATTCTTACAGTCGAAAAGACTAAAGGGCTCACACTGCTCATTGCGAGTTTCATGGCAGTCATAGAAGCTCCCCAGAAGAAAGATGCGCCTATAGCAGATAATACTCCCCTTCTTATATCAAGATCAAAATTCTTTTCAGAGATTAAAAAGATCGCTACTATTATCAAGATAGAACCAAAAATTACTTTGAAACTTATTATTTCTCCTATAAACAGAGTTGCCAGAAATATGGTAAAAAGAGGATAAGTATTAGATATTGGATAAGCTCTGGCAATTCCTACAGCTCTCAAACTGAACATGTAAAGAAGATCACCTATTACAAGTCCAAAAAGTGTAGCTAAGAAAATGTATAGAAGGATTTAAAAACTTACAGATGGTACTAAGATTATGACAAGAGCAATAAAAAATTACTATATTGATGATATTGATATGAAGATACTTCAAGAGCTTACAAAAAACTCTAAAATTTCTGCAAGAGAATTATCAAAAATAATAGAGCTCTCGCCACCAGCGATCTCAGCGAGAATAGCTAAATTAGAGAAGAATAAAGTAATAGAGCGCTACACAATTGAAATAAATCCTGAGAAGCTTGACTATGGCGTTTTAGTAGAGTTTGGATTTGATGTCTCTCATGAAAGAATAGAAGAAATCGCTGAAAAAATAAATAATTATAGTGAGATTCAGAATCTATACCTTGTTACAGGAGATCACGATTTAACTGGTAGAGGGGTCTTCAAAAATGTTGAAGATCTTCAAAGATTCATGAATGAAAAGATCTTCCCTTTAGGAGTAAATAGATCAGATACGTCTATTGTTTTAAAAAGGTACAGGCCTACTATGCTTAAATATAGGTTTACTCTATTCTAAATTCTTGTAATCATCTAGAGTTTACGAAAAGAAGATGTAAGGACAAACTATTATTCTAAATAAATTTGTAGTAGAAAAACTAAAGGGAAACAAATAAAAATAAAAAACCAAGTTATTTTAAGTTTTCATTTATCTTACCAAAAAAACTTTGAGGGAATATAGATTTCAATCTTCAGCATTGAATGAGGAATATATTGTTAATCTATATGTTTTTTTTGTAATTGGCACATGTAAATGTGTACTTTTCTTGTATTAAGAATTTTTGATAATTCCTTATTAATAGTAAAGTTATTATACCGAAAGCTTTATAAATGGTAAGTTCCAAAAGATAAGTAAGGAGACGATACGATGAATGAAGTATATGATCCTTTCCATAAAATGATGAAGGTTGGCCGTGTTCCAGAGCTGGTATTTGGACTTGATGCATATAAAGAGATTCATAGTAAGATAAAAAATTTGAAAGGGACCAAGGTGCTAATTGTTAGTGATGTAGGTGTTACAAAAGCTGGTATTGCAGATAAAATAAAAAAAGGTATAGAAGAAGAAGGCTTCATTGCAGAAACTTATAGTGAAATTGCAACAGAACCTACTTTAAAACCTTTGAACAAAGCAGTAGCATATGTTCGAGAGAAAAACTATGACGTTATCGTAGGCGTTGGTGGAGGAAGCGCAATGGATACATCTAAAGTTATGGCTATTTTAAAGACCAATACAAAAGACTTACTCCAGTATGTACAAGGGGAGAAATTTGAAAAACCACGTTTGCCTTTGATATTGGTTCCAACAACTGCTGGAACAGGAAGCGAAGTTACTGGGGATGCTGTAATGTCGGTCAAAGATAAGAAAACATGGATTAGCGATGCCTCACTGATACCAGATGTAGCCATTGTAGATCCTAAGCTCTCAATATCGATGCCTCAGAGGATTACTGCCAGTTCAGGACTCGATGTACTTTGCCATGCTATAGAAGGTATGATGACTATTCACTCCAATAGATTAATGGATGCAATTGCTATGAAATCAGTAGAGTTGGTAGCACACAGCCTAGAACGAGCTTATAAGTGTGGTAGAGACATAAAAGCAAGATACGATATGATGATAGCTGCCACATTAGCTGGCATAGTCAATCAAAATGCTCCTGCCACATGGCCTCATAGTATTGGTTATACCCTGACACACAAGTATAATCTCCCACATGGATTGTCTTGCATTGTGGGATTACCGTATGTAATGCGGTATAATTTAGCCATGTGTGAAGAGAAATTTGCACGAATGGCAGAAGTGATGGGTCTAAATCTGGAAGGAATGACGCAGAGAGAAAAAGCATTACAAGGAATTTTACAGATTCGAGAGATTGCTTCAAGAGTTGATGCAGCTACTACTCTAAAGGAAATAGGTGTCTCCAAAGACCATCTCGATAAACTAGCCAAAGAATGTATGACAGAATATCCTAGGCCATATAATATTTGTCATACAGATCTAAAAGGACTTAGACAGCTGTATGAAGATATATGGGAAGGAGAATTAAGAAAATAAAAGGAGAGTGATAATATATGGAAGAAGAAAGTATATTATTGTTGTGTGCAATTTTGTATCTAGTAGTCACTGCGGGGATATCTAGATACGTGGGATGGAAATACCATCCTGTAAAAAAGATAGTAGATTATACAGTAGGTGGAAGGCAAGTTGGGCTGACATTAATGGCTGCTACTTTTGTTGCTACATGGTGCAGTAGTTACACAATATTTGCGTGTGGAGAGACCTCCTATACAGTTGGACTATCTGGAATGATTTGGTATCCTGTCGGGGTAGCAGGTCCTGTACTTGCTACATTCGCTATTGCGAGATGGGTAAAAAGAAAGGTTCCAGCAGGATGGACATTAGGTGATTATGTTGGTACTCTGTGGGGTACTAGATGCCGCCTGATTGTTGCGGGAATAGTTATTTTAGCGATGTTATTTGAAGTTACAGCAGCTATATTCGCAGGGTCTTCTCTTGTCCATGAACTTACAGGATTTCCAGTGATTTTGGGGGCTTTGATTCTTGGAGGAACATTTATATTCTACACTACGCTGGGAGGACTTTGGGCAGTACTTTTTGGAGATCTTATTAGAGTTTGTACTTTTCTTCTAATAGGGCTAGTAGCTGTTCCTATTCTGCTTTCTAAAGCTGGAGGGTTTTCTGTGATCTATAACGCATTGCCACCAAATTTCTTCGATGTAAATGCTTGGGGCATAGCAGATATGCAAAACTTTTGGCTTCTATTATTTGGATATACAGCAGGTTCTGCGGCTGTATGGCAAAGAGTATTTGCTGCTAGAGACGAAGAAGTTGTTGAGAAAGGTTTTTTAACGTTTGCACTCGGTTGGTTTCCTTTTGCTATTTGTGGTGGCATCTTAGGAATGTTGGCAAGAGTCGTTACCACTGAGGAAATATTGCCTGCTATGGCAGTTGGTACAACTGTAGATATGCTTGCTCCCTTTGGATTAGAAGTACTATTGCTGATAGGTTTATTAGCAGTTATAACGTCTTCGGCAGATTCATTTTTCAATGCAGCTGTCTCCACATGGGTAATTGACTTTGAACATAAGACTTTTAGGAGGGGTAGTTCAGACAAAGTTATACTGAGAGATGCTAAGATTTTTGCGTTACTATTTGGTGCATTTGCGATCTTTTGTGCAGGATATGTTAGGAGTATTATCAATTTGTTACAGTACAATTCCTATATATTTATGGGAATAGTCTTTGTAATTTGTGCTAGTGTATTCTGGGACAAAATGACAAGAAACGGTGCATTTATTGGAATGATAGGCGGACTTACAGTATCCTTAGGAGGGTATGTACTACAGTGGCCTCCACTTCTAGCCACATTGCTATCTGTTGGTATATGTGCTGTACTGTCGGTTGGCATAAGTTTAATTGATAGGGAGGAAATGAAAATTACTTACAGTTCACCGCCAGAGATATCTAAGAGAGCTTTTTCACCGAAAACAGTTTACATTATGTATGCAATACTTGCCTTAATTGCGTCGTATCCTCTATGGACAGCCTTAATATGGGGTAGCGAAGTAGTCATAGCACCATTCTGGCTAACAGTTCTTATTATGGCGTTAGGTCCTATAGGCTGTTTAGCATTGGTTGGTCAACTAGTATATTATGGCTATAGAGACCTAAAATATGTAAAGGAGGGAATTCAATGAATACTATTCTATATATCCTTGGGATAGTTGCATGGATATCTTGGATGGGCATTTTTGCATGGCTGGCTGTAGAAGGATATAAAAAAGTGGGGAAGATAGAGAAAGTAGAAATAGTAAAGAAGGCATAGAAAAAAATTTATTTTTTATTTTTTTTATAATAATAAGTTATATAAAAATAGAAAGTGATGAGACATAAAAATAAAAAATGTATTTGGAGGTAGGAGAATGAACGGAAAAAAGATAAGTAATATAGATCCATTTCTCATGTCTGTGTTGTCAAGTAGATTTCAGTCAATTACGAGAGAGATGACAAATACTTTGCTGAAATCTGGACGTTCTGGGGTATTAAACACCGCTAGAGATTTTACATGCGCTGTCGCTACAGCAGATAACCGATTGATTCATTCGGAAGAAGGACTTCCTGTTCATGTAATAGGAATCGAAAATACGTCAAAACCTATGACAGAACTTTTTGATGACTTAGCACCAGGTGACGCCTTCTTGAACAACTCCCCTTATTATGGTAATACACACCATGCAGATGTTACTATGATAGTTCCAGTTTTCTATGAGGAAAAGCATGTGTTTACTACCTTTGCTAAAGCGCACCAAGCTGACATTGGAAATTCTCAACCGACTACCTATATGCCATATGCTAAAGATTTATATGAGGAAGGTGCCTTAGATTTTCCTTGTGTAAGAATTCAACGAAATTACGAGGATATAAAAGATTTGATAAGAATGTGCAGGATGCGAATACGTGTCCCAGATCAGTGGTATGGCGACTACTTAGCTCAAATAGGCGCTTGTAGAATAGGGGAGAGAAAGATTATAGAGCTTTTGGATGAATATGATCTAGAAACAGTGAATGCTTTTATAGAAGCGTGGTTTGAATATGGTAGAAACCGTATAATTAATGAAATTAAAAAGCTTCCAGGGGGCACATGGGAAGGAAGCACGAGTCACGATCCTGTGCCTGGTGTAGCACCAGAAGGGATACCTATTAATGTAAAAATTACAATTGACCCAGACGAGGGGTACATAACAGTGGATTTGAGAAATAATATAGATTGTGTAGAAGGCGGACTAAATGAGTCTAAAACATGTGCTATAAATAATGCAATAACGGGAGTTCTTAACTGTTTAGATCCAACACTCCCTCATAATGATGGTTCAATCGGGCGAATTAAAGTATTAATACGAGAAAATTGTGTAGTTGGTGAAGCGAAACATCCTACATGCTGTTCTGTGGCTACAACCAATGTAGCGGATAGGATTATTAATGTAGTACAAGCAACGCTATCAAAAGTACAAGAAAAAATGGGTGTAGCAGAAGGAAGTCCTGGTCAGCCAGTAGCTGCAGCTGTGATTTCTGGGAAAGATTATCGTCGGGAAGATAGACCATATATCAATGAGATATATTATGGACTGACGGGCGGTCCGGCAGCGTACAACACTGACGGGTGGCTAGATTATTTTATCCCCGTGGTAGCTGGAATGATGTATCGAGACAGTATAGAGCTTGATGAACAGAAATATCCTATTCATATATGGGTAAATGAATTAATTCCCGATACCGAGGGTGCTGGCCAATGGAGAGGTGCACCTAGTGCGATAACAATTTATGGCCCAAAGAAAAGACCTATGAGTGTAGCCTACTATACAGATGGACATGATTTTCCACCTAAAGGAGTTAAAGGTGGTCTACCTGGTGGACCAGGTTACGCGTTTAAAATTGATAAAGATGGAAAAGTTACTGAATTAAGGCCTATGGATAGAGTAATTATACAACCAAATGAAAAAATTGTATCTATATGCTGTGGTGGAGGAGGATATGGTGATCCTCTAGAAAGAGATCCAGAAGTGATAAAAAATGATGTTAGAGAGGAATTGATTTCAAAAGAAAGGGCTCGTGAAGTTTATGGAGTAATTCTTAATACTAAAAAAGAATACTTTTTGGTTGATCTTGAGGCAACGAAAGAACTTAGGAAAAAATTAAAAGATTCAAAAATAAAGAAAAAACTAATGCTATACAAACATAAGTATCCAAAAGAAATAATTGAATATTATGTGAAAACTCTTATATCTAAAGGAGGTGAATAAAATGGCATACTTGTTGTCTGTCGATGTTGGAGGAACATTTACAGATTTAGTTGTTCTTGATCGAGAATCTGGGCAAATGACCAGTTTTAAATCATCTACTACGCCAGAAGAGATTTCTAATGGAGTTTTTGCTTGTCTTGATCTCGCTGCAGAGAACTATAATCTCTCTATAAAAGAATTATTGATGAACTGTGATCAATTTATATATGGCAGTACTACCGCAACAAATGCAATAGTCAGTGACACAGTAGCCAAAACAGGATTTATTGGCACTTATGGTTTCAAAGATATCCTCTATATTAGAGAGGGAGGCAAGCATTCAGCATATGATTTTCATAAACCATACCCACCACCCTATGTTCCCCGATATATGACTATGGGAGTTAGAGAAAGAATAACATCTGAAGGTGAGATATTAATTCCACTAAATGAGGATGATGTTCGTAAGGCAATTCAAAAACTAAAGAAATGTGGAGTAGAAGCAATTGGTGTTTGTACTCTGTGGTCGATAGTAAATCCTATACATGAAAAAAGGATAGGGGAGATAATTGAGGAAGAATGTTCTGATATACCATACACACTGAGTCATGAACTTAATCCAACTATTCGAGAATATCGGAGAGCATCAGCAACAGTTATTGATGCATCATTGAAACCAATTGTAACTGAGCATGTCTCAAATTTTTGTTCGCGTTTAAGGAAAGAAGGATATGAAGAAGGAAAGACCATATGGTTCCTTTCTTCTAGTGGCGGGCTAATGCCAAGTGAGGAAATTATAAAAAGACCAATATATCTCATCAATTCGGGACCTTCAATGTGTCCTAAAGCTGGGCTATCATTTAGTACAAATGAATTGGGTGAAGAAGCAAAGGACATTCTTGTAGTAGATACAGGTGGAACGACATTTGATGTTAGTATGGTAAGAGATGGACGTATTGGAATTACAAATGAGATGTGGCTCAAAGAAAAGTTCAGTGGACACATAGTAGGTGTACCTGCAGTGGATGTTAAAAGTATTGGTGCTGGAGGAGGAAGTATTGTGTGGGTAGATCAAAGTGGATTAGTCCATGTAGGTCCAAAAAGCGCTGGAGCTAATCCTGGACCAGCCTGTTATGGATATGGTGGTAAAGAGCCCACAGTGACAGATGCTGCAGTTGTACTTGGTTATATCAATCCAAGTTATTTCCTTGGCGGTAGGATGAAGATCTATCCCGATCTCTCCAAAAAAGTGATTTTTGAAAAAGTAGCTAAAACATTGGGATTATCATTAGAAGAAACAGCATCAGGTGTTATGGAAGTGCTTAACATAAATACAATAGGTGCTATAGAAGATATAAGTGTAAAACAAGGATTTAACCCTCGAAAAAGTGTGATGGTAGGTGCTGGAGGTGCAGCACCATTACATATCATCGAAGTAGCTAAAAAACTTGGAATAAAAAAAGTTTTGATACCAAACATGTGTGCCGTCCTTAGTGCTACAGGTAGCATCTTCTCAGACATTGTATCTGAATTCCCAATGAGTTGTTTTATGGAATCTAATAATTTTGATTTTGAAAAAGTAAATCAAGTACTATGTAATTTAAAGGAACGAGCAGAAGCTTTCTTAAATAGGGCAGGTGTACCCCCTGACCAAAGAGAGATCGAATATATAGTTGAAGCTAGATATCCATATCAGGTATGGGAAATTGAAGTACCCATTGGAATTGATCAAATCAATGGAAAAGCAGAAGTGGATCGGATAGTTAAAGATTTTCATAAAGTTCATGAAAGGAGATTTGGTGTCAGTGAGCCTGGTCAGCATATAGAGCTAATTACGTGGAAAGCAAGGGCTATTGGAAAAATGAAGAAACCGAAAATAGCTATGGAGAAGTACGCAGGTAAGGATCCCTCACCAGCACTAAAAGAAGAAAGAGATGCTTATTTCAAAGAATATGATGATTTTATTAAAGTACCACGCTATGATGGAGAGAAACTTAAGTATGGTAATGAGATACATGCCCCTGCAATTATAGAACAACCAAAAACTACTGTAGTAGTTTATCCGGGATCTAAAGTTACAGTTACTCCCTTTGGTAACTACTTGGTAGAAATTGAATAAGGTGATAAATCATGACACATGAAGCTATAGTTGTTGATCAAATGAAGTGCAATGGGTGTCAGATCTGTGAGATACATTGCTCCCGAATAAAAGAAGGTAAGGTTTGGCTACAAGCTTCTAGGATTCGGATATTTCCTTTTTATCCGGGAATAGATATCGCAGTAGTATGTCAACAATGCGAAAATGCTCCATGCATGGAAGTATGTCCAGTGGATGCTTTTTATAGAGATGAGAAAACTAATGCAGTATTGATCGATCAGGAAAAATGTGTAGGGTGTGGAAAGTGTATAGAGGGTTGTCCTCTTGGCGCAATACATCTTCATCCTACAACTAAAAAAGCAATAAAATGTGATTTATGTGGTGGAGATCCAGAATGTGTAAAAAGATGTCCAGAGGGAGCTTTAGAGTACAGAATGACTCCCTTTGATGCAAAAAAAAATCTGAAAGAGATAGCTGAAGATATAAAAAAGATGATCATGATAGTAGAATGAGGTGTTATTATGGGATTTAGCGGAAAGATACTAAGTATAAATCTGGGAAATGGTAATATAAAAACTGTTCCTTTAGACCCAGATAATATAAGAGATTTTATTGGTGGTAAGGGCTATGCTGCTAAACTTTTATGGGAGAATACAAAACCTAAAATAGATCCTCTGGGCTCAGAAAATCTGATTATTTTAGCTACTGGACCCTTAACAGCGACAAGAATTCCTGCTACTGGAAGGATGTGCTTTGTTACAAAATCACCCTTGACAAACACGTACAATGATTCACATGTGGGAGGACATTTTGCATCTGAAATGAAATATGCAGGATATGATTTTATAATAATAAAAGGAAAGTCAGAATCACCTGTCTATGTCTATATAAAAGATGAAGATGTTCAGATACTTGATGCAACTTCACTTTGGGGAAAAGATTCTTTTGAAACTGAAGAAAAAATAAGAGACATGCTAGGTGATAGAAGAGTCAGAGTTGCATCTATTGGACCCGCAGGTGAAAACTTAGTGAGATATGCTTGTGTAAATATAGATCTTTACAGACAAGCGGCTAGAGGAGGCGTAGGAGCGGTGATGGGCTCTAAAAATTTGAAGGCTATAGTCGTTAGAGGAAGCGGATTTATAGAAATTCATGACCCGGATAAGTTTGACAAATATGTTGAAGAATCCTACAAGGCTATAGAGATGGACAAAAATCTTTATACAATGAAAAGATGGGGAACTGGGAGAAGTGTGGTTTGGTCTAGCTCTCAATCTTTATATCCAACAAAAAACTACCAATCGGCAACTTTTAAGGGTGCTGAAAAATTGTCTGGAGAGGCGATGGAGAGACAAATATGGATAAAAAGAAAAGCATGTTTCGGGTGTCCGATACACTGTGGACACCTCGCTGTTATTAGAGGAGATTCAAAGTATTCTGGAGGAGTAGTTGAAGGAATAGAATATGAGACAACGGCACTTCTTGGTGCGGACTGTGGCATTGATGATCTCGAAGCAGTGACATGCGCCAATATGTTATGCGATAAGCTTGGCTTGGATACACTATCCACAGGGGGTACAATAGCCTGGGCGATGGAATGTTATGAAAAAGGATTAATAACAGATGAAGAAACAAATGGGCTCGAATTAAAGTTTGGTAACGATAAAGCAATGATCGAGATGATAAAGAATATAGCCCATCGTAAGGGACTTGGTAATCTTCTTGCAGAAGGTGTTAAAATAGCTTCAGAAAAAATTGGTGGCAAAGAATTTGCCATGCATGTTAAGGGTCTTGAGCTACCTGGATGGGCTATAAGAGCTGCTCCATCAATGGGAATAGCGTATGCAACTGCAGATAGAGGGGGATGCCACCAAAGAGCTTGGCCTATTTCATATGATCTAGGATCAAAAACACCAGATGGAAAGATTCTAGAAAGATTCTCTCCAGAAGGCAAAGCGTATCCAACTAAGTACCAACAAGATGTAACAGCTTCTTTGTACTCCTTAATAGCTTGTGACTTTGCAACTGGAACCATAGGGGTGGATAGATATATAAATCTACTAAATGCAGCTACTGGATGGGATTATAATAAAGAGGAGTTGATAAAAACAGGAGAACGAATATGGAATCTAACAAGATTGTATAATATAAGAGAAGGTTTAAAAAAAGAAGACGATAGTCTTCCAGAAAGAATACACAATGACCCATTACCAGAAGGAGTTGCAAAGGGAAAAAAGCTACCAAAGAAAAATTTTGATATAATGCTTAAAGAGTACTATAAAATCAGAGGCTGGGATGAAAATGGAGTTCCAAAAAAAGAAACTCTGGAAAGACTAGGACTGAAACAAAAACCTTAGAATATGACAATAAATTTGGAGAGAATAAAAATCAAAAATTTCTTCGAAATTACCAGTAATTATCAAAACTCCGAAAAGAAAAATTAAGGC
>Ga0190285_1000180_pt1 | contig 14112 bp, 7 predicted proteins | sample 48691823_MG_FD_163429 | JGI IMG/M metagenome (GOLD analysis project Ga0190285, IMG submission 163429) | Hydrothermal vent microbial mat bacterial communities from Southern Trench, Guaymas Basin, Mexico - 4869-18-2-3_MG | ecosystem: Environmental > Aquatic > Marine > Hydrothermal vents > Microbial...
AAAATTGAAAATGAATATTTAAGATATATAGTTTTTCATAAAAATAATTTCACAAAAGGCAAGACTGAATGGTTGCCCTTACGCGTATGAATTATTTTTCTGAACATCTCTAAAAATTTCACAAGGGCAAACACGCAAATCAGCCCCTACAATAAAATAAATGAAGTATTGAGATGTTAGGGGCTAAACTGACGTGTTCGCCCTTATTGATTGTGAAATGACTTATCTGAACAACTATAATATCTCAGGCAAATCGCAAAAAATCATATACCAGTCAGTACTCTGCGCGTGGGAGATCATGTTTTTGAGTTACCTCGAAATGAAGTTATAACTACTCAGCTCTGAAATAAATTGATCTTGCAATAGCGAAGAATAAAGTTTAAAAGCTGAAAGCTAACAATAATATACCAATAGGGCACACATAAGTTTAGGGTTGCCTCCTTTTGTTGAAGTGATATATCATTTTTTTTGAAGCGACCTAAAAATAGAGTAATCCTTGTTAAAATAAAAGTCAAGAGATGTTATATTAAAATGACGTTATATTAAAATTTAGTTTATCAAAAAAAATAAAAATAGGAATATTTTTTATTGACTATATTTTATAAATAGTGTTTAATATATTGTATGAACTTGTTCAATTTTCTAGCAACTCGCATTAAAAATAAAATACCAGGGCAAGCATAAAGGAATCCCCCTACATAATAATTTTACTTATGGGCAGCATCTCTGCCCTTTATGAAACTTCGTAGCCTGTTTATAAGTTAAATTTTATGAACATCGCGTTATAGCAGGCATTCCCTTTCGTCGGTTTGGCACGAAAAATAACGTGACAATTCGTAGGGGTAATCCCTTGTGGTTACCCTAAAATTGTCGAAGTTATTTCAGGCACGTTCCTAATATTTATTTTGTGCCGAATATAATTAATTAATAATTGTATCAATTAATAAAATCATGAGTATATGGAGTTTAAAACCCGATCCTGTAGTCGGTATAGACATCAGTTCAACCGCAGTCAAATTGCTTGAACTCAGTCAAGTGGGCAAAGGATATAAAGTTGAAAGTTATGCCATAGAGAATTTGCCAGAAAAGTCTATACAAGAAGACAAAAACATTGAAAATGAAAAAGTAGAAGAAGTCGGTGTTGTTATTCAGCGTGTTGTCAAACGAGCTAAACCACGGGCCCAACATGCTGCGATTGCAGTAGCGGGACCTGCTGTCATCACCAAAACAATCACTATGGATGGAGGCATGTCTGATGAAGACATGAAGGAGCAAATTGAACAGGAACCTGTTAGCTATTTGGGTCAAGACATTGATGATATTTATCTAGATTTTCAAGTCATTGGTCCTAACGATAAGGAGCCTGATCGTGTTGATATCTCGCTGGTTGCCTGTCGCAGTGAAATCTTAGACACTCGTACTACCGTCCTTGAACTAAGTGGGTTGAAAGCAAAAATTGTAGATATAGAAAAATATGCTTTGGAAAATGCGTTGATTATGCTCGCACAAAACGATCCAGAAATTAATGAAAATGAAATTATTGCCCTAATAGAAGTAGGTGCAACCATGACAACACTGAATGTATTAGGAGTGGATGTATCAGGTAAGCAGGAAATTATTTTCACTCATGAAGAAATGTTTGGGGGCAAACAATTAACAGATCAAATTAGAAGTCACTATGAACTTGATTATGAACAGGCTGATCTTGCCCAACGTACCGGGGAGAATCTACCAGAAAACTATGAAACTGATATTCTTGAACCCTTTAAAGATGAAGTAGCCAAAAAAATTAGCTTGATGATAAAATATTACGATTCATCATCTAGTTATGGCAAACTATCACATATTTTAATTGCCGGTGGCTGTGCATCTATACCTAATATTATTGAACCCATTAACAATAAAGTGGGTGGACATGTTACTATTGTGAATCCTTTTGCACACATGTCTGTCGCATCACGAGTCAGTAAAAAAACATTAATGAATGAGGCACCTGCTTTGATGATTGCTTGTGGATTAGCACTACGAACCTTTGATAAATATTAACTACCAATTATCCATTATTAATATTAACTAATAAAATCAATAACTTATACTGAACGCACTTGAAATTTGTGACAACTCAGAAATCAAAACAACTTTTTATTTTTTAAGATGGCAATCATAAAGAATTGCCCTAAGTACAAAAATTAATAACTAAATTATGCCACAAATTAATTTATTACCCTGGCGCGAAAACCTTAAAAAAGAACGTGAAATTCGGTTTGGCGTGATTACAGGCATATCCATGCTTTTCAGCGGCTTAATCGTACTGGCAGTGCATCTTTACATGGTTGGTGAAATCAACTATCAGCAACACCGCAATGACTATTTAAATAGTGAGATTAAAAAAGCGGATGATCAAATCGAAACCATTAAAAAGTTGGGGCAGAAAAAACAAAGCCTGATAGAACGCATGAGTGTTATCCAAGAGCTTGAAGAAAGCCGCCCTCAAATAGTGCATGTGTTTGAAGGATTTGTTAAACAAGTACCGGATGGGGTCTATTTTACTAGCTTGGTACAAAAAGGTAATAAAATTACCTTTGAAGGTATTGCCCAATCACAAGCGCGTGTTTCTTCGCTGATGACAAAATTTGAAGAGTCTCAGTGGCTGACTAATTCAAAGATTATTTATATTAAAACTAACACTAAAGAAAAAAAACATAGTCTGAAAAATTTTAAATTAGAAGTCACACAAACCACACCTAAAAAGGAATCGAAGCCATGAAAATGGAAGATTTTAATAACTTAGAACCGCAAAATTTTGGCAATTGGCCTATTCCTGTTAAAGCCTTGATAATTATTGTATTGTGAATAGCAGCACTCTTTGCCGGTTATTGGTTTGATACTCAAAATCAAATAGTTGATTTAACCAAAATTCAAGGGGAAGAAAAAGACTTAAAAAAGAAATTTAAGAATAAACAAAAGCAAGCCGCTACTTTACCTAAGCTGGAAGAACAAATGGTGCAAATTGAATCTATTCTTAAAGAATTGCTACGTAAATTACCAAACAAGTCCCAAGTAGATAAGTTAATTCGAGGTATTTCTCAAACTGTACTCGCAAATGGTTTAAAAGAAGATTTATTTCAACCACTTTACAATCAGCAGAAAAAAGAAAAAGATGTCTATACTATGTTGCCGATTAAATTAATGGCTAGAGGGAACTATCATGCTTTTGGCAAATTTATCAGTGGAGTTGCAGCTATGAATCGCATCGTCACACAACATAATATTGCTATTAAATTTTCTAAAACTGCTAGTAAACAATCTTCTAAATATGCTTTAACATTGAATATGACAGCACGAATTTACAGTTATATTGAAGATAAACCTGATGAGCAGAATGCTAAAAAATAATCATTTCGAGGTTTCTGTTTTTTGAAGAAAAACGGAAACTTCGAAAGTTGATGTTGTGCTTACTTTATGCAGATATCATCCGCCTTATACTTCACTGCAATCAAATTTGTGAAAATGTTGAGTATACTCCGCACAGTCAAATTTTTAAATTTTTGTAGCGGCTAACATAAGTGTTCGCTCTGAGGGTTTAGAAAGTCAGGACAGACACACAGGTTTGTCCCTACAATATGTGATATTAAAGGTATTATAAAAGGAACATTTTTATGACAATCTATACAACATCCAAAACTCGTTTTTTATACCCATTGATACTAATAACCCTTATACTTTCAGCCTGTAATGAACGGGATATAAGCGATTTAGAAAGATATGTCGCGAAAATAAAAGCGGAAGTCAATCCGCCGATAGACCCTATTCCAGAGTATAAACATGTTCTCAACCATTATTATGAAGTACAAAACTTGCGTGACCCATTTGTTATTTTGAAGAGTACCGGGGGAAGAGCAAGGGGTCCACTTTTGAAAGAGGCTGTCAAAAAAACTTCACAGGGTTGTCCTAGAAACCCTAATTTTAATCGGGTACGAGTTGGTTTAGAAAACATGCCCCTTGATGCATTACAAATGGTGGGAACGTTAAAAGTGAGCGGCACTTTATGGGCATTAGTCGTCTCAAAAAGTGATGGAACGATTTATCGCCTTAAACAACACGATTATATAGGAGACAATTTTGGAAAAATTGTTAATATATCAGAGGAACAAATTGAAATCCTTGAACAGCTACCGGATGGTGAAGGATGTTGGAAGCAAAAGATTACTAAGATTCACTTGATAAGTCAATAATGGTTTTTAACCATTAACCATTAATCATTAAGCATTATTAACCATTCACAATATGGTGAAATTATGATCCCATTATTAAATTGGAATAGAACATTCCACATTTTCAAAATTATTGTTCAATTATTCACACTAGGCTTCATTTATAGCCTATTATTAGACAATAGTGTAGCGGCAAGTCGTGTCAATTATTTAGAACATCTCGGTTTTTCTACCCTGCCGGGTAATCGCGTTCAACTTCAATTAGATTTTGCAAACGCCGCAATCATCCATAACAGCTTTTCGACCGATCAACCAGCCCGTATTGTATTAGATTTTATGGGTACAAAAATCGGACTGCGAAAAAAATATCAAGCCATCGGTATTGGCGTGGTACAAGGGGTGCAAACTGTGGAAACGCATGATCGTACCCGTGTTGTTCTCAAATTGGTGCGTATGGTACCTTTCAAGATCAATATTGTTGGCAAGCGAGCATTAGTATCAATAGATCATAAGGTACCCCAAGTATTAACTCTTCCTTCTATTGATACTCCCCCTATAACTGCTAGTGTACCAACCCAGCCAGTCTCACTTATACCGACTATGCAGGTACAACAATCAATCACGATCCCAAGCATTGCGCGAAGTCCCCACATACAAAATATAGATTTTCGCCGTACCCAAGAAGGAGCAGGACATATTGCTATCACATTATCTGACAGTTCTATTATGGTAGATATGGGCTCTGAAGGTCGTGATATCGTCTTAAATATTCCCAATACCAAACTGCCCAAAAAACTGGACCGGCGCTTAGATGTGTTGGATTTTAGTACGCCCATTAGTTTCATAGATACTTCTTCTGTTGGTGCTAATGTTCACATAAAAGTGACCGTTCAAGGTGATTATGAACATCACGCCTATCAGACTGAAAACATCTACGTGCTTGAAATCAAAGAAAAAGTCAAAGAAAAACAAGAAACGCTTAAGATTGAAGAACGTAAATATGAAGGCCAACTGGTTTCCTTTGATTTTCAAAAAATTGATATACGTTCCGTCTTATCCTTGTTATTTGGGTTGCCAGGTGTTGATCTTAATATGGTAGCAGGGGATGAAGTCAAAGGTTCCGTCACATTGCGATTAAAAAATGTGCCATGGGACCAAGCACTTGATATTATCCTTGAAGCAAGGGGCTTAGGTATGCAAAAGCTAGGCAATGTGGTCATGATCGATCTCAAAAAAAATATTAATAGCCGTAAACAACATGAATTAGAATCACAGAAAAAAATCAAGGCTCTTGAACCACTTCGCACCGATTTTATTACTATCAATTATGCCAAAGCGGGGGATATTGTCAGTTTGCTAAGAACTCAGGGTGAGCATTCTTTTATATCTAAACGGGGTTCTGTCTCTATGGATAAAAGAACCAATACTATTATTATTCAAGATACCGCCGCAAAAATTATCGAAATACGCAAATTAATTAATGAACTGGACACGCCAGTGCGCCAAGTATTAATTGAAGCAAAAATTGTGATTGCAACTAGTAATTTTAGTAGAGGCTTGGGCGTTAAATTCGGCTATAGTGCTAATGAAGATATGGGACAAGGCAATGGTGTTGTCTTTGGTGGAAAAGTGGGTGGGGATACCCAATATTCGGGTGGGACAGGATTTAGCAGTGGAAACACGGCATCTGGGGGTCAAGGTGAAAATTTGATTGTCAGTTTACCTGCCAATGTTACCAGTCCAGCTGCAATAGGATTAGCTATTGGTAAAATTGGCAGTTATTTGCTACAATTAGAATTATCGGCTATGCAAAGCGAAGGAAATGGTGAAGTGCTTTCCAGCCCTCGCATTATCACAGGGAATCAACAGGAGGCATCAATTACTCAAGGGACAGAAATACCTTATGTTCAATCGGCAGGAGTCGGTGCCGTAGCTCAAGTGCAGTTTAAACCGGCGGTACTGGAATTAAAAGTCACGCCCCAAATTACGCCAGATGACCGTGTTAACTTAACCTTATCGGTCAAAAAAGATTCGGAAGGGGGACGTTTTGATTCAATTCCCAGCATTGATACACGTCAGGTGACAACCAATGTTTTGGTTAATAATGGGGAAACCATTGTATTAGGGGGGGTTTATGAAAGAACAACTAATAACACGCTAGATAGAGTACCATTTTTTGCTGATTTACCCTTTATAGGTCATCTTTTTAAACGGCGTTCAAGCAGGGATGCTAAATCCGAACTTCTAATCTTTGTTACACCCAAAATTTTAAAAGAAACGAGTTAGTCAATTATCAGTTATCACTATTTAGCAATAAGCGTTTGAACACCAAAGAAATTCTATTTTTAAAATTTCTCATGGTTCAAAAAAATCCAATAGCGTGTTAGAAATACTATTTTTCAAAAAATATTATTTCTTGTACAATTCACCATTCACCATTCACCCTTAAAAAGGATAAAATATAATGTCGATACGTCTTTTCAGCCAAGGGCTGATACTTATATTCATACTCGCCTTGCTCAGTGCCTGTGGTGGCGGTAGTGACGAACCGAGTGGTTTATTGACAGATACAGGTGGTAATGTCGGTGGCGATCCACCATTTGAAACAGATACCTTTACCAGTATATCCGTCTCACTCGGCGCACAACAAATCATTCCGAGTGGTGGAAGTTCTACCATCAGCTTGACTACCTTCATAGCTGATGCCGATAGAGAAGGAGAAATAGCTCCGAATGTTTCCCTTCGTATTACCATTCATCCAGCTGATGTCGCAGTATTAAAGAATGTACCCACCGGCACTAACGCTAACGGAGATGCCAGCTTCACTGTTAGCCATCCAGGGAGTGGTAATGTCATTGTTAACATCAGTGGTAACGGTACAGTTAGAAAGGGATTTGATATACCCTTATACTTTGGTGCAACGGCAACATCTGAGTTGACAACCAAAGGAACCGTGCTGGCTGATGGTAAAACCCCGGCTGAAATCAAAGTATTGGCGCGTGACTGGGCAGGTATCCCTATCACAGGTATTCCTGTCAACTTATCTTTTCCCATCCACTCCTTTGCAGTTCCGACGGAAACCAGTGGACATACTGACGAAAATGGTGAATTTACCACCGGTATCACCAACACCGTTGCACAAAGCACTAAAGTCACTCCCATTGCAGGCGGAACCGCCACAGGTAGCTTAACACTTGATTTTGGTGCTAGTAGCATTGTAACGATTCCAGAAGTACTTGATTTAATTACTAAAAATAATAATGTACTCGCCAATGGCAGCGCGACAGCCACTTTAATTGTTATTGCCCGTGATGCCGCAGGTACGCCGATTCCTTATATACCGGTCAGCATTTCCAGCGATTCCGCTACCGCTCAATTATCTATTAATGCTAGTGAAGCCAGTGAATTATTTATCAGTGGTAATACTGGTAAAATAGGAAATTTTGAATTGAATATTACCAATGCCGTTGAAGAAGAAGTCAACATCATTGCAACTACAACCAGTGGCAATGAATTTGAAGAAACCGCTCAAACGACTGTGATATTTACCAGTGAACCCAGTGAAGAACCTGACACCAGTGTAGTTGCCAAAATAGAATTGGATGCTCCCCTTAATAATAACCAACCTGCTAATGGCGAAAATAAAATTTATCTACGAGGTCGTGTCCTAGATCAGGCGAACAATCCCCTCCCTAATCAAACAGTCAGCATTATTGTCAGTGGCGGTTCCGCCTCAATCAGTGCAGATAATCTGGTAACCGATGACAGTGGACGCTTTTCTGCCAGTTTAACGGATGAATTTGCAGAAGAATTTACAGCAAAAGCTGTGATTGGAAATATCAGTAGTGATTCTGTTACGGTCAAATTTATTGCGGTGCCGATAGAAAGTGAAGATGAAGAAGAGGTTATCCAGGTTCATTCCATCACATTACTCGCCTCTCCAGCTCAACAAATTCCTAACGGAACCGATAGCATCACGCTAACCGCGATTGTCCGCGATATCAATAATACACCCCTTTCCGGTGTTCCTGTCAGCATTTCAAGCAGTTCACGTAATGTCATTTTCGATCAAGGGGCAGTGGAAACAGGGAATGGAGGTACGGCTATTTTTCAAATCACGAGTACGATTGCAGAAGAAAACATCACGGTAACGGTTAGGGCCTCCAGTGCAACAGGGTTCGTTAGTGATTCAACTTCAGTGACTTTTGTCGCTACAACTCTGAATGTGAATACTTTAGATGTCAGTGTTGTCAATAATAACCAACCGGCTAATGGAACGGATCCGATTAAAATTGATGTGGTTGCCAGAGACAGTAGTGGAAGACCGGTTGGTGGTGCACCTATTATTGTACAAATGGCTGCTGGCACCACGGCGGTGGCTGATCCTTCCAGAAAAGAAACCGATGATAATGGATTTTTCACAACCAATATCGTATCCACCCAGGCTGTAAAGGATATTGGCGTAACTATTGCCGTCGAAGGGACTTCTGTGACGAATTCGCTAAATATAACCTTTAAAGCCATTCAAGTTGGTGCAGCGGATGTCACACCAGCGAGCCTTGAATTACAAATAAACCCAACGACACAGCCCGCAGATGGTGAATCTAAAATCGCTTTGATCGTGATACCCCGTGATGATAGTAAAACGCCCTTGGCGGGTGTCAGTGTCATATTGATTAGTGATAGTGATAACGCACAAATTGTTAAAAGTGCAGATATCACTAACGAATTAGGAGAATTTCGCACCACTGTCACCAGTGATACAGCGCAAACCTTTAATATCACAGCGGTGGTAGAAGGTATGTCAGATCCAAGTCTCAGAGATACTAAACCCATTAATTTTGTTGCCGTGGATAGTGGTGCTATTGATTTTCAAGTGATTAATGCCCAACAGCCTGCAGATGGTAATTCCGTCATCACTTTAGTTGTCACATTCAGTGATGCGAGTGGTAATCCGATTCCTAATGCAGAGGTTAAGTTTATTGATGATTCAACTAACATAGATATTGCAGGGGGAAATACTAATGCCCTCGGTGAATTTCGGACGACTGTAACCAGTAGTGTCGCTGAAACCATTCAGGTTACGCCAGTCATCAATGATATTGTTGGCAAACAAGAAACGATCATTTTTCGGGCAGAATTAGGGACGATTGATTTTCAAGTGAGCAATGATCATCAACCGGCAGATGAAAAATCAACGATTACTTTAATCGTCACCTTCCATGATTCTAAGGGCAATCCTATTGTTGGTGCGGAAGTGACATTTATTGATGAGTCTCCTGATATTGAAATAGCCGGTGGCAATACTAATGCCCTGGGTGAGTATCGTACTACTATTACCAGTAGTGTCCCCGGCGCTTTTAACATTACACCAGTGGTTAATGGACTACCTGGAGAAACCAAAACGATTACTTATGTCACAGTTGGAACCGATGTCACCGATTTAACGGTCAATATCGTTAATAATAATCAAGTGGCTGATGGTGAAACGAGTATTCAAATCAATGTTGTTGCTAGAGATAGTGGTGGACGACCGGTATCGGGTGTACCTATTGTAGTGCAAATAGCGACAGGAGAAATTGCAGTAGCGAGTCCTGCCCGGGACATCACCAACGATGATGGCTTTTTTAGTACCACCGTCACTTCTACAGAAGCGGGGGAAGCCCAAATCACTATTTCGATAGAAGGTACCAGCATTGCTGCCTCCCCGGTATTAGTGAACTTTATCGCTGAAATAGGTATTACACCCACGACGGTTGAATTAATTGCTAAAAATGCGCCACAGCCAGCAGATAGCCTTTCAACTATTACTTTGGTCGTTATTCCACGCGATGCGAGAAATGTTCCGGTAGCAGGTGTTGACGTTGAATTAATTAAGGATACCGATGAGATCACTATCGCTCAAGAAACAGGTACAACTAATCTGTTAGGTGAATTTCGTACCACTGTTGTTAGCACGAATGACTTGACTGATAGCTTAACCAGTACACTCGTGGTTAATGTCACCCCAGTAGCGGGCGGTATAATAGGAGACGCTACTCCTATCGTCTTTACACCCGTCTCTATAGTGATACCGGCAACTTTGACTTTAAGTGTTATTAATAATAATCAGGAAACGGGTCAAGAAATTACCTTGACGGTGTTAGCACGGGATGATAATGGTTTTCCACTGGGCAATGTACCGGTAAAACTTTCAGTCACTCATGGTGATGAACTACCTGATGTAACAGGTTCTGCTATTTTTGGCACTAATGGTTTCCAAGGTATCACTGCTGAAACTTCAGGTGTGTTTGAAACGACGATTAAAAACACCCAACCTGGGACGTTTAAAGTGACAGCCGCTGTCTTAGCAAGGGGTGGAGAACCTGTTTTAAATAGTAATACAATAGATGTCATCTTCAAAGGCGCACCGACTGCTGAAGTTAAAGAAGTGAGTAGTATTCGTTTGATAGCGAGTCCTCCACAATTGGGTTCAGAAGGTTCCAGCGAAGGCGTGGTGCTTACTGCAGTCGTCAAAAATAAGGATAATAATCTTGTAGAAGGTGCTGTTATCAGTTTTTCTTCTACTTGTTTGGAAGGCTGTGTTAGTGAACATGCAGGTGGAGAAATTCAACTCATTCAGATAGAAGGCAGTTCTGGGTTACCCGGGGTAACCGATGTCTCTGGACGTGCTGATGCTCGTTTAACGACTATTGGTAATGCTGACAATCGTACTATAAGAATTACGGCGACGGTGCCAACAACAACAGGGAAAACAAAAGAAGCGATTGTTGACATTGAAGTAATCGGCACGACTATTACAGTGACAGGACCCGAAAATATTGTTTTTGGAGATACCGTCAATATCAGCATTTTTTTGAATAATTCTGATAATGATGGTATTGGTGGACAAATGCTAAGCGTGACTTCTGAAAAGGGAAATACAATTGACAATCCATCACCCGTTACTAATGCAACCGGGCAGGCAAATATTAAATTGACCGCCGATAGTCCGAACACCGGTCAAGATACGATTACGGTTAGTAAGGAAGGTGCCTTTTCTGGTGAACTCGTGGTGAATATCTCAGATGATAATTTTACCTTAGATTCAGAACCGACTGGACATAAGGAAATTACGCTCAATACACCCCAGAAGTTTTTGGTACATTGGGATAAACAAGGAACTCCACAACCCAATGAATTTATTTATATTTCTTCAACACGGGGTGATTTGAAGCTTCTCTTTGATTGTAAAATAGACATATCAGGAAGTTCAGACGACTTAAAAACAGATGATGATGGTAATGCTTGTTTTGAAATGAGTGCCAATAATTCTGGTCCTGCCATTATTACAGCGAGTGCGATAGGCGGTCCTGAAGCTCAGATCAGTATTGATTTTATAGCAACTGACGCAGACTCAATAACTTTGCAAGCCGATCCTGTCAGCATTGCTGTTAATACTGCTGATTCCGAAGCGCAACAAAGTGAAATCGTTGCTGTGGTTCGTGATCCAGAGAATAATTTGGTAAAGGGTAAACGGATTGATTTTACGCTTCAAGATGTGACAGGCGGACGCTTATTTCCGTCGTCTGCAACAACGGATAGTTTTGGACGGGCTAGTACGATTTATACTGCGGGTATTTCACCCAGTGCGGCTAATGGCGTAAAAATTACCGCAATGGTAACAGATAAACCGATAGTGAACGCTTCCACTCACTTAACAGTCGCGGCAAAAAGTTTATTTGTCACTCTAGGTACGGGTAATGAAATTGAAAAAGATGGTCCAACGAGATATAAACATCCTTATACCGTTTTAGTTAATGATGCGAATGGTGTCGCTATAAAAGATACAGAGGTCACTCTCAGTGTGTTACCACTCAAATTTAAAAAAGGGTATTATTTGTGGGATAAAGAAAATGAGGTGTGGACTCAAGTTGCCACCTCAATTTGCGTAAATGAAGATGCTTTATCTGATAATCCGGGTAACCATTTCAACGGCATATTAGATGCTGATGAAGATTTGAATATGAATGGGAAGCTTGAACCGGGTAATGTGGCGACCTTTGATTCTGGTGGTACAGTCAAAATGGTGGAAACCGATGCGAATGGGTTTGCTGATTTTTATATTGTTTATCCTCAACAATATGCGAATTGGGTTTCTGTTCGTTTAATAGCAACCACAACGGTAGCAGGTAGCGAAGGCACAGTTCGTAATGAATTTTGGTTGCGAGGTGTTGCTAGTGACTATAACGATTTCGTGTTAACTCCTCCAGGTCATCTTAGCTTTTATGGTATCGGCTTTGATATCGCTACGACTGAGGATGTTAATGGTAATAGGATACTTGATCCGGATGAAGATGGTCTGATTCTCTTCAATGGGATATTAGACACGGAAGATAAAAATGGCAATGGGATATTAGATCTGGGTGAAGACGGTACCATCCTCAGCCATATTGATGAAAATGGGATAGAAGTCTACAAAAACCCTAGAGTGGGTGAGTTGGATACTGAAGACTTGAATGGTAATGGCAGATTAGATGCTGGTGAAGATGTTAACCGTAATGGTAGATTAGATATCACTTATGTCAATACCTGTAATGATCCTTCTTAGTGAGCTTTTGCGGGATGGGGTTTGTAACTGGGGTGTTAAATTTGAAGTGATACAAAAATTTTAACCTAATTTTCACCCTTGTCTGAATCAGAATTGACAAAATTTAAGAATTTTCAGAATAAATACTTCTTAATGATTTTAGGTTTTATTCTGTGAATTGTAAAATTAGGTTAATTCTGATTCAGACATATCACAACTCAGGGAAAGCATTATGCAGTGCTTCAGGTTTATGACAACTTGATTCCAAAAGGAATTTTATTTCAAGAATGGAAAAACGATTTAGGTAGTGATAACGGAATATAAGCCCAAACCCGATGAACCCAAAATTTGGTTTGCTTCAATGAAAACGTGGGCTGCGAGTATTAAGTAGGTGGACATAAGTCTTTTCGAGGTTTCCATTTTATAGGCTTTTTTCCCAACTTCTTCCTTTTCGTCTTTTTTAGAACTATTTCCCCATTTCACAGCATATCTCCGGGTTGAATTAGAACGAATAAAAATTTCACTATTCGAGTGATGCCAAAAACCCAGTTTTTTTGAAAAATTTGGTTTCTAAAAAGTTCAATTTATTCCCGTACCGAGTATAACAACGATCAAAACGAATACCAAGCAACCGTCAGTTTCAACAAAGACGAGTTTCCATGTACCATCAATAATCCCTGCTCAAATAAGCAACTATCTGATTTAGAATGGTATTTTAAAAAATACCCCCATGCGATTGACCAAAGCCATTAAGTATCGGGCTGACACACAGGTCTGCCTCTACAAAAAACAACGTATTATGTGATTGTAGGGGCGAACATAAGTGTTCGCCCTGACTTAACTTAATGGCATTGATGCGATTGACGATGAAGATAAGGAAAAAGCAAAATCAGTGTCGCCGCCCTTTTCAGGTAAATAAATTATCTGAAAAACTAAAGGAACGTGCCTGAAATAACTTCAACAACTTTTTAGGATAACCACAAGGGATTACCCCTACGATACGATGAAATGCAGAAAATCTATATTTCAAAATACATATTCGATTTTCAAAATCGGGTTAATTTTTGATCACGGTGGTTAATTTTTAACCACTTTTTTTGATTTAACCAGGTAGCTTATCACATAACTCTTTGTATTTTATAAATAAAATAATAAATAATTTCATGGTACGTTTTTTGTATATTACTCATCGTCATTGACGATTTATTTTTTGACCTGTAGATTTCTTAGAAATAGACTATATGAAACTGAAAAAAACAGTCTTTTTGATTGCAGCTTTGCGCTAACTACTATGTTAGTTCCAATAACGGGGGCAGCGGTGGTCCTTTT
>Ga0190285_1000187_pt1 | contig 13852 bp, 14 predicted proteins | sample 48691823_MG_FD_163429 | JGI IMG/M metagenome (GOLD analysis project Ga0190285, IMG submission 163429) | Hydrothermal vent microbial mat bacterial communities from Southern Trench, Guaymas Basin, Mexico - 4869-18-2-3_MG | ecosystem: Environmental > Aquatic > Marine > Hydrothermal vents >...
CGTCCTGGTTCTCCTGGACCGACGGATCAATCGACGCGTCGAGCACGATCCGATCTTCCAGGGCTTCCAGGATTAGTTCGGGTCCATAAAGTCTGAATTTCTCTCGGAATCGGAACCCCATATCAATCTCCTTTGGGAACTCGCTGCCAAACTCGGGTACAATATCTGTGCGCTTTCAATATTATTAGCAAGTTTCGTGCCAACATCGCGCCTCCGGGACCCGCAAGCCTATCGTGCTATTCTTACCAGGGTTTTTGGCAAGAAGTCCACCCGAGAAAATCATAGACACAGGACATGCAACCCGGAAAAATGCGTCGAAACCGCTCACCACTTTCAGAATTCATTGAAAAACACGTAATCTTCGGGCCTTACCGCGTGTGGTTTCCACACGTGCAACAGAGAAGTGTGTGTGGTTTTCACACATGAGGCCGTGCCTCATCGTCCCAGGTCAAAATAACTTTCGGTTATGGTAGTTCTCGAAAGTTGTCACGGAAACTGAGATTGCTTCGTCGTTTCACTCCTCGCAATGACGGCAAGGTCAAGTGTCATTGCGAGGGCGTAAGACCGAAGCAATCTCCATCGAAATGAGAGGACTTCGTTTCAACTGTGCGCCTGGGAATCCGACATTACTTTTGAGAAGCGCTATATGTGGAAAACAACGGGGTTCGCCGGCGTGACGGATTCGGATCGCGTGGACTCATGGCAAACTATTCCGAGAGCGCGTGCGGGCCAGGGCCGCGCCATTGCCCAGATCCGCCTCATCAACGAACAGCCTGTAAGGATATCTTATTTGCCAGCGATCCCTGTCCGGCGGCAGGCGGCCTATTGAGCGTTTGCCCAGACACAACTGAAGCTCTGTCGCGCCTTGTCGATCGAAACGGACAACCTTGGGCCTCAGCAGACCCGGTGAGCATTTCCTTAGAACACCGGATTGAGCCAGCCAATGGTAGACAGGCGAGCCAAGTGCCCTAAAACGGCTGTGGCATGCCTTGCGCAGCCTCATGGCGGCCCCAGTGAAGCGTCCAAGCCGCCCACCGTAGATCCGCCGGAGTTTGCGCCCCCTTTGAGCATACTCCACTTGCCCTTTCACGTCACGGGCGGTCACGAAACAGGTATCCGCTGCATCGTTGTTGTCGCCCATGGTTCCAAGTCCACGGGGGTCCAGGGTGACGACTCGGTGTGCAACCGCCGCTGAACTCCCCGGACACGCGAACACAATCACATCTCCGCGTCGAATTTCTCGGCCCTCGTAGGCTCTGACGTGGAGGACATCAGTGGGTTGAAGTGTCGGGTACATACTGGGTCCGCGATAGAACACTCGTTCCAGGCCGTCAAGACGGGCAGGTTTGGATTCTGAATCGTGATCGTGCGACCATGTGTTCATGGGACGAACTCCGGCACGGCGGCGAATGGTTTTCTAAGAACCGGGAACAGTAGAACTCGGCAGAGCCCTTTCCATTTCTTCCCAGAAACATCCGGTCAGGGTTGCCCGGAGGACAAAGGCCGGGAGCGCTCGGGCCAACCGGCAGGCATTGTCAAACAGCTTTTCCATGAGCGGGATGTCAAGAACGGGACCCCGTTTTTTCCATCCCAGCCGACACAAGTAGGAGGCCGACTCATTGATCATGACCGCGGCCGTGCCTTGGCCCACGGGAATGACCTCGTCTTGATCCGCTTGTTCGAGAAAGAATATTGCGCCGAGGGGGACCCCGTTCTGAACGTTCCAGGTTTGGTCGGAACTCCCCGAAATGACTTGGCTCCATGTTGGGAAAGGGTGAGTCATATAAGCTTCTGTTTTGACCGGCACAACCACTGCGCCGTCGTCGGATCGAGCCACCCAGGGATGAGGTATGCGGCGACAACAGGTTGATTTGCCGGTGCCTTCCCCCGCGACCAACAATACCCCTATTCCGTCCCGTTCCACCAGTGCAGCGTGCAGAGGGATCCCTCCGAGATAGGCCAGTCTGCAATGTACAGCGTATATGGAATGCCACATTGCCAACATCTCCCGGCTGCCGCGCTTCGTATTCTTGATCTCACAGACTACGTCACCCATCCCGCGTTGGTACCAAAGTTTCAGTGAACCAGAGTTCCAATATCCCCACTCACCCCGCGGAACCCCCTCAACCGGGAATGCGTCGAGCAACGCGACCGTGTTCTTCCGCCGGAATGTCCAGCCCTTCCGACTCAAGCCACGCACGAACGTCATCCTCGCGTCGGCATCCTCGGCCCCGGGCTCGAGCATCATCGTCGTCGCCATCTTCCGCAGCCAAGCCTCGGTCCCCGGGGTTCCGGTCAGGCGCCAGGAAAAGCCGGGGCCCAGCGTCATCATGTACGACTCATTTCCAAGATCTGTGGATCTCAAAGCTGTTCTCGCTATGTCGCTCAGCCGCGGAGCGTGGGCGCCATCATCCAAAGAAGCCGCCCGAGCATGCTCCAGTGAAGCCCCATGCACAATTACCGCTCTGGGGTTGTCCTCCGGGGCGACAATCAGGACCTGAGCCGTACCAGACCCCTCTGTCGCAGACAGCCGAATTCAGGGGTCCGGGCTGACATCCTGTGCTGTAATTGGTGGGTCCAGTCGTGCACGCCTGTCCTCCGGCCATGCCGGTGTCGATTTCAATGATTTCAGGTTTGATGTATTCCATCGCATCACCTTTGGGAAACCAGTTTTTGAGCCGGTTCAAGCGCGGGTCAGCCGACTGCCTTTCCAACTACTCTCGTTCGTGGTATTTTCCGACTCTCCGGAAACAGACCTTCCTTGTCCGCCTCATCGCAGTACCAGTAAGGGGCCCACAGACTCTTGCTGCGATAGTAGTTCTGCGCTACGCAGCTTCCAAGGCATATTCCCCGCATCAGGCATTCCCCGCAGATCCCTTGAAGAGCGCTTGGCAACCCTTCCCTGAGCTGATTCAGGACCGGAGAATTGTTCCATACATCCTCAAGGCTGTCCTCGGCCGCGTGACCGAACACCATATCCGGAAGAGCCTGACCTATTCCACACAGCGCATAGGAACCGTCCGCCAGAATACCGAGGATGCCGAAGATGGCGCAAACGTGACACCCGTCGCCCGTCTCCGGGTGGAACATCCGGCTCAGGGGGCGAAACGCCAGGGGATGACTGTAAGCGATTCTCAGACCGGTTGATCTTGACAGGTCAGTCTCCACCCATTGTCCCAACTCAACAAGTTCCTTGATTGAGAGCGTCTCCCCGGCCTCGTGCATTCTCTCACCTCTGGATGTTGGCTGGACCACGTTAAACTTGACCGAACCGGCCCCGAGCGTCTCCGCGAGTCGAACCAACCTCTCCATCTGATCCTTGTTCTTGCGGACTACGGACATTATAACCTGAGGCCTCAATCCTGCCCCGACGAGATTACGGATGCCCTGAACAGCCCCACGGAAAGCGCCTCCAACTCCTCGCATCCAGTCGTGGATGTCCGGCTCAGCTCCGTCCAGGCTCACCGCAACAAAGGGCCGCTCGCAAGCCATAATTCTTCGAGTGAATTCGGGAGTGCAGTACATCCCGTTGGTTTCCATTGCCAGACTGAGACCGGCTTTCGCGACACACTCCAGGATATCGCCGATCCCGGGATGGATAAGAGGTTCACCTCCAGTCAGCTTTATGGCGGCGACGCCCAGAGAGCCGGCCTGATCCACGATCGACCGAAAAAGATCCACGTCCAGCACAGGAGGCGAACCGCCCTTGACTTGATACCTCGGTTCCATCCAGCAGTGACGGCAACGAAGGTTGCACCCGTCGGTCAGGTAAAAGTAGAGGTGTCTCAAGGGAAACCTGATCTCTTCGGTTGCAGTTGGGGTGATGGTGTTCATGACGCTTTCCGGTATAAACTATCATCGCAAAAAAGCGACAACGAAGTATGAAAGTCCTTTCCGTTGTTCACTGGTCCGTGGCTTCGCCTCGGACAGGGTGCTCCAAGAAACGCGCACGATGCGCATGGACTTGGAGGAGAGGCCCTAGCCGGGCAGGCATTTCAACGTCATGCTACCGACAGCCGTCATGTCACGTAAGCTGTCCGGGGCCGGCTCAATCGCCCCACGCGCAGTGGCTCCCACCAAACCACCCCATACGTAGATCCGCAAAGGGTTGGCTTTTTCCACGGGACTTTCATGCTATCTTCAAGATAACGCAACGGACGGGGGAGCGCAACAGAAGGTAGTGGGTCAGTTTGAATATTTCTTTTTCTAGACATGCGACCGCGTTCATGGCAGAATGGAGGCATGAGTAACCAAGGCTCCAAAAAGAAGAAACGGCCATGCTTTTCATGAAGGACTTGGCCTCCCGGCTTAAAGGCCGCGTACAGCTCACGACAGATGGCCACAAAGCCTATCTGGAGGCCGTTGAGGGTGCTTTTGGTTGTGAAATCGACTACGCTATGCTAGTGAAGCTATATGGGCAGGAACCTGAAGGTCAAAAGAGATATAGTCCAGCCAGGATCAGAGGAACCAAACGAGAAGGAATCGCGGGAAATCCAGACCCTAGTCATGTCTCTACCAGCTACGCTGAGAGGCAGAATTTGACGATGAGGATGAGCATGAGGCGGTTTACCAGACTAACGAATGCCTTTTCTAAGAAGGTTGAGAATTTGGGTCACGCCGTTTCCCTCCACTTCATGTATTACAACTTTGCTAGGATTCACCGGTCATTAAGAGTAACCCCGGCGATGGAGGCTGGAGTCAGTACTCATGTATGGTCGTTGGAAGAGATTTTGGAGCTTATTGATTAAAGTCCATATCTTCCATTGACTAACAAGCATCAAAGGCAACAACGGACAAGGGACATACCCGTTACTTGGCTTTCTTTTTGTCTTTCTTGCCTCGCGCAGGCCGCGGATTTACGACAGCGGCATCGACGCTCATAGAACTTGGCTGGTCGTATTTTTGAAGACCAATTTCTAAAATTGGTACCATGGCTGTCGGAAGAAGATCTTGACCTCCTATGCTAACATTAGCGGCGTTAATACCAAATTTCACGCCAATCCCCCACAACCCCTCATGTAATCCCTGTTCCTTGATGAGTATTTCCGCTAATTCTCTAAAACCGAATGTATACCGTACAGCTTCCGCCATAACAAGTCTCCTTAATGTAAGATATGTAAATTAGGATTAATATCACTAGTCAAGGCCTCGCCTGAAACTCCGATTGGAGGAAAGTCCTTACCAAGGGCACACTCGGTTGAAGTACTGCTTGAGGTCTTTTGCCAGACGTAATTATCTTGCAACAGGTTCGATATGACACCATCATTTACTGCCACCGCTCTTGGTTTCGGTAATGACCAGAAATCTATAGGTTTACCAGAGTTTTCCCAACACACACGAAAAATCTCCGAATTGACCGGTCCTCGCTCGTTAAGATGATCATTATCATCGTACGCCACAATTGCTACTTTCATACCGAACGCGCGTGCGCATTTTATGATCATCTTGAGAGTTAAATTGCCAGGATTGTTAAGCAGTTGTGACACACGCCCCTTGGATACCCCGAGCTTTTCAGCCAACTGTGCTTGATTCAAGGACTTCGCCTGAATCGTGTTTTCAAGTTGCGTAACGAAGTCCGTTGCTATTCGATAGAGAAAGTCGTCAATGCTTCCCTCTGTCCAATGTGCCATTTGATTCACTCCCTCTCGGTTTCATGGCGAATAAGGATTTATGTCTCTTGTTGCTATCAATATTACCTTCTTTACGGCATCTTTTTCCCTCAGTGCGTTCGCTCCATCGAGTTCTCTAGGATCTGTTTCCCAAGAGTTTTTTCTGGCATGTGAGACTAAAACGCAAAGCTGAAAGGCTCGATCATGACGCAAGGGGTGGCACAAAAATCCGTAGAGTCGGTGATTTTGCCTGTTTCCCTTCCATTTAAACACGAAGCACTTTCGGTAACCCGGCTTGTCCCAACCGTGGAAATATTGGTTATGTATATTCCCTTCAAGCCAATGGTCAAACCTGGTGCGAACGAGCATCTGTTGCTTTCGTTCCAATCCGTAAAAAACAGTCTTTGCGTCGATAGTCGGATCATTCTCGCAAACAAGAAACGCCAGACCTCGACGCGTTATGCGGTGACCATCAATGAACTCGATTACATAGGATTTTGCACCGGCCATCCTGGAGCTACTTTTTCGTCTGGGGCCGACATCCGTCTGGCCCCAGCCTAGAATAGTTTAGTTATAACTAAACGTGCTGTCAAGCAAAATAACGTAGAACACGTGACTAGAAGCCTATTCCTTTTTCAATCCCGAGGCAAGAGCTTTCTGTCAAGGGATTTGTGTTGTCTTCTGGCCACCCCACCTCCCATGCCGACGCGATCACCCCTTGACCAGCAAAAAAAAATCAAACTGACCCACTACCCAACAGAAAGGTAACCATTCACTTACGGGGGGGCAATGGCAGGATGTCATTGCGAGCGCAGCGAAGCAATCTCCTGCGCGCCGGGTATGGGGATTGCTTCGTCGTTTCACTCCTCGCAATGACACACGCGATGAGAGGATCTGCCCCGCGACTGAATGGTTACACAGAAAGAGTTTGAAGCGAATTCGATCAAACTCGCACATCCTATTGTGCATCACTGCGGTCCGAGACGAGCCGGTTAAGCCCCTGAGTGCATCAACAGGTCCTCATCAGGGAGCTCGCCGCCCGCTTCCAGGAATCGCTTGTAACATGAATCAGGACATGGATGATACAGGTCGTTCAGCCCGGAATGGATCAGAGCGGGACAGCTGCCCGTACAGTAATCAATGTATTCACAATTCCGGCAATAGTCAAAATCGGTTAGAGCAATGCTCGACCGCCGTCGGAACCGGTTGAGTTCGGGATGATTCAGCCAGATTTCATCGACGCGGTCCCTATTGATTCTGCCGAGTTCCATGCCGGGGACTTGAACACACGGGACCAGCGTGCCATCCGCTCTCACTCCCAGCCTGGCCATCGGTCCGCTACAACCTGTCAGGTACCCGCCGACTCTGCCGCCATTCTCCTTTTTCTTGCGAGCAAGTTCCATGTTGAACCACCCGCGGGCTTCGGCCAATGGTCCTGCATTGGCGGTTATTCGTCCCGGGTATTTCGTGGCCAGCTTGCAGAGGCGTCGCATGGCGAGGCTCCGTTCGTCAACAGTGAGCTGAACCTGGTCCGCGTTATTGCGGCACAGGCCCAAATTCACGGCCGAGTTGGTAGAAAAACCCGGTAGTCCCAGGTCTTCCAGGAGCAGTTCGGCAATCCCATCGAGGTCCGTGACGTTCCGCCTGTGAACAGTTACCCGTACCTTGGCGGCAATCCCGTGTTTCAGAAGGAGATTCAGGCCCGCGACGGCTCTGTGAAAGGTACCCTCTCCCCTGAACGAATCATGGGATCCGGGCATGGAGCCATCGATTGAGACCTGGACCGAGTCGCACCGACCGGTAGAGGCGAGGAAGGCCGCGGTCTCGTCCGTGATCAGCGTGCCGTTGCTCAGGATGGAAAACCGCATGCGGTTGAGGACAATACCCTCGACAATATCCTTGAAGTCCTCACGGATGAAGGGCTCTCCCCCCTGCAGGCACACATCGAGCACCGCGTGACGGCCTAATTCCTCGAAGAATGTCAGCCACTCGTCAGTGGTCAGGTCTCTATCCACGTCGCCGTCGCTGCCAAAATGGCTGCAATAGCTGCATCGTAGATTGCATTGACCGGTTATTTCCAGGTCCATTCCCCGAGGGGTCTTCATCAATTTCATGGAAGCCTCAGGCTTTCTCGATCTCATACCCCACGAAGCCACGATCAACCAGATCGCGGATGAATTGCTTGAGATGTTCTCCCGCTTCTTCCGGGACGTTTTCCGCGTTGTCTCTCAATTCCCGCAGGATATCCAACTCGCTGTGGGTACCGTCCAACCGCTTCCAAATAAAGGCGCTCACCGGATTGAGACCGAAGCCTTTGCCGGTCTCGGGATCAAAGAGTATGGCCCAGTCATCAAATTCCTCTCGAAATACCAGGAGGGGATTTGCGACGGGCTTGTCGGTACTTGTCATTGGCTTCACCCCGCAGGCGAAACAGTCTCGTAAACACGGGAAAATTCAGCATAACACAGAACCGGACCGGCCGCAACCAGCCATCTTTCCAGGAGTTTTCTTGGAAATCTAGGCGACAAAGAGCGAGAGTTGTACGAATAGATCGAAATTCGCCGAGGATGACACACCTGGTTGCGATTCGTAGACCGGGCGAGCAGGCAGAGGTCTCGGCAGGGTTACGGCACGGCCATAGATACTCAAGGACGAGGAGCGCAAACGGGCATGGGGGGCGCACAGACCGGCATCGGCCCCGTGCAGGCCACCTTGTCCAACAAGTGATCAAATAAGCACAGAGGCCCCTCAAACGCGCAAATGCTGAGGTCAACAACTCCCATGGCCAAGTTGCCCAGACCGTTGACGGCATACCCGGGAGCGCGGAGCAAGCGAGATCCCCAAGAGGGTCCGCACGCTCGCGGATTCATTGGCGTCACGTGGGGCAACGGCGGACCACAGGCCACTAAAGGAGGCGGCGACGCCACGGAATTGGAAGGCACGTACGTGAGCGCGGGACCTCCGGCCAAGACCTCTACAGGCCCCACTGCGATCAGCAGGCCGGCAAGAACATATAGAACAAACAAGACCTTCTTGTTCATGGCTTCCTTCCCTCGAGAAGACATCAGATAACGAACTTTCCAGATCGCGGCCACCTTGCCAAAAGCCGTACATGAATACCGTGTTTCGTACCCTACTACATAACTGTCCGATTTGTCAATATTTATAGATATCACCCCGAGCAACCATTCACTAACGGGGGGCAACGGGGAGGGCAGACACATAGGTCTGCCCCTACGAAGACCAGCCCCTGAAACTGAATGGTTGCCTCTTCCCAAAGAATGTGCTTGATCTGGCAACAAGCGCACATTAGAATCCGGATGAATTCCATCACGGTTCCTATGCTGCGGCTCAGGCGAGGAGAAGACTTGGGTGACGAGAGATGTGGTGTGGCCATAGCTGGAGCGGGGCCACAGACTGGAGGCCATAATGCCTGACGATGAACAACCGACACTTGACGAGCAAGATCTGTCTGAGGATATTCCCAGGCTCCTTGACCTGGGAGATCTGACCACTCAGACGATCTATCTGGACAGCCTGTTCACGAAAGATGTTACCCAGTCAGGCAGCTTTGATGTGAAAGCGGTCCGACTCACATCCTTTGCTCGCTTGCTGAATGCCATGCCGGTGCCGGTCTTGCTCGTGGACCGATCATACGGCGTATCGTTTGCAAATGAGTGCTGGAAAAAGGTCAATCCCAATTATCGCAAGGTCATTTCCGGTTCTTTTGGCGATCTCTTTTCCGATTCAGTTGCGGGCAAGAAGGCGCACACTCTTATTGAAAGTGTGTTCGCCGACAGAAAGGCGCAAATGGCGCAGGGATTGCTTCAAATTGGAGACAGAGAAATATGGGCTCGTATGCACTTCCGCTCACTTCGGATAGGCACGGAGAGGTATGTGCTGGTCCCGGTCGAAGACTTGACGCTTGAGAGAGAAAAGGCGGTCCTCCAGGAGACGCACCGCCTACGACTCCAGGAAGCTCACGACGGCTTGGAACTCCGGGTGAAGGAGAGAACAGCGGAATTGGAGAAGAAGAACGAGCAACTGCGCCTGGAAATCAACGAACGAGAGCAGGCGGAACATGCTCTACGGGCCAGCGAAGAACGCTTTCGAGCGGTCTTTGAGAGCGCCGAAGACTGGGTCTTCATTAAGGACAGATCCCTGAGATATAGTCATGTCAATCCTGCCCTGCTGAACGCGCTTCGAGTCCCTCTCGAGGAAGTTTTGGGCAGGACGGACAAGAATTTGGTCGGCTCTTTCGAGGCGAGAATCTCGAGTGAGGTGGAGCGCCGAGTTCTTTCAGGGCAGACCGTGGAAATGGAGCAGACCGTGAAGTTCGCAGGCCCCGCGGTGACGTGCAACTTCATCCGTGTGCCTCTTCGTGATGGGCTCGGCAGAATCAACGGTCTGTGCGGCATTGGGCGTGACATTACGCAGCGGAGGAAGAGAGAGAATCAGTTGCAGTCGGGGGTTCCCGCGGATCTACACGACTCGTACACATCCGCAGCCATGCAAAATGCTCTGGAAGAGGTCCGCCGTGCCGCCGCAACAGACAGCATGTGTCTATTCCTGGGGGAAACCGGGGCCGGGAAAGACTACCTGGCCCGATACCTGCACGATCGTTCGCCCCGATCGGGCGGCCCGTTCTTCAGTATAAACTGCGCAGCAGTGGCCCGGGATCTGGCCGAGTCCGAACTGTTCGGCCATGAGTCAGGGGCCTTCACCGGCGCGATCGGCCGCAAACGAGGGCTGCTGGAACTGGCGGAGGGTGGTACACTGCTGCTCAACGAAATTGGGGAGCTATCTTTGGTGCTTCAAGCCAAGCTCCTCAACTTCCTTGACACCCAAACATTCACCCGAGTTGGAGGAGAGAAGCAGATCACGGTGAATGCCCGGCTCGTCGCGGCGACCAATCGCGATCTTGCGGCCGCGGCGGCTGCCGGAACGTTCCGTCAAGACCTGTTCTATCGTTTGAATGTGGTTACTATTTCCGTCCCCCCGCTACGTGAAAGGATTAAGGACATTCCCGTTCTTGTGGAGGGACTGCTCGAATCGATCGCCAAGAGGATCGGGATTCGTGGGGTCCCTGACTGCGAGACTGAGGTTGTTGGGATGCTGGAACGTTCCGACTGGCCGGGAAACGTCAGAGAACTGCGGAATGTCCTGGAGCGTGCCCTGATTCTCAGTGAAGGAAAACGCATAACCGTCCGCGAAATCGGACTGAAGCCGTTAACAGGTCGGATTGACCCCACCGATTCAGGCGACTCGCTCACGGTCAATCTTTCCGAGGAAGGCTCTATGGCTGAAACCCTGAAGAGCGTCAAGATCTGGATGCTGACCGAGGCGCTCAGTCGTAGAGACGGCCGTATAACGGAAGCCGCGGATCTTCTGGGCATCTCCCGAGATTCTTTCAATCATCATATGAAGAATCTCGGCATCCGGCGACAATAGGTCCACGCGTCTCCGGGCGCGGCTTTGCAGCACATACTGAAAAAGAGCAATGAAACAGGAAATTCGATTTCGACATTCAATCTCGGCCCGCTTGTTGGCAGCAATATTGTTTCCGGTGATTGTTCTCATCGTTGGTGGGTTTGTTTCTTTCTGGGTCATCGCAAATAAGCGAATTTCCGATCCCGCGGTAACAGATCTCCGTCAGCTTGTGAAGACGACCAGGGAACTCCTGGATATCAAGCGATCCAGTTTTTCCGAAACAGCGCTCCGGCTGGCCTCGGACAATCGGATGATCATATCGAATGAGACAATAGGACTGCACGATCTGGATACTTCGATTCAATTGCGGGGTACCCTGTCCACCATGTTGAAACGGAACCGGTTGACAGGGATAGCGCTTATCAGGCCGGGCGGAAGTATTGCCGCGAGCGCGGGAAAGCCGCCGGAAGAGGATCGGTTCCACTTTTTCACGGAAATGGGGAGACTCAAGGGTCGGGGAATCCGTGTCCTTTTTATGAAAGATTCGGAGGATCGCGTTTTATTGGTGGCCTCGGCGCCGGTTCTATCTGACGACAAAGTAGTCGGTGTGCTCTTCATCTCAAGGGAACCGGCCTTGGATGAAACATTCTCCAATGCGCTTCTGATAAGTAACGGCAGAGTCCAGTCAAAGACCTCCAATGCATCATTTCTTCTCCCGTTTGTTGACGAAATTGACAAGAGCCCTCAATCCAAAACCAATGCTGTGTTTGACAAGGCGCTTTTCATTTCCAAGGTACCGATTCCGGGAATGAAAGCCGGCCTGGCTCACATCATTGTGGGGATAGATCGACGCAAGGTGCATGCGCGGACTTGGCGGTTGATACTCCACGGAGCGGCAATAGCTTCCTTTGCACTGCTTCTGCTCGCGGTGTACGCTGTCTTCCTTTCAAGAGCGCTTGCGAAACCGCTGCTCCACCTTGTGCGAGTTGCCAAGAAGATCCCATCGAAGAGGAAAGACATTGAATGGCTGCCGAAACGAAACGATGAAATCGGCGTCCTGAACGCATCCTTGAGGAGCATGGTGGACGAGCTGAATAACACCATCGAACAGCTTGGCATCGCCCGGGAGCGTGCAGAAGCTGCCAACAGCGCAAAGAGCGACTTCCTGGCAAACATGAGCCACGAGATACGCACTCCGATGAACGGCGTCATCGGGATGACTGAGATCCTTCTGAATACGGAACTCACTCCTGAACAGCGTGAGTACCTGCGCGACGTTGAGACCTCCGCGGAATCATTGTTGGCGATAATCAATGACATCCTTGATTTTTCCAGGATGGAAGCCGGCAAATTGGAGCTTGCCGCCGTCGAGTTCAGCCTGCGGGAGTGCGTGGCAAACCCCATGACCATGCTCGGTGTGGCGGCTCACGTAAAAGGTCTTGAACTGGCATGTCAAATCCTTCCCGAGGTCCCGGACGCAGTCGTCGGCGATCCGGGTCGCATTCGTCAAGTACTGGTAAATCTGGTCGGAAACGGGATCAAGTTCACAAGAACCGGGGAGGTGGTCCTGCGTGTCGAACTTGAATCGCAAACTCAGCAACACGTTCGGTTGCGGTTTGCCATTACCGACACCGGCATCGGCGTTCCTTCCTACAAGCAAGGGGGTCTGTTTCGCCCGTTTGAACAGGCCGATCCGTCTACCGGCACGAGATACGGCGGTACAGGACTTGGGCTGACTGTCTCCTCTCAACTGGTCCACATGATGGGCGGACAAATCCGGATGGAAAGCGAAGTAGGTCGAGGAAGCACTTTCCATTTCATTGTTCGCCTCGGCCTGGGAAGTGAACCGGCCCTCCTCCCTGCGTTTGTGGACACCGCGAACCTGAAGGACAGGTCCGTGCTGGTAGTGGACGACAACGACACCAACCGGCGCATCCTGGAGGAGACGCTGAGCAACCGGGGGATGAGGACCACCGGAGCAAATGATGGACCGTCGGCATTGGATGCTTTGCAGCGGGCCCATGGTGACGGCCGGCCCTTTGCCCTGGTGTTGATCGATTGCTCGATGCCGGAAATGGACGGTTTTGAGCTGGCCGAAACGATTGGACGCCAAGGGGATCTGACAGCGCCGGCCCTGGTAATGCTCACTTCCCCGGGCAACCGTGACGAGGCCGCCGGATGTCCGTATCCGGGTATTCCGATCTACGTTTCCAAGCCTGTCAAGGAATCGGAGTTGTCGGCCGCGGTCGCTAGAGCGCTGAAGGAACCATCCACCGGTGACTATAAAGCCTTGCCCGAGGCCCGGCCTGCTGTGCGGAAATCCAAAAGGCCGATCCAAATTCTTGTTGCTGAAGATAATGCAGTCAATCGAAAATTCGCTGAGAGGATACTCGATACAATGGGGCACACCGTGACCGTGGTGGAGAACGGTAAGGAGGCCCTGGACTCTATGAATAGGAATGCCTATGATCTCATTCTCATGGACATAAGGATGCCCGAAATGGACGGTTTTGAAGCCACGGCGGTCATCCGGGAGCGCGAGAAGACCACCCGCGAACATATTCCAATTGTCGCCATGACGGCCTATGCCATGAGCGGGGATCGGGAACGATGTTTGGAAGCCGGCATGGACGATTACCTGTCGAAGCCGATAAAGGTTCAGGATCTCTTCGACACCATCGAAGATCTGGCGAAAAACATGGCGCCGGCTGATACCAAGTTGCGTTCAAAGCAGTACAGTGTACAGGCGCCGGACCGGGTCTCAAAATCCCCCCTAACCCCCCTTTTTCAAAGGGGGGGACCTGAACCTCCCC
>Ga0190285_1000190_pt1 | contig 13797 bp, 13 predicted proteins | sample 48691823_MG_FD_163429 | JGI IMG/M metagenome (GOLD analysis project Ga0190285, IMG submission 163429) | Hydrothermal vent microbial mat bacterial communities from Southern Trench, Guaymas Basin, Mexico - 4869-18-2-3_MG | ecosystem: Environmental > Aquatic > Marine > Hydrothermal vents >...
CCCCCATCCTTCCCCACCCTTCCGAATTTTCAACTCCTATTACGATATTATATTTAAAAAAAACAACAAAAGTTATTAACTGGAAAGTTAGAAATAGTCTTTAACTCAGTTTTTCTGTTAAAAAAAGTTTAAATATACCTTCTTCCTATTTCTATTAGTGATAGATGTGAATGGAGATAAAAAGATATATGTGCTGTTGGCCTCGATGGTAACAACTGCAATCATACTAAGCGCGGCGACATTTGTAGTTGCGGGATAGGCATTTTAGAGAGTTATAGGTTGGCATACCTATCCTATCTAATTTTGGTAATACCATAAAGCTTATATTAGTATTTTTCTTTTCTGTATAAAGGAGATGATTTTTCATGGAAGACAGATACAGAAATGTGTATTACACTCCTCTTACGCCTCTATCTTTTTTAAAGAGATCAGCACATGTATATCGAAAGGAGACGGCAGTTGTGTATAACGATAAACGTTATACGTTTCAGCAGTTTTACGAGAGAGTAAACCGCTCTGCAAACGCGCTGCATACGATAGGAATAGAAAAAGGTGATAAGGTATCCTTTATCTCGCCAAACATACCGCCTTTGTTGGAGGCACACTTTGGTGTTCCACTCTCAGGAGGAGTGCTTGTTCCTATTAATATTAGATTGAATCCAGAAGAGATGGCTTACATAATAGATAACTCTGATTCTAAAGCATTATTTGTTGATGCAGCTTTCAGAGACAATATAGAACAGATAAAAGACAAAATTCCAAAAATAAAGGAGATTATTACAATCAATGATACTACGGAATGCGAAGGTCTGGAATATGAGGAATTTCTCAAAATGGGGAGTAAAAAAGAGGTGGAGATACCGGTAAAAGACGAATACGAAACTATTACGATCAATTACACGAGCGGTACAACAGGATTTCCAAAAGGATGTATGTATCACCACAGAGGTGCATATCTAAATTCTCTCGCAGAGATAATTGAAATGAGTTTAAATCAGTACTCGTCCTATCTATGGACAGTGCCTATGTTCCACTGCAATGGATGGTGCTTTACGTGGGCTGCTCCTACTGCAGGTGCCAAATCTGTATGTCTTAGAAAGATAGATCCAGCGAAGATACTTGAACTCATAGAGAGTGAAAACATAACTCACATGGGTGGTGCACCAACGGTATGGATAATGCTTACCAATTATGCTCAAAAAATGGGAATTAAGAAGTTCTCTCATAAAATTATAATAACAGTTGCAGGTGCACCTCCTCCCCCCTCTCTTTTACGCGTTCTTGAAAAAATGGGAGCAGAGGTAAGGCAGGTATATGGCCTTACAGAGACATATGGTCCCCATACAATATGTGAATGGCATCCCTCATGGAATAAGTTATCCTTTGAAGAACGAGCAAAGAGAAAATCATGGCAGGGAGTACCGTACATAAATGCCGAAGTAAGAATAGTTGATGAGGAAATGAATGATATACCCGAGGACGGCAAAACACGTGGGGAAATAGTTATGAGAGGAAATAATGTGATAAAAGGATACTACAAAAAGCCAGAAAAAACTGAAGAAGCATTCAGAAATGGAGTATTCCACAGCGGCGATATTGCCATCGTTCACGAGAACGGCTACATAGAAGTTATGGACAGGGAAAAAGATATTATAATAAGCGGAGGAGAGAATATAGCCTCTGTAGAGGTAGAAAAAACTATATACGAGCATCCTGATGTTTTAGAGGTATGTGTCGTCCCCACTCCAGATGAAAAATGGGGAGAAGTTCCCAAAGCGTTTATAATCGCTAAATCAGGGACTCATCCTACTGAAAAAGATATTATATCATTCTGCAGGGAACGAATGGCACATTTCAAATGTCCAAAAAGAGTAGAGTTTGTCAAAGAGCTGCCAAAAACATCCACAGGCAAGATACAGAAATACATCCTCCGTGAAAGAGAGTTCGCAGGAAGAGAAAAGAGGGTTTCATGAGAATACTCTTCGTTGCTACTTTTGCAAGGAGATTTGTGTAACATATTCTTCAAATGAGGATAGTAACTCTACTCAAACCCTACAAAACCTTCCTTTTCCTTATTATTTTTTTCCTTATCGGAAATTTTTTTTCCAATAAAAATAGAAATTAAAAGAAAAATGTAAGTCAATGACTCGAAACTACCTTCAATTGCACTTATAATAGTGCCAATACCCATTATAATACTAAAAGTTCGTCCCGATACCACAGGCTCAGGTTTGATCTCATCTTTAAATTCTTTTTCTCGTCTCCACCCTGGTAGTATGGGTTCTGGCTTAATAGCTTCTTGAATTTCTCCCATTTAATAAACCCCCTCATAAAATCGCCTATCTCATTTTCTTTTCAAGTTTTTCCCTTTTTTTATCTATCTCTTTTATTTTCCAGTGGAGTTTGCTGTTTATCTCAACTCCTTCTATTTTTCCCTCTTCCTGGAGTCTCAATAGTCCTAATGTGGCTTTTCCAGACGTTATGCCGATCTTTTCAGCTATCTCTTTTGTGGAGATAGGTTCCTTTTCATTCTTCAAAAAACTATATATTTTTTCATACATGATCATGACCGAAAGTTTTTTAGACTGCTGGATATTTAAATCTTATCATCATATTTTTTAAGGTGATACTATGAGCAAGGTAGATCAGATCACTGAGTATCTCCAGAATTATATAGTACAGGATACTACAGTTCCCAGAAACATAAGAAAAGCCGCATCTGATGCAATAAAGTTTTTGAAAGAAAAGGACAAGGAAAACAAAGTCAAGGCTTATTCAGCAATAGAAGTCTTGGATGGGGTCAGTAATGACCCAAATATGCCCATGCATGCAAGGACAATAATCTGGGAAGTTCTGAGTGAACTCGAAAAGGTAGAGTAAATTGAGCATCTTTAATAAAACCTTGGAGATAACCCTTTCGAAAGAAAAAAATAAAAAATGTAAGTTAGGTTTGGTTAGAATGAGAACTCGATCACTATTATTTATGAGGTTCGATGATGATCTTGAGAGAATCTTTTCCTTCTGTCATTAACGCGAATCCTTTCCCAGTCTCTGACAGAGGGAGCCTGTGTGTTATCATCTCCTTCACATTGATCTTCCCTTTACTGATGAGAGACAGTGCCTCTTCCAGATCTTTTTTTACAGCGGCATAAGATGTCACTATATTTATGCATCTTGACCACAAATTGAGAAACTCAATTGGAATTTCAACACCTGGACTTGTCGGCGCAAAGAAGAGTATCGTTCCTCCCATATCCACAGATTTCAGTGCTTGCTTGATGGCAGGTACGGCTCCCGTGGTAACAATCACCTTGTCAGCGAGCCTGTCATTGCATTCTTTGACTTTTTCAGGCACGTTTTTCTGTGCATCAATAATATTATCTGCTCCGAACTTCTTTGCCATCTCAAGACGAAATTTCGTGATATCTGTTGCGATGATTCTTCCCGCACCGTGTGCACGTGCGAGCTGGATGTGCAGTATGCCCGAGATGCCCGAGCCAATAACTAAAACAGTATCTCCTTTACTGACATTGGCAAGCCGCTGACTTCGCACGACACAGCCAAGGGGTTCAATAAAGGTACCTTCCTCATAGCTGACATTATCGGGGAGTTTCAAAGTCCCGAATTTAACATTAATCTCAGGAACTCTTAGGAATTCCGAAAATCCTCCCGGATAAAAGTTAGTAGACCTGAGAGTCTTGCAGCATGTTTCCCTACCTGTTTTGCAGTAAATACATTTTCCGCATGGAACATGATGCGTAACCATGACTCTGTTCCCTTTTTTGAATTTTTTCACGCCTTCTCCTATCTCAACGACTTCTCCCGCTATCTCATGTCCAAGGACACGGGGAGCCTTCTTTACCCTGTACCACTCCATTACATCGCTACCACAGATTCCCGAAGCCATAACTTTTACTACGAGTTCATCCCTGTCCGGAACAGGTTTTGGAACTTCTTCTATTCTTATATCTTTGTTTGTATAATACATGGCTACCTTCATAGAGTGCCCCTTTCATTTCTTTTTTTCCTGGAAGATCTGGTATGCTTCTTCTGGAGTAGCCTTTTTATGAACTATAGCCTTCACAGCCTGAATCATTGCTGGCGGATTTTCTGACTGGAAGATATTCCTGCCCATGTCAACCCCAACAGCTCCAGCCTGCAGAGCATTATATGCCATTGTCAATGCATCCTTTTCCGGCAGCTTCTTTCCTCCAGCTATAACGATAGGAACAGGACATGTATCAACTACCTTCTCAAAGTTTTCACAGTAATACGTTTTAACTATATGGGCACCGTGTTCTGCAGCTATTCTACTTGCTAAGGAAAGGTATTTTGCATCTTTTCCCATCTCTCTCCCCACTGCTGTTACAGCAACTACTGGAATACCGTACTCTCCTGCCATATCCACTACTTGTGCAAGATCGAGAATCGTGTCTCTTTCCCACGGCATACCTACAGTTATCGAATACGCTACCCCTGCCACATTGAGCCTTACCGCATCCTCCATAGAACTCGTTATTCCTTCATGTAAAAGCTCCTTTCCAATGATGCTTGTGCCTCCCGAAACTCTCAGTACTATTGGGATATCTATTTCAGGAGGTATACAGTTCCTGAGAATACCCTTTGTAAGCATTAAAGTGTCAGCATGCGGAATTAGATCCTTGACAGCTTCCCATGGTCTTTCTAATCCTGTAGTAGGCCCCATGAAATAGCCGTGATCTACAGCAAGCATCAATGTATGTCCTGTTTTTGGTTTTATTATCCTAGACAGCCTGTTCTTCATGCCCCAATCCATAATATCACCTCTTATTATCTCGTTCTCTTCATATATTCTCTAAGGACATGATATAAAAAAGGAAGTCTGTAATAAAAACTTTACTCATCATTTCTCATTTCCGAAATAATATGCACAGAGTTACTGAATTTAAAACTCAAGAGCGAAAAGTATAAAAACTGTAATTACTATTGCAGGTAAAAGTATTTGGTGATCTTGTGACAGCGTACCAGTTTTTTCCTTCATTCGCAGAAGTTTTTTTTTCCTATATTTTTTATTATGGTATCTGTCCCACTGCCCTTATCCTCACTGTATATAAAGCGTATAAATATTATAAGATAAAAAAAATCTGGAGAAAACCTGTATTTGCAGTTATTTTAGTTTATTTTCTGGTCATGCCAGTATGGGGGTATTCTCTATCTATCCTAGTAGACGCAAGAATAAGACATGACATTCAGGACATGAAAGGACCGCATTTCGGCGCTGAAAAAACAATAGAAGAGATAAGCACAAAATTTCGAGAAAGAAGGTATAAATTCTCCGAAGTGGAAGAGTATATCCATTTCAATGATCTGAAAGGTAAACCTGTGATAACGGCAGCATACAGTATCAGTGGGGGATGGGTGTCTTATACATCCACTACGTTTTATCCAGTACCAAAATCCAAAGTCTATCTTTTTTATATCTCTCCGGATGAAGAAGTGACAAAACAAGGCGAGAAAACAATATATTTCCCGCTTTTACCCTCTTCAGAGATAGGTGATCTCTTTCCATGGACAGTATAGTTAATTATTTACTTCATTATTAATTTGTTTTATAACTTCTAAATTGTTACTACAAACCGTAAAGTTTAAATAAGCATATGTCGTATAATATGATACGCCAAAGAGGGGCAATATAATGGCGTGATAAAAAAAACTAAAAGGTGATAAAGTGAGTAGGAAAATAAACAAAAAAGGAGTGTATAGTCTATTTTTAATAACACTCTTGTTTTTAAGCATGACAGGAATTGCATCTATCGCAGCCAAAAAGGGACCATATGTGGACGAAGTTATTATCGAAGCGAGAACATCGAGAGAAACTGCTATTGGAGAGGTAGGAATGGGAGATTTCGATCTGTTCTTTTACGCATCTGGAGGTACGATATACGATGGCCTCCCAGAGGATATAAGAGAAGGACTGAACCTAATACCTTCAAGCGCCGTTTACGACGATTTCTTCCTGAATCCATGTACTGGAGAGGATGGGTCTCCTGTAGTTGAATACGAAGGCGTAGAGTGGTTCAATGTCACAGGAGATAGAGAGATAAGATTTGCCTTCAACTTCCTGATGAACAGGCAGTACATGATCGATCAGATGTACGGTGGATACGCATTGCCAATGTACAGTGCCATTATGGAGTGTGAGCCTGCAGCTCCTGAGTTCCAGTCAGTATATGCGGAACTGGGACTTACACCCACAGGAGACGAGCAGAAAGGATTATCAATGATAAATGAAAGAATGGAATACTGGGCAAATCAGTTGGGAGGCAAATTAAAGAAAGTGGATGCCGCCGACTCACCAGCAGGATACTGGTGGTACTTCAACGATGAGCCAGTTACATTCAGAGCAATGATCAGAATTGAGGACGAAAGACACGAAATGGGACTTTATATCTGTGATCAGTTAGAAAAAGCAGGTATAAAGTGTATAAGGAATGAATGGGACAGAGTAAGAGCGTTCAGTGCATCTTACTTCATTGATCCAGCAACAGCACCACCGAATCACTGGAATATGTATACAGACGGCTGGATATCAATGAGTGCATGGAAGTTTGTAGAGGGTTCTGTAACTCAGATGTACGCGCCATGGTACGGCTGGATGCCAGGATTGGGAGAGTCAACATGGTGGAATTACTCGCAAGATGAATTGGATAAGCTTACAAAGAAAGCTTTAAACGGTATGTGTCTAAATGAACAGGATTACTGGGATACACTGAGAGAAGCTGTGAAGTTGTCAATTCAGGAAAGTGTTAGAGTTTTCTGCCTTACAGAGCTGTCCTACTATCCAGTAAATAAGAGAGTTTCTGGAATAGCATACGATGTAGGATCTGGGCTTGGATCAAGATGGGTATTCCAGACTGCTCAGACACCAGATAACAAGCTGAAGGCACTGCAGTACTCATCGGTAGGATCTCTCTTCATGGGCGCCTTTAACCCAATAGATGGCTTGGAGGATGTCTATGCAAACTACCTCTACAGACCTGTAAGAGATTATGCTACATGGTCGCATCCTGGAGAAGGAGTGCCCATATCTGTAAGAACAACTTTCGATGTTGAGAAGAAGTTCCACTTCGAAGGAGAAGATCTGATAGGAGAATTGGACGTGCCCTCAGACTGTGTTGTTTACGACTCTGCAGCAAACGAATGGGTAGAGGTAGGCTCTGGAAAGAAAGCTGTTTCCAAGGTAACATACGATTACCTGTTCTCCAACTGGCACAACGGAATGCCTATGACAATGGAAGATATCAAGTATTGCATTGCACATGTTTACGAATGGTCGTACGAAGATGAAGAGGGTGATAAATATTACAACGCAAACTATGCAATGGGAACGTCAGAGACGTTAGATAGAATAAAAGGTATAAAATTCGTTGACGAGGATACTCTCGAGATTTACGGCGACTTCCAGCACCCCGCAAGTGACGATTTAATTGCAGACTACTTCGCTTTCTGGCCCGATCTACCGTGGCCAATATACGAAGCATCGGATTACCTCGTAGCGATTCACGGACCAAAATCAGGAACAGATTACGACTACTCTGACAGAGAGGGTACAACGCAATTTGATCTTTTGGTAGATATGCATGTTGAGGATATGAGAGAGGCACTGCAGAGATTCTGGCAGAAGGGACAATTACCACCAGCAACGGATATAACGGTGGATGAAGCCAAAGCAGCCTATCAGGCTTGTATAGACTGGATTGATGCACATGGCCATTGCTTCATATCCAACGGTCCATTCTACATGGATATCTACGATCCAGCAAACATGTACTGTGTGCTCAAAGCTTTCAGAGACCCGACATACCCATTCGAGCCAGAGGTATGGACAGAGAGACTTACACTCGCCAGATCTGTTATAGACAGTGTGGATATACCAGCGTCTGTCAAAGTGGGTGACGATATACCAGTGAAGGTAAAAGTTACAAACAAGATCGAGTATCCAGATGCGAGAGAAGAGCCGGCAGAAGTGGCTTATGTGGATGTCTATCTCAAAGATGCTTCTGACAATGTTCTATATTCAGGAAAAGCTGCATTGAAAACAGCAGGTAACTTCGAGATTACGATACCTGGCAGCAAAACAGCTAACCTGAGTGCGGGAGCATACACAGTTGAGGTCAAAGCAGCATACAAGGAAGGAGGATACCCAGATCTAAGAAAGACACAGGTAATTCTCAGTCAGGTAACTGAAGAATCACCGACACCAACTCCAGCAGTAACGACAGCTGCACCAACAGAGGCGCCTGAAGAAGGCATGAGCACCACAACGATAGTCGGCATTGTTGTCGTCATAATAATCATTGTGGCTCTGGTGTACTTCTTCACAAAGAAAAAATAAATTTTTTCTTTTTTTTATTTTAAAATAAAAAAGAAGGTGTAAAAATGGCATATGGTAGATATTTAGTCGTTAGGCTTATAAATGCATTAGTTGTTTTAATAGTTGTTATATTTGTAATTTCAGCACTTTTTAACAAAGTAGCTGAGGATCAGTTAAAGGTACAGATAGAAGAAAATGTAAGGGCAGCCACAAAAGATCCTGCATTTGCGAGAATGAGTGAAACAAAACAAAAAGAGTTTATTGAAAATAAGAGGGAGTACTATATTCAAATGTATGGATTGGATAAGACTTATGTGGAAAGAGTTTTGCTGAGAACAAAGGGAACTCTTACTCTGAATTTTGGGAAATCTCATAAATTACCGTCTCCAACAGGGAGTAAAGAGGTTTCCACTATAATCAAGGAGGTTTTACCGAGATCTATTCTTCTATTTACAACTGCAGGAATTATATACTCTATAATCGGTATTCTTGTCGGTCTTAAATCTGCCCAAAGGGCTGGCAGTTCTCTGGATAAAGGGATCTCTATTTTTGCGTTAGTGACATTAAGCCTGCCAATGTGGTGGGTAGGGATGCTTTTCATACTTTTGTTCGCTTTTAAACTGCAATGGTTCCCGGCGAGCTCCTTTCCCCTACCACAGTATGAGAACTTTTTCCAGTATGCAGGAGGGGTACTGTATAAGATGTTTTTGCCTCTGATCACGATAGTCTTTGTGAGTTTTGGAGGCTGGGCATACACCTCAAGAAATCTTGTGATAGGGATACTTCAGGAAGACTTTGTGAGGGTAGCAAGGGCTAAAGGGGTGCCTGAAAGAAAGGTTATATACGGACACGTATTAAGAGCTGCAGCACCTTCTATTGTGACATTGACGATATTTACACTCTTAGGTTCCATAGGAGGTGCGATAATTACGGAGTCTGTATTTAATTGGCCTGGAATGGGAAGGCTCTACTGGACGGCAATACAGATGAATGAGATCACAATAATCATGGGGCTGACATTTGTTACTGTCTTCCTCTATCTATTTGGCATGGTATTTGCGGATCTTATCTATGGATACTTAGACCCGAGGATAAAGGTAGGAGTATCAGGGAGAATGTAGAGGTGTTAAAATGAGATGGGAAGATACCAAACAAAGCATAAAAAATTTTCTTTTTGAATTCAGGCACCAAAAAATCGGAATTTTTGGAGTGATAGTTCTGGCCATATTGCTTATAACAGCAGTTTTTGCTCCACTTATAGCTACACCTGAAGCTAAGGAAAACTGGAGAAATATGGCATACTGGGATGAAAACCCTGTAAATGCTCCACCTGCATGGATGAACTATTTCACGTCAAAGGATATGTGTCCCCATGTGATTATGGACAACTATGAAGAGAAGATCACCGATCTTGGAGGAGGTATAAAGCAAGATCAACTTATATTTGTATATAACTACAAATATGATATACCTCCTACGGATCTTACATTCAAAGGAGAGCTTGTGTACTACAATAGTTCAAAGCCTCCAACGATAAATATGTCCATATTAAGACCAGACGGAAAAACAATAAAACTATATTCAGCAGCTTCCAAAACTGGAAAACCTGAAGATGATCATTACGTTGCGGAGATCAATGTGCTTGTCACTGCTTCAGACACAGCAAAGAAAGAAACATACAACTTTGGAAGGGACTTTGAAACAGAAGAGAATTTAGAGAAGGTTTTAAGTCCTGATTTTGTAAAGCCAATGAGTGTCATTTTTTCAAAGACTGAGCCAGGAATACTTCTGGAAAGTGCAGATCCTTTAAAAGGAGAGTATAAACTACTTATAGACGTATTCTACTTTGATGAGAGAGACAATACGAGATCGGCAAAGAGTATATTTGCTGGCAAAGTCTATGGACTGTTAGGAACGGAAAAGAACAGAAGAGATCTCTTCCAGGGAATAGTCTGGGGACTGAGATGGGCTCTGGCACTTGGGCTGCTTGTTGCTGTTTTTTCTGTGGGAATAGGAATAGCATTTGGAATTACAAGTGCTTACCTTGGAGGATGGAAAGATGAGCTTATGCAGAGGTTCAACGAAGGAGTAGCTTCTTTACCCTTCCTTCCTATATTGATTTTAGTAGCTGCTGCCTTTAAGCCCAGTATATGGAATATCATTATTCTAATGTCCGCACTGTACTGGACGGGTACAGCAAAGGTAGCAAGAAGTATGGGGCTGCAGATCAAAGAGGAAACGTATGTAGAAGCTGCAAGATGCCTCGGCGCAAGAGACAGAAGAATCATTATAAAACATATGATCCCTCAGGTAATGCCCTATGCATTTGCAAATATGGCATTGTCCGTACCCAGTGCACTTCTCACTGAGGCAGGATTAAGTTTCTTAGGGCTTGGTGATACAACTGTCATAACATGGGGGCAGATACTCTATGATGCGCAGTTCGCTGGGGCGACATTAAAAGGATTATGGTGGTGGGTAATTCCACCTGGTCTGGCTATAGCCATTGTAGGATTAACATTCGTAATGATCGGTACTGCCTTAGATACTGTGTTAAATCCAAAGATGAAGAGGATGTGATATAATGGATGAAATACTGAACATAGAAAATTTAAAGGCCTATTTCTTTACCACAAGAGGGGCGGTGAAAGCGGTGGATGATGTATCCTTCACAATTGGCAGAAAACAGTCTCTGGGACTTGCTGGAGAGTCTGCATGCGGTAAAAGTACCTTGGCTTTTACAATACTTAAAATGCTTCAAAATCCAGGAAGACTCGTAGGCGGAAAGATGGTAGTGACTGGAATGGATATAACAGATTTCTCAGAGTCAAAGATGAGAAAAGAGGTCAGATGGAAAAAGATATCGATGGTATTCCAGGGAGCTATGAATGCCTTAAATCCTGTGTACACAGTGGGGTATCAGATGGCAGAACCCTTAATGTATCATAAAGGGGTAAAGAAAGAAGATGCGATGGAGAAATCTACAGATTATTTAGAACTTGTAGGACTTTCTCCAGATATTTTAACGAGATATCCTCATGAGCTTTCAGGAGGGATGAAGCAGAGAGTGGTCATTGCAATGGCTCTACTTTTAAGTCCAGATCTTGTGATCTGCGACGAGCCGACTACAGCACTGGACGTAGTCGTCCAGGCTCAGATCATGAACTTGTTAAAAAGGCTTAAAAAAGAACTCGAAATCTCGACGATCTTTATTACCCACGATCTGAGCATTCTGGCAGAGGTCGTTGATAGACTGGCAATAATGTATGCAGGTAAGTTCGTTGAGATAGGTGACAGCATAAAGATGTACAGAAACCCTGTGCATCCCTATACGCAAAAGCTCTTGGGTGCTATTCCAAAACTTCACGAAGACTTAGAGAAGCTTGAGTATATCCCGGGTACACCTCCAAACCTGATACATCCCCCTTCAGGATGCAGATTCCATCCAAGATGTCCCTACGCCATGGATATATGCAAAAAAGAAGAACCGAAAATGAAAGAAGTGGATGCTGACCATTTTGCAGCATGTCATTTATTGTGAGGAGATAAAAATGTATCCGATTTTACAGGTTAAAGGCTTGAAAAAATACTTTCCAATAAAGCTTTCCTTTTTTGATTCGATAAGAGGAAAACAAACTCAGTACGTAAAAGCCGTTGACGGAGTGGATTTTACCATAGACGAGACAAAAACATTAGCTCTTGTGGGCGAGAGTGGCTGTGGAAAAACTACAGTGGGGAAAATGGTCACTAGACTCATAGAACCTACAGAAGGGAGCATTGTTCTAAAAGATATTGATGTAGCTACTCTGAAGGGTAAAGATCTGAAGGATTATAGAAAAGAAGTGCAGATGGTTTATCAGGATCCATTTGCATCCATCAATCCAAGATTCAGAATATACGATGTTCTTGAGGAGCCCCTGCTGATCCATGGGATAGGGGAGTCTATACATGAGAGAGAGGAGCTCATTTTCAGGGCTCTGGAAGAAGTTAAAATTACACCTCCAGAAGATTATATACATAGACACCCACATATGCTCTCGGGAGGTCAGAGACAGAGAGTATCATTTGCAAGAGCCACGATCCTCGGGCCCAGTTTTATCATTGCAGATGAGCCTGTTTCAATGCTCGATGTTTCTATAAGAGCGGAGATTCTTGAGTTGATGAGAGATCTTCAAAGAAATAAAGGACTGACTTACCTCTATATTACCCATGATATATCTACATCCAGGTTTTTCGCTCAGAATATAGCTGTGATGTATCTTGGAAGGATCGTGGAGATGGGGTCTGTTAAAGAGGTAATAGATAATCCTCTACATCCTTATACAAAAGCACTTTTAAGCGCTGTTCCTGAGCCGATACCAGAAAGAAGAGATCTGATCAAGGAAATACCTATAAAAGGTGAGATACCAAGTGCTGCGGATATTCCATCAGGATGCAGATTCCATCCGAGATGTGTAGTTGCAAAAGATGCGTGCAAACATGAAGAGCCTGAACTTATAAATAAAGGCAATGGACATCTTGTAGCCTGCCCATATGTCTAATTTTTTTTTCTTTTTTGTGATTTTATGAGTATATGGAGATATTTTTTGAGAGCTTTTAGTGTTAAAGGTATAAAATACGGGATGATTCTTTTATTTATAGCATTGTTTCTCTCGATTATCGCCATTGTTCCAAGAGAAGAAGATTCATTTGATGGTATTTTAAAAGACGAGAAAATAACTTTAAATGAGAACATCCCTGAGATAACATTCACAGGAATTATACCCTCTGAACTGAAGTTTTTGAATATCATGGATAGAGAATATAAATTTACCTTGCAGCAAAACGAGACTCGAGGATTTAAAACAGATGACGTCTTAGAGATAGAGATATCTGGAGAGGTTAGATATGAATATACAACATTGGGGTATCCATATTCACTTCTTGGTATACCTGCATTTCTTCTGTTCATAGTGGGAATATTACTCGTGATGAAAAGTACTTCTGTTTACATAAGCGAGGTCACAGAAGAGATAAAAGAAAAAAGCAAGAAGCATTAGAGAAGAGATAGAATCTTTTCATATGCCACTTTCTCGTTTAATTTTAAATCTTCAACAAATTTCTTAGCTTCCGGTGTTCTCACATTTATATAAATAAAAACGCTATTAAAGTTAGATGAAGGAATGAGTAAAATGTATGCTTCAGGATTTTTTCCCTCATAAAGTTTGTAACCCTTTTTATAATACCAGTATCTCCTTGCAGATTCCAGTTTGTTAGCTTCCAGTAAGACTTTTTCATCTATTCCATGTTCCATTATGTATTCCATGGACTGAGAAACGTATTCGTCCGAGACAATGAAGTTCACATAAGATGGATAAACGACATAATGTGATTTCAGCAGCTCATTCCTTATGTCTATATAGGGGTATATAGGTATAATATCTAAGGATTTGTAAAACCTCTCT
>Ga0190285_1000194_pt1 | contig 13744 bp, 6 predicted proteins | sample 48691823_MG_FD_163429 | JGI IMG/M metagenome (GOLD analysis project Ga0190285, IMG submission 163429) | Hydrothermal vent microbial mat bacterial communities from Southern Trench, Guaymas Basin, Mexico - 4869-18-2-3_MG | ecosystem: Environmental > Aquatic > Marine > Hydrothermal vents > Microbial...
ATGGCCACCGGGGCGGCCATCTTGGCCGTGGCCTGTCCCTACTGCCTGCAGATGTTTGAGGATAGCGTGAAGACGATGAACCTCGACCTCAGGGTGATGGATGTCAGCGAGCTCTTAGCCGAAACATTGGAAAGAAAGAACTAATCCTCTAGATTCCCCTATTTTTTCAAAAAGCAGAGGCCACCATTGCTGGTGACCTCCGCTTGAAACCGGATTCGGGTGGAGGTTATTTCAGGAGAACCATTCTCCTGGATTGCGCAAACTCTCCTGCCTGAATCCGGTATATGTATATCCCACTGGCTAGGTCCCTTCCTGAGCTATCCTTTCCATCCCATTGCACCGAGTAGTAGCCAGGCGCCTGCTCTTCATCCACCAGAGTCCTCACCTTTTGCCCTAAGATATTGTAGACCCGAAGGGTGACCGCCGTCGGCAGTCCGCCGTCCCCTGACAACTGATAGCTGATCTGGGTAGTCGGATTAAAAGGGTTGGGATAGTTCTGGGCAAGCTCTAAACTCTGGGGCAAACCAACAAAAGAAACCATCCTTTTGGGTTGTCCTGGTTCTCCACTGGATTCGTGCAAAATTAACAGAGGACAGACCGCCAGGTCGCCCGATAACCCGGAAATGGAGACCGTAACCTCCCCGTCTGCATAGCAGGTATCCGGAAGCAGCACAACCATCTTCACCAAGCTATCTGAGGGAACCTCGACCTCCTCATCAATTGCCCCATCAATCTGCAGCCTCTGCCTTAGCTCTTCTTCCATTTGATGATAGAATATTACCTCCAGCCCATATTCCTTCCCAGGGTCTAAATCAGAGAGCTTGTAGATCAGGGCAGCAGAGCTATAATCCACGGACTGAAACATCAAAGAACCATAGGAGATGTAGCCATCCCTCTGCACCGTCTCCGGTAAGGGTTCCTCCTGTCCGAGGTTGAAGAGATAGACTGTCTGATCATGGGGACAGCCAAGGTCGACCTTCCGGGAATCAAAACCGAGCAACCAGGTCCCGCTTACCGCTTCCGTCCAGGAAGTGTAGAGCCTAAGGGAGGCTTCACCTTCAGGATGGGCAAGGAGCTGTGGATAGAAAGAAGACCGCTGAGAGGAGTTAGAGATATTCCCCTCATCAACCCAGCCAAAATCCGGACAATACCTCTTCAGCAGGATATCCTGGCCACCTTCCTCCCTCTCCTCACTCCAGGCAACGATCCCTTTCTCTACCACCGGTGAATGAGATGCAAGCCCCGGGCTCTGGCTGAGATTATCGGTTTCTTCTAACACCCCCCCAATGAGTTGGGCACAATAAACCTCTCCACCTTCCTCCCAGCTAATCCAGACTTTGGAGTCATAGCAGTCAAGGGATGGGTTCCGAGAGTTCACCCCAGGGCTTTGGGAGACATTCACTATGGTGGAAAAGTTTGCTCCATCCCATTGACCATAGTAGATCTCCCCATCCTTCTCCCAGCTTATATGAACCCTTCCCTGGGTGTCCACATCCAGGCTGGGACCAGGTTCAGGCGGAGGTGGCGGAGGGTTATGATGATGGTCATAATCAGCCACACAAAGCATTTCCCGCCGCTCCAAGCTGAGCTTGTCCCCTCCCTGCAGGCTGTCAAAGGTAAAGTAGTGGAAGCCCCCGGGGTTCTCCAAGTCAAAATAGCCGAAATAGTATCTCTTGGGAGACTCCTTCAACAGATGCCAGGCCACATAACCCTTATTAGCTCCTTTATCAACAGCAAAGCTCGGTGCACTGAAATGCGAATGAATCATTCGAGTTAAAGTAACCGCATTATCCCACCAGTCATCACCCACTTCATACTTATTATAAAGAAGGCGATCACTCCAGGCATAAACCATAAGGGCATTCCCCTGGCTATTTACATCTGTAGCAACCCTTCCAACATTCGCATTGCCAACCCGTTTGTTGGTCCAGTTTAACCCTCCATCCTCAGAGATGCTATACCAGGCCCAATCAGAAGATGAGAAACAGACCATAAGCTTATCAGAATCAAACTGCACAAGCCTGCGGGCATTGTTGAAGGATGTGGCTCCAGATGAGCTGACCGTTATGCCCACCTGGGAGGAACCGAGCCAGGGCAGGTAATAGCCATTCTTGGTTACAGTAACCAGCATCTGACCTGGCTTCTGGGGGGATATACTGAAATTGGCAATCCCATCCTCGCCAGTATAACCGACCCTGTAGAGATCACCAACCTCTTTGTAGAGACAAACAGTGGCATCAGGCACAGGAATCCCATTCGAGGAGACCTCTACGGAGAAGGAGCTGTTCCCTACAGGGACAAGCTCCGGATAGGATACCTGCAGGCTCTCCGGAGACGTCAGCCAGGCCGGCATTGAGGGATCACCCAAAAGGGTGAACGAGGAGAGCTCATCGGTTTGTGGATAGAAAGCCTGAAAATACCACCACCAGGGATAACATTCCTCTGGGGTCCAGAAGTCGAAGCCATTCATAGCCTCAGCCAATGCCTGACCAATGGGATTCTGATGAAGGATGAGCGAATTGAGAAAAGGCCTGTCCAGATACTCCCAGGGGCCCATAGATTCACCTCTTACCCCCCAACCATAGCTGCTGTGGCCTAAGAAGCAGGTTCCCCCGCCATTGGGGTTGGTGATCCAGTGGGTGGCCAGGCAGCTATCCGGTGACTTGTCAAAGGGAGCACTGAAGCAGGCAGCGGTGGAGAAAAGGCCATACTTTTTGCCATTGATGAACCCATCGAAGTCCTCTGTAGTAAGGACATTTAGCCTGTTGTTAAAACTCTCCGCATCCGGATCCATAGAGATGATCCCGTAGTTCCCATGACCACAGTGGTTGATGAAGCGATAACCTCGGTTGATCTCGTCCCTGGCCTTGATTTTGTTTATCTCCTCGTGGGGCAGTGGATAATTCACATCATAGAGCTTATAGCCGCTCAACCCCAGCTCGGCCACTGTGCTGTCCTTCTTCACCCCACCAGAGGTCTCCATGTCAATAATAGCTCCCAAGAGGAGAAAATCTTTATCAGCATAGGCAGAATCAGGATCAAACTCATAATCCAACACCTTCTGCACAAACAGTTCAACCTCATCTCGATTGGAGACCTGTGCCCGGCCTAAGTAGATGTCCGGCCGGTAGTCCAAGACCATCCACTCCATAACTGGCCACTCCTCCCCATGCACCTCTATGGTATCCACTGGTGTCCAGGTCTCCGCATAGACCCCATTATGGTTGGGGTCCCAGTCCCCATCCAGACAGCAGAAGTACATATCCGAGGCAAAGTCTGGCTCATGGTGGGGGGAAGCAGCACCCTTCCTTTGTCTGCCCGGCACCACCTTCCCATCTCCACCCAAGAGCACCCACTGGGTGCCCATCCTCGAATACCAGTCCTTGATAAAATACCTGATCCGCTCCTGAATATCGCTTCCGGGATATATCTGGCCATAGATCTGATCTATCACCTCTAAGGTGTAGATGACCGTGCGCAGTCCCCTTCTGGTATTCCAGTCGGCTAAGGGCTGGAAGCTATCTACCAGAGAATCCGGTGTGATGATAATATAGGTCTGAGCAGAATCCAGGCTGAACACCTCAGGTTGAGGCCCATAGATCTCCACATCCTCTGGATTGGCCACCAGGCCCTTAACCAGTGCCACATATTCATCCTGCTGGTTCTGGGTCCTTCTCTCCACTGGGACAGACCAGTCCTCCGTAGGCTCCAGCTCAAGGGAATAGTTGAAGCTATACAACCAGAGCTTGCCTGTGGAGGGGATATACTGCAAGGGGTGAATGGAGACATCTACCAGCTTCCAGCCAGCAATGAAGCTTTCATAGCCTGAACCAGCCAAAATCCCTGGATAAAGTTCAGAAGAGGCATAGATCTCTGAATCAGGCTCCATAAAATCTGGAGGTGGAGAGAAATCCAGGGGATATGCTGGCTGACCGGGATAGAGGTTATAGGTTCCAGACACCTCCATTGAGTCCACACCAGTAATGGCAAAGCCTGAGACCTTCATATCCCGAGGGATGACAAACTTCATTCGGAGTACTGGCAGAGATGGTGCCCCTGCTATCCCCATATTCTCACAGCCAGGCAAAGTTACTACATCATACCCTTCAGACTGGCTGAAGGAAAGTTGGGATGGACTATAACCCACGCTCTTCTGCAACATAGCAGAAGCATCTCCTCCGGCTAAAACAAAGATAGCCAAAAGAATCGAGGAGATGACGAAAAAATTCCTCAAGGCTTTCATTTTCACTCCTTTCTTGGTTTCAGCTTTCAGCTTCACATTTGAAAAGCTCTTTAAGTCTCGCATTTTGTCCCTCCTTGCTAAGGCTAACGGCTACTGACCCAAAAACCTTCTAAGTAAACATCTTCATCACCTCCAGGATTAAAGGTTAAAGACTGATCCTTTTTCATTCTATCACCTCCTTTATATGGCTTTCACCTCAAAAATACAAGCTTCTTAGTAACTCTGTATCCTCCAACATCCAGTTGATAAAGATAAACTCCACTGGTCAATTCCTTGCCTTGTTCATCCTTTCCATTCCATCTGACCTCGTAATGACCAGGATATTGTTTCTTGTCTACCAAAGTCCTCACTTCTTGCCCCAGGATGTTGTAGATCTTCAATGTTACAGGTATTAGGTGAGAGGTGTTAGGACCTCCTTTCACCTTAAACCTATCACCTATCACCTGGGGAAGGGTGTAGTTGAGGGTGGTAGAGGAGTTAAACGGATTCGGATAGTTCTGGTATAATCTGAAATCCCTAATCACCGCCGGATTATCCCTCCACTCCTCTATCCCACTAAAGACGGTGTCTGAGGAAAAGTAGATGTCAGCACCGCCTGTGGAATCCTTTACTTCATCCCAGGCTATGTAGAGCTCACCATTCTTTATTGCTCCAAGCGAAGGTCGCAGAGCTCCCCAATCCATCTCATCTACCTGAATATTAGGGCTGAGCCAGGTTCTACCACTGTCCTGGGACATAGAAAAGTAGATATGGAAGGAGTCAGGGTATACCGCCAGAGCATGCCAGGCGACATAGAGCCTGCCCTGGGCATCAATGCTCAGGCAGGGATCTGAATATTGGTATATGGAATCTGTGTTCACCTTCACCGTCCTTGTCCAGCTCCAACCCCCGTTCCCAGAGCGGGAGAAATAGACGCCCCCAGTATGTCTCCCACAATAGGTCCAAACCACAGATAAGCCGCCATTGCTGTCTACCACCAGAGAGGGATAATTTACCACATACCCGTCAATGTCGTCATTGTTCACCTTGACAAAGTTCTGCGTCCAAGTGGAACCCCTGTCCACAGAATAGGCAGAATAGAGATCATACTTCACCCCACTCCGGAAATCCTTCCAGACCACATAGATGGTGCCCTCCCTATCTACTGCTATGTCAGCCATCATTTGATCAGCCTCAGGATGGTCATTTACCCGCACATTGGGCATCCAGCTACTGCCACTATCCGCAGAATAGGTGAAATATATATCTGTGTTCCAATATCCCCCCTCCCTCTCATCACTCCAGATTACATAGACCACTCCATCCTCATCCACAGTGAACCGGGCACCAAAGGCATAGGGGGGCAGATCATTAACCCTCACTGCCTGGGTCCAGGTTGTCCCCTTATCACAGGACATAGAGAAGTAGATCTCACCCCTCGGTTCGTCACTCCAGACAAAGTAGATATTGCCCAGGGTGTCTACTTCTAATTGGGGTTGAGTTGGTGCACCCCTGTCCGGGTCTATCATTATGTTCTTGGTCCAGGTCCTCCCCCCATCAAAGGATGAGGAGAAGTAGATGTTCCCCCTCCCGGTGATGTCCCAGTTCCTCAGATCCAGCCAGGCCAGATAGAGGTTGCCCTCCCTGTCCACGGCTAAAGAGGGGCATAGCTGGTTCCTGGTGGTGGTATCATCATTGACCTTGATGCTGGGACCAAAGTTTACATCCTGGGCCAAAGCACTGGTCCAGCTAAAGACCACCAGCATTCCCAAGAGGCCAAACCATCTCATTCTCATTCCACCTTCTTTCTCTAAAAAGTTCTTTGAATCCACCACCCAACGAGGTTCCCACAGAGGCGTCAGAACCCCGATTCTGACGCATCCCCCGTGCTGTCAGGACTTCTGCCCTGACAGAGCTCCACCCGAAGGCCAACCCTCGTGCTGTCAAGGCTCCTGCCCTGACAGATACCCCGATCTACGATCCACGAACAACGATCTACGGCCTCTTCACCTGATTAACACCATCTTCCTTGTCTGACTGAATCCCCTTACCTTAAGCTGGTAGAAGTAGATCCCGGATGCTACATCCATCCCATTGTTACTCTTCCCATCCCACACCACAGAATATCTCCCAGGCTTCAACTTCTCATCCACCAGCGTCCTCACCTCCTCCCCCAAAAGGTTGTAGACCTTCAGGGTGGTGGGGGAAGGATTGATAATTGATAGTTGATAATTGATAATTGTCTCTGCATTAAATGGATTGGGCCAATTCTGTCCCAGCTCAAATTGACGGGGTTGGCTATACCCTGGTTGCTCCCTACAGCCTTCCTTATGGATATAGAAGGTGCCATCAATACCATGATACCAAGTTGCCGGATAGAACCTTACATCCTTTATGTCCAGGATGGTCGAATCGGGTGGGATAAGATCCGGATTAACATCCAAAACTATCTGAAGAAGAGGCATCTCCTCTGATTGAGCCGGGAGGGTTATCCCACCCGTCATACTGAGAACACAGCCCACATAGAGGTGATTCCCCTGGACATCCACCTCCCATAGAAAAGGATTTGGGCATATAGAATCTATTAGCGCCCCCTTGATGGCGGCGGTGTCCGCAAAGCTCAACTTTGTAGAGTCAATCTCAAGCTCAAAATTAAAAGCCTCTACTTCCTGATTGGCCTCATAGAAGACCGGGATTTTGACTCCCTTCTCCCCTGGGTATCCCCCGACTGACCCAAACCAATAGAGCATCTCAAACTCATATTGCCCCTGGGCTAAGCTAAAGGGCAATGCCAGGAGGAGAAGGACCAATAAGAATCTTATCTGTTTCATAGCTTTCCTCCTTACTTCTGATTCTCCTCTTACTACAGCAACCTCCGCCTTATACGGATTAACTTCCTTACCACCTCCTTTCTTCCTACTGTTTCACCCTCTCAGGACTTTAGCACAAAACCAAAGGGCATTTCAACCCTTTTTTGAAGAGTGCCCAGAAATTTTCCCTCTACCAGTCAGTGGGATCTCTGCTCTCATCCTCCCTCCCTTTTCTTACCTCCTCCTCTAACACCTCTAAGATCCTCTGCCACACCCCCTTCTTCTTTTTCTCCTTCTTTGGTGGCTTAATCAGCTTAAGCTCCAGCCTTAATTCTGGCTTTGGCTCTTTATCGTCATCGGACTTCATAAGGCTCAATCCTCCTCCTTCACCGAGCCGTCAGAACCCCGATTCTGACGGCAGGCAGGTGGCAGAATCGGGGTTCTGCCACTCCATTTCCCCCCGTCAGGGCAGGAGTCCCGGCGGACCCCAGAGGCCCAATAAGGCCCGCCAGGTTGCTAGGCTGCGAAGGCAACAGGAATTCTGTAGTGGCCACCCATCCTACGGCATGACATCACCGATAATCTCCTATAGGTGGGGGAGAAACCTCCCTTTCAGTTTTGGCTGCAGACCAATCCGAGCGAGCGTTAGATTGCAGAGTCCCACAATAAATTAATACACTGCGACCCTTGACAAATAACAAGGAGTTTTTATATTTTAAAAGCAGAGGCCACCATTGCTGGTGACCTCTGTAGGCGAATCGGATTCAGGTGGAGGACTATTTCAGGAGAATCATTCTCCTGGTTTGTGCGAAGTCCCCCGCCTGAATCCGGTAGATGTATATCCCACTGGTCAACTCCCTGCCGGCATTGTCCCTTCCATCCCACCTCACCGAGTAGTTGCCAGGAGCCTGTTCCTCATCCACCAGCGTCCTCACCTCCTGCCCCAAGATGTTGTAAACCTTTAAACTAACGTAGCTCGTGCTCGTAGTGCGTGCTCGTGCCCCCCCGTTCCCTGACTGCCCTTGACGATCTACGGGTAACGAGTAACGAATCACAGTAGTAGGGTTAAAGGGATTGGGATAGTTCTGGGAGAGGGAGAAGTGGTCTGGCAGAGATGACCTGGGTGGTTCTCCTACCCCTACTGAGGTAAGCCAGGGGTCATAGTCCACCGGGCCATAGAACCAGGCGGGATCAGGCGGTGACCCACCCCAGAAGTTCATCTCCGCCTTTATCGTATCGGTTACCCCCTCACAATATAGCGCATATTGAGGAGAACAGGAACCTGGGGTGATACTGTTGTGGCCAGTTCCGGGGATGAGAGAATCACCCAGAAGGGGACAGCTTTCATAACAGGCCACACCTATGTCTCCATAATCACTAATCTGATTGCTGGAGACTATAGGCCTGGAGCCTGAATAGAGGGCCAACCCTATACAGTTTCTATCCAGGTTTTGACTTAGTTCCTTGCTTCCCTTGATCACGGTAGCCGAATCCAGACCTACCCCTATTATACCGTAATGGCCACCAATTATCACATTGTCAACTATCTGGGCTGAGGCATACTCAACAGTTATCCCCACACCGGTGCTATCCCCTCCTCGTGGTGGGTCACACTCCAGCACCGGCATAAGAATATTATTGCTTTTGATGACCACTGGCTTATCAGGGGAATCCCCAACTACTTTGATAGCATAATCCTGGTTAGGATAGGAGAAGTTATTCCCGATTATGGAAGGAGAGCAACCCTCGGCGTAGACCCCACAGGAATGATTCCCAAAGATGGCATTGCTTGAGATAACTGTAGCTGAGTCCGTGTGATCACACCAGATGCCATAAACCTGGTTACCCCTGATGCTGCTTCCCTCTATGGTCACCACACTGGCTGTATCCATAAAGACCCCACAGTATCCATTCTCCACCACTGCCCCCTGGATCTGTCCCTGGCTTCCCGGCTTGAACCTTACCCCATACCAGCCACCACTGACCGGAGAAGCAAGAGCAACAGAGTCCGCCCCAACTCCGCAAACAACCAAGTTGCCCTGCACAATGAGCTCACAGCGGGAGGTATCCTCCCCTGACTTTTGTTCGTCATGGTTGAGCCAGAAGTAAATGCTGGAGCCCTTCCCTATGGTCAGGGTGACCCCCGGGTCAACGATGAGATCACCGAGGACAAAGAGCGAATCGTAAGGAGGCCAGAGGGTATTCTGGGTAATGTGGCCACCTGGCTGGATGTATTTCCCCGGACCTATACCGTGGTTGAGGTAGAAGGCCCTGTAGATCTGCTCTATATGAGGCGTGCCATCGGCGGGGTTGCCGTTGTCATCATCGGTTATCAGGAGCCTGTTGAGGAAGTCGGTAAAACTGAAATGGGCATTGGGAGGGATACCATAGGTGGTTTTGTAGATTAACCAGTCAGTGTTTAGCGGCTCACCCAGCATCCCCCTCAGGTCCCACATAGCCCCGGAGAGGATCTGGCTGCTGTAATACGCATTTGAGGAATCGAAGTCACTCTTATACCTCAATTGGTTATCCAGATTCCTCAGTATCCGCTCGTTCACCCAGCCTATCCCCACATTCTCCCCCCATTCCGGGTCATCGCCCAGGCTGCAGGAGAAATAGTCGGTGATGCCTATATGGATTGCCTTCTGTTCAGTATGAGTATATGACAGGTGACATATCTTATTGATTATCGCCCTGGTATAGGCCCAGTAGATCATATCAGAGGACATAGAGGGGTCCATAAGCCTACCGTAGATGGGAGGAAGAAAGCAGATCCATTCTAAAGAAGGGACATAATAGGATGGTAGCCAAGTAATCCCCCCGGCCCAGTAGTTCACCCAGGCGGTAACCGGGTAGAGCATCGTGTCACACTCAAATGGTGGACCGGTGATATACCGGTAGAGCTTGGTGACATAGTAGTAGACATTACACTCCCCATAGGCCTCTGGTTCCTGCACCCCCTTTCCTTCCGGTTCCCCCCAATCCCAAGTGATATAGTGAGGGCTACCTGGGGAGGCGTAATCGGAGTAGTAGGCATCCGTGGTGTCGAAGTTGTGCACAGCTAGGTATTTCACATACTGGCCCTTGTTCTCATCCCAATCGTATCCCCTGAGTACCGACTCCACAAGGTAGCTGCCCGGGGAGGGGACAGCCACGCTGAAATAGCCCTCCTCATCGGCATAGGTAGTATCGGAAAAGCCCAGGCTCTCCGAGCTTACCACCACCAGCTCATTGGGATAGGGGTAGGTGTGAGGGTCCCACAAGCCGGCAGGGTCATCGAAGTAGTGCCCCTTTACCCATCCGCTGATGGTGGAAGACTTGGCCCCAAGGGCTCTTCCTCTGGATGAGGGATGGTGGCCCTGGGTAGACCCCATAGGGAGGGAAAGACCCAGGGTGGAGTCAGGGGGGAGGGATGCGGGAAATACCATCTTGTTGTAGGAGTAGATGGGTTCACCACTGTGGGCATCCACAAAGCATATCCAATCCCCTAAGGGATTTGCCATCAGAAGCTCCACTTTGTAGGCCAGATGATAGAAGAGGGTATCAGAATCCACATCCGGCAGAACTGTCAGTTCAGCCTCCCCGGCAAGGGAGTCGGTCTCTGGGTTGAAGCCCAGCTCCTCCTCGGCTATGGAATCGGCCTCCTCCTGGCTGATGGCAGGGGTGATTGATAGGTCAATCCCTCCATAGAAGTCTGAGCCAAATAGTATCACCTTATCCTCAGGGGTTATGGAGAGGCGCACAGAGCCAGAGAAGACGGGAAGTCCCTGATAGATCTGTTGATAGACCACCTCCCAATCACCATTGACCTGGTCTGCTCTCAAAAGCTCCAACTGGGAGGGATCTGCCTTGAGCAGAGGCTGGTTCTCCCCAATGAAGGAGAGGGTAAGCCCTTCCACCGTGCTCTTGCTGACCTGCCCACCCAGGGCAATGCCCGGCCCGATTATGCTTGTCGGGGTGCTGGTTAGTTCATTCCACCTCACCCTATACATAGCACCATGCTGGGAGATGAAATCCTTCCACTCCGAGGAGAGGGTTAGCTCCAGTTGCCTCTGAAAATGGTATCGCTGAGTGAACAACGGGTATTCCCCCGCGGAGATAGGTTCTCTCATAGCTACGGCCATCAGGAAGGTCAATGTGAACAAAAAGCAGATCTTAATCCCTTTCATCTTGTTACCTCCTCTTTTTAAGGGTTCTCTGCATCCAAGCCTGCCTTCCTCTCAGATTATAGCCATCTTCACCTCCTGTTTTAAGTTTGTGAAAAAACTGTTTGCCTTTTCCTTCAATTTGCCCTATATTATAAAAAGGGCATAGAAAAGGGGATACCTCCTCTTTCTTATGCATCCGGGGGTTATCAGTTGTTTATGCTTGCAGGGCAGGCAACTGGTAACCTCTTTTTGTTACAGAGTTATTGAGTTTACTCAGTCCATAGAGTTTGTTGAGTCATTTTGGGATTCGCCATCCCAATCTACGAGTAACGAGCTACGAACAACGAGCCCTCTATCTGAGTAACAGCATCTTCCTCGTCTTTATCACCTTACATCTATCACCTACTACCTTTAACCTGTAGAAGTACACCCCACTAGCCACTGGCCTACCCTCCTTATCCCTCCCCTCCCAGACTACTGAGTAGTAGCCGGAGATCTGCTCCTTATCAACCAACGTCCTCACCTCCTGCCCCAAAATATTGTAGATTTTGAGGGTGGTAGGGGAAGGATTGGTAATTGATAGTTGATAATTGATAATTGTTTCTGCATTAAACGGGTTGGGGTAGTTCTGAGCCAGGGATACAGATTGGGGGAGCCTCTTATCAGGAGGGAAGGGCCTAACCCCAGAGGTATTGGTGAGGGTAATGTCAAAGAGGATGGGGGTTAGAACCTTAGATTGACTCCTCAGGAGGGCCCTATACTGCACCCACCGACCAGAGGGCAGCCCAGAGTTCTGGCCGTTCTCCACCCCCACCCACTGAGGTAGACTATCCCAAGCGGAGAAGGAGGAATCGGAGGCCCTCATCTCCACCTCAAGGCTGGTGCTCTCCGGCACAGAGGCATGCCATCCTATCCCCGTCCAGGTGGTGGTATCCCCGGCATCGGCCACCTCTGATAGGTATACCCCTCGAGGACAGCGACAATACCCCCACTGACAGCCGTAGATGTGGGTAGAAAAATCATGCTCCCAGACAATGGTAAAGGAGCTTGCCCCACTGCTGGTGACCTTAGCATGCCCCCATCCTCCATCCCAAGGATGTTTGGCTAAGAGAAAGTTCCCCAGTTGCGGCATTCCAGAGAGATTGTAGAGTTGGGCATAGTAGACTTCGTTGTTGAACATAAGGCCTATACTCCAGTTCCAGACGATCAGGTAATCTCCCTTCCTATTCACCGAGACATCGCTATATTGGATCCAACCTGTGTCTCCGAAGGAGACCTGAAAGTTGCCGCCGATGCGCGCCCCTTCCCTATTATATCGCTGAGCGAATATGTCCCACCAGTAGTACTGGTACTGGGCATTCCTGGCGTCTGTCCAAGTGATGATGAAATCCCCCCGGGGGTTACAGGAGATACCCTCAGGCTCGGCGAATATCCTCATCCCATTGGCCACCAAATCGTGGACCATAAAATTGTGGCCCAGGGGGACACCGCTTGAATCATAGCGCTGAGCATAGGTATCCCTTTGCCACCACTCGGTGGCATTCCTCTGATCACCCCAGGTGATCACAAAAAATCCGTCTTGAGCTACAGTTATCAAAGGATACCAGTTGACATGGAAGAGGGCAGCAACCGACTCATTTACCCGAAAGTTGCCTCCTACAGGTTCCCCATCCCGATCAAACCTCTGGGCATAAATATTCCCAAAATCATACCCTGCGTATTCCTCCCAACTCCACCAGGTAACCACGAACCTCCCATCTGGGGTGCCTGAGATAGTTGGAGATCTGGATCCCTCACCTATGTAATCGCTTACCCTGAAATTCTCCCCTACCCTGTTCCCATCCCTGTCATACATTTGAGCATAGATATTTCCTCCATCATCCCTGTAGTCAGCCCAAACAATTACAAAATGTCCATCGGGAGATACAAAGACGCCTGGATGGACCTGATGGCGATGGGTAGTGTCATCATTAACTCTGAAGTTTCCCCCTATGGGCTGCCCGTCTCTGGTAAACCTCTGGGCATAGATGTCATAATCCCCAAGTTCCGCACTGGGATTTCTCTTCTCCTGCCAGACCACAACGAAGTTCCGCACTGAGTCGGCGGAGACATCTGGAAGCGTTCTCCAAGTCCCTTCTGGCCCCGCCCCATCATCTACCATAAAATCTTCCAAGGTCTTGAATGGCCTTAAGGCTAACTCTACCTCTCCACCGGCGGTATCGGTAACTGTGGTGCTATCCATAACCCCACTTAGAAAATCAGTTATGGTAGTCTGTCTCCAGGTACCGGCATTGGCTGGGGGATTGAAAAGTGAACCAATACAGATTAGAGCTATAGCCAATGTAATATATAAATGCCTCATTTTTGTTACCCTCCTATTTTTGTTGATTCTTTAGAGGATACCTTGCAACTCAATTATACTCCCCAATCAAATTTGGTCAAGTTTTTCTCAGAACCTCTACCAGTCACTGGGATCTCTGCTCTCATCCTCCCTCCCTTTTCTTACCTCCTCCTCTAACACCTCTAAGATCCTCTGCCACACCCCCTTCTTCTTTTTCTCCTTC
>Ga0190285_1000195_pt1:0-7500 | contig 13744 bp, 4 predicted proteins | sample 48691823_MG_FD_163429 | JGI IMG/M metagenome (GOLD analysis project Ga0190285, IMG submission 163429) | Hydrothermal vent microbial mat bacterial communities from Southern Trench, Guaymas Basin, Mexico - 4869-18-2-3_MG | ecosystem: Environmental > Aquatic > Marine > Hydrothermal vents >...
CTCCGAGAGCTGCCGGCTCATGTCGTGGTTGCCGGGAACCACGACAACTCTGTCCGGGCCGAGATCGAATTTCTTTGCGATACGGCTCAGGAATTTCGTGGCATGATCGTACCCTTCTTTGCGGCACTGGTTCACGATGTCACCGGATATGACCAACGCTTCAAAGATCTTAAGGTCGAGGTCCTCCTTCAGTTCCAGCAGCAATCCCACGTACAGATCCCCGGCCCTGTCCACCTCCTTGAAATGAAGATCGGAAAGGTGTACAATGGAGAACCTCCTGTCAATGGTAAGGAGGGCAGGATTGTAGAATCGGCAACGTTCTTGGATGGCGGCAATGACTTCCAATAAGTCGGGGTCTCTTTGCTGAGCAAGTTTCGCCAAACGCGGCAAAGACTTGGAGGCTAATGACAGGCCCGACGACTCGTGAAGAATTGCCGAAAAGATAGTCCCGCTCTCGATTGCTTCGATCAAGAAATCTGTGGCCTCATTTCCACCGATCTTGGCCAGTGCCTTGGCCGCGTTGTCACGAGCAAACGGGTCATCGACTTTCAATACGTCTATGAGGGCTTGTGTGGCCATACCGCTTTTGATGTCTCCCAGCGCCCAGGCCGCGCTACCACGGACGCGCCCTTCCTCGTCTTCCAGTAGGTCCACGAGATTCTGAGTAGCCTTGTCACTACCGATGAATCCCAATGCGGAGGCAGCGCTACTACGGACGGTCCCGTCTTTGTCTTCCAACGCGTTCATAAGGGGTTCTATGGCTAAATCGCTTCCGATAAGTCCCAGCGCCCAGGCCGCGTTGCTACGGACCGACGATACGTCGTCCTTCAATGCGTTAATGAGGTGTTGCGTGCCATGATCATTACCTATCTTTCCTAAAGCAGCGGCCGCCATCTGGCGGATAGTCCAATCCTCGTGTTGCAAGGCCCTTATCAAGTCGCTTAGCGCCTTCTCATTGGGGATTCTTTCCAAAACCTCGACGGCTTCGCCCCGTATGAGCCAATCCTCGTCTTCCAGTAAGTTCATAAGGTATTGTGTGGCATCATCACTGCCGAGGTCTGCCAATGCCGTGGCTGCGCTGATTCGGACCATAGAATCCTCATCTTTCAATGCCGGTGTGAGATGCTGTATTGCATCCTGGCTGCCGATGTTTCCCAGGGCCTGGACAGCGGCCCGACGCAAAACCCATATCTCGTCCTGCAGCACCATTGCAAGGGGCTGTATAGCCTCATCGCTGCCGATCTCTCCCAGCGCATAGACTGCACAGCTTCGGACCGCCGAATCGTCGTCTTGCAACGCTATTGTAAGAGGTTGTACAGCCTCATCACTGCCGATATTTCCCAGTGCAAAAGCTGCTCCACTTCGGACCGCCGAATCGTCGTCTTCCAAAGCCCTTATGAGGTACTGGACGGCTTTGTGGCTGCCGATGCTTGCCAATGCCTCAGCTACATCGATGCGGACCCCCGGATCGTCATCTTCCGACGCCATTACGAGTTCTTGTATGGCATCTTCTCTGCCAAAGTTTACAACTGCTTTGGCCGCCTTGCTAAGGACCCGCCAGTCCTTAGCCCAATGTTTAAGCCAATCTGACACTCTGTAATGCTTCCCCACAAGCAGCCTTATTCCAAGACCTGAGGATCCATGCATCTTAGTCACTAACGCTATGCCCTTTTCTTGGAATTCCCTCTTAAGACAACCTGCCAGACGCGCCCCGAGCATGAGATCAACATCAAGAGCCAATCGCACACACGCCATGGCCTGGTCTTCTTTGTCGCAGAATTCCAGCATCATCGCTACGGGCTCCGTCCATTTCAGATAGTTCAGATAGTCGCGCTTCAAACGTTGTGGTTTGGTCTCCGCCAGACCGGGCAAGAATGATAACAGATGCTCTGCTGCATAATACTCCTGAATGAGATGATGCAGGAATTCAATATTGCCACGGGTGTTTTCTGTGAGCAGATGATGTTTGACGAGGTCGTCGAGAAATCGAGGTGCCTTTTGTACCGGCCTGTCCACCCCTTGTTCTTGAAGGTACTCGCGCAGGACGTATTCAGCTTCCTCACAGTGGATCGCCAAGGCCATCTCAGTAGGTTCTTTACGTTTCTCCATCATGTGGTGTGCGAGTTTTGCTAAGAGCTTAGGCCACCAACTCCGGGATTCCTCTGAGACTGGCGCGCCCGCTTTCACTCCACGCTCGTATATCCTAGTAAAGATCCTGAACACCTCGCCCAGCCTGTCAGGCATCTTCTGCTTAGCCTCGAAGACCCGGCAGAGCATCCATAGAAGCAGCGGCGTCTTGGCTAGATTTCGCAGTCGATCCTTCAAGGATCTCAGCATCCTTCGAGCTTCGTTGGCATCACCAATATATTTGTGAACGAAAATCTCGATCTGTTTACGGTTCAGAGGCAGTATTTCCAGTCTTTTCCGGATTCCCAGATCCCCACCAAATCCAAGGTCTCGCGTGGCGAAAACCATTGGCGTAGTGGCACGGTATTTGAGCCGAAAGGATTCCAAATCTCCACGGCTGTCCTCTTCAGGCATCTCATTCATTCCGTCGAAGATGAGAAAGAAACGCCCCTGGTTGAGTAGTGAGTCAAGTTGCTCGACTGCAACCTGAACGTGATGTCGTTGGAGGGTATCACGCACCACATAAACTGGCGGACTCTCAAAGCGCGACGGATTCTTCCACCGTCTAAGAGCGACGAATATGGGAATTCTTGCTTGCCCGTCACCCTTTGCTTTCTTGGCTTCTTCAAGGAGGAGATGATGGAGTATGGTGGTTTTTCCGGAACCGGGCCTCCCGCGTAGGAGAACATGCTCTCCAGCGAAATCCCGCAACCCTTTCAGTGCGTAGTACTTCTGGTGTGTCTTGACTTCCCCGCTATTCTCAGATTGTTGGAATGCCTGGACCATCAAATCGAGATGTGTCCCTGGAACGGGGCCCTTGGCGTCCATCGGAGTGAATTTCGCTTCCCATTCGGTATATTCCGGATCTTCACAGACCGATTCCAAATATCTTTTCCAGTCAATCATCAGAGTATCCCTTTTACCGGGGTGCTCGGCCGGTTCCCGTCGTCAAACGTCACCTTACGCCTGCATGCAAGGAGACAAGGACTCATGAGGTCCGCGCAAATCTTCCCTCTGCAGAGCGTTTAAACCACCTGAGTATATTGTGGTCACAGCCGAGTAGCGGGAACGGTCTTCGGCTGAAACACTCCCCTCTGACATCGTTCAACAACATGGCCTGACTCAAGTCAACCATTCTCCTTAAAGGGCTGACTGCTCACCTGGAAACAACCGTAGCCCCCCACCCGGCCCCGTGTCAATCCTAATCCCCAAGGTAAAGCCGTTTCAGAAAAGAAGTCAGATCACTGATCAGCGTGCTATAATCGGCAATACTCTCCGATGCTTGAATGTCCCCGCGTTGTTGCTCTCCACGTCTCATATCTGTGCTGACCCCGAGAAACTTCAGCCGAAATCTGTTGTGCCATGATGTCTGTTTAAGCGGTATAGTGGATCTGTGCCAGATGGACGGCAAGTTCCATGCCTCTGTGGTAGGCTGAAATCAGCAATAAGATCGTCAAGAATTGATTCGGATGCAAACCGGATGCAACAGGACCTCGCATAGGCGTATCACCATAACATTACCGTGCTATATTGACGGTTAGCCGGGTTCGATTCCCGCCGCCTCCACCACTTAACCTGCTAATATTATTAAGATGGGACCCCCGAAAAGGGTGTGCAATTTCGGGGGTCTTTTCATGTTTGAATCGATGAAGAGGCAAAACCAGGGAGGAAGATGAGGCTAACGATGCATGGGCCTAGTGTTCAGTCCTTGTATTACCTAGGCTATTTTATCGTGTTAACCTCCCGGTTTGTCACAGTCGGGATGCTGATAACGTGCCGAGGTAGTTCGGGGACAGAGCACTAGAGTTCCGAAAAGAACCTGCCGTCCCTGGATTTGAGACCCCAACTCGAGAGTGTCGTTACAATCGCAACACGTTCCACTCACTCCGAAATGACTACTCCCAAAGGAACAATCGGCATCTCCAAGGCTGTTGACTCACAGCAACTCGAAATCAATCTCGAATGGGACGTCCAGCTTATCCGCAGTGGTCGATCCTAATAGATCTGCGACTTGTGCAAGAATGCTCTTCAAAACCACTCCATGCAGTTTTCCGCACAAGGCAATCATTCAGATACCCGTTTCGCTACCCCTACCTAACAGAGCATGCTACTTCGTTTCAGGCGTCATATCTACCATATCTAGCATCTTCCTTTTTCAAGTGGCTAAGGGAAATGATCAAGCCACATTAACCAGCCACGTCCGTCTGAGCTTTCTCCGGGTTTGGTCATCGTGCCTATTACACGTAGAGCGAGAAGATGTCCGATCCCGATTGCAGTTCAGAAAGCACTCCAGGTAAAATCTAATCGGAGTGTGCAAAGGGTGTGCAGGAGGAAACAGTAACGTCTCATCTAGTTGTTATGACAAGGTTGTTCTCAAGGGACAACTGGTTCGATTCCCGCCGCCTCCACCAGTAACACATTGATATCATAAAGACCGACCCCCGAAAAACAGGATCTCAACCTGATTCACCCGGGATGTGTGTTTTGGAGGGCTAATGAACCGGATTCCGTGTGAAGGTTCTTTAAGTCGCTCAGAATTGAATACAGGAAGCTTGACGGCATCTCTGTAAGCAACCGAATTCTGGAAAGAGGGCTTCAATGTGCGCGTTCCTAAAGGAATCTGAAAGCGTAACCCCTCAGTAACGTGCGGCTCAATCAGAAAGGCGCCTGAAATCGTGGGGCAAGTCCCACAATGGTCATTGCAGGTCGGCTATGCATGGTACCCGTTAGGAAGAGGGCGGCGCATGCTCCGCGCCGTACGAAGACTTGCCCCGCGAAACTGAAAGGTTCTTAGGAGTCACGGTGCGTTCTCGCAAGATGTCATTGCGAACGCTGCGAAGCAATCTCCTGCACGGTGAATGTGGGGATTGCTCCGTCGTTTCACTTCTCGCAATGACATGGTCGAGGAGAAGATCTGCCCCCGAAACTGAAGCCTTGCACTCCTGCCGCGCAAATCCTTGACAAGGGCTATGGTTGACAGTAATCTGGCAGACTGTGGGAGATTTGCCGCGGAGAGAGTTCTTCCAAACATGGCCCGTTTTTTCTGCGGCATCCAAAAAAAGTTCAGGAGCGGAACATATGCCCTATCGAATCGAACAGGACGAGTGTAAAGGCTGCGACACCTGTGCAAGAGTGTGTCCCACGAGAGCCTCCAGTGGAGAGAAGAAACAACCCCATGAAATAGATGTTACACGGTGCATCGAATGCGGCGTTTGCGCAAGAGCCTGTCCTTATGGGGCAATCCGCGATGAAAAAGGCGCCGCGCCCCCGAGAATCAAGAGGAAAGACTGGCCCAAGCCTTACGTCTGGAACAATGACTGCGTGGGATGTGAAGTCTGCGTAGCGGTCTGTCCCTTCCAGGCCTTGGACATGGGTGAAGTAGACGGGGAATCGGTAGCCTTTCTTGCAGACTCCAAGGCTTGCGTGGGATGTTCCCTTTGTGAACAGGCCTGCCCCGTGAACGCGGTTCAGGTGCTGTGGCCCGAAGAGGTGCTCAAGCTGTCCGCTTGATCAGCGAACGCGGCGGATAATAGGTCGTGCGGTGAGCCCGGGCACGGCTCCCTACGGGGATATGAGAATATGAGGGCAACTTCTTGAAAGAAGTTGCCCTTACACCCCCATAGGCGCTAACTTAGGATGGTTGGCTTGAATATTCCGGAGGAATATTTGATACCTAAATTGAGCGATTCTTGGTTCATCCAACAAGCAAGTACCTGAAGTATCTGTCATTGCGAGCGCAGCGAAGCAATCTCATTGGGTGGAAGAACCAAAGGCTGGAGATTGCCTCGTCACTTCGCTCCTCGCAATGACATCAGCTTGAATCGCTCAATTTGGGTTGGTAGTAGTCCGGGGATTCATCGCAGGGCACAAGCGTCATTAGCACGGATCTAGTCCCGGAGGGACGGTTGAATTCAAACAACCAAGGAAGGAATTTCAGTCGTCCCTCCGGGACTCATGGGCCTTGTATTTCCGCGAGAAACCGGCAATAAATTGCCGGCCTACTATCTCAGCGTCCCTCCGGGACGCGCTGGAATTCAGCGATAAGTTAGCGCCTATGCCCCCCACCCCCTTCAACAACTTCATTCTCGGTTGTATTCACGGTTCGCGTGGTTGACCCGCGCTACAAGGCCCTCGCGCTCCCAAGGTTCCTTTTCAACTCCTTATGCCTCAGTCACCTCATCAAATTCAGACGATCGGCGTTGACACCGGCGGAACGTTCACGGACATCGTGATCGTTGACGAATCAGGCCGCATTCGAGCCGACAAGAGACCTTCGGTTCCGGCCGATCCTGCGCGCCCGGTGCTGGAAGGGCTCCCACCTGAATCCTCCGGAGGCTCCTGTCGAGTGGTTCATGGCACCACCGTGGCGACCAACGCGCTGTTGGAACACAAGATCGCACGGGCCGCACTGATAACGACCGCCGGGTTCGAGGACATCCTGGAAATAGGACGTCAGAATCGACCGGCGCTCTATGAGATGCACCCCCGCAAACCCCCCGCGCTGATTCCGAGAGACCTTTGTTTCGGGATCAAGGAACGGATTCTCCATGACGGGAGCATAAGGACGCGTCCGGAAATAGACGAGATTCGGGACCTCCTTGAAAGCATAAAGAGCAGGGGTGTTGAGTCCATCGCGGTCTGCCTGTTGCACTCGTACGTGAACCCGATCCATGAAAGGATTATCGGAGAGAGGGCACGGGAAATGGGCTTCATGGTATCCCTTTCTTGTGAAGTGCTCCCTGAGTTTCGCGAGTACGAACGCACTGCCACGCTGGCGGTAAACGCTTGCCTCAGGCCGGTGATGCAAGGATATCTGGGCAGACTGGAACACGGCATGGGTGGTCGCGCGTTGACCGTCATGCAATCAGCGGGGGGGATCATCCCATCGCAAATCGCGGCACGGCTCCCTGTCCACACGGTTCTCTCCGGTCCGGCCGGCGGGGTGATAGCGGCTGCCGAGAAGGCTCGAGTTTGCGGGACGGACCGATTGATCACATTTGATATGGGCGGCACCTCCACCGATGTTTCCTTGTACGACCGGGGTCCGTCCTTGAGCGCGGAAAAGGTGATCGCAGGCCACCCCATCCGCGTGCCTGTCATGGACATCCACACAGTGGGCGCGGGGGGGGGCTCCATTGCGTTTCAAGACGCGGGCGGAAGCCTCAAAGTCGGCCCGGTGAGCGCGGGTGCGGATCCAGGGCCTATCTGCTACGGTCAAGGAAATGACGTTACTGTCACGGACGCGAATCTCTTTCTGGGGCGTCTTGAGCCTGATTTCTTTTTGGGCGGCAAGATGGAAATTTTCCCGGACCGAGTCCCCCCTGCCATGGAAAGGTTGGCCGAATCTCTGGGTCTTGATGCCGTTCAAACAGC
>Ga0190285_1000198_pt1 | contig 13679 bp, 16 predicted proteins | sample 48691823_MG_FD_163429 | JGI IMG/M metagenome (GOLD analysis project Ga0190285, IMG submission 163429) | Hydrothermal vent microbial mat bacterial communities from Southern Trench, Guaymas Basin, Mexico - 4869-18-2-3_MG | ecosystem: Environmental > Aquatic > Marine > Hydrothermal vents >...
CTTCAGCACCTTGTTCACAGCCTTTCAAACATACTTCCGCTCTAGCCTATGAGCGACCATTTCCCGAATGTACCTGGCGGACTGAGGACCAAATTTGCGGGTAATCATATCCAGATACTTGGGACTCTTGAAGTAAACCTGAAAGGCTTGGTCCCGAAAGCGTAAGACATCTGCCCCAGAGAGATATTTCGTCGGTAAAGGTAAGGTCTCATAGCCGTATTGTGAATATCCCTCCCAGGTTTCAGGCAACTTCAATCCCTGTTCGACTGCTTGTTTATACAATAGAGATCCAGGGTACGCCATAGTACAATTGAAATTGACAAATTCACAATTCAGCTCCTTGGCCAAATCAAATGTCTGTTGCATAGAATCGTAGTCATCTCCTGGTAAACCAAACATAAAGTTTCCGATAATATACAGCCCAGCCTGACGGGTCATTTTAACTGCGCGAGCTAAATCTTCTTCGTTGTAACCTTTACTAACTTCTTCAAGCACCTTCTTACTGCCGGACTCGAAACCATAGGCCACCCAGTTAATACCGGCTTGCTTCATCTTACGCAACATAGTTTCGTTGACCGTATTCACACGGGCGTATGCCCACATATTCAGGTCATATCCGCGTTCAATGATCAGGTCGCAAAGCCTGACAACGTGAGACTCTTTCAATACAAACATCTCATCGAGAATCTTAATATTTTTCACATTGTAGTTCTTCACCAGATAGTCGATTTCCTCGATGACCAGGTCCGGGCTGCGATACCGTATGCCGGGCTTGCCAAAGAGCGCGTTGATGCAACAGAAACTGCATCTAAACGGGCACCCCAAACTCGTATAGATCACGGCGTATGGTTGCCGGTTGTTGATGTTGTCAAAGCAGTGCCAGTTGTGCGCCCGGTATTTCTTCATAGGCAACATATCCCAAGCTGGCATCGGCAGTTGGTCGAGATCTTTCACCAGAGACGCGTGTGGGTTGGAAATCACCTTCCCATCTTTCTTGTACCAGAGGCCATCAATTGAATAATCCTTCTTCTTCGATTTCAAAGCATCCAGGAGCTGAGGCAGGGTATAGAAACCTTCCCCTTCGCAGACAAAGTCCACCTCTTCTTCTACAAGAGTGCGCTCAGGAAGCGCGGAGGGATGAAGCCCCATCAGAAGTGTTTTGACTTTCGGCGCGAGCTTCTTTAGATGGGCAAGGATGGCTCCGGCTCCCGTCATATTCATAGTTGATGCCGAAGGATTGGTGCCGGAGACTACAATTGCCGCCAGCATTGGACTGGTTTCAGTGATCTTTTCGGCGGTCTGTTCATAGTCCCAATTCTCTACTTCGGCATCGAAGAGCGCTACGGAATAGCCCCGTTTCCTTAGCCAGGCCGCCAGGAGCGCACCCCAGAGCGGCGGTTCAATCCCGGTGAGGTTAAAGGCGCTCAGTTCACCGTACAACTGTTTCTGACTCCCTGGTTTGACCAGGACGATATCCACAGCACTCATTTTATTAGTCTCCCATTACTTCTGATAGAATTCAAGAAATTTGCCCAGGGTTTCCAAAACATACTCCATCTCTTCCAACCCTAAGTCCTGATGAACGCCGATATGGAGACCTTGCTTGCCTATCCATTCTGCATTGGGAAACTCCCCCTCTTCATAGCCAAGATAGGAAAACCCAGGACACTGGGTCGGAATTGAGGCAAAAAGGGTGCGGGTCTCTATGCCGTTTTCCTCCAGATAGGTGCTGAGCTCAGTGCGGGTAAAGGAGGCGTTCTCCCCGATGATGATGGGAAAGGCATGTGGCCCGATCCTCTCCCCAGGTTTTTCCTCAATGGTCATTAGATAAGGCCTAAAGCGATTAAACCGTTCAAGAACGTAGAGTAAATTGCGGCGGCGGCGCTCCAGTATCTCACCGAAGATGTTCAGGTTACCCAGACCAATGGCCGCTTCCATCTCATTCATTTTGCAAGAGTAACCAATTCGTTCAAAAACAAACCTGATGTCCTCACCCCTTTGAAAGCGCTTAGGGCAGAATCCGGAGGTGGTGTTTAGCGTGCATATCTTGCACTTACAAGCGCGCCCGTGTGAACGCAGGGAGCGAAGGATCTCGGCATGTTCCTGATTATTGGTGGTGATAACTCCTCCTTCACCAGTGCTCACGATATGGGCCACATAAAGGCTGAACGCTCCCAAATCTCCCAACCCACCAACCGGTTTCCCTTTATACAGCGCCCCATGTGCCTCCGCGGCATCCTCTATCACCCATAGTCCGTGAGCCCTGGCTATGGCGTTGATGACATCCATATCTGCTGGCTTGCCCATTAAATGAACCGGCATAATCGCCTTAGTCCTTTCGGTAATAGCTTCTTCTATCCCGGAGGGATCGATATTCAGGGTGTCCTTTTGAATATCCACAAAGGCTGGGGTAAAACCTGCATGGATGACAGCATTGCCAGTAGCCACAAAGGAGAGCGCAGGGACGATCACTTCATCCCCTCTCCTTGCTCCGTAATCGTGGAGCATCGCCAAAGCAACTATGTCTGCATCTGTACCACTGCTCACTGCCACCGCCTCCTCAACTCCGAGCAGTTCCGCAAACCTATCTTCGAACATTCGAACGAACTTCCCACTGGAGATCCGTTTAGCATCCAGGGCCTGATTGATCAGCCTCTTTGCTTGTGTCGGCAAGGAGATGGTCCCAAAGGGGACCTTCATCTTCCCTTCAAATGCCTTCTGATGCGGAGTTCGAAATCTTAAAATTTGGCCTTCAGCTTCCAGATAACTCATTCTCCAGATACCATTTATAAGTGGTTTTCAATCCTTGCTCAAGCGAGATTGATGGCTGCCATCCAAGTTCCCGTAAAACACTGGAATCGAGCAGTTTCACCGGCATACCATCGGGTTTAGTTGGCTCAAAGGACAGTTGACCTTCAAACCCAATCACCTCTTGGATCAATCTGGCAAGGTCATAAATTGATATATCCCTCCCATAACCTGCATTGATGGGGGAGGAACCTGAATATCTTTGCATAACAAAGAGGCAGGCATTTGCCAAATCATCGACATAAATAAACTCCCTGCGAGGTTGACCGGAGCCCCAGATCTCTACCGACTCCAATCCTGCTGCCTTCGCGTGGTGCATCTTGGACATGAGCCCAGCGATCACATGTGAATCTGCGGGGTTGAAGTCGTCCCCTGGGCCATAGCTATTGGCAGGGATCAGGCTAACGAAGTCTGCCCCATATTGGAGATTGTAGGACTGGCAGAGCTTAATACCAGCAATCTTGGCCACTGCGTAGGCTTCATTTGTCGGCTCAAGAGGACCGGTAAGCAGCATATCCTCCCGCATAGGCTGAGGACAGTGCTTAGGATAACAACAGGAACTGGCCAGGTAGATGAGCTTCTTGACCCTATGGCGATAGGCGCTGTGGATGACATTACATTCTATCAGGAGGTTATCACGGATAAGCTCAGCCGGATACCTTTGGTTGGCTCCTATTCCACCTGAGCTTCCTGCTGCCAAGAAGACATAGTCAGGGGAAGTTCTGGCAAAAAAAGCATCCACTTGGGCCGGATCCATGAGGTCGGGCTCCTCGGTCAACTCATTGACAACATTATTATACCCTTGCCGCTTCAGTTCCCGCAGTATCGCCGCTCCGATTAGTGTGTGTCCACCCGCGGTATATATCCTCGCCTCTCTCTCCAATGGTAACCCCTTTCCATTTCAAAACTTCCTGTACTGCTCTTACGATTTCAGGCGCGCCCTTGTAGAACTCCTGCTCCAGGGTATAGCCGGCAGGGGTCGGCAGATCAGGGCTTGCCACCCGCTGGATGGGTGCTTTGAGGAAGGTGAATCCCTTCTCTGCAACCAGGGCAGCGATCTCTGCGGTCACCCCGCCGGTCCTCCATCCCGTATCGGCCACAATCAACCTTCCCGTCTTGGCAACAGAATGAAGAATTACCTCCTCATCCAAGGGACGGAGGGTGCGTAGGTCGATCACCTCAGCTCTAATGCCCTCCTTCGCCAGCTTATCTGCTGCCCTATAGGCCTCCGTAACCATATAGGAGATAGCAACAACGGTTACATCCTCTCCCGGCTTTCTCACCACTCCCTTTCCTAATGGTACGCGATACAAGTACTTAGGTACATATCCCTTGTGTTTGAAATTAAAGCGATGCTCGATGATGATCACAGGGTTATCGTCTGCGATTGCGGAGAGCAAAAGTCCCTTAGCATCATAGCATGTACTGGGCATCACCAACTTGAGGCCTGGGATATGCATAAAGAGCCCTTGTAATGCCTGAGAGTGCTGGGCGGCAGAACCCCAGCCGCGTCCGATGCAAGCCCAGACAACCATGGGAACACTTACCGCTCCCCCAAACATAAAGTGCCACTTGGACGCATGGTTGACGATCTGATCCATAGCCAACAGCAGAAAATCTGGGCGGTTATGGAAATAGACTGGGCGCATTCCCCCAATAGCGGCTCCTATCGCAGCGCCCATAAGTCCGTTCTCCGACAAGGGGGTATCGAAGACCCTCTCAGACCCGTACCGTTTGTGGAGATCTAAGGTCGTACCAAACATGCCACCTGGGTCATCTACCCCTTGTCCCATGACGAAAACACTTGGGTCCATTTCGAGGGCCTGCTCTATCGCTTCCCGTACCGCTTCCGCGTAAGAAAGGCGGCGGCTTGAATCCGGTGGCTCCCGGTAGAAATCCGGCTCATCTGATTCAGGCACCGTACTTAGCCACGGTTCGTATCGGATGCTGTCCTTTTTCTTCAGCTCATGTCCTATTTTAGACATCTGCCTACCCTTCGGAATTCTCCTTAAATAGATAGAGGGATAACTCCCCCCTCGGGGGAAGAGGGCTTTCCTGAGCGAAGCGAAAGGCTTCGTCAAGTTCTCCGTCGATCTCCTTCTCCATTTCATTAAGTTCCCTCTCAGTGGTCATCCCTTCCGAGAGGAGAGTATGGCGAAAGGAGGAGACCGGACATCTCGTCTCCCAATAGGCGATCTCTTCAGCAGTTCGGTAACCGAGTCCTACATCAGAGCCAGCGCCGGCATGACCGCGTAGCCTGTAGGTCTCACATTCGATTAAGGACGGTCCCAAACCAGCCTTGGCCCGAGATACCGCCACTTGAGCCGCCCTATACACGGCAAGGACATCGTTACCATCAACCTTCATACTCAGTATCTTTTCCTGAGGAGCAGCATGAAAAAGGACCTCACTCCTCTGACGGGCAGTTACGCGAGAACAGACAGAGAATTGGTTGTTTTCGTAAACGAAGATCACGGGCAACTGCTTGAGAATAGCGAAATTCACGCTCTCATAAAACACGCCTTCATCTACTGCTCCATCGCCGAAGAATGTTACACTCACCCTGGACTGGCCCCTCATCTTAATTGCCAAAGCCAGCCCTGTGGCGATTGGGATACCCCCACCCACAATGGAGGAACTCCCCATCAACCCAACCGAAACATCTACCAGATGCATCGAGCCGCCGCGCCCCTTTGAGCAGCCACTTTCCCGACAATAGAGCTCAGCAATCAACCTTTTCAGATCACCCCCCTTGGCTAAATAGTGCCCATGCCCCCGATGGTTGCTGCAAACATAATCCTCCTTCTTCAGATTGGCACAAACCCCAACGGCCACAGCCTCCTGTCCAATACAGAGATGAATTGGGGTCTTCATCTCGTCCAAGTGATATAGAGATTCGATACGCAGCTCAGTTTTTCGAATTCGCAAGAGCTTATGATAAAGCGTGAGCAATAATTCTTTATTCAAGTTCACACCCAACTTTCCTGGTCATTCTGTTCAAGCGTAAGTTCCCGAAATGCCTGAATCTGGTGGCCGGCCCGTCTCCTCTCCAGGATGGAATAGTCCTCCTCCAGATCGAAGAAGATGACCTGACTTCCGGAGAATTCAAATTTGAAGGGAACATGGATCAATTTTTTCAGCTTCTCCCTGACTTTCCTTTGCTGAGAAGAGGGAACAAAGAGCAGGAGAAAACCTCCACCTCCTGCCCCGGTCAGCTTGCCTCCAATGGCTCCTGCTGATAAGGCCTGGTTATATATCTCATCCACTTGGGGATTGGAAACCTGAGAACTCAAGCTGCGTTTTGCCTGCCAAGCCTCATCTAACAACTCACCAAACTCCGCTATGTCCTGACCGTTGCTCAATATCGCAATGCTCTCTTCCACCAAGTCCTTCATTATGCGCAACTGCCGCTTTCTGGCCTCAATATCGTTGACATAACTTTTGGCAATACTCGAAGCTGTGCGCTTGATCCCAGTGTAGAAGAGCATAAGATGGGAGCTTAGTTCCTCCATCCGCTCCGGGGCGACGATAATTGGTCGCACCGAAATCTCACCATTTGGAAGAAAGGTAATGTGGTTGAACCCCCCATAGGCGGCAGACACCTGATCCTGAGATCCCACTGTTTCCTTAAGTTTCTCCTGTTCAATGTATATGCTCTCCATGGCCAATTGATGTTTGCTGGGCATATGGCCCTTGAGAGCATACAGTGCATGGAGGAGTCCAACCGTAAAGGCGGAACTGGATCCCATTCCACTGCGGGCTGGAAGATCTCCATCATGATGAATTTCCACGCCACGATTTATGTTTAAATGTCGCAAAACCTCACGAACAGCCGGATGAGTGATCTCATCAACGGTTTGGCAACTCTCTATCTTCGAATAGACTATGCGGATCCTGTGCTCAAAAAATGGCGGAAGGTAACGACAGGTAAGATAGCAGTATTTGTCGATTGTCGCCGCCAGGACAGCACCGCCATGTTTGCGATACCAGGCTGCGTAGTCTGTTCCACCCCCAAAGAAGGAGATGCGAAACGGCGTTCGGCTAATGATCATAGGTTTTCTGCCTCCTTTGCCTCTCCTTGGCCAAGTAGACAATGAATGAAGTAGGCTGTTTTCTCCAACAGGCCCGGCTTGAGCTCGGGGGGGCGACAGCTCTCCTCTCGAAAGTGGGAAGAGAAATAGATTCCAGTTAGGCAGACACCTACAATGGCTAGAAGTCCCTTCATACCCGGATGAATACCTTCCAAAGTAGTTTGATCAATAAATCCGCGGCCGATTCCAGCTTGGTTTGTAATCATACCAGATCCAGTCTCATCCCTTAAATCTACGTGAACTATTAGTTGTCTCCGAAATTAACTCCACAAGCTCGGGGTTGGAGAGATAGCCCCGTTCGACAATTATCGTGCCGCCTCTATCCAAAACTGCGAATTGCCGTTGAGTCATCCCCATAAGATCTCCTTGAAGAAGACGTCTGCTTTGGCATAGGCCTCCGGCGTCCCAATATCCAGGAAGGAAGCATGGCTTCTATAACCATAAAGCCCTTGACCGATCCAGGAGGGAAAGACCTCCCTTTCCAAAGATCCCGCCCTTTGAGCTGTGGGGGTAAGCAACATCTCCCTATTAAGCAGATAGACGCCAGCATTGATCAGACCACCACCTTTCTGCTTGCCCTTTTCCTCAAAGCTGACCACAACCCCTTCATTATCCACCCACACTCTGCCATAGCGTTCGGTATCCCCCACCTCTGTAAGCAACAATGTGGCTTCCGCCTTTTGCCTCCGATGAAATTGCCAGAAATCCTCAAAATCTGCTTGGCAGAAGGAGTCCCCGTTCATCACCAGAATCCAATCCGATTTCAGCAAGGGCAAGGCCAATCGGAGGGCGCCAGCCGTACCCATGGGGAAAGGTTCACGGGAATAGGTGAGGTAAAGGGACCCCCAACGGCCACCAAAAGCCTCCTCCACCCGTTCACCAAGCCATCCTGTGCACACCACGACATCCTTCAAACCAGCGGTAGCCAACTGATCCAGTATATAAGCTAAAAATGGCCGACCGCCAACCTGAGCAAGAGCCTTTGGCCTGTCACCCACTATGGGGCGTAACCGGGTCCCCAGGCCACCAGCCAGGACAGCAGCGGTTACATCCATCAAGCTATTGGCCTTGTGTATTTCCAGGTTATCCAGATCAGACATTCTTAAATGACCCTCGCCCCATCATCTTATATCCCTTTAGAAGTTCCTCAATCCCTTCCTCCAGTGAGCGTTTGGCTTCGAACCCCGTCTCCCGTAACCTTCGATTGGAGACGATATAGTTTCGCCGGTCCGGATCGATCCCTATCTCCGAGAAATGCACATAGAAGTTGGGTACTCGTTCCTTGATCTTCCTTGCCAGTTCCTCCTTGGAAAGGTTAGCCGAATCCAACCCCACATTGTATGGGCGGCCCACCATCTGCTCTGAATTCTCAATGCAATGGATAAAACAATCAGCCACATCCCTGATATGTATGTAGTTGCGTTTAAAATCCTTCTCAAAGATGACGATATACCCGTCTGTAACTGCGGCATAGACGAAGTGGTTGACCAAAAGGTCCAATCTCATCCGCGGGGAGATGCCAAATACTGTGGCCAAGCGGAGGGTAATCGCATTGGGCGATTGGAGTAGTGCAGCCTCAGCCTGCACTTTGGTTTGACCATAGAGGGATACCGGCTCAAGGGGGGTTTCTTCCGTGCAGTAAACATCTCCGGATTTTGTGCCATAGCCGCTGTTGGTAGTGGGAAAGACAACCAACTGGTGGGCGCTACGTAACCTATTGAGCATCTTTATGGCCTCTAAGTTGATCGATTGAGCCGCCCAAGAATCCCGATCACAGGCAGGGGCGCCAACTATGGCAGCCAGTGGGATAAGCACATCGGCCCCTTTGACCAAGCTTCGCATAAGCTTTTCATCTCGCACATCCCCGGGCACGAATTCAAACTCAGGAAGCGAGCAAAGATGAAAGAGGCTCTTCTGCCCATACATCAGGTTGTCAACAACCGTGACCCTATAACCCGCGTCGAGCAAGTGCTCACATAAAATCGAGCCTACGTAGCCTGCACCACCAGTGACGAGTATACGAGCAGCCATCAGTTATCCTTTCCTTGACCTTCCTTTTCTGCTTTAAACAGCTCCACCATCTCCTTCACCTTCCTCTCCGCAGTGGAGGCGGACCGCCGATTCTCTATCTGCAAGAGATGATAGTTCTCCTGCTTGAACACCGGGGTATGAGAGGGAAGCTGCAAGAGCAGCCTGGCCTGGGTTCCCCCTATCTCGGCGAGGGTAAGCTCAACTTGGTTGCCTATCTGGAGCTTATCCCCCGGCCTCACCGTCAGCTTAACCTTCATCCTTTGGATGAGGCCCGCTTGATCTTCTCTGAAATCCCCTGCATCAGGGGATACCGCAGGGGATATGATGGCTCCGCCAGGACGACCTGCTTGGCCAATCTCATCTTGGGATTGATCAACACCGGCCCTCGGAGGTTGGCCGTTGCCCTTCCGTTTCCCAACGAGACCAAACAGTATACCTTTAGCTCCTTAACATCCTTCGCCCCCAAGCTTTTGAGGTCCTCCTTAGTTATCTCCGGTTCGTAGTTTGGGTAGAAGTCTGCTGGCTCCAAAAGGGGAAACTTCAACCTCTTCTCCTCTAAGGAGAGGAGCCAAAGGAAGGGCTCGTACTCTTTAAGCCTCAAGAGGAGGTAGTTCTTAAACCCCTCAAACCCTATTAGCCCCTGGGGGAAGGTAATTACCTTCCCCATCTCCTTCCTTTTCTTCTCCTTTAATTGAATCATCTTCCCTATTGGGTGATGAAAGCCAGATAGCCATAAACCTTTATCCCAATTAAAAATCCAAGGCCTTACTGGTCTATTTTACCTTCCCTAAGTCATTGACCGCCCTGCTCAGGGTCTGATCCTGCATTAAGATGGCCTTCTGGTTTGCCTCATAGAACCTAAGCAAGCTGATCATCTCTATCATCTCCTTGGCAGGGGTCACATTAGAGGCCTCCAAATATCCCTGCAGCAGGCGGGGGTTCTCCACCCTCTTGGCCTGGCTCCCGGGCAGGGGAGAGAACAACCCTCTTCCCTCCTTCCGCAAGGGGTAGGGGAGATCAAAATCTGTGATAAGAAATCTGTCCACCAATCGGCCATTAACGAACACCCCACCCTGATCGTCTAAGGTGACCTCGTCTCCATCTATCGTTATGGGTCCACCCTCCCCCAATACGGGATCACCGTCCTGAGTAATGAGCAACCCATCCTTGTCCCGGCTGAAGTTACCATTCCGTGTATACCTCGTCCCTTTGGGGGTCTCCACCGTAAAGAAACCCCGACCCTCAATGGCCAAGTTCAAGGGCTCCCCTGTCCGCTGGAGGCTCCCCTGTCCAAAATCAGTTTTAGCTTCTAACCCCAAAAGCGGCAGCGGTTTACCGGTGAGTGAGGAGTATATCTCACGGAAGCTAACGGCATCCCTTTTAAATCCCGGGGTGCTCAGATTGGCTATGTTGTTGGCCACTATCTCCTGTTGGGTGATCCTCACCCTCATCCCATTTGCCGAAAGGTAAAGCCCCGGTAACATATCTCCTCCTTGGCCCAACCTAAGTAAATTGGCTTTGCTGATTTCATTTGCTGGGCTTTGCAAATGCTATGCCACCTTTAGAATGGGAAAGGGGAAGATGGGAAAAGGGGTAAAATCCTTATTACTTCGCCCCTAAGAAGAATTGCCCATCGGGATGAATAGGCCGAATTTACCCCTCTCCTCAGGGAAAGCTTTTCCTTAAATGGAACTTTTTTCCCGAATGCCCCGCGGGATGACTATTTGGCCCAGCCATTGAACTAATAAAGGAAACCGCTAGCGCGGCTCGTTGCTCGTTAGCCCCTTTAGCGGATTGGATGGAATGGCCGCAAAGGCCCTTAATCCAGCAGTGAGCTACGGTAGAACCCTTCTACCCGGCTTTAGCCGGGGTTCTTGGGGCTTTAGCCCCATATAGAACTCCCACTACCCGCTCCGCTTGACATTTGTGGATTTATGTATTATCCTAAAGAAACAGCCGGAAACCCATCCCAGCTAAGCTAAGGGTCGGGATGCCCATCCGTTATCTTAGGGTAGACCTAAAGACCCGTTCCTACTAAGAGAACCCTTTCAACGACCTGAGGGAGCATCAACAGGTTTATAAATGGAGCAGGCTATGACCTGGCAAAGATCAAAAGAACATCCCCCGGAGTGGTGGAAGAGGCATTATCCCGCTGTCTTTCCCCTCTGGGAGCCCTGGGGTGGGCTAATGGAGGAGAAGGCAGAGAGGGTCGTGGGGTTTGTGGAACAAAATTTAAATCTGAATCCAGGGGGCACTTTTCTTGATCTTGGTTGTGGTGAGGGGAGACACAGCCGCTGCCTGGTCAAAAGGGGCTTCCGGGGTTATGCCCTCGACCTCTTCTGGGATAGACTCAACTGTGGGTTGAAAAGAAGCAGCGCCCAAAGCCTCAACGGCCCTCAATTCATCCAGGCCGATATGAGATACCTACCCTTTCAGTCCCATAGCTTCGGCCTAATCCTGCTGATGGACACCACCTTTGGTATATTTGACGATGCAGCCAATTCCCGGCTTCTACAGGAAATCCACCAATTGCTTACCGAAAAAGGGATTCTGTTTATGCAGGTGCTCAACCCTCAGTTCTGGGGCAAGGGCGAAGTGGTTAGAGATTTAGGGAAGGGCGACAGGTGGCCTGGGAGGTTGATGAGGCGCTACTACTTTGACCAGGGATCGAGCCTGCTCTATGACCAATTATGGTTGGAAGATGAAAAGGGGAAAGTGCTCCATCGCTATCCAGAGCAGGTATTGCGGCTTTACAGAACCGCTGAGATGGAATCTCTCTGCCTGCACTCTGGCTTTAAGAAAGTCAAATTCTGCTCCGCCGCGGATTGGGGACCACCTAATTCCCCCAATGAATTCCACCTAAGCAGCCCTGAATATTATGTAATTGCCAAATAGAGAAATGCTTATGCCTTCCAAGAACGCTATCCTTTAAGGGTAGCAATTCACCACGAAATCTGACGGAATAGACTATCATCAATGGCCAATTAACAATTAGCAAGTTAAAGTGAAACGGAGAATCCTGAGGTCTGTTTCATTTTCCATTGATAATTGACTATTGTTAATTGATCATTACCAAAGGAGGGTTTATGGCCAAGTTAGTGATCATCTACTATTCCCGCAGCGGGAACACAGAGGAGATGGCAGAGGAGGTAACCAAGGGGGCCAGAGCTGTGGAAGGGGTGGAGGTGGTATGCAAAAAAGCTGCTGAGGCCACAAGTGAGGACCTCCTCTCTTCAGCAGGGATAATCATCGGTTCTCCCACCTATTTCCGCCTAATGGCTGCTGAGCTTAAACTTTTTATCGATAAGTCCATAGATGTCTACGAGAAGTTAGGGGGGAAATTGGGGGAGTATTCTCCTCCGCAGGTTCCCGGGACGATGGGGAGAAGTGCCTCACCTCCCTCTATGAGGCCTTAGACTGCCACGGGGTGAAGGTCATAGGAAAGGTCTTGGCCATAGAGGCCCCAGGGGAGAAGGAAAGGGAGGAATGCCGGAAATTGGGGGAGAAGGTAGCCAGAAAGATCTTGGGCTGAAGAGGGTTCTCTAAAATTCCTTGCCTTCTGAGGGGGAGACCTATACCAATGGTATAGAGGAGTTGATTTATGCCGATAACCATAACGAGGTTGAAGAACAGCTCGCGCGCGCATAAATTGACTTGACAAACATTCAGGCCGTTGAGTATTTTTACTCAGCATATTGAGTAAAATGTTAACTGCCTAATAAATCGGGTGTATATCCTGACCTATTCATAAATTGCCGAAGCTCTTCTTCCACCAGAGGTTTCTTCTTCTTGGAACTCCGATCTATCGGAGTCCGAAAGAGTATGGCAAGATGTAAGTTTAGTAAGAGGAAGGGGCTGAGTCCCTGAAAAGGATTAAAAGATGAAAACGCTGGTCGTATATTACTCCCGCACGGGAAAGACGGAGTTGGTGGCCAAGGGGATAGCCGAAATCCTAAATGCGGAGCTACGAAAGGTTGAAGAGCAAAGGCGAAGGAGGCGGCTATTTGGCACCATTGGGGGCGCGCGCAGCGCATTAAGGGAGGAGTGCAGTGAGATAAAACCTGTGGATTTTGCTTTGGGCGGATACAACCTCATCTTCTTAGGGACGCCAGTTTGGGCAATGAAACCAACCCCAGCAATAAATGCGTTCATTCAGTGGGCTGATTTCAGGGGTAAGGATGTGATCCTCTTTGTTACAATGGGTGGCTTTGGCGGAGAGAGCGCGTTACAGGTAATGGCAGATAAGATAAAAGCAAAGGGCGGCAATGTCCTCGATTCATTGAGCATCAGAACCGGTGGGGTACGGGTTAAGAAGATAACTAAGCGGGGAGAGGAGATAGGGAGGAAATATAGAGATGGTTAGCGAAGCTTCAATAGGGATACAAAGGGAGAAGGTTTGACGTAATCTTTCAGAAGGCTCCCGTAAAGGCAACTGTGTTCAAGGAAATGAGCACAAAACGAAGGGGTTAAAGGAAAAGGTTTTAGGTCAGAGAAAAGAGCTTAGGGTAGTCGCGGCGATATGTTGCCTTATTTCGCTTCTGTTTGCCACGGCGACAATGAACTTAACTGCAGATGCTCGGCCGATTTATGGAAGAAAAATCCTTTATCCGGAGACAAGAAGGGAGGCGGTAATGGATACCCTCCATGGCACAGTGGTGGCAGATCCCTATCGTTGGCTGGAGGAGGGTAACTCGCCCGCGGTAAGGGAGTGGGAGAGTGCCCAGGAGAGGCTCACGCGTTCCATCTTAG
>Ga0190285_1000200_pt1 | contig 13601 bp, 11 predicted proteins | sample 48691823_MG_FD_163429 | JGI IMG/M metagenome (GOLD analysis project Ga0190285, IMG submission 163429) | Hydrothermal vent microbial mat bacterial communities from Southern Trench, Guaymas Basin, Mexico - 4869-18-2-3_MG | ecosystem: Environmental > Aquatic > Marine > Hydrothermal vents >...
TGCCTTTCTCTTCATCTCGAGGAGTATTCCTCTTGCATATTCCATTTCTGGTCCTATCATGATTATCACCTGATACTATATTCAAAACTCCTATTTATAAGCTTTTTTGCACAAATAAGCTTATTATTTCGCTTATTTTTTAAAATCTTCTCACTTTTGCGAAAATGAGAAAACAATCCTTCTCTTTTTTAGGAAAAAAGAAAACGATTCTCCAAAAGAAAAAATAAATTATTTAAGAAGGAAGAGGGTGAAACAAATAGATGTAGTTCTGAAGGAACTATATCTAAGTGAAGACAAAAACGGTTCTCCAAAAGAAAAAATGATTATCTAAACAAGGGAGAGATTAGAAAGAAAAAATGGAAAATGCAATCATATATACTATCTACACCACTTCACAAAAATATAGCAAAAGGGCGTATCACATATCGCTATTAGAACTTTTATGAGATACTGACTCCCTATCATCGTTAATATAGGAACCTTGCCATAGAAAGCAAGGACAATGAAAATAGACGTATCTAAAAGCTGGGATACCATTGTTGACGCATTGTTTCTTATCCAAAGATATTTTCCTCCAGTTTTGTCTCTCCAGAAGTGAAAAGCCCAGACATCATGATGCTGTGAGATTAAATAAGCTGTCATTGATGCTAAGATTATTCTTGTTGATCCTCCCAGAATATTTACAAAAGAAGACTGATCGTAAAAAGAAGCGGGTCGTAATATGATGGAGAACCTTATCAAAACCAATGCTAGAATATTGCATAAAAATCCTATTCTCACAAGAGTATTTGCTTCTTTCTTACCCCAGATCTCACTGTAAACGTCTGTGAAAAGAAATGTAACTGCATAAGCCAATACGGCAGCCGGAAATACGAGTTTCCCATAGCTGACTATCTTAACAGCTGTTATATTTGATATTATCAATGACGTTACAAAAAACATCTCAAATATCTTTTTTTTATTTTCTAGATTCATCTTCTCACCCCCAGCATTAATACAGCGCCTATTAAAGCTGTGATAGGCAGGATCAATAGGGCATGTTCCAAGGTAAATATTTTCGCTGTGTAGCCTACCAGTATAGATGAAGAACCGCCCATCATGGCTGCCACGCTGAAGAATATACCCAACCCTCTGCTGTGCATATCCTCTGGAGTCACCTCAGCTATGTATGCAAATATTGCTGGCCACACGATCGACATGAATAACCCTGTAAGTGCTCCAAAGAAATATATCAGATAAGCGTTCTCCGTCCTTAAAAGCGGCACGAGGAATAGAGCCGTGAGAGCCAAAGAGGAGGAAACTATTTTTCTATAAGATATCTTATCAGATAACACACCGCCTATGTACTGTCCGAATATCCCAACTCCTAAAAATACGGAGAGCAGAGAGCCATAAAAATTGGGATCATATCCTAGTCTGTCCAGGTGCACCGGAAAAAATGTAGTGAATCCTCGATTGCACATGGATGTTGTGCCAAGTACAATCATCACAAGAATGACTGTTCCAGAGAATATTAAAGAAAGTTTATTTTTTGATTTTTTAAAAGATATATCTGTAACAGAAAGGTAATATAGTAATGCCACCAAGATGCATATAATAGGAGTCACTTTTAAGACAAATCTCCAGCCATAGAGTTTGGCAAGAAATCCGCTGTAAGCGGGGAATATTAAAAGCCCCACAGCACCTCCAACGCCGTGAATGCCTATAGCTTTTCCTCTTCCTATCTTAAAATGCGTTGTTATTACCGAAACACCAACAGGATGATAAAAAGAAAGTCCTACACCTGCAAAAAATGTGAAAATTAAGATATGAGAAAAAGAATTAGCTAACGAAATCAGATAGAAGGATAGAGATATCAGGAGAAAACCAAAAACTACCATATTTTTCTTTTTTTTAAGATAATCTGAGACATATCCCAGCAAAGACTGAAAAAGCCCCAGTGCGATTATCAAGATCCCTCCTAAAATCCCTATCTGCACATTGGAAAAAGAAAACTCCCTTGCCATTAAGGGGATTAGAGGTGCCATTACTACCTCACACCCATCGTCTACCAGATGAGCTAAAAAAGTCGTATAGAGGATCCTATCTCCCATTCCTTCACCTTGGAACAAACTCAGCCTTTATCTTTTTTAGAAGTTCTGGATTTTCTATTATATCCAAAGCGGTAAGAAACATAGCTTTTGCACCAATCATGATAGCTTCATTGCCTTTTTCGGAGATCGCAGCCTGGGCAAACTCTTTGGAGTGGGATCTCAGTTCTTTATCACTTATTCTTATGAAAGGATGAATACTCGGAACAACACAGCTAACATTTCCTATATCACTCGATCCCAATCCACCGAACTCCTTTGATTTATCTATTGTGACGCCAAGGGATTTAATGTTCTTTTCGAAAATTTCTGCAAGAGTATTATTGGGATAAAAAGCCTTGTATCCTTTCCCCATTTCTATTTTCAACTCTGTCCCCGTTGCTTTTCTTGCACCCATAGCACAGTTCTTAACCTTTTCAAGAACTTTCTTTAGATACTCATTATCTAAAGCTCTCACAAAAAAATATGCTTCTGCGTAGTCAGGCACGATATTTGGTGCAGCCCCCCCACTGGTGATGATACCATGAATTCTTACATCCTCTCTCAAATGCTGCCTCAGTGCGTTTATATTGTTGTATGTTAAAATTACTCCATCAAGAGCATTTATTCCTTCTTCTGGAGAGGCTGCAGCATGAGAAGGCTTTCCATAGAATTTAAACCTTAACTCCCTTATTGCCAGGAACCTCTCTTTTATGAGAGTTCTATCCGAGGGGTGTACCATCATCACAACATCTATATCTCTGAAAACTCCTTCTTCCGAGAATTTTACCTTTGCTCCCTCTGCTTCCTCTCCCGGACACCCTATAACATAAACAGCAGCATCCAGTCCATTTTTCTCTATCAATCTTTTTAGAGCAATTCCCGCTCCTAAACTTGCAGAAGCTATTATATTATGACCGCAACCGTGTCCTATCTCTGGAAGAGCATCATACTCTGCTAAAAATGCAATTTTTACCTTCCCTTTTCCGTACCTAGCTATAAAAGCGGTCTCATATCCGCAGATATTCCTTTCTACTCCAAATCCTTCTTTTTTAAGAGTTTCTATCAGCAATTTTGATGCCTTATACTCCTTATAAGCTGTTTCAGGATTTTCAAAGATTTTTCTGCTTGTAGAATATAGGAGAGGCTTCAATTTTTCTATCTCTTTCATTTTATCACCTTTTTCTTTTTCTTATCAAACTCTTCCAAAGAGATTTCCCCATTCGCATATTTATCAACTAATTTTTTCAGTTCTTTTTTTGCATCCTTTTTATTTTTTTTCTTGAAATAGAATAGATATACAGATACTACAAAAATCAGGAGAATTATAAAGGAAATCCAGTATATTAAATGACCCTTTTTAGATCTTTTTATATAATATTCACATTTTTCTACGCCTTTTTGAAAATCCAAATACTTAAAGTCCTTTTCGGCTTTTTCAAAATATTTTAAAGCTGATTTAGGATCACTATTCCACAAAGTTTCTCCGATCAGGAAATTTATAAGAGCTTCAGAAAATGTATTGCATTTTTCCGAGTTTTCTCCCAAAGAATCGTAAATAATTCCAGCTTCTATAAACTTTTTTTGAGCGGAAAGATTGTCATTGAAGATTAATTTTATTCCTTCGTCATATAAGTTTTGCGCCTCTATATATTTCTTGCATTTTTCGATATAATCTTTGCATTTTTTCTGTTTTTCGCTAACTAAAATATTTTCAAGAGTTTTAAAGAGACTTAACGCCTGAGAATAATTTTTTTGGCTGTAATACTCTACTGCTGTATTAAAACTCTGCAATGATTCTTCATAAATGTCTATGTTGTCAATTTTTTCTTCTGCTGTACTCTTGAGATCTTCACATTTTACCTGGGAATACATCTCCCTTGCTTTTTCCAGATCATTATTTTCCAGAAATAAATCTCCTTCAAAAATAAGATCATACGCTTCTATACAACTATTACAGTCCTCGAGCATCTCTTCTGTTGAGTTTGTATCAAAATTACCATTTTCAAAAAGTTTTTTTGCTTCTTCCAGATATATCTTGGCTTTTCTGTAATCTTTTTCATTATAATATTTCTTTCCCTTTTCAAAAAAAGAGCTTCCTTTATTGTATGAGCTGAGATAGTCATCTATCGTCCTTCTCAAACTTTCTTCTGTGATCTCTTCATCCCCCTGAAATTTAGCTTTTTCGTTGATAACTATGGCCGGTACTTTCCAGAAATCGTAACTCAAAAATTCGTTCATCCACACAGACGACTTATAAACATTCATTCTTTCAACTTCTATATTGGGATAATCTTTCTCTATTTCATCAATTATCGATTTTACCACTTCACAGTAGGGGCATCCTTCGACAAAGTAATATTTAACTGTAATTACTTTTTCCTGGGCATAAATACCAGAAAATAACAACATAGCTAAAAGTATAATCACCTTCTTTTTCATGTTCTCTTGATTACGTCTTGTGTATAAAAATCTTGTTGTCGTGATAGATCATAATCTCCGAGTATATCAAGAGAATAAACATTTTATACACAATAATTTATACACTATAACTGATCTCACTGAGATCAATCTCTCCTAACATAGAAATACAAAAACTTTTATAACGTATTACTTATGTTCTTTTAATGCTGATCTGGCTTATAATTGCAGTTTTGGTAGGGCTGTATATGGCTTGGAATATAGGTGCAAATGATGTAGCCAACTCTATGGCCTCTGCTGTCGGTGCCAAGGCTATAACGATGAAACAGGCAATAATAATCGCAGGTATACTCAACTTTCTTGGAGCTGTATTTGTTGGGTGTCATGTTACAGAAACTATAAGGAAAGGAATAGTGGATCCATCAAGTTTATCTACTAGTATTGTAATATACGGGGCTCTTTCTGCGCTGCTCGCAGCAAGTGTGTGGATCACCATAGCTACATGGAAAGAACTTCCTGTATCTACCACGCACTCAATAGTGGGTGGTCTTCTGGGATTTGGAATCGTAGCAGGAGGAGCTATAAACTGGATAAAGGTTGGAGAGATAACTGCAGCATGGATAATCTCCCCCATGTTTGGATGCGTACTCGCATTTGTAGTCTTCAGTATATTGCATAACACTATTTTCAACTCGAAACGTCCAATTAAACGATGCAAGATTGTAGCTCCTACCTTTATAGGACTTGCTTTTTTTACGATCGCTCTTTCTTTTCTTTTCAAAACTCCTTTGGGAAAAAACTTGGAGATCTCTGAAATAACTGCTATTTTTTACTCGGGAATTATAGGCATTCTCGCGATGGCAGGAGGATATTTTCTAATATTACGATTTTACAGTAATACCTCTAATGGAATAAAAAGTGTAGAATCGACATTCAGATGGATCCAGGTTTTTACATCATGTTATGTTGCCTTCTCTCAGGGAGCTAACGATGTTGCCAATGCGATAGGTCCTGTAGCTACTATTTACACGATAACAAAAACTAATGAACTTTCTTCATCTGTGGAAGTACCGTTTTTTCTCCTGATCATCGGTGGTTTGGGAATTGTGCTCGGTATCTCCACATGGGGATACAAAGTCATAGATACAGTAGGCAGAAAAATAACGGAACTAACAAATACGAGAGGATTTACGATAGATTTCTCAGCTGCTACAACTGTCCTGATCGCATCTAAGATGGGATTACCTATCTCGACAACACACGCAGTCGTAGGAAGTGTCGTTGGTGTTGGACTTGCCAGGGGACTGAAAGCCATAGATTTAAGAGTCATAAAAAATATAGTAATATCATGGGCAATAACAATCCCATCAGCAGCTTTGATGACAATTTTTATATTTAAGATACTCGTAGGTATAACATAGGTGATAAAATGACCACAAACCCCCTGACAAAAATATTCATAAAATCTCCATTTGATCCCATAGTGAAACATGCGGAGATAACTAAAAAAGCTATTGAAAAACTCAGTGCAGCATTCACTTTGTTTTTCGAGAGAGATTATACTAAAATGGAAGAGTTATGTAAGGAAGTTATAGATCTTGAAACAGATGCAGATAATTTAAAGGCGAAAATGAGGGAAAAGCTGCCTTCAGGAATCTTCATGCCTGTAAGTAGGGGGGATATTCTTGATCTGATAAATCATCAGGATAAAATTGCTGATCAAGCAGAGAATCTTGCTCAGTGGTTGCTTATAAAAGAAACAAACAGTATTCCCTTAAAAATGGTAGAGTACATGAAAAAAATTATGGATATTAATGTAAAAATTGCAGAGGCGTATGTAAATGCTGTAAAAGAGTTTAAAGAAGTAATCGAAACGATCTTTATGAAAAAAGAGATAAATGATGTTATGAAATATATAAAAACTGTAGAAAGTTTAGAAGGAGAGATAGATAGGATCCAATTTACCCTAAGAAATTCATTCTTTGACTTTAAGGAGATCGATCCAGTATCCCTTTATTACACTACAAAGATAATAGATATAATCTCAGATATCTCAGACAAAGCGGAAGCATCTGTCCATAGAATAAGGATTCTGATAACTAAAAGATAGATTACTACTCTACCATTATTCTTTTTATCTGCGAAATCACTTCCTTCACTGCTTGAGGTACAGCATTGATAACTTCTGGCGATAACGAAGTATTAATTCCTATCTTTCCTGACTGAACAACCACTATCATTATAATCTCAGGTGCTTCCCCTATTTTTTGTGATATGTGAATGATCTCTATGAGATCACTCTCGTGTAACGAGTATCTACGCATTTTTTTTATCGAATGAACATTCCTTGGAGTGAAGACCCTGATCTCTCCAGGTGCACCACCAAAATCTCCAGAATCAATGAAAATTACTCGATTGTAGTCCTTCATAATATGCAGCAGTGACATGCCGCCTGTACCCCCATCAATTAAATCTACACCTTCGGGTAGTGGTTCTCTGAATAAAGCATTCAGTATAGCAGGACCGATACCATCGTCCCCCATGAGCTCGTTGCCGACGGCTATTACCGCTAGATTCTTTTTTTTCATCATTCATCTCTTGAACTCTACTTTGAGATAGTGTGTCGAGCACGATATACAGGGATCATATGCGCGCACGAGCATCTCAAGATTCAGTTCAATCTCCTTCTCAGATTTATCCAGGAGCATAGGTGCAAAAATCTCCATATCCTTTGTTATATTATTGTGGTTCTGATTGGTGGGTATGACAAGATTAGCCTTTGTACAAATCCCCTGATCATTGTATGTATAATCATGAAACAGTATGCCACGCGGAACCTCTACTGCACCTATACCTCTTCCTCCTCTTACTTTATATTTTGTATTATCTTTCTTTTTCAGACCTCTTTCCAGAAGTTTATCGATGAGGGTAATGGAGTCTTCTACAGAATGGTAGTATTCAATCAACTGAGCAACGTTGTTCATGAAGGGGTTGTAGTTGACAGCCTTCAATCCAAACTTTTTGGCGCATTTCTTCGCCAATGGTGTCAGCTGATCTGAGTTAAGATTGAATCTTGCTAAAGCACCAACCATGTAAGATTCCCGAGCGTGCCTCGTAAACTTGGCAGTTGAATGAGGTACTACAAATTCGTTGACTATAGACTCGTACTCTTCTATGGGATGTCTGCCAGTATCTGTCGATCCTATAACACCATCATACAATGCATATTCATCATCAGTTGTAAGGGCTATGTATTCTGTCTCCCTGCTGAAATCAGGCAACATATGTATATTATCCAGTACTGTTTGGATGACGTCATCGCATATCGGAATAATGTCTATAAGCTTCTGTTTAAGATTCCTGAGCTGCTTCTCGGAAGGGATCGCAGTAAATCCTCCAGGGATCAGTGTTATTGGATGTGTAGTTCTGCCGCACATAAGATCTGACATCTCATTGGCAAGCCTGTGCAGTTTTATAATCTTCAGAACAGTGTCAGTGTGAGTTTCTATCATGGGAAAAACACTCCCCACTCTGAAGAGATCGGGTGCTACAAGGTATCCCACATGCAGTATATGACTCTGCATATTCTCACCATGGAGTGCTAGTTTCCTCAAAAGAACTGTTTGTTCTGAAACTTCGATTCCCATTGCTGCTTCTGTGGCTTTTAATGAGCAGAGAGCATGTCCAATAGAGCATATACCACATATTCTGGATGTTATGTGTGACATTTGATGATAAGGCCTACCTCTCAAAAATGATTCGAACATTCTCGGTGCTTCGGAAACCTGCCACTGTATTTTTTCGATCGTGCCGTCTTTAACGTTAAACACAATGTTGCCGTGTCCTTCGACCCTTGTTAAATGTTTTACAGCAATGTTAATTTTACTCATCTTTTTTCGCCTCCTTTTTTGTTTTCTCAACATAGCGATAGGTAAACATTGTTTTTCTCTGTAATATCTCCTCCACACTGAGACCATACTTCTCCAGTACCTCTGTATATGCTCTTTCTTCGGGATGACTTATAAATCCCCGGCATCCTTCGCACTCGTTACCATGAGTGGGACATATAGCATCACAGCCCGCTCTTGTTATGGGTCCCATGCAGAACTTCCCAAGTTCAAACAGGCACACGTTTTCCTTTTTTTTGCACTCTACACAAAGAGGATAGTCAGGAATGGGAGGTTTCTTGCCCTGCACCAGAGCCACAAGAACTCGAGCAAACTCATTTCTGTCAATAGGACATCCGGGAACATAGGCATCCACTTTTACCACTTCATCCACTGCCTTGGTACTGAAATTATCAAAATAGGGATTGTTTTTTGTTTCCTTGAAATTGTTATATACTATCTTCTTGCTCTCCTCTATCGGCCATTGATTGAGCATCCTCTGCACACTGCCTATACATGCACATGCGCCTAAGGCAACGAGTATCTTTGCATTTTTTCTGATCTTCTTCAATCTCTCCTCATCCATTGGTCTCATTATTGAACCTTCTATAACAGCTATATCATATTCATCGCTGTGTTCCTTCATGATCTCTCGAAATGAGACGATCTCCACAATATCTATCAGTTTGAGTACATCCTCTTCAAGATTTGCTATCTGAAGCTGACATCCCTCGCAGCCTGCAAAATCGAAAAATGCTACTTTTGGTTTCATGTGAACGCCTCCGGAAGATCTTTCACGTCTTTATAATTAAATACAGGTCCATCTTTACAGACGTAGATACCATTAATCTGACAGTGTCCACATTTTCCTACACCGCATTTCATTCTTCTTTCCAATGAAACAATAATATTTTCCTCTGGCATTCCCAGATTTAATAAATCGCGAATGACAAATCTATACATTATCGGAGGTCCTACCACAATAGCGATTGTACTTTTTGGATCAAATTTTGCCTTAGGTATGAGACATGTTATTACTCCTATTTCTCCATCCCAAGATTCGCCCTCTGGACACTTATCCACAGATTTCATAAACTGTATATCTTTGCGAGTTTCCCATTCAGCTACTTCATCTTTGAAAAGCATCTCGCAGGGTCTCTTGCAACCGTACAATATTGTAACTTCTCCAAAATCTTGGCGATTGTTTAACACATAGTTAATGAGCGATCTCATGGGGACGATACCCAAACCGCCTCCAATGAAAAGAAGATCTCTGCCCTTTAAGGCTTTCACATCAAAACCCTTTCCGAAAGGCCCTCTGATACCTACCTTGTCACCTGGCTTCATTGTATGAAGTTTTGATGTAACGTCTCCTACTCTTCTTACTACAAGTTCAAACGTATTACCGTTAGGTGCTGATGATATTGATATTGGTGCTTCTCCAAATCCCATTACAGATATCTCCACGAACTGACCTGGCTGGTGTCCCAAAGGACAACCATCATCTAACTCTATTTCAAAGAAAGTTTCCAATTCTGTAAGCTTTTCCACTCTCTTTAGAGTGGCGGGTCGAGGGAGATGGAGAGATTCTTCCACTGTGGCAGAAACTAGTTTATCTTCAGTAGTAAGAGGAGTTATCTCAGATTTTTTGATAGACTGAGAGGTCTCAGCTATCTTGTTTATGAGATTTACCGGATCGGCAATATCCGGTATACACTGGCTCGAGCATCTCCCACATCCCACACATGCCACAAATCCCAGCATATCTGGGAGATATCTACCTTTCCGGTTATACCTGTGCCTGTATCTATCTTCCATACTCTCTCTGAATATTTCACCAGAACCTACCTTTGTGAAGTCCCTGAGGAGACATCCGTCCCATGTTCTTATCCTCTTACCTGTTGTGAGATTGAGATCGATCTCATCATTGATATCATAACAAAAACATGTTGGACATACTAAGGTGCATGTTCCGCATCCTAGACATTTCTCCGCCTGGCTCTTCCATACATCACTGTTGTAATTCTTTTCCAGAAGGTCACGCCATCCCTCCGGCTTTACCAGAAGTCCCCGCTTTGCTTTGGCTGATGCGTTCTCTATTATTGTTCTGACCTTTTGGACATCATTCGGAGTAGCTTCCTGTAGGGAATGTACATACTTATTCAGGAGCTTTTCTCCAGCTTCGGTGCCAATATCGATAGCTATTTTATCACCCATATCTGTGAGCATAAGGTCATAACCAGAGTCGACAAAACCTGTCCCCATATCACCAAAAAAGGCCTTTTCTGCTACATTTAAAATATTCGATCCTATTATAAGCGTATTTTTTCTCCTCTGAAGATAGGAATCGTCCACATGCGTATCCAAGAAATATGTATCCATCTGTTTTATAGCAATAATGTCATAAGGATGTACTCCAATGATCACTCTTTCTTTTGGATTTTCTACCCTTTCTACAGAAAAGGGCTTGGAAAGATCAAATGTCATCATAGTTTCATATTGAGGCAAAAAGTACTTTTTGGGCGGCAGGATTGTAACATCGTGATCAAGTCTTAATTCATCTGAGGACTCCAGTGGACCAAAAACGAATTTTTCGCCCTTTGCTTTCACTCCTTCAACATCTATTGACACATCTTCTATTAACGCATCGATGAATGCCAGAAATTCTTTTTTTGATATTATCTTCATTTTATTTCCCCCTTCTATAAACTTATAACTATCTCGCGTACTGATTTTAACACTATTGCTCAGGATTGATTCTGAGCATTTTTTGCTTCTTATATCTTCAGCTTTTTGGCAATAACCTCAGCAGCTTTTATAATGGGGTATGCTGTTGGTGATGCAGTCAGTAAGGGATGAGTTCCTATCTGTGTTGTTAAAAGTGAGGTCACAGTCATTCTGTTCTGGATAGCTAAGCCAATAATATTTATAATTTCTCCAGTGCTCTTCCCACCAATAGCCTGACCTCCTAATATTATACGTGATCTTCGAGAAGCAATGAGTTTAACTTTCTGTTTATGAGCACCTGGAAGCGATCCTGGATGTTTATCTACTGTCTCAAAAACGCCTGTAATTATATCAAAACCTTCTTTTTTTGCCTGTGATTCAGTTATCCCAGCAGAACCGAAACCTGTATCACCGATAGCTGTAGAAAAGATAGCGATAGTCCCACTAAAATTTTTTAAAACTTCAAGCTTATATAAGTTTGCAGCCGCAATCCTTGCCTCTGAGGTAGCTGTTGAAGCAAGCATTATATTGCCCAGTTTTCTTGTTATAAAGTTTCTTCTTTCCACACAGTCGCCGACAGCAAGAATATCGGGATGATCTGTTCTCATGTATTCATCAGCCCAGATCGCCTTTTTATACCCAATTCTTAAACCTGTTTTTTCTGCAAGTTCAGAGTTAGGACGGTAGCCCATTGATAAAATTACGGCGTCACATTCTATTTTTTCATTATTGTCCAAGAGAACGGCTTCAACTTTTTTATTGCCTAAAATCTCCTTTATTCCTACTCCTGTTTTTAGTGTTACTCCTCTTGATTTGAGTATATCCTCCGCTGCATTCACAAGTTCATCGTCAAAGGCGAGAGCTAGGACATGAGGCAGTATTTCAACAATTGTTATATTTTTACCTACTTTATTCAGCTCATCAGAGATTTCAACGCCGATAAATCCCCCTCCGACTACCACTATATTTTTAAAATCTTTGAGTTTTGCTTTAACTTCATCTAAATATTCCTTATTTTTCTTTATGAGAAAAACATTTTCAAGATCTGCTCCTTTCAGCCACTTGGGCATATACGGAGAAGAACCTGTAGCAAAAACAAGTTTCTCAAAGCTTATCTCTGTCCCATCCTTTGTTTTCGCAATTTTTCTTTCCTTATCTACAGAAACAACTTCATCAATCTTAAGTTCTACACCAGCATTACTCAAAACTGCATCTGGAATAAGATCTTTATTACTGCTTTCCAGAGTGCCAAAGATATAAGGAATACCACAAGGAATTAATACTTCCTTTTCCTTTCTAACTATCAAAACATCCTTCTCCGGATAATTTGACTTTGCAGTTACTGCGGTAATTATACCTGCAGGGCCTCCACCTATTATTAAAACATTTGTTTTTTCCATACTACATCACCATTATCTTCTTTATTATAGATAAAAATGTTTAAAAGTTTTTGGTATGTTTTATCTCCTATTCACTCAAAAATTTATGAATGTCTGCTGCTGCTTTTTTTCCAGCACCCATTGCTGCAATTACCGTTGCTGCTCCAGTTGCGATATCACCTCCAGCCCATACTCTTTCGAGGGATGTTCTTCCATTCTCATCAGTAATAATGTTTCCATGTTTTGCTATCTTAAGACCTTTTGTTGCTTCTGGAACGAGAGGATTCGGGCTCTGACCTATAGCTATAACTACTATATCTACATCTACAGGAAACTCCGAGCCCTCAATGGGTATCGGTCTTCTTCTTCCAGATTCATCTGGCTCTCCAAGCTTCATCTTTATACATTTCATCTGTTTAACCCAGTTGTTCTCATCTCCTATGATCTCTGTCGGATTTGCCAGAAGGAGGAACTCTACACCTTCTTCTTTTGCATGTTCTATCTCTTCATTCCTAGCTGGCATCTCCTTCTCAGATCGTCTGTAGACTATGTACACCTTTTCAGCACCAAGTCTCAATGCAGTTCTTGCAGAGTCCATCGCTACATTACCAGCCCCAATGACGGCTACTCTCTTTCCCTTTTTTACAGGTGTATCATACTCTGGGAAGAGATACGCTTTCATCAAGTTTACCCTCGTCAGAAACTCGTTTGCAGAGTAGACTCCATTTAAATTTTCACCAGGGATACCCAAAAATCTTGGAAGTCCTGCGCCTGTGCCTATGAAAACAGCATCATACTCCTCAAGCAACTCTTCTACAGACAATATTTTCCCTATAACGAAGTCTGTCTTTATCTCAGCTCCAAGTTTTTTAATATAATCAATTTCAATCTCTACAATCTTTTTTGGCAGTCTGTACTCTGGTATCCCATAAACTAAAACACCACCAGGTTTGTGGAGCGATTCAAATATAGTTACTTCATGACCTAATTTCACGAGATCACCTGCGCATGTGAGCCCGGCAGGACCTGATCCCACGACTGCAACTTTTTTTCCAGTAGATTTTGTTTTTTTTGGGTTTTTTATACCTTTTTTTATCTCCCAATCTGCAGCAAACCTT